>OKWN01000009.1_pt1 | contig 313394 bp, 318 predicted proteins | sample 1607151 | NCBI WGS metagenome assembly OKWN01 (sample SAMN07501046, study PRJEB24779) | human gut metagenome | isolation source: stool | host: human infant | place: USA: Pittsburgh, PA | reverse complement strand
ATCCTCGTAGCTGTTCAATCTCTTTTTATCGTTCATTCTGTTCCTCCCATAAATCAAATAGGTTAAAATGCTTCCTGCTGCCGTTCTCCCCAAAAGCCGTTTTCCTGCCCCATTCCTGCGGTGTTTCCCTGCATTGGTGCGCCGGATGCGTCACTTCTCCTGCCGGTCATATCCCTTTTGGACGGTCATTCACTTGTCAAGGTACTGTTTGGCACGAAATTACCAACTGCAATCATCATAGCGGACTATCCTTGACAAAACAATGCTTCTGCGATACCATGAGTGTAACAGATATAACTAAATTATATAATTACCATAAACAAAGGCAGGGGATAGGGATGGAGAATCAGTTTATACGGCATGAGCCATGTTTTGAGAGGATTTTGTTTGTCCTGACGCTGGACAGGAAGAAAATGAAAGAGCGGATTTTGATTGGGGAAGAACAGCAGATCCGCTTCCGGCTGAACGGGAGCCAAAACGCAGAGGTGCTTTGTGATATGACACGCCCACTGGGAACTTTTTTGATAAACTTTGAGCATGACACGGACAGAGATTGGAACTTATATGGGCTTTCTCCGCTGCGGCAAGCCCTCCACTCCAACAGATGGAAACAGCCGGAGCTGGAGCAGGCGGCAAGCGAATTTCTCTGGGGAAAATATCTTAGCAACGATCCTCTGAAAATGTATGTAGCGTTCCGTATCTGGAACAGCTATCTGCTTGCCAGAGAACCCCGTGACCGTAACGCTGCCTGTGACCGCTTCATGGATAAAATGAGCAGACTGACCGGGGTATTCCAAAACGAAACCATGAGCTTTGACAGGGAGACAGGAAAACCGAAACAATTTCAAGCTGGCAGCCTTTATTTCAAAGGCGCACCGTCAGAAGATACCCGGCTTGACCTCTGGTTCCCGGACAACCGGCGCACAGAAGAATGTGTGTCTGCCTATGCGTCCCTCTACCCGTTGATTACCTATTATTTGAACCGGCTGAATGACTGGGGGCTTTGCTTCCGGCAGTGCAAGGTCTGCGGGAAATATTTTCTGGCAAAGAGCCAGCGGTATGAGCTGTGCAGCGACAAGTGCCGCAAAGCACAGGCGCTTCAGAACAAACGGGAATTTGACGAGAGGGCAAGAGAAAATAACTATGACCTGCTTTATAAAAATGAATGCCAGAACTGGCGCAACAAAATAAACCGGGCAAAAAATACCGCAGGCTTTCCGGCTGACCGTCTGGAAAAAATACAGGCTGCCTTTTCCGACTTTAAGAAAGAAGCCTTACAGAGAAAAAAGACTGTAAAAACAGGAACAGCCAGCCCGAAAGAATTTACGGACTGGCTGTATCAGCAGAGTAATGTAATTGTGGAACTGACAGAATATTAAATTTTTTTCTCGTTGTGAGGTTTCTGTGACATTTTGCTGATACTATAAAAAGAAAAAGGATGTGATACTATGCGAATACTGGTTGTTGAAGATGACCAGCTTTTGAATAAGACATTAAGCTATAATCTGTCGGCTGTCGGATATTCCGTGGATGGGGCTATGTCAAAGGCTGTTGCCATAAGATTTCTTGAAAAACAGGATTATGATTTAATCGTTTTGGATGTCAATCTGCCAGATGGGAACGGGTTTGATATATGCCATGAGGTAAAAGAACGCCGTCCTGATACCGCCGTGATTTTTCTAACCGCAAATGATATGGAAAGCGATATGCTGAAAGGATTTGAATTGGGCGCAGATGATTATGTAACAAAGCCCTTTCCTATCAGCGTGTTCCAAAAGAAAGTATCTGCTTTACTGAACCGCATTTCAGCACAATCCGGCGGCGATTTCTACGATGACGGGAATTTGTATATCAATTTTTCCGAATTATCAGCCTGTCTCGCAGGACAGCCGATTACCCTTACATCGTTGGAATATCGTTTATTAAAAGTGCTGACAAGAAATTCTCAAACTGTCCTGACACGTCAGGTATTGCTTGAAAAGCTGTGGGATGTAGATGAAAATTATGTGGATGAACACGCACTAACCACAACGATCAGCCGCATCCGCAGTAAAATTGAAACGAACCAGCATTCCTACATCAAAACCGTTTACGGTATGGGCTATATGTGGATTGGAGGAGCGCAAAAATGATTTCAAAAAAACTCTCCTTAAATAAAGTCTGCATAATACTGGCAACTACCATTTTACTTTTATCAGTGGTCATGTTTTCGGTTCTATATATCCTGACCAAAGAAATGTCTGTGGTATTTTGTAGCATGGCTTTTGGTCTGCTTTTTCTACTTTGTGTTACTGCTTTTGTGATACTGATACGGCGAAAGCTGACTTTGTTTTCTGAAATGCTTTGCTGCACCTTAGACGAAATGATGAATGGAAAAATAGATGTATCACAGGTTGCCGAAGAAGAAAACCTATTTTATAAAATCAATCATCGGCTGGTGCGTCTTTATGAGGTTATGCAGGAAAGCAAAAACAGCGTTGCCAGTGAACGAGCTGACTTACAGGAGTTAATTTCCGATATTTCTCATCAGGTAAAGACACCGATAGCAAACTTAAAAATGATAAATGCCACCTTATTAGAACAAGAAGTGCCACCGGATAAACAGCGGGAATTTCTACTTGCCAGTGGCACACAGCTTGATAAACTGGATTTCTTAATGCAGGCTATGATAAAAACTTCCCGACTTGAAACTGGCGTTATCTCACTTGAAAAGAAACAGCAGCCTATCTATGATACTCTTGCTATGGCGCTGGGCGGTATTTTTCTGAACGCTGAAAGAAAGCACATACAAGTTGAAGTAAACTGCCCGGAAACATTGGTTGTTTCCCATGACCGCAAATGGACAGCAGAAGCCTTATTTAACATATTGGATAATGCAGTTAAGTACACGCCGGAGTACGGTTCTATTCGTGTTTGCGTTGAAAGCTGGGAAATGCACCTGAAAGTCAGCATTACCGATACCGGCAAAGGTATTCCCGAAAACCAGCAAGGAGCAATTTTTAGGCGCTTTTATCGGGAAGAAGATGTCCACGATATAGAGGGAATCGGCATTGGGTTGTATCTTGCAAGGGAAATTATTAGCTTACAGAACGGTTATATACAAGTAACTTCTCAAGTAGGAACAGGTTCAACATTCTCCGTTTTTCTTCCCCATGAATAACCTGTTTTTTTGAAATGTCACAGGATTGTGACATTTCAGGGCAATTTATTATGCTGGCTGTGACATTTCTGTGAGGTATGGTCGTTATAATGGATTTATCAAAAAGAAAGGATGGTGTTCTTTATGAGCATTTTGCAAACGACTGAACTGAAAAAATATTATGGTGCAAAGCCGAACATTACCAGAGCCTTGGATGGTGTGACCCTCTCCATTGAAAAGGGCGAATTTGTTGCTATCGTAGGAACCTCCGGCAGCGGTAAATCTACACTACTGAATATGATTGGCGGGCTGGATGTGCCTACCTCCGGCAAGGTTATTGTGGATGGGCGTGAACTCTCCACATTAAAAGATGAGCAGCTTACTATCTTCCGTAGGAGAAAGATCGGCTTCATCTTCCAGAACTACAATCTGGTTCCGGTGCTAAATGTCTATGAAAACATCGTGCTGCCTGTGGAGCTGGACGGAAACAAGGTAGACAAGAAGTTTATGAAAGAAGTTGTTCAGATGCTGGGGCTGGAGGATAAGCTGAACAATATGCCCAATAACCTCTCCGGCGGTCAGCAGCAGCGCGTAGCCATTGCCCGCGCCTTGGTGTCAAAACCCGCTATTGTTTTGGCTGATGAACCCACCGGCAACCTGGACAGCAAGACCAGCGCTGATGTGCTGGGGCTTTTGAAAACCACAAGTCAGAAATTCCACCAAACCCTCGTGATGATTACTCATAATAATGAGATTGCCCAGCTTGCCGACCGTATCATTCGGATTGAGGATGGCAAGATCGTGCAGTAAAGGGGGCGGGACTATGAATGACATTCTATTTGGCAATAATAATACAAAAACCATCAAGCGGCTGTCTAAACAATATTTCAAGAAGAATAAGGTTCGTAATCTGGCGGCGATTCTTGCGATCGTTCTGACAGCATTTTTGTTTACATCCATCACTTCACTGGCATTTAACATGGTATCCTCCATGCAGCTCTCTATGCAGATGCAGAAAGGCAGCAAGGGAGATGGAACCTTCGGCTATATGACAGAGGAGCAATTTGAGCAACTGAAAAACAGTGATTTTGTGGAGCAGGCAGGTCATCGGCGGACGATTGGATATGCAAGCAACGCCGTGGGTCATTCTGTTGAATTAAACTATGCTGACAGCATACAGCAGGAACTTACATTCTGCGTGCCAACGCATGGTTCAGCGCCGGAAAAGGCGAATGAAATTGCTACTACCGAACTGGCTTTGAAGGCCCTTGGTGTGGAACCGGAGATCGGAGCAGAAGTTCCTCTGGAATTTGAACTGCGGGGAAAAACCTATCATTATGATATGGTGCTTTCCGGTTGGTGGGAAGCAAGCAACGATACGGTCAGCGTGGCGATTCTCTCAGAGCAGTTTGTAAAAGATAATCCGGATGTGGTGAAAAATACCCACGCAGTGGATGGAGAAATCTCAGGGGTTACTTTTTCTGAAGTTGTGCTGAAAGACAAGACGAACATTCAGGAGCAGATGGATAGCTTTGTCTACTCCATCGGCGGCAATCCAGAGGATATGTCTGCCGATAACTTTATCCTCTCTGTTGAAAACCAGATGGGAAAAGCCATGATTTCTTCGGAGTCCATCTTATTTGCCGTAGTATTTGTTTTGATGTTTGTATTGTGTGGCTATCTGCTGATTTATAATATTTTTGATATTTCCGTTATGCAGGATGTTCGGCAATATGGCTTATTGAGGATGATTGGTACTTCTACACGGCAAATTAAAAGCATCGTCAATCGGCAGGCGGTATGGCTGACCCTAATCGGTCTGCCGATCGGTTTAATTGCCGGGTTCTTTGCAGGCAGGGCGTTGCTTCCGGTAGTAATGCGAATTTTCAGTTATGAGTATTCTACGGCAAGTTTGCAGGCATCGGCATCTCCTATGCTATTTGTTATAGCCGCATTGTTTACGATTTTGACAGTGTTTATCAGTACCCGCAAACCGGCCAAAAAGGCATCAAAAGTATCTCCCATGGAGGCAATTCGTTATACGGAGCAGGATGATTATAAAAAGAAAACGGTTACACGAATCAGTGGAGCAAAGCTCTCTCACATGGCATTTTCTAACTTAGGACGTAACAGACGCCGTTGTGTATTCATTGTTGTTTCTATGCTTTTGTGTATCGTTCTGTTCAACTCTATTATCATCGTGACACAGAGTATGGATGAAGAAAAGTGGATTACCCGCACAACAAAAACAGATTTTACCGTCTACAATTCGATTGCAGTCAATGTTCAGGAGGGCTTTAGACATCACGAAGATGCACTTCCACAGCAAGTAGTAGATATGATCCGTGAGCAGAACGGTCTGGAAGAAGAACGGTATCTTTACCGTAACACCGTAGATGACGGTAACGTGCTTGTGGATTACGGCTTTGAGGGACTTACTTGCACAAATACTTTTGAATATGAAAATGGGATTAGCAAGTCTTTCGGGAATTATGCGCTGAATACTGCCCCGGATGCAGAAAATCTTTTCTTTGGAAATGTCTATGGCGCTTCCGAACATTTTTGGTCTGACATGATGATTTATGATGGTGAAACAGATCCTAATGTACTGAAACAGAAAATGCTAACCGGAGAATATGTCATTATCGGAAACCGATTAGACCGACTGAGTGGTGGCCCGAAAACAACATCCCTGTCAGAGCAGTTGCAGATCGGTGATAGCATTTCTTTTTACAGGGATGGTGAGTTAGTCAAAACCTGCACAATTCTGGCAAAAGCCTGCACCGTTGGGACTGAGGACGAAACGCCGACAACAACTACGGCTACGATGCATATTGGCGGCGATGCGCCTTTTGTGTATTTACCAGACACCGTATTCAAACAGATTTACACGACCCCGACCCTGTTGAACTATGGATTTAATATGGATGCTTCTCTGCATCCGCAAATGGAGGACTTTCTGAGCAGTTATGTTGAAAAGAACCCCTCTGTTACCTATACCTCAACAAAATTACTGAAAGAACAATTAAATTCTGTTGCAAGTATGGTTTGGGTTGTAGGTAGTCTGATTGGCTGTATCATGGCATTGGCAGGATTGATTAACTTTACAAATATGATCATCACCAATATTATTACCCGTCGCCATGAGTTTGCGACTATGCAGAGTATCGGTATGACAAATCGCCAGCTTCAAAGGCTGATGGTTTATGAAGGCGTTTACTATGCCGCTGGTGCAGACATCATTGGTGGAGTGGTTGCGCTGCTGCTTGCTGTGACGGTGCTGAAAAATGTCTTGAACTCGCCATCTATGTGGTTCTTTACTCTGCACATTACATTGGTTCCAGCTTTGGTCATCGGCGTGCTTTATCTGTTGCTGGCTGCGGTCATTCCGCTGATCGTTCTCCACTTCTTTAACAAAGGAACTGTGGTGGAACGATTGAGGACTTCGGAATAAGAGTAATTCTCTTAATAACCATGTAAAAAACAAATCAAAAAGGTACTTGATATTGCGCTTCATTGCTTTTATCAAGTACCTTTTTTCATGCAGTATCATATAAGCGTGGATTCGTTATATTTGGTGTGGTATCTTTAACTATGGGAAACTCCCTGTTCTCACTTGGATATCGTTTTATCCGACAGATTCAGGATCTTTGCAAGTTCAAGCTGTGTCATCTGCTTTTCTTTTCTAAGAGTCCGTACAAATGCCCCAAACGTCACATTATCAATCATCCACCCTCTCTCCTTCCTGCTTCTATCCTACTACATCTGCTGCATTTTTTCACTCTACTTCAGGTAGAATAACAAAAAAAGCGGGAATATTTCTCCATGTACACCACAAAGAGAAATATTCCCGCTTTTTTATCTCATCTTTTCTATAAATCTTTTAAGTACTCCAACAATACCCTGCAGCGTTCCTCAGTGAGATCATTGAGTCTTATGTTGACATCCATCTCTGCCAAAGAACCATCTACCGCTCTGATCTCTTCCGCCGCTGCCTCTTTTTCAATGATCCAGCTTTTTTGTTCTTCCAGAATCTGAGCAAATTCTGTCTCATCTGAATTATATTTCACGATATGCCAGATCCGGTTTAAACTATCATCACTATTCCGGAACATCTGCGCCGTGATATCATCCATTTGCTGCTGTGTTGTGGCATTCTGTAATTCCTGTTCCAGTTCCTCATTGTAACACAGCAGACTATTATAAATTCCCTGTGCCTCATCTACCGGAGCAGGACGATCAAAGGAATACATGGCATATTCATTTGGCTCATTGACGATCACCGTCATCGTCAATTCTGTTTCGCTCTCATTTCCCACCGCGATCCAGAACCATTCCTCCTCCGTCAGCCTTTCCTTGGAAGTACCCGGCAGATAGATCCGGAAAGTATCCGTTCCTTCTAAACCATAGGCATCCGTGTAAATATAATACACACCATCTATAATCTCCGTATCACCGACCGTATCCTGATAGGAAATATCCGAAAGCGACATCTCATAAGTATATTCATCTACCTGTGTCAGATCTGTGAAATGTCCCGAGAAACTACTATAATACATGGTTCCATTCGGATAGCCGTCCCCGGTAACCCCCATATCGGAATCATGGTATACCCCAGAAAAGGAGCCATCCTTTTCAATAGTAAAATCCGTTGACCATCCGCCTGCGCCACTGCAAAATTCAAACTGCAGCGTTGCAAGATCTGCAAAAGTAAGTCCCGCCTGTACGTTGTCCTCCTCTGTCGCCTGCATCCCTGTCGTTTCACTGCCTTCGATATCTGCTTTCTCCGGTATCTTTCCCTTTTCCCTTGACTCTGATGCCGTCTCACTTTCCTGCTCTGTCTCTGCCTTTTCCGGTAACGCATCTTCTTTGCCACATCCGGCAATGGTTACGCATAAAATACCTGCCATCCACAGCCATTTTACACTCTTTTTCATCTCTTTCCCCCGTTTTCTCCGTTTTCCCCTTCCTATCTCCGTCCGGTCCGCTCAAAATTGTGAATCCAGTCCGCTTTCAGGAAATATACAAGGAAGATAATCGAGCTGATCGACCACGTCAGCGGGTACGCCCAGAAGATCACCTGGATCTTCGGAATAAAATGCACGGTTATCGTAATGTAAGTGATCCGGATGATGCACCAGGAAACCAGCATCACGAACATCGGCACCGCGGATTTTCCCGCACCACGCATGATTCCTGCAATGCAGTGTGAGAACGCCAGGAAGCAGTAAAACAGTGCCTCCACATGTGCCTGCCTCGTTGCAAATCCCACAACCTCAGCGCTGCTGTCAAAGGCTGCCGCCAGGTACGGGATCAGCAAATACACGATCACGCCGACCAGTTCCGCAAGCGTCATGGAACAGACAATACCGAACGCCGCACCTTTTTTCGCCCGGTCATACTGCCTTGCGCCCAGATTCTGCCCGATAAACGTTGTGAGTGCCATCGCAAAACAGGTAATCGGCAGGAAGGCAAACCCTTCAATCTTGGAATACACGCCGCAGCCTGCAACTGCCATCACGCCAAACTTGTTAATATTGGACTGCACCACGATGTTGGCAATCGAAATAATCGAGTTCTGCAGACCGGAGGGCAGACCAAAGCTGATAATCTGTCGAAGCTGCGCCGGATGAAACCGGATCTCCCGGATTTTTACCTGGTAAATATCATCCGTGCGCGCCAGCCGGATAAAACAGAGCAGCGCACTCGCCGCCTGTGAGATTGCCGTGGCAAGCGCCGCCGATCCGACGCCCATTCTAAGGGCACCGACAAACAGCAGATCCAGCACAATGTTTACGATCGAAGAAAAAATCAGATAATACAGCGGATGCCTGCTGTCTCCCACCGCCTGCAGAATGCCCATCACAATGTTATACATGACAAATGCAAGCGATCCCGCAAAATAAGTGCGGAAATACAGGATTGAATTCGGCAGTACCGACTCCGGCGTCCCCATGAGAACCAAGATCTGCGGTGCCAAAAACATACCGATCACGGTGAGCAAAAGCCCTGAGACAAGTCCGAATGCCACATCCGTATGCACCGCTTTTTTCAGATTCTCATAGTCTCTCGCTCCGAAATATCTGGAGATCACAACGCCTGCGCCAACGGCAATTCCGTTAAAAAATCCTACCAGAAGAAAAATCAGGCTTCCGGATGAACTGACAGCGGCAAGCGCATCGCTGCCCAGGAAATTGCCGACGATCAGGGAATCAACGGTGTTATATAATTGCTGAAATAAATTTCCCAGGAAGAGAGGGATTGCAAATGCTACAATCCCTTTCCAGATGGAACCTTCTAAAAGCTTCGTTCCTTTTTCCATATCCTATTTCATTACAATGTTGACAATTCTTCCCGGAACATAGATTTCTTTTACGATGTTGCCGGTGAGCTTATCTGCGATGGATTCCTTTGCCTTGGCAATGACATCCTCCTTCGCGTCATCTCTTCCGATTGCCAGCGTTCCTTTCGTCTTTCCGTTGATCTGCACTGCAATCTCAACGGTATTTTCTACAGTCTTCGCTTCCTCGTACTCCGGCCAGGTCTGCTCATATACATAGCCGCTGCCGCCGATAATCTGCCAGAGTTCCTCTGTGATATGCGGTGCTACCGGATTTAAGAGAATGAGCAGGGTCTTGTACTCGCCCTTTGTGATGGAGCCTTTCTTGGTAAAATCATTGAGCAGCGCCATCATTGCCGCGATCGCCGTGTTGTACTTCAGATTCTCATAATCGCTGCTTACCTTCTTGATCGTCTGGTGCATCTTTGTCTCAAGATCCGAAGAATATTCCTCCTCGTCCGTCATGATATCCTGCAGCTTCCAGATACGCTCCAGGAAACGGCGGCATCCCTTGACGCCATCCTCTGACCAGGATGCGCTCAAATCAAACGCACCGATGAACATCTCATAAGTTCTTAACGTATCGGCACCGTACTCTCTTACGATATCGTCCGGGTTTACGACATTTCCTCTGGACTTACTCATCTTCTCGCCGTTCTCACCCAGGATCATGCCGTGGGAAGTACGCTTCTGGTAAGGCTCCGGACACGGAACAACCCCTTGATCGTAGAGGAACTTATGCCAGAATCTGGAGTAGAGCAGATGAAGTGTCGTGTGTTCCATACCGCCGTTGTACCAGTCAACCGGCATCCAGTATTTTAACGCCTCTTTGCTTGCGAGTGCCTCGTCGTTGTGCGGATCGGTATATCTTAAGAAATACCAGGAAGATCCCGCCCACTGTGGCATGGTATCTGTCTCACGCTTTGCCGGACCGCCGCAGCACGGGCAGGTGGTGTTCACCCAGTCCGTCATTGCAGCCAGCGGAGATTCTCCGTTGTCGGTCGGCATATAGCTCTCCACCTCCGGAAGCATCAGCGGAAGTTCGCTCTCATCGATCGGAACGTACCCGCACTTATCACAGTGTACGATCGGGATCGGCTCGCCCCAGTAACGCTGACGGGAGAATACCCAGTCTCTCAGCTTGTAATTGGTCTTCGCGGTACCGATCTTCTTCTCCTCTAAAAATGCGATCATCTTTGCCTTGGCATCCTTGACCTCAAGTCCGTTTAAGAAATCCGAATTGATCAGAACACCGGTTGCCACATCCGTAAATGCAGCCGCATTGATGTCAACTTCTTCACCGTTCTTTGCAACGACCTGAATTAATGGCAAGTTGAATTTCTTGGCAAATTCCCAGTCACGCTCATCGTGCGCCGGCACTGCCATGATCGCTCCGGTTCCGTAGGACATCAGAACATAGTCGGAAATCCAGATCGGAATCTCCTTGCCATTGACCGGATTGATCGCAGTCAGACCATCGATCTGCACGCCGGTCTTCTCTTTGGCAAGCTCTGCACGTTCAAAATCAGACTTCTTGGCTGCCTCGTCGCGGTATGCCGCAACCGCATCCCAGTTTTTCAGTTCATCCTTGTACTTGTCGATGATCGGATGCTCCGGAGATACAACCATATAAGTAACACCGAACAATGTGTCACAGCGGGTCGTGTATACACGAAGCTTATCCTCCTTGCCCTTGATGGAGAAATCCACCTCGGCACCCTGGGATTTACCGATCCAGTTCTTCTGGGATACCTTGACGCGCTCAATGTAGTCCACATGATCCAGTCCCTCGATCAGTTTCTCAGCATAATCAGTAATCTTTAACATCCACTCGCTCTTTACCTTGCGGACAACCGGGGCTCCACAGCGCTCGCAGACGCCGTTGACAACCTCCTCGTTTGCAAGACCGACCTTACAGGAAGTACACCAGTTGATCGGCATCTCTTTTTTGTAAGCGAGACCTGCCTTAAACAGCTTTAAGAAAATCCACTGTGTCCACTTGTAATAGGACGGATCTGTCGTATTGATCTCTCTGTCCCAGTCAAAAGAATATCCAAGTGAATGTAACTGCTCCTTAAATCGCTTCACGTTATTCTCGGTAACGATCTTCGGATGAATCTTGTTCTTGATCGCATAGTTCTCGGTCGGCAGACCAAATGCATCCCATCCCATCGGATAAAGTACATTGTATCCCTGCATACGACGCTTTCTCGCCACAATATCGAGTGCCGTGTACGGTCTTGGATGTCCTACATGCAGACCCTGTCCAGACGGATACGGGAACTCCACCAATGCATAATATTTCGGCTTGCTGTAGTCGTCTGTCGCTGCAAAAGCCTTATTGTCATCCCAGACTTTCTGCCATTTTTTCTCGACAACTTTGTGATTGTAAAGTTCTGACATCTTCTCTCTCCTCATCTTTCATTAACGCTTGAAATAACAAAAAAACTCCGTCTCCCGGCATACTGCCGTAAGAGACGAAGTAACGCTACTCCGTGGTACCACTCTGCTTCGCACCGCGCAATGCGCGGGTACGCACTTATCATTCTTAACGCGAATCACACGCTCTGCCTTACACACCGCTGGCAGCTGCCACTGGCTTCCGGCAAAGGACTCAAAGGCGAGTTGGGAACTTCCAAATACCGTCTCACACCACCCGGCGGCTCTCTGTCATTCTTCCGTTCTTAATGCTCCTTCTCAATGTCACATACTTTGATTCATTTTATGCATGAACATGATTTATTTTAACATACTGGATGTATTTGTCAACCGGATTTTGGCATCCACATAAAAAAGAATCTCGCTTGCGAGATTCTCCGCGCGCTCGCGTTTCGCAAAGCGATATTTTCCTTACCGCGAGCTGCGCATCCTCGCGGAGCGTTTTTTATTTCATAGGAAAGTTCCACTTTCACACATGAATGTATCACGGTATTTCCTATGAAATAAAAAATCTGCCGCCGGAAGCACTTCGCACTCCATGCGGCAGATTCTCTATTCTTTTTGCGGATTCATTCTCCGCTCTTAGCTCTTAGTTGTTGATCAGCTTGTCAGCCTCGTTGTTCCAGCTGTAAAGCTTACGGATCTCCTTGCCGACCTGCTCTGACGGATGCTCGGAAGCAAGCTTTCTCATCGCCTTAAAGTGAACCTGTCTTCCTGCCGGAGACATATCCAGTAAGAACTCTTTTGCAAAGGTTCCGTCCTGAATGTCGGAGAGGATCTTCTTCATTGCCTTCTTGGTGTCCTCTGTGATGATCTTCGGTCCGGTGATGTAATCGCCGTACTCAGCCGTGTTGGAGATAGAATATCTCATTCCCTCGAAACCTGACTGGTAGATCAGATCTACGATCAGCTTCATCTCATGGATACACTCGAAGTATGCATTTCTCGGATCATATCCTGCCTCGCAGAGTGTCTCAAAGCCTGCCTGCATGAGTGCACACACACCACCACAGAGAACTGCCTGCTCACCGAAAAGATCGGTCTCGGTCTCGGTGCGGAAGGTTGTCTCAAGCACGCCAGCTCTTGCTCCGCCGATGCCAAGTGCATAGGCAAGCGCCAGATCCTGTGCCTTGCCGGTCGCATCCTGCTCTACAGCGATCAGACACGGAGTACCCTTTCCTGCCTGGTACTCGGAACGAACGGTATGTCCCGGAGCCTTCGGAGCGATCATGGTAACATCGACATTCTTCGGCGGTACGATACATCCAAAATGAATGTTGAATCCATGTGCGAACATTAACATATTGCCTTCCTCAAGGTTCGGCTCGATGTCGTTTTTGTAAAGATCCGCCTGCTTCTCATCATTGATCAGGATCATGATGATGTCGGCTTTCTTTGCTGCCTCTGCAGCTGTATATACTTCAAATCCCTGCTCCTCTGCCTTCTTCCAGGACTTGCTGCCCTTGTAGAGACCGATAATGACCTTGCATCCGGAATCTCTTAAGTTCAATGCATGTGCATGTCCCTGGCTTCCGTATCCAATGATGGCAATGGTCTTACCATCCAACAGTGAAAGGTTACAGTCTTCCTGATAAAATATTTTTGCTGACATATCTTTTTCCTCCATTTTTTATACATAGCAACAGCATCTGTGATGTCTGCCGCTCGTTCACAATTAGTATGTATTACAAACTCTGCAGATGTCCGTTTTCGTCGATCATCTTCACATCGGCAGTTCCTCTGGACAGACCGGTAATTCCCGTTCTTGCCAGCTCCAGGATCTCATACCCCTGCAGCAGATCCAGAAATGCATCCAGCTTATCCTGATGCCCGGTAAGCTCAATCACCATGGAATCGTGTGTCACATCAACAATCTTGCCGTGGAAAATCTCCGTCACATTTAAAATCGGCTGGCGTTCCGTATCTCTGGCGCGTATCTTGACCATAATCAGCTCGCGCGTCACAGACGAGCCCGGCTCCAGCTTCTTAATGTCAACCACATCCTCAAGCTTGGCAAGCTGCTTTTCAATCTGCTCTAAAATCTGTTCATCCCCGCTCGCCACAATCGTAATCCGCGTATAGCGCGGATCCGCTGTCACTCCCGAAGAAAAACTGTCAATGTTGTAGCCTCTGCGGCTGAACAGCCCCGAAATATGACTCGTCACACCCGGATTATTCTCGACCAGAAGCGATAATACCTGTCTTCTCATTTAAGAAAACCTTCCTTACTATCTGAAATTACACATCACACTTACCATTGATAATAACAATGTACATTTTTTTTGTCAATATCCGAACAAAAAATGGGTATACCTATTAGGAATACCCAAAATAACTTAAAAACTTCTCAATACTTCCGTAATCATCCAGATAACCGCTGCCGCAGTCAGCCATCCCCCAATCGTGCGGGTGCGCTTCTCGGCCTCCGGCTTACCCCGGTCATCTTTTCTTGTACATGCCCCGGGAGCTGCCACCATGAGCAGCCCCGTGAGTAAAAGAACCATTTGTATCAAACGCATCATAATCTGCTCCCTGTTGCTATATCATAACTCCGGATCCCTCTTTGTTCTTCTCGATAATATGATTGAGCTTGCGGAACGGAATTGCCACTACAAGTCCGATAAACAGTGAAATCAATACATAGATACCGAGCGCTCCGAGATCCTTCCAGTAATCCATCTTATATAGACCGCCGATCGTCTCTCGCATGGCATTCATGCCGTACGGGAACGGCAGATACTTATAGAGCATCTGGTATACCTTCGGCAGCGTCTCAATCGGGAACGTACCGCCGGCACCGGCCACCTGGATTACCATGACCACAATCGCGAGCGCCTCACCGACATTGCCGAATGCCACGGTCAGTGAGTAAATAAACAGGGTAAATACCAAACTCGCCACAGCGCCTGCCAGCCAGAATAATACCGGGTGATGGCACTGGATTTTAATATAAAACAGGTTGCCCAGAACCGTTAAAAGCGTCTGTGTCTGCCCCACCAGGAAAAAGATCATGTATCTTCCGAAATACTCCTGGTACGGCTTCACATTTTCGACGCCCTCCACCGGATGTACCTTCACGTGAATGATCGCAACCAGAATCAGCGCTCCTACCCAGAGAGCGAGGATCGTGTAAAACGGAGACATCGCCGAGCCGTAGTTTTCAATCTCATAGATACCGACCGTCTCCAGATTTACCGGGGAAGAAATAAAGGCTCCCAGCTCCTCCGGATTACTCTTTACGATTTCAAGCAGCTCCTGATACTGATCATTCTGCTGTAAGCTTACCAGATCCGCCGTGACGCTGTTTAGCTTGGCGAGAAGTTCCTGCGCCATGGACAGTGATCCGCCAAGGCTGTTGCTTCCACGCTCAAGCGTGCTTTGATAATCGGAAAGTGCATTCTCCACACCGTTAAAATCGGCATCTACGCCGTCTAAAATACCCGCTGCGGCAATCATGGATTGCTGCATGGAGCTCATTGTGTTCTCTAACTTCGGCTTGACATTGTAAGCAAAATCATTGCGCAGTCCATCGACCGCTTTCTGGCAATTTGCAATCTCCGTCACAATTTTATTACTGAGATTCCTTACCGTCTCCATCGATGTATCGGCATTGTTCTCCAGCGCTGTCAGGTCCGCAGTGATGGTATCCAACTGCGTGCGGATTGCATTAATCTGCGCCTGCATATCCTCCGGCGCCGTATCCTCCCACCCGGATACCGAAGTATCAAACAGCTGCCTCACGTATGGCATCATCGCCGATAAGCCCTGTACCGTGACAGAAGTGCCCTGGGAATACTCCGAGAGACGGTTTAACGCATTGGTAATGACGGACGACACATTATTTAACGAATCGTTCATCATGTCAAAGCTGTACGACACCATATCCGCCGTCGAACTCACCGTGCTGTTGCCCGCAACCAGCAGACTCTCCATGCTGTTGATGGATGCCTGACCGTTGGAAACCATGTTGTTCACATTCGGAAGCATGGTCTGACTCGCCTCCACAATACTCTGGGCGGAATTCATAATGCTGACAAACGAGTTCAATATATTGATGTAACTCTGCAGGTCGCTGCTTAAATTATTGAGTCTTACCAGAACACTCTCCGCCGGATCGGAATCTTCCGCATCCACATCCGAGAGGGCGTTCGTCACCTTCATCGTGGTCTCTGCAAGCGTGCTCACCACCGTGCTGTTCACCTGCTCCTGCACAGCCGTCTTGGCCTTCTGTGTGATCTTGGAGGCAATGGCGTTCTTCTTGGCATTCTCATAATAGATAATATCCGGATGATCCACCTCTCCGCCGAGGAAACTGATCATATCTTCCGTAAAATTCTCCGGGATGATGAGCGCCGCATAATAACTTCCATCATAGACGCCGTCGATCGCCTCATCGGTCGTATCCGTAAACACCCAGCCCATCGTCGTGTTCGACTCAAGCGCAGAGATGACACTGCTTCCGACATTTACACTGTTCCCTAAAATTGTGACTCCCTCGTCGTCCGACGCCACCGCGATCTTAAGATTTCTGGTTGCGGACGGTCCGTACGGATCCCAGTTTGACAAAATATTAAACCATGCATACAAAGACGGCAGAATACAGAGTCCCAGGATCACAACGACAGCCACCACGTTGGTGCTGATGCGCTTGACATCGGCGAAAAAAATCTTAAATATATTACGCATTCTCCTTCACCTCCGTGTCCGCATCTTTCTGTGCATCTGCCTCTTCCACAGCCTGTGCATCCGCATCTTTCTGTGCATCTGCATCTTCTACAGCCTGTGCATCCGCATCCTTTTGTTTCTCTGTCTCTTCCGCAGTCTGTGCCTTTTCCACAGTCTGCGTTTCTTCCCCGGATGCCTTAGTCTCAATCAGCCGGGTCTCCGCCTCTGAGTTTAATCCGTCGTCAATCCTCTGAATCACATTTCTGAGATTTCCCGGAACATTATCAATCTCCAGTCCGATGAGGGAATCCACGCGTGTCCCCTCGTCGTTGATCTCGCTTAACTTTTCCTGAAGGTTATAGTCCATATACTCCACCAGAATCAGATAGGCTGCCAGCAAAAACAGCGATACAATCCACAGAATCAGAAACACAACCTTATTGCTCTCTGTCCAGAACAGAAGGAACAGGAAGATCAACGGAATAATAATAATACACTTTAAACCGATACTGATTCTCTTTTGATTCTTCTCGTGAATCTTGCGCTCATACGTCACGAGCATCTCATACATCTGTTCGTATTTTTCTTTCTTTTCCATAAAATCTCCCATTTCCTACATCATTTCCGTATCTTCCATACGCTTTTCTACAAAATGATTGATCTTCACAAACGGAAGCCGGATCACAAGACCAATCAGAAGCGCCGCCACCGCAAAAAGCAGCAGTTCTCCCAGATACTTCATATAATCGCTTCCGTACATACCGCCAATCGTCTCACGCATTGCGTTGATGGCATACGGGAACGGGAAGAAGATATAAATCTTCTGATAAATCTCCGGAAGCGTCTCAATCGGGTACGTTCCGCCGGAACCTGCAATCTGGATAACCATGACTACGACCGCCGCCGCCTTGCCGACGTCGCCGAAAGCCAGCGCCATCGCATAGATAAACAGCGTAAAGGTAAAGCTTGCCAGTGCTGCCGTCAGCCAGAATAAGCCCGGATAGAGGATCTGGCAGTGGAGCAGATAAATATCTCCCAGAACAATAATCGCCGCCTGGATCTGCCCACACACAAAGAACAGCAGATATCTTCCGAAGAACAACTGATAGGACTTCGGGTTGGAAAGCCCTGCGGTATCCGGCTTCACTTTGATCAGTGCCACCAGAATCGTTCCTCCTACCCAGAGGGCAAGCACGGAATAGAACGGCGTCATCGCCGATCCGTAATTTGCAATCGCGTAGATCTCCTGTGTCGTCACCTGTACCGGTTCTGCAAAGAAGGCGCCGTAATCCTCCGGATCACCCTGCAAAAACTTCAGCAGTGCATCTACTTTTTCATCATCTTCCGCACTCTCCAACCGGTTGATCAGTTCCGTCAGCTTTGTGCTCACGTTGTCAATCACGGTCTGGATCTGCTCAAGGCTCTCCGTCGTGTCACTGACCGTTGTCTGAATTCCGTCAAACACCACGCCCATATCATTTACTGCGGTATTTAAGTTATCCAGAAGCTTTGTCACATTGCCGAGCATCTGCGATACACTGTTTAACACTCCGTCCATCTGCGGAACAAGACTGTTGGTATACATATTCTTCAGATTGGTAATCGACTCGCTGCAGTTGTTTAACACCTGTGTCACGCTTGCCACAGATCTGTTCACCATATCCGCAACAATCTGACCGGAGCCGTCTGTACCACCGCCCTGCTGGAGCAAAGCATTTAATGCATTCTGAATATCCTCAGCACCATTGTTCATGCTGTTTAAGGTATTTAAGATCTCCTGAATCTGCTGATTCACCTCATCGGACACGATCGAATCTATGGAACCGCTCCCCTCCGTGGAGCCTGTTCCTTCTGTGGAGCCTGTTCCTTCTGTGGAACCTGTACCCTCCGTGGAGCCTGTTCCTTCCGTGGAGCCTGTGCCCTCCGTGGAGCCTGTGGTTCCCGATGAATTTGCCGCCTGATCTGCCAGACTCTTCTTCAACTGGTTTAACTGTCGGATCAGTTCCGCCGTATCGGTTGCCGTCTTGTTCAGATTGTCTGCCGTAGACTGCGCATTCTGCGCCAGGTTCGCGTTGTTGATATCCGTTGTGATGGAATTGATCGAATGATTGATGCCATCCAGTGTCGTCTGCACATTGCTGCTGAAATTCTCCAGTGAAGTTTTCGTGGAATTCAGATTGCTCTGCGAATTCTGGAAACTCTTCTCGCCATTCTGAATCTGGCTGCTGAGCTTCGGCAGTTCTCCGTCTGCGGTTTTGATCTCTGCCTCCAGCACTGCATTCGCCGAAATAAACTCATCAATCATATCACTGTAACCGATCAGATTGTTGTTCAGGTTGGTCAGTTTGCCCTCAAATTCGCTGAACACATCCTGATTCTCCATCTCAGAGGACAGTTCGTTCGTCTGTGTAAAAATGGTACTTGCAACCACCTCGATAAACTTCTCGTTGATGCTCTGCTTTACCGTCGATACAGCGGTATCCGTAATCTTGGTTGCAACCGCATTCCGTTTTTCATTCTCATAATATGTGATCGTCGGATTCTTAAAGTTCTCCTTGAACACATTATACATACTGTATGTAAAGCTATCGCTGATGATGACAGCCGCGTAGTAATCTCCGTTCCTGACACCTTCAAGTGCGGCATCCGAATCCTCAAGGAACACCCATCCGATCTTGGTATTCTCCTTCAGTTCCTCCACAACTTCATTGCCCATGTTCTCTGTCGTTCCATCCGAAAGGGTGTATCCTTCATCCTCCGACACGACCGCAATCTTGATATTGGAAGTATTCGCATAAGGATCCCAGTTTGAATAGATGTTAAACCATGCATACAGCGATGGAATGACACAGAGTCCCAGCGCAATAATCATTGCGAATGGATTCTTCACCAGTCCCTTAATGTCTTTTGCAAAAATACGCCATATATTCTTCATATAAATATTCCCGTTTCCCTTTCGTAGTTCCCTTTGCGTTCAAAAATCGCTAATATTATACCGTATATTGCTGTAAATTGGAACATACAAAATTCAGATGCTGTATAATACCGATACCAAAAAATCCTGCTTTCCTGTTACATAAAAAAACCTATCTCATATGGGTTGTCCCACATACGAGATAGGTTCTGTCTGCTGTTCCTTAAGCTACCTTGCTCTTAGCCAGCTCTGCCAGTGCTGCAAATCCCTGTGCGTCGTTTACAGCCATCTCTGCTAACATCTTGCGGTTGATGTCCACACCAGCTACCTTTAATCCGTGCATCATCTGGCTGTAAGAAATACCATTCATTCTTGCAGCTGCGTTGATACGTGCGATCCATAACTGACGGAACTGTCTCTTCTTCTCTTTTCTGCCTGCATAAGAACTTGTTAAGGCTCTCATGACAGACTGCTTTGCTACACGATACTGCTTGGAACGTGCGCCTCTGTAACCCTTTGCTAATTTTAATGTTCTATTATGCTTTTTCTTAGCGCCTAATCCGCCTTTTACTCTTGCCATTTTGCATTCCTCCTTAACTTATTCCTATAAATATGGTAAAATCTTCTTCATGTTCTTAACGTTTGTTGCATCGGTCATTGCCGGCTTACGAAGATTTCTCTTGTTCTTGGTTGTCTTCTTGGTTAAGATATGTCTCTTGTAAGCTTTATTTCTTTTTAACTTTCCTGTTCCTGTTACTTTGAAACGTTTTGCAGCTGCTCTGCTGGTTTTCATTTTTGGCATGATATGTTCCTCCTTAATTATGATTTTTTCTCTGCCAACACCATGCTGATGCTTCTACCTTCAACTTTTGGTGCTTTTTCCACTACTGCTATTTCGCCGAGGCTTGCGGCAAAATCATCCAAAATGTGCTTGCTCGCATTCATATGAGCCATCTCACGTCCGCGGAAGCGCAATGTGATCTTCACCTTGTCTCCCTTGCTAAGGAACTTTTTCGCAGCGTTCATTTTGGTGTTCAAATCGTTTGAATCGATATTTGGCGACAAGCGAATCTCTTTGATCTCAACCACTTTCTGCTTCTTTCTGGCTTCCTTTTCCTTGCGTGCCAGTTCATATCTGTACTTTCCGTAGTCGATAATCTTGCATACAGGTGGCTTTGCGGTTGGAGCGATCTTCACCAGATCAAGCTCTGCCTCTTCCGCCAGCTTCATTGCTTCGCGTGCTGACATAATGCCAAGCTGTTCTCCGTTCTCTCCGATCAGACGAATCTCCTTGTCTCTGATCTGTTCGTTAATCATTAACTCGCTAATGGTATCGTACCTCCAAATAAAAAAGTGGATAGGCAGACTATCCACTAAACATTCAAACCCGGAACATGATATGTTCGCAATACTTTGAAATATGAACCATGAGTCACGTATTTGTGCTCCGGTGAGAGTGGATACTCTACTTTGTTTTCTAACAACTATTTAAATCTATCACACACACGTATCCGTGTCAAGTGTTTTTTATTATTTGTCGCTGGTGTTGTCGCTGATCATCTTGCGGATCGCCGCCTGCTCCTCCTGTGATACCAGACTCTTGACATCAAGCATCACAATCAGCTCCTTCTGACAGGAAGCCACATCATTAAAACAGCACTGCTGTCCGCTCATCAGTGTCGGCATCGGAAGCACTCTGGAATCTTCCACGTCCACAATTTCCTTTACCTTTTCCACCTCAAGTGCCAGCTTCATGCCGCCCACATTGACAACCACAAGGTTGTCCACCGCAATGTTCCCCAGTCCAAATCTGGATGCAAGGGAAAACACCGGCAGGATCTCTCCGTGAAGGCGGATGATGCCTCTGATATTGGCAGGAGAAGTCGGTACAACCACGACATTCATCTTACTCTCAATGGATTCCACGTTCTCAAGTGATATTCCATAATCCATTCCCGTTAATGTAAATGTCAGCAGCTGCATGTGACTTCCCCCCTGTTCTGAAACTTTTCTTCTTGCTATTATATCCCTTTTCTTTCGGTTCGGCAACCGCAGAATCTGTCAATTTTTAATTTTTTAATACAAACTTCCCAATCAGCTCATCCAGTGCAATCGCCTGCGCAGACAACTCCTCACTCGTTGCCGAGGACTCCTGCGCCGTTGCAGAATTGGACTGTACAACCTCGGAAATCTGGTTGACTCCCTCCTCCGCCTGTTTCATGGCTTCTGCCTGATCCTTGGAATTATCGCTCAAGCGCTTGGAAGTCTCCGCAATCTGCTTGATTCCGTCAATTACCTCTTCAAGAGACGTGGACACACGCTCTACTGCCTGATTGCCCTCTTCAATTTCTTTGAGGGAAGCCTCAATCAGTTCTCTGGTGTCCACCGCAGACTGTGTACTCTGCTCTGCCAGTTGTCTGATCTGCTCTGCAACGACAGCGAATCCTCTTCCTGCCTCGCCGGCACGCGCCGCCTCAATGGAAGCGTTTAAGGACAGCAGGTTCGTCTGTGACGCAATATTCTCTATATCTGTAATAATGTTTCCAATCTTGTTGGAAGATTCGTTGATGCGGCTCATGGTATCAATCATGGACTGCATCTGATTCTTGCTCTGATCCGCTTCACCTGCATACTGCCTTGCCTGCTGGTAAGATTCCTCTGCCTGCTCCGCGGTCTTCTGGATATTCTCTGTAATGCTTGTGATGGTCGCCTGCAGTTCTTCCACAGCTCCTGCCTGATCCGTTGCGCCCTCCGCCAGACTCTGAGATGCCTCTGCAAGGTTGCCGGAACCGGCAGAAACCTGGTTTGCCGCATCTTCGATCGATGTCAGCGTCTCTATCATCTGATCGCGCAGAACGCGCATCGCCACAATCAATTTTTCAAAATCAAGCGTATAACCGTCCTTGTGCTCCGACTGCACTGCGTAATTGCCCTGTGACATCAATCCGAGAATTCTTCCCGCATCATTGATGATAAGATTCAGCTTATCTGCCATGTCTGCCGCCTCACGCGCCATGTCTGCGACCTCATCCTGCGTGGAAACCTCCGGGAACGGAGTAGAAAGATCTCCCTGTGCAAACGTTTTAAACCGCTCGCCAAGTGCCTCAAGCGGTCCGGAGATTCCCTTTGCCACCTGATTGCCAAGCTTGTTGGCCATAACCATTGCCAGAGCTGACACTGCCACAATCACAATCGCAAGAATCACGCTGACTGCCGTCAGAGTGGAGGACAAGCGGTCTCCCTCCGTCACTTTCGTATTCATCAGTTCTATCATATCTGCATAGATATCTTCGTAGATCGGATCCAGACTTTCCTTCATCTGCTGCTGTGCCGCTGTGGACTGTGTAGCATCGGTGGTTGCACCCTGCTCGATGATCGGTTCCTCCGCTGCCCAGTATTGCTGCAGTTTATCTGAAATCTGCTGGTAGAGTGCCTTTTCCTCGCTCGTCGTTACTACATCCCCAACGGTTGCGAAGTAATTCTCGAACTTTGCTTTCTGTTCGTCATGTTCTGTCATGGCATCATCCAACAGTCCCTGCTCATCAAATCCGATGATTCCTCTGGTCGCTGATCTCGTGTTGGCAAATGTGATCATCGCCTTGCCGATATCTCCCTGTGAAAAACCGTAATTCACAAGTGCGCTGGAATAACGGTTCGACATCACAAGCATCGCTGCCAGCCCGACTACCGCTCCTATGGCAGTGATTGCCGCCACCATAACAAATGCTTTTGTCAGTCTCTCTTTGATTCGTACATTTTCAAACAATTTCGCTCCTCCTGTGTGCTGTATTCTCTACATCCGTGTATATTTTTTAGTACCTTTATATTATAGTTCTATTTTACTACGTGTTCAACTGGTTTCCATATTTTTTTGACAAATGTGATTTTTTTCTCTATGATTAGTCTGAATTAGATTATCTGAAGAGAGGATTTTACCATGGAACACCGCATCATAGATCTTCATGTCCACTCCACCGAGTCGGACGGCACCCTTACTCCCACCGAGATCGTATCTGCCGCAAAGGCTGCCGGTCTGTCCGCCTTTGCGCTCACAGATCACGACACCGCGGCAGGTGTCTCTAAAGCTGCTCCCGCCGCTGCCGCCTGTGGTATTGAATTAATCCCCGGCATCGAGCTTTCCACGGAATATGAGCTGCCCACCAGAGCCGGCGGTGGAAAAGAAGTCCATATCGTCGGTCTCTACATTGATCCGGAGCACCCGCTCCTTATCGAGAAAACAAACGAGTTCCGCCGCTGCCGTGATGCGCGCAATGAAAAAATAGTGGCTGCCCTGCAGCGCGAAGGCTTTTCCATTACCACGGAAGCACTCCTTGCTGCCAATCCCGACAGTGTCATCACGCGCGCAAATATCGCACGTTTTCTCTACGACAGCCATCAGATTAGGAGCGTCTCGGAGGCGTTTGAAAAATATATCGGCGACGGCTGCAAATGCTATGTCGGCCGCTTTAAAGTCTCCCCGATGGAGGCAGTCGAACTGATCCACGCCGCAGGGGGCATCGCTGTATTAGCCCATCCGCTGCTCTACCACATGAACCAGACGACCTTGCAGCATCTGATCGACGAGTTAAAAGAAGTCCACCTTGACGGCATCGAGGCGATCTACTCGACCTACACCACCGGCGAGGAACAGTACGTCAAGCGGCTTGCAAAAGAGAACGGGCTTCTCATCAGCGGCGGCTCTGACTTCCACGGCACCAACAAACCCACAATCCAGATCGGGACCGGACGCGGGCATCTCTACATTCCCTATTCCGTTCTTGAAACCATCAAAGAACACCTCCGCGCATAAAGGCAGAAGAAAGGACTGTCGCATCGGGAATAGCCAGTTTGCCTTGAAGCGATAAGGAATATTACAAGAGGCACACTTGGGGATTTCAGTTGAAAATGCAAATGGAAATTCTGTTCAAAAAAAGTGGCATTTCTAACCCGCCGAATGCTTGCATCCGCGATAATCCGTGTCTTCCCAAGTTTGGAACACTCTACGGACTGTGTCCGCAAGTCAGCAGACAATTTTAGGACTTTCGTGTGTGTCCCTTATGGATGCCGCTGAACAAAACATAACCGCGCGAAGCCGATGTTTGAATTGGCATCTGCCGTATTTTCAATAGCAGATGCCAACGAGTTTCGGTTCGCGCGGTTTTATATTGTCTGTGAAGCGGCATCATTAGGGACACCAGGAAGTCCGCTCATTGTCTGTGACTTGTCGGACACACTCCGGAAGTGTCCAAACGTGGAAGAGACACGGAATCCGATGCAAACATCCAGCAGGAAGAAATGCTCACATTTTTCTCAAACGAATGTTCCATCTGCATTTCCAGCTGAAATCTGCGTGGTGTGCTTCTTATAATATTCCTTATCGACTCAAGGCAGCTGCCCGCCCGATGCAGCAGTCCCTCCTTTTACAGGATAAATCGCTCGATCACCTCGGCGATCGCATTGTGATTGTTGTCGTGCTCCGTCACATAATCCGCTGCGGCTTTCACCTCCGGCGTGGCATTTTTTACCGCTACCCCGATATGCGCCGCATTAAGCATTGCAATATCATTCTCCTCATCTCCCACCGCTACCGTACAGTCTGACGGAAGATTCAGCATCTTCGTAAGACAGGACACACCGGTTCCCTTGCTGGTATCAAGCGGACAGTATTCCAGATACTCTCTGCAGGAGAAAAAGCTGGTACATTTTCCCTTTTCCCATTCCAGATTCTTCTCGCGGAACCGCGCGAGACGCCCCGTATTTTTTAAATCAATCATGAGAACCTTCTGCGGCTCCTCCTCCAGCAGATCCAGCACATTCGCCGAAAGCTTGTAGGAAAGTCCTGTTTTTTTCCTGTAATACTCAAGCTCTGCCGTATGTCTTGTGGTAATAATCTCGGTGTTATTGTAGGTCTGCGCATAAATTCCCGCCTTTGCGGCTCTCTCAAAGAGTTCCTGCGTTACCTCAATCGGGAGCGAGCGTTTTAACAGCACCCGGTCCGCAGCGCAGTCGTAGAGTACCGCACCGTTAAAGGCGATCATATAGCAGCCAGGCTGCGTCAGCTCCAGTTCTCTCGCAACCGCCCTGCCGCTCTCCACCGGACGCCCGGTGGAGAGTACAATGTCGTGCCCGGCAAGAAGCATTTTCTGGATGGCGGCCCGGTTTTCTTCGGATACTGTTTTGTCGTCAGAGAGCAGCGTCGCATCCAGATCAACAAACAAAATCTTGTGATTCATACTCATTCCTCCCATCCTGCTTTTAGCCCATCATATGTCCTGCGGCGTTCCTACTCTGCCGGTTCTGCCGGGACAAATACACGCTCGCGGTAGACATGATCTGTCTTTGGCACCGCCGCAACCGCCTCCTCGCAGAACTGCTTCTGGGAATTGACAAGCACCTTCCCTCTTCTGTCTATCTTCTCATATTCTCCGTCCGGCTTTAACACGTGTGCTTTTGTGTTGTCCGCAAGCTCCACATCCAGAATGTGTTTTACCTTTTCTTTTAACGTATCGTCCAGCACTGGGAACAAAATTTCCACACGACGGTCCAGATTTCGCGGCATCCAGTCCGCGCTTCCCATATAGAGTTCCTCCTCCCCGTCATTTAAGAAGAAGAAAATACGGCTGTGCTCCAGGAAATTTCCGACTATGGAACGCACATGGATATTCTCGCTGATTCCCGGGATTCCGACCTTTAAGCAGCAGATTCCACGGACGATCAGTTCGATCTCTACGCCTGCCGCCGACGCCTCATAGAGTGCGGCAATAATGCCCTCATCACACAGGGAATTCATTTTAGCAACGATTTTTGCCGGCTTTCCCTCGCGCGCATGCTTTGTCTCACGCGCAATCAGACGCATAAAACGGGTGCGCAGCCAGATCGGCGCCAGCACCAGTTCGTTCCAGGAAAGCGGTTCGGAATATCCGGAAAGCATATTAAACACCGCGGTCGCATCCTCCCCGATCGCCTCATTGCAGGTAAAGATTCCGCAGTCCGTGTAGAGCTTTGCCGTGGAATCATTGTAATTGCCGGTTCCAAGATGCACATAGCGCCTGATGCCATCTTCCTCGCGGCGCACGACAAGCGCAATCTTGCTGTGCGTCTTAAGGCCGACCAGACCGTAGATGACATGGCAGCCCGCCTGCTCTAACTTCTTCGCCCACACAATGTTATTTTCCTCGTCAAACCGTGCTTTCAGCTCCACGAGCACCGACACCTGTTTTCCGTTCTCCGCCGCCTGCGCGAGAGATGCGATAATCGGTGAATTGCCGCTGACACGGTAGAGCGTCTGCTTGATGGCAAGAACGTCCGGATCCGACGCCGCCTGCCGGATAAAATCGACCACAGGATCAAACGTCTCATACGGATGATGCAGCAGAATGTCGCCGACCCGGATTGCCTCAAAGATATCCTCCCCCGGTTCAATCTCCGGCACGCGCTGCGGCTTATACGGTTCGTAGCGCAGGGAATCGCACCCGGAGAGCCCGTACATCTTCATCAGAAATGTCAGGTCAATCGGTCCGGATATCTGAAAAATATCCTCCTCCGCCACTTTCAGTTCATCCTTTAAAAAGCGCAGCAGCTTCTTGTCCACGGAAGCTTCCACTTCCAGGCGGATAACTTCGCCCCACTGTCTCTTTTTTAACTGTTTCTGGATCTCTTTTAAAAGGTCTGCCGCCTCATCCTCATCGATCGGCAGATCCGCGTTACGCATGACGCGGTACGGATGTGCGCAGAGCACATGGTAGTTTAAAAACAGCTTATCAATATTTTTCTCGATAATCTGCTCCAGGAGAATAAAGGTGCGTCCCTCCACCTCCCCGAAATTCTCCGACGTATCTGCCGGGATCGGCACCAGGCGAGGCAGTACCCCAGGCACCTGCACCGTTGCAAATTCCACCGCGTCCTTATGCTTTTCATCCTTCTTGCTGGAAAGCAGCGCCGCGATGTTGAGCGTCTTATTGCGGATCAGCGGGAACGGGCGCGATGCGTCCACCGCCATCGGCGTCAATACCGGATAGACGTCCTCCTCAAAGTAGCGATCCACGTACGCCGCCTGCTCAGCCGTCAGTTCCTCGTATTTTTCAATAATGTGTATTCCGTTGGCTGCCATCAGCGGAACGAGGGAGCGGTTATACGTGTTGTACTGGCTCTCGACGAGTTTTCTGGTCGCCGTGTTGATCCGGTCGAGCTGCTCCGATGCCGTCATGCCCGCAATATCCCGCTTGCGGTAGTCCGCATGTACCATATCCTTTAACGACGCGACCCGGACCATGAAGAATTCGTCCAGGTTCGACGACGTGATGCTCACGAATTTGAGCCGCTCTAACAGCGGAATACTCTTATCCTTTGCCTCGTTGAGCACGCGGGCGTCAAACTTCAGCCAGCTTAGCTCTCTGTTCTCGTAATATTCCGGCAAATGGAATTCGTTTTTCTTTTCTTTTTCCATGTATCATCCCTCCACGTCCTTACGAATAGACACGTTTTTCCTTCACGACCGGCTTGATGCTGAAAATGCGCTCAAAATAAGCCGTCTTGGAAGCGAACAGCGCCTTCTCCAGCGCAATGTCCTCATCCGTCTCGATCGTAATGATCAGTTCTTTGTCACGAAGCTGTGCTTTTACGTTTTTAAACTTCTGTTTGTGGCTGCGATCCATCGCATTGGAAACGCGCAGAATGGCGGATAACTTTGCCACCGTAAGGAAGCTCTGCTGGTCGAGCCGGTCCGCCACATCCTCATAATCGGCAAGCGGATAGCTGTTGTAGAGCACTGTCCCCGCAACGATCTCACGCTCCAGATGCGACAGTCCCATAATTTCCGAGGACATGATGATGTCGTATGCGCACTGCGGGGCATTGGCAAAGCTGATATATTTTCCGCAGTCATGCAAAATCGCCGCGACCTGCAGCAACAGCCGCTCTCTCTTTCCGAGACCGTGCTGTTTTTTCATCGTGTCAAACAAAAGCATCGCCATCTGGGTCAGCGCTTCAATGTGCGGTGAATAGCTCATGTAACGTCTCGAGAGACTTTCCGCGGCCGAGATAATATCCTCATCAAAATCATGTGTGGGCTTATAGATACGGTTTTTCTGCGCGTAGTCGCAGGCGATTCCGTCGCTGACAATCACGCCCGGCGCCCACAGTTCCTTTGCGCCCAGCCCTCTTGCCATGCACTTGCAGATGATGATATAAGGCACGATCAGCGGATCGTTCTCGTTGGAGAGCCCCAGTTCCTCCGCGATCTCCTCCAGACTCTTTTTGCCGAGCTGTTCCATGTATTGGACGAACTTCTCAATTGACACGGTATTCTTGTTGTGGTTCTTCTCGAGGCGGCAGACCAGTTCCGCAATATAATCGCCGATCACAATCAGATATTCGATCTCCTGGTTTTCCAGATACATCGCCTTGAAAACTTCCATCTCCTTTACCACCATCTCCTCGATCTGCAGTTCATACTGCGCCAGGTTCCGGCTCTTTTTTGCAAGCTGTTCCCGCATGCGCATGGTGCCGAGCCCCAGATGCTGGGTGGTCAGCACCTTTCCCTTTGAGAACACGGTAATCTGAAGTCCCGATCCACTGACGTCCACCACCGCTGCGCTTCTGCCGATGAAATGCTCAAACTCCTCGCGCATCGCCACCGACTTGTAGCTGATAAAACGGTGCTCCGAGTTACTCAACACATGTACGGTCAGACCGGTACGCAGCCTGATCTGATCCAGGATAAAAAGTTCATTGTCCACATCGCGGAGTACCGCCGACGCATACGCCTCGTACGCATCCACCCGGTACTCTTTCATGATCTGCGCAAATTCCCGCAGGGTATCGCAGAGTGCCTCCACCAGTTCATAGCCGATGCTGCCCTTGGAGTACGCATCCGCCCCCAGCTCGATTCTGCTGCGCACATAGTCGATATCGCGTATTTTTTTCTTGGCAGACAATTCAAATATCTTGAGGCTCACTTCATACGAACCGATATAAATTGCCGCAAACGTATGGATTGCCATAAATCCGCCCTCCTCTTTATTGTTTTCCAAGCAGATAATTGATAAACTGCTGTGCCGTTCTTCCCGAAAGTCCTCCGTGGGCAAGCTCCCACTTGTTTGCCTCAAGAAGCAGCTCCTCCTGCTCCAGCCGCACGCCATATTTCTCCGCGAGCGTCGTGACAATCTTCTGGAACTCCTTCTTATCCGGCGCGCCGTAATAGATCGTCACGCCGAACCGCGCATAAAGTGAAAGCTTTTCCTGCACCGTGTCGGAAGTGTGCATATCCTCCCGCACCTCTTCCTTGTCCGAGAACTTCTCACGGATCAGATGTCTGCGGTTAGAGGTCGCATAAATTAACACATTATCCGGCTTTTTCTCCAGACCGCCCTCAATGACTGCCTTCAGATACTTATATTCAATCTCAAATTCCTCGAACGAAAGATCGTCCATATAGATAATAAACTTGTAGTTGCGGTTCTTGATCTGCTCAATCACATCATTCAGATCGCAGAATTGATGCTTGTAAATCTCAATCAGACGGAGGCCTCTGTCGTAATACTGGTTGGCAATCGCCTTGATGCTTGTGGACTTTCCGGTTCCCGCATCACCGTACAGCAGACAGTTGTTGGCTTCCTTCCCGCTCACAAACGCCTCCGTATTGTCGACCAGCTTCTGCTTTGCAAGCTCGTAGCCGACCAGATCATCCAGCTTTACATGCGCGATATTGGTGATCGGAATAATCTGAGCCCCGTCATCTGTGTGTCTGACGCGGAATGCCTTGTGCAGACCCAGTTTTCCGACTCCGAATTCCCCGTAAAATGCCGTGACCGCCTGTTTAAATTCTTCTGCATCCGCCGCTGCCTCCAGATGACGGCAGAGCTCTGCGATCCGGTCTCTGATCCGCTTGTTGAACAATTTTCCCGCGTCCGCGGTCTCCTCATAGTGCAGCAATGCGTCCATGCAGTCCACGGAAAAATAGTTGCCGAGCACCGAAAGGTCAAAGTCAAACAACTCTTTCATGATGGCAAAATCGTGCCGCGCCACCTCGTTGATGGAGCCTTTTATCTCCCCGCGGATCTCGCACGCCCTGCTGTATGCATTCTCGTTATTCACAAGCAAAAAAGCCAGGAAATTGTGCCAGAGATTGCCGGAAAATCCGTGGCTGACCGCAAGCTCCATCAGTTTTTTGAGGCATTCATAGAATAATCCCTCAACATCTTCTTTATTATAGTATTCATTCTGATAGTTCTCCATGACCCAGGTAAAGTCATAGAATAACTGCTCGTTTTCAAAATCCCTGTAGAGGATCAGATTCTTCGTTGTCTTCATCTTCCCACATTCCTCACTTTACGCTTCGTAATTCCCCAGAATCTGCAGTCTGGTCGTCTCTTCCGACAATCCCCGCAGTGCATTCTGCACCGCCGGATCGTTCAGATTCCCCTCAAAGTCTACAAAGAACCGGTATTCCCAGTTGCGCTCCGGCAGCGGTCTGGACTCGATGTGATCCATGTTGATCCCGTTATAGATCAGATGGGACAGCATGTGGTAGAGAGAACCGGTCTCATGCGCTCCCTCAAAGCAGATACTGATCTTATTCGCCTTTCTGGTAAACACATGTTTTCCCGTCACGATGATGAATCTGGTTGCATTCTGCTTGTTGTCCTGAATGCCTTCCTCCAGAACATCAAGACCGTAGATCTCCGCCGTAATACGGCTTGCAATGGCAGCTTTGTGCCGCATGCCGTCCTCCCTGACTTTCTGTGCCGCCATCGCGGTGTTTTTTAAGCTGTGCTTCTCCCACTCCCGGTGTCCTTCTAAGTATCTAGCACACTGCATCAGTGCCTGCGGATGCGAGTATACATCCGTGATATCGGAAAGCTTCGCTCCCGGCACGCCGAGCAGTGCATGTTCAATCTTGATAATCTGCTCGCCCACGATGCAGTGACCGTACTCCACCATGAGATCATAATTCTCGGAGACAATCCCGGCAGAAGAATTCTCAATCGGCAGCACCGCATAGTCCGCGTCCCCGCGGGCGATCGCCTCCATGGCGTCCCTCCAGGTCTCCACATGATAGCTGTTCCCCGCATCCTCACCGAAATACTGTTTTAACGCGAGCTGCGTGTAGGCGCCCTCCGTCCCCTGAAAGACAATGCGCGCATTTTTATAATCCAACGTGTCCAGCTCTTCAAAATCCGGCTTTTCGTATATGCCGTGCTCCGTCATCAGCTGATACTGGCGCTTTCTACTGATCGACATGATCTGCTCGAACAGCTCCCGGATTCCGTGCCGGTTGAACGCGCTGTCGCCGAGCGCCGAAAGCGTCGCAAGCTTTTCCATTTCACGGTCTTTGTCAAAAACTTTTTTGCCCGTCTCTATCTTATATTCCGCCACCTCAGCCGCGATCTGCATCCGCTGCTGATACAGCGCAACGATCTGCTTGTCAATGACATCAATCTCATCTCTCAACTCTAATAGATTCTTCATAGTGCTCCTTACCGTCTGACTTCCTTTTCGTATCAGGGCATCCGCCGGGTGCTCTTTTGTGCCGACTCCGCCTTAGTTTATAATATAGTACATTAACGTGCTGATGACAAGAGAACCCTTGCAAGTTATTAGACGAAAATGTTATAATTTCCATGATTATATTTTATCGGCATTTCAGACGAAAGAAGGAATCATTCCATGAAAAAAAAGATTTCCATTATCATTGCTGTCATCGTCATTATCGCGCTTATCGCAGCGGCTGCCATTTTCCACTATCTCTCCAACCGGACTCATTTTAATGAGGGTTACGTGAACGGCAACACCGCTGGCAACCTCTACAACGGCGGTCTCTTCTGCGAGTACGACGGCACGGTATATTTTTCCAACCCGTCCGACGGCGGGAAGCTGTATTCGATGTCTCCGGACGGAAGCAATCTGGCCAAGCTCTGTGATGACACGGTATCCTACATCAACGCGGACGAACATTATCTCTACTATGTGCGCAACAATCCGGGAGCAACGGGCGCCGCTCTCTCCTTTCTCTCTGTCAACACCGACAGTCTCTGCCGCATTGACAGGGAAGGCGGCGATGACTCCGTTCTGATTCTGGATTCGGCGCCGTGCCTCTACGCTTCCCTCTACGGGAATTATATTTACTATATCCGCTATGATGAATCCGAGGGTTCCACACTTTATAAGGTAAAAATCGACGGTTCTGGCTGCAAGCAGGTCGACACCGCTCCCGACTTTACCTGCTCGGCAAACGGCGAATATATGTATTACAACGGAACCGACAGCGATCACTATATCTGGCGGCTCAATACCACGGACGACTCAAAGGGCATGCTCTACGGCGGGAACTGTTATATGCCGACTGTCATAGACGATACCACCGCCTATTTCATGGACTGCGACAGCAACTACGCGATCGCCCGCACGGATCTTGCCACCGGTGAGAAGACACTTCTGTCCGAGGACCGCGTGGACTGGTACAACCTCTACGGGGATTATATCTACTTCCAGAAAAACGATTCCGAACATCCGTGTCTCGGATTCATGTGCACGGACGGCAGCGGTTACACCACACTGTTCGAGGGAAATTTCAAGGACATTACAATCACTTCCGAATATGTATACTTCCGTGATTTTTCCACAGATCAGAGCTACTGCGTTCCGCTCGGCTCCTCCGCCGCCCCGGTCGCCTTTGAGCCGGGCGTCGTCGAAGACTGATGCAGCATAGAATTGCCGCAATAAGCATAGACCGCTTTTGAATGATAAGTAATATTATAGGAAATAGATACTTAAAAGTTCCAGATAAACATGCGGCGACAAATTCTGACCGCAAAATCCGGTATTTCTAACCATGCCGCAGCTGGCATCCGTGATGATCCGTGTCTTTCCAAGTTTGGAGCACTCCACGGACTGTGTCCGCAAACCGGCAGACAATTTTAGGACTTTTGTGTGTGTCCCTTATGGACACCTCTGAACAAAACATAACCGCGCGAAGCCGATGTCTGAGTCGGCATCTGCCTTATTTTCAATAGCAGATGCCGGCGAGTTTCGGTTCGCGCGGTTTTATATTGTCTGTGAAGAGGTGCCATTAGGGACACCAGAAAGTCCGCCCATTGTCTGCGGCTTGTCGGACACACTCCGTGAGTGTCCAAACGTGGCAAAGACACGGAATGGGATGCCAGCCGCGGCATGGAAGAAATACTCGAATTTTGCGTCAAAGAATTTGCCGCCGTCTGTTTATTCTGGAACTTTTTTGTTCTCTGGTATTCCTGTAATATTACTTATCAAAACAAAGCACAATATGCTTATTGCGACAATTCCTTTTCATTATGCTTGTTTTCGTCGGAACAGATTCGTGTCCGTCCGCTAACGCTCCTGCTCTTCGTCTGCGGAGTCTTCTTCCGCCGCCTCGATATATTTGGCGAACGTATGCTTATAGTACATTCCAAAGAAATACCCCATCAGACCGATTCCATAGATCAGCGTCAGGAAATTGGCAAGCAGCGTGGTTGTGTTCACCCAGACAAACAGAATCATCAAGATTGCAAGCTGGATCGTCGTCTTCATGTTGCGCATTGCGACAAAAAAGGAATACCGGATCGTCGCCTTGACCGGATTCACAAACTTTGCCTGCACGCCGAACACATAGAGGAGCGAAAGAAAATACGGTACAAACAGAATTGCCGCCACTCCCTGCATCAGCTGCCCGAAGGAATTGCCGGCACGGCCGCCCAAAAGGAAGTCGCCCGCCAGGAATGCACCCGCTGCCAGATAAATAAAAAACAGCGCCGTCGCCTGTTTAAAGTTCTCCTTAAACGACGAGAAAAAATTCTGATGCCAGTACCCTTCATTGTCCGAAAGCTTCATGCTGGTGTAAATCAGGGCGGTCGTCGATGCCCCGATCGTAAACACCGGCAGGGAACAGATCAGCCAGAGCAGATTCAATAAAAATATCTTTCCGATTTTATCAATGGTACGCCAAACCACGTTGTCGAGATCAAAAAATCTATCCCACATGGCACTCCTCCCACAATCTCTGAATGTATTCGCGCGATGCCACGGCATTTTCCGGCACAGTGTTCTCTAAGGTTGCATGGATATACGGCTTGCGCTCTTTCATAAAGCGGATGATCCTGTCATAGTTCATCTCGCCGGTTCCGGCTGCCACCGATACCAGGCTGTTATTCTCCACCTTAAAATCCTTGATATGTACCATCGCAATATCCTCGCCAAGCACATCGATCGCTTCTGCTATTATAGCATCCCTGTCCTTGTAATTGCAAACATCAAGCAGATTGACCGGATCGAAAATGATCTGAAGGTTCGGTGAACCGATCGCGTCAAGCACCTTTCTCGCCCGCTTCGGATTGCAGACAATATGCTTGTACACCGGCTCGATCGCAACGATCACGCCCATTTTTTCCGCATAGGAAACCACCGGGCGCAGGTTGTTGATAAAGATTTTTAGCGCTTCCTCGGAATGATTGCGCTCCTCAAAACGGTATTCCTCATTCACCGCTCCGGTTTCCGTGCCGACCACACCCGCGCCGAGCAGCGATGCGAACCGGATATGTGCCAGATAGCGGTGCGTATTCTTTGCAAGGCTTGCCGGATTCGGATTGGCGAGATTCAAGTAGCATCCAAGCACTGCCACATCCAGCTGATTTGCCGCAAAGATCTTCTTTAAATACATGGCGTATCCCGGCGTCAGGGCACCGTCATCCACCGGATACTCTGAAATCACCTTTGCCAGCGCCAGATGTCCGCAGGCAAATCCCTGCTCATGTGCAATGGCAAGCCGCTCCTCAAGCGGTGCCTTTTTGATATCATGTAAACGTATTCCAAGCTGCATTTTTTCCATCCTTTCCGGGCTTTCTTTCTCCTGCCCCGCCAATGTTCCGGCCGCCTTCTATCGCTCAACCTCATCCACGTCGTGAAGTTCGATCTCCTCTCCCTCGCATCCCTCAATGGAGACGTTGTCCAGCACAAGCTTCTTCACGTTCCGCGCATACAATCCCTTTTTGCAGCATGCTTCCACGCCGTTTGACATGATCGGCACGTCGCATTTTGCCTGCCCGGCGAAAGAAACGGATACGTTGCGCATGGTAATCTGTTCGATCTTCTGCTCCGGCAGACCGTCAAAGTAGGATGCTGCCACATGGCAGTCTTTCGCCGTGATATTTTCAAAGCAGAAGCGCTTCATGGACGGTGTACCGTCATCCACCGGATACGGTTCTCTCGACTGCACAAACTCGGTTCTTCCGTCCGGGTCGCAGAAATAGAAGGCATTCGCAGTAAACGGCGTCATGACCTGCTCCATCATAAGATCCCGGAAGATAATATTGTCCAGAATCGCATCCTTGCCGCGTCCCCTGCGCGTCTTGATACGCAGACCACGGTCGGTATGGTAAAACCGGCATTTCTCCACGATCAGGTTATTGACGCCTCCCGCCATCTCACTGCCGACGGTGACCGCGCCGTGTCCATGCTCCATCAGGCACTGATAGACGTGAATATTGGAGGATGGCGTCTTGTATCTTCTTCCCATGTAGATCTTTCCGGATTTCACTGCGATACAGTCATCCCCGAGGGAGAAGCGCACACCGCAGATCGTCACATCGCGGCAGGATTCCGGATCAAGACCGTCCGTATTCGGTGACTTTGCCGGATTCTCCACGATCAGGTTGCAGAACAGCAGCTCGTCGCTGAAGTACGGATGAATCACCCATGCCGGACTGTCATGGAAATAAAGTCCCTGCACGCGGATGTTTCTGCAGCGGTTTAAGGAAAGCATTCTCGGGCGGAACGCCCCCACCATCACCTTCTCATTTTTCCACCAGTTTTCGTGGCTGGCAGCTCCGTTGATGCTGCCCTCCCCGTAGAGATTCACGTCCGAAACGTCAATTCCGGAGATAATTCCCGCAAACATCGGCAGCGGATTTCCCTCCCAGGTTCCGAGATTATAGTCTCCCGTCTCATCATAGCTCTCGATGAGTCCCGGCAGAATTGCATAGTGCGACCGGTCGGTGTCCGCCAAAAGTTCCGCGCCTTTCGCCAGTTCAACGCTGATCCCACTCTTTAAGAACAGACTGGTAATCTTATAGGTTCCTGCCGGGATCAGCACACGGCTCTCAGGCGGGCATGCCATGATCGCTGCCTGGATAAACGTGGTGTCATCCGACACACCGTCTCCCTTTGCACCGAACTTGCGCACATTGAGTGTGACGAACTCGTAATCCGTGCGGAATGCAATCTCTCCCTGTCTGGTTCCATGGGCATCCTCCACGCCAATCTCATAGTCGGTATCCGGCTTCAAGCCATACAGCGACGTGATGACGGTATCGGTTGTCTTTACCTCATCTCCGTTTACAAGAATCCGGTACACTTCTTTTGTCTTATAGATGCCGCCGTCATCCAGTTCCAGCGAGACGCTTCTCGCCGTTTTCATCACAAGACGAATTTCCATTGTCTCATCCTCCATTTATACCTTACGGTCATTCGTTACTTCTTACAGTGCAACAAAAGGGTGACAAGCCTGCCACCCTTTTTCTAAGCTTTGTTTTTGATTTTAGCCTTTTACACCACCGGCTGAAATACCATCTACGAACTTATCCTGTGCCATAAAGAATACCACAAGAGAAGGAATGATGGAGATCAGGGACAGTGCCAGAATTCTGTTCCACTGGAATCCGGAATCTGCATCCATGGACATTTTTACGAAAATAGCCAGCGGATATTTTGCCGGAGTATTCACGTAAAGCAACGGTCCCATGAAGTCATTGGATGACCACATGAACTGGAACAGTGCGATGGATGTGATCGCCGGGGAAAGCATCGGAACGATAACCTTCACCAGAGTCTGTACTGCGTTACATCCGTCAATCTTAGCCGCCTCATCCAATTCCTTCGGCACGTTGCGCAGGAACTGAATCAGCTGGAATACGAACAGCGTATCCGTCGCGAACAGGGTCGGCACAATGATCGGGAGATATAACTTGGAATCTACCCAGCCCATCTTGGAAAACATGATGAACTGCGGTACGTTCAATACTACCTGCGGCAGGAATAATGTCGCCATCAATACGGAGAAGAGAATTCCTCTGCCCTTGAACTCAAAACGGCCGAATCCATAAGCGGTAACCGTCGCAGAGATCATCGTAAATACTACCTTCGGAATTACGTAGGAAAAGGTGTTTAACATAGCCTTCCATACGTTGATTGCTCCGCCGTAGCTCTCCATTGCCTTTTTGTAACCCTCAAGTGTCGGGTTCTTCGGGATGAAACCGATGCTGGAGAAAATCTCCGCATTGGATTTAAAAGTTGCACCAACCATCCAGACCAGCGGATAGATCATAATCAGTCCGACAAGGATCAGGACAAAATATCTTAAGAATACATTGACATAATGTTTTGTTTTACTTTCTGCTGCCATTCTTCTTAGCCCTCCTCATCAGAATAGAATACCCAGTATTTCTGGCTCAGGAATGCAATCGTGGTAAAGATCATCAGGATGACGAACATTACCCATGCCATCGCACTTGCCATACCCATGTCATACTGTTTGAACGCACTGTTGTAAATCAAAAGTGAAATCAGTGTTGTAGAGTTTCTCGGTCCGCCCTGTGTGATGATGTACGGTCCGTTGAACTCCTGGAATGCCTGACAGAGCTGTGTTACTAGGTTGTAGAAAATAACCGGTGTAATGATCGGCACTGTCACAGAGAAGAACTGACGCCACTTGCCTGCTCCGTCGATCGAAGCTGCCTCGTAGAGATCCTGTGGAACACCCTTTAACGCTGCAAGGAAAATAATCATTGCAGAACCGAACTGCCATACACGAAGCAGACAGATTACGAACAGGGAATACTTTGTATCGGACAGCCAGCTCGGGCCTGTAATACCCAAAAGACCGAGGAATCCGTTTAAAAGTCCGTCATCGCGGAATACTGCTTTCCAGAGTACCGCAATGGCAACCGATCCCCCTAAGATAGAAGGTACATAGTAAGCGGTACGGAAGAAATTCACGCCCTTGATCTTGAAGTTCAGTATGTAAGCGATAAACAATGCAAATATCAGTTTTAACGGAACTGTGATAAATGCATACTTGAATGTAACCGTCAACGCTGTCGTAATCTTCTTGGTTGTGAAGACATTCACATAGTTCTGAAGTGTTCCGATCACATTCATGCCCTTAAACAGATTGTAGTCTGTAAAGCTGTAGAATAATGAGGAACCCATCGGCCACAGTTTGAATACAAGGAAACCAAACAACCATGGCAAAATAAAGAAGAAGCCGATATTTTCTTTGCAAATGTCAACAAACGTTTTTTTCTTCTTTGGCACTGCAACATTTGCGGTATTACTTTTCTTAGCCAACCTTTTGTACCTCCTACTTATCTTAAAATTTCATTCACTCACGACTTAAAATCAGTCTCTGCGCATAAGCCATCATGGCTATGCCCATCCGTTCGGAATCTTTTGAATCAAACGGTTCTTTTATCAGACCATCGATCATGGAAAGTCCAATTTCTGCATATTTTTCACTATTTAAAACGCCCAGATTGCAAGCCTTTATAATAGAATATCCCATCATTGCACTTTCTTTTTTACTGAAATCATTATTCCAGCCGGCGGCAAGAATATTTCTGATGGTCTTCTTAAAAATCTCTTCGAGAGATTTGTAATGTTCGAAAATCTCACGACTCATGCTATCTATCACGTCGATCACCGTCATAAGATACCACCCCGTCTGCTCCATATCCGTCTGTTCCGACGGTGCCAGTGTCAGAAGCTGTCTGACGATCTGTGCGTACTCCGCCTTGTTGTGATATCTGGTCTCATACTCCATATAGAATGGATACACCGCAAACATCACACTGCCGGATATGTTCCGGGAAGAATCCTCCACGCATCCGAATACGCCGTTTTCGGACTGCGGGCTGTTCTTAAGCCACTCTGCATTTCTTTCTATCCAGGTGCGATACTGTTCTTCTCCCGTCTGATCATACAGAAAAAATACGTACCTGCCAAACCGGTGGGCACCTACCGCCGCACGGGCAGCTTTCTCCATCACCTCTTGCAGCTTTTGCTTTTCCGCTTCCGCGGCCAGGGGATACCATGCTCTGCATCCCTCCAAAACCATGACCGAAAGCTGCTCAAAATCATGATCCTCTGCTATATATTCTGATACAAACTGATCAAAATCCATCATACACCTTTTTTAAAAATGGAGCTGCTGTCGTAAGAACAGCAGCTCCGAATTCATGCAGTCAGATTACTGGGAAATAACAGCTGTTACACCATCATATAATGTCTGTGCTGCTTCCTCTACTGTGTAATCGCCATAGCTTAAACCTGCCATTACATCATAGTATACACCATCGCTGCTCTTTAACTGAGAATCCTCGAACTTCGGATCAAGGCTGTTGGATACCCATGCAAGAACCTTACCGTTAGCCTCTACTACCTGGCCATTTAATAAGCCTGCATCGTTAGCTGTCTTTAATGCGATCTGAGATACCGGAACACCTCTCTCAGAGCCAAGGATCTGTGCTGCTTCTTCGTTGTTCATTAAGAAGTTAACAAGTAATGCAGCCTCCTTCGGATGCTCGCATGTTGCGCTGATTGCCCAGCACATGGAAACCTTTGCGTATCCGCCCTGATACTCGCCAAGATCTGTTAAGTAGTCACCAACAACGATCTCACGTCCCTCAGCTGCGCTTGCGAATTTGCTTGCAGAAGAATCCCACTCGAAGATACCTGCATAGTGTCCGTCGATCCAGTTCTGGTTCTGATCCAGAGATGCAGCACCGTCACCAGCGATTGTTGCTACAGAAGGAATCACATGAGCATCCTCAAGATCCTGGATGAACTGAAGTCCCTCTGCGATCTGGTCTGTTGTGTAGTTGATCTGTCCGTCTGTTACCCAGTCGGTTCCGTATACAGACTCAAGGTAGTATACCATGAGGATCATTCTGTCGTACTCACCTAAAGCTAACGGATAGTAATCATCTCCGTATGCTGCGAACTTCTCACCGCAAGCCTTTAACTCCTCTAATGTGGTCGGGATCTCGCATCCGATCTCATCAAATGTTGTCTTGTCCCAGTAGAAAATTCTACCTGTCATGGAAATCGGGATACCTGCCTGGGATCCGTCAGATGCTGTACACATATCAAGATATGTGGAATCGATCTGGCTGAAATCAATTACGTTAGAGTAATCATTCAGGTTAAGGAAAGCGGTTCCATCGTTGTCATACTGTGTAATCCAGTTCCAGTTGATCTGGTTTACATCCTGTGCGGTTCCTGCTGCGAATGCGGTAGCCATCTTAGCTTCCCATCCATCCCATGCAGCGTATGTAGGTTCTACGGTAATTCCCGGGTAAGCTGCCTCAAATGCCTCGATTGCCTTTAATGTTGCCTCGTGTCTGGTGTCACCACCCCACCATGACATTGTTAATGTACAATTCTCATAAGAACCATCATCGGTAGCTGCTGCCTCTGTAGCTGCCGCTGCTTCTGTTGCCGGAGTCTCCGGTGTTGTGGCTGCTGCGTCTGTGTTTGTCTCCTCAGATGTGGAACTTCCACAGGCTGCGGTAGAAAGTGCCATGGCTGCTACTAAACCGGTAGCCATTGTGCGTTTCAGGAAATCCTTTTTCATAGTTTTCTTCTCCTTTTTCTTTATTACTTGGCAATGTGCCCTTTCATCGTTTTGCACTCTGAAAGGTTTTAGTCACATTGCAATAATGTAAGTGCTTACATGTTGTATTATAGCACAGTCCTCATAAAAATGCACTACTTTTTTTCATATTTTAGCTTTTTTTTGTTAGAAATGTTTTCATGGGCAAATATGTGCGGAATGTAGTCTATTGTGGCTGTTTTCCAATGTATGCCAGAATACCGCCGTCTACATATACAACGTGTCCGTTGACAAAGTTGGATGCATCGGAAGCCAGGAAAACAGCGGTTCCCTGCAGATCCTCAGCTGTGCCCCATCTTGCTGCAGGAGTCTTTGCAATGATGAACTGGTCAAACGGATGTCTGGAGCCGTCCGGCTGGATCTCACGGAGCGGAGCGGTCTGCGGTGTTGCAATATAACCCGGTCCGATACCATTGCACTGAATGTTGTGCTCGCCATACTCAGACGCGATATTTTTTGTAAGCATTTTCAATCCGCCCTTTGCAGCTGCGTATGCAGATACGGTCTCACGGCCGAGCTCACTCATCATAGAGCAGATGTTGATGATCTTTCCATGACCCTTCTTAATCATTCCCGGAATGACTGCCTTGGATACAATAAACGGTGCATTCAGGTCAACATCGATGACCTGTCTGAACTCAGAAGCCTTCATCTCAAGCATCGGGATACGTTTGATGATTCCTGCATTGTTGACAAGAATGTCGATCGTTCCGACTTCCTTCTCGATCTGTGCCACCATGGCTTCCACCTGCTCCTCGTTTGTCACGTCGCAGACATAACCGTGTGCCTTGATGCCCTTCTCTTCATAGGAAGCAAGTCCCTTGTCCACAAGTTCCTGCCTGATGTCGTTGAATACGATTGTTGCGCCCGCCTCTGCGAATGCAGTTGCGATTGCAAAACCGATTCCGTAAGATGCACCTGTAACAAGTGCAACTTTACCCTCGAGTGAAAAATTGTCTAAAATTCCCATTTTTATGTTCTCCTTTTCTATTATTCATGTGGCATCAGCCGCAGTGGCCGAAAGCCGCATCGATTGCTTAACTACTGCTTTTCAGCTACAGTGTCACGCCCTGTTTGAAGATTGCCATATCGTGGAAGCCCGCTTCCTCGCTGCAGACTTTTCTGCCGGACGCCACGTCGATCACATAGTCGAACAGCTGCTGTCCCACTGTGTCTAACTCCGCGTCTTCCACCAGCACGCCCGCATTGAAGTCGATCCAGTTTTTCTTCTTTCCGGCCAGCGTACTGTTGCTGGAAATCTTCACGGTCGGAACCGGGGACGCAAACGGTGTTCCGCGCCCTGTCGTAAACAGTACGATATGTGCGCCGCTCGCCGCAAGTGCCGTCGCCGCCACCAGATCATTGCCCGGTGCAGACAGGAGGTTTAATCCTGAGGTTTTTACACACTCTCCATAGGAAAGCACGCCGCACACCGGTGCGCTTCCGGACTTCTGTGTACAGCCCAGTGATTTATCTTCCAGTGTCGAGATACCACCCTTCTTATTTCCAGGAGACGGATTCTCATAAATCGTCTGATGATTGTCCTTGAAATACTGCTTGAAGTCGTTGATCAGTGAGACTGTCTCATCGAACAGTTCCCTGTTGGCGCAGCGGTTCATCAGAAGCGTCTCCGCGCCAAACATTTCCGGCACTTCGGTAAGGATCGTAGTGCCGCCCTTTCCGATCAGAAGATCTGAGAATCTGCCCACCAGCGGATTGGCCGTAATTCCGGAGAATCCATCACTGCCGCCGCACTTCATTCCGACAATCAGCTTTGAGGCACTGATCGGCTCGCGCTCAAACGCGGACGCATAATCGATGAGTTCATCCAAGAGCTTTGCTCCCTCCTCCATCTCGTCCTCACATTCCTGACAAACCAGGAATTTTACGCGATTCTCATCGTAATCGCCGATGTATTTTTTCAATTCGCCGATATTGCTGTTCTCACATCCCAGTCCGAGTACGAGAACGCCGCCCGCATTCGGATGATTTACCAGATCCGCCAGAATCGTTCTGGTGTGCTCCTGGTCGTCTCCCATCTGTGAACATCCATATGGGTGCGGGAATGCGATGACTTCCTCAACACTTCCCTTCACTCTGGCGTTGGCTGCCTTCGCCATTGCGGTTGCAATATTGTTGACACAGCCGACGGTCGGGATGATCCAGACTTCGTTGCGGACGCCAACTTTTCCGTTGGCGCGGGCGAAGCCCATGAATTTGACATCCTCTGTCTTTTTCACATTCGTCTCCACCGGCTCATAAGTGTATTCCAGCAGATCGCCGAGTGCCGTCTTTAAATTATGTACATGCACCCACTGTCCTGCTGCAATGTCCTCCTTCGCATTGCCGATCCTAAAACCGTATTTAATCACCTCGGCTCCGGCCGCAATATCGCGGATTGCCATCTTGTGTCCCGCCGGGATCGTTTCCCTTGCGGTAACCTCCTGTGTTCCCGCCAGAATGGTCTCCCCGGCTGTCAGTTCCTTCAATGCCACGATAACATTATCATTTTCATTGATCTTGATAAAATCCTTCATGAATCGTCTCCTGCCTGTTTTTCACAGTGTATTATGCAAAAATCTTCTCCATTGCCTTACGCATTCCAAGTGCGCGGATCTCTTCTATATAGGAAGCAACTGCATCCTCCACTCCTGCAAGAGCGCTCAGATCCTGTCCCCAGAATGCCTCGTTGGAGAGAACTGCATGTGCATACTCTCTCGCGCCCTTAGAACTGTTGGCTGCGAAGAACTCCAATACCGCAGCGTCGTCTAAAATATTGTACTCCTGTCCGTCGCGGTGTCCGATCAGCGCCTTGTCGCGGATCTCTGTTCCTGTATAGAATGCCATCAGGGCTGCCAGCGAGAATGTCAGGTGTACCGGAAGCTTTCCTTCCTTCTCGATGTACCCCAAGAAGCTCGGCATACATCTTGCTCTCCACTTGGATACAGAGTTCAGGGAAATGGATAACAGTGCGTGCTTTACATACGGGTTGTTGAATCTTGTGATTACCGCCTCTGCGAAATCGATCAGATCCTGCTTCGGAAGTGTCAGCGTCGGAATTACTTCATCGAAAATGGTTGCTTTCATGAAGTTGAAGATCAGCTCATCCTGCATAGACTCTAACACGATGTCGTTGCCGCACAGATAGGAAGCAAGTACGAAGGATGTGTGCGCTCCGTTTAAGATTCTGACCTTTCTCTGCTTATACGGCTTCTGGTTGTCTGTAAAGATCACCGGAAGTCCTGCATCCGGAAGCGGGAACTCTTTGCTGATGTCCTTTGCGCTCTCGATTACCCAGAGTGCAAACGGCTCGCCCGTTACGATTAAGTTGTCCTGATAGCCGAACTCTTTGCACAGCTCCTCCGCCTCGTCTCTCGGATATCCGGTAACGATACGGTCAACCAGTGTGGAGGTAAATACACATGCATCATTCAGCCATGCGGTAAATCCTTCCTCCAGGTTCCAGAGTTTTGCAAGCTTTAATACGCACTCTTTTAAATGAATACCATTGTCATCGATGAGCTCTACCGGCAGCATCACAAGACCCTTGTCAGCCGCACCGTCAAAGTGCTTGTATCTCTCATATAAGAACTTGGTTAATTTTCCCGGATAGCTCTTCGGCGGGTTCATCTCCAGGCGGTCGGTATCGTCATACACGATTCCTGCCTCTGTTGTATTGGATACGATGTAACGGAGTGTATCCAGTTTTGCAAATGCCGCATACTTTTCATACTCGCCATATGCATCTACCGCATCTGCCACACTGGTCACAATACGGTTAATGCGCTTCGGTTCTCCGTCTACAATTCCGCGCAGCTGTACGGTATACTGACATTCCTGCTCGTGAAAACGATCCAGGCTTCCGAACTCGATCGGCTTTACCAACACGATATCGCCATTGAATCTGCCCTGCTCGTTCGCTATATCAATCATATAATCCACAAAAGCACGAAGGAAATTTCCCTCTCCAAACTGTAATACTCTGACAGGTCTTTCAACCTTTCCTGTTTTTTCTCTGCTTAATAAGTCCATGATATCCTCCTGGTATTCTGATATATACTGCATTTTGTTATTTTGTAAGCGTTTACACCATGTATTCTTACACCTTTTATAGGATTAGTCAATATGTAATTTTGCACAATTTAGTGATGTTATCTATATTCCATTACTTTTTTTTCATTCTTTTGGCATTTTTGTTATTTTTCCCTGTTTCTGTTGTTGCTTTCTCAATTTCAATATTGTATAATAAATGTGGTTGCAATGAAACTGCTTTCACAGCTATACTTGTTTTGTACCTTATACTATGTAACTTTACATGTAACGCCCTGGGAAGCATCTCATTTCTTCCATATTAAGGAGTTTCAAAAGGAATCACACCATGACAATTTACGACATTTCGAAGAAAGCCGGTGTTTCCATTGCCACCGTCTCCCGTGTTCTAAACGGAAGCGATAAAGTCCGGCCAGCTACCCGAAAAAAGGTAATGGATATTATAGAAAAATACGACTATACTCCGAATGCATTTGCGCGCGGCATGGGACTTCATTCGGTACAGACGATCGGTATTCTCTGTGCCGATTCCTCGGATCTTTTCCTCGCCAAGGCAGTGTATTATCTCGAGCAGGAGCTTCAGTCCAACGGCTATGAATCCCTTTTATGCTGTACCGGTTACAATCTGGACATCAAGAAGAATTACTTAAACCTCATTCTTTCCAAGAAAGTGGATGGCATTATTCTCGTTGGTTCCAACTTCATCGGTACCAATGAGGAGGAAAACCAGTACATCAAGGACGTTTCCGCACAGGTTCCCATTATGCTGCTCAACGCTTCCTTTGACTATCCGAATGTGTACAGCACACTCTGCGACGATTACACATCTATGTTCGAGGCAACCGTTTCCATGCTTGACGCGGGGATTGAGGACATCCTCTATCTGTACAATTCCAATTCCTACAGCGGTGTCAAAAAGCTGGGCGGTTTTCGCGCAGCCATGGAGGCACACTCCGTCCCGGATTATGAGAAACGGATTCTCTTCTACGAGGGAGACCCGCAGCAGATGGACGACGTCGCCAATTATCTGGAATGTCTTTCCAAAAAGAAGCTGAGTTTTCACGGCGTGATCGCATCGGAAGATCCGCTTGCCATAGGCGCCATGAAATACGCCAGACGTCAGGGACTTTGCGTACCGGAAGATTTGTCGGTAATTGGATATAATAATTCCATGCTCACCACCTGCTGTACACCGGAGCTTACCTCCGTTGACAACCGTCTTGAGACGCAGACGCATCAGCTGGTGCAGACTCTGCTCGGAGTTCTCCAGGGTGAGGAAATGCCGAAGAAATCCATTTTTTCCGGCAAACTTATCAAACGAGGCACTACATTATTTTAAGGTTTTCAAATATACCAAGAACAACTATGGAGGAAAAAAAGATGAAAACATTTATGGACAAAGACTTTTTACTGCAGACAGAGACAGCCCAAAAGCTGTACAACGATTATGCAGCAGCCACACCGATTCTGGATTACCACTGCCACATCAACCCGCAGGAGATTTATGAGGACCGTCAGTTCGAAAATATCACACAGGTATGGCTCGGCGGCGACCATTATAAATGGCGCTTCATGCGTTCCTGCGGCGTGGACGAACGCTTCATTACAGGCAACGCTTCCGACAAAGAGAAATTCTTAAAGTGGGCTGAGGTACTCGGCAAAGCCATCGGCAATCCGCTCTTCCACTGGAGCCATCTGGAGCTGCAGAAATATTTCGGTTATCACGGTGTGCTCAACAAAAACACCGCTGAGGAAGTATGGGAACTCTGCAACAAGCGCCTCTCCCAGCCGGATATGACTGTCCGCAACATCATCAAGCAGTCCAATGTCACACTGATCTGCACCACCGACGATCCGGTCGATTCTCTGGAATGGCACAAAAAGATCGCCGAGGATGCTTCTTTCGACGTAAAGGTTCTTCCTGCATGGCGCCCCGACAAAGCAATGAACATTGAAAAACCGACCTATCTGGAATACATGGATCAGTTATCCGCAGTATCCGGCATCAAGGTTTCCTCCTTCTCGGATCTGTGCAAGGCACTTTCCAACCGTATGGATTTCTTTGCTTCCATGGGATGCTGTGTTTCTGACCACGCGTTAGAATATGTGATGTACGCTCCTGCTTCCGCAGAGGAGATCGAAAGCATCTTCGCAAAACGTCTCGCTGGAAACGACGTGACCAAGGAAGAAGAGTTAAAGTTCAAGACGGCATTCATGGTCAATGTCGGCAAAGAGTATACAAAGCGTAACTGGGTAATGCAGCTGCACTACGGCTGCAAGCGTGACAACAACACACCGATGTTTAACAAGCTTGGACCGGATACCGGATATGACTGCATCAACAACTACGCTCCTTCTTCTGAGATGGCAGATTTCTTAAATGCCTTAAATCAGAGCGACGAGCTTCCGAAAACAATCATCTACAGCTTAAACCCGAACGACAACCAGGCAATCGGCACAATCCTCGGCTGCTTCCAGGATTCCACCGCAGTCGCAAAAATCCAGCAGGGTTCCGCATGGTGGTTCAACGATCACAAGACCGGCATGCAGGATCAGATGATCTCTCTCGCCAACCTTGGAAACCTTTCCGGATTCGTGGGAATGCTGACAGACTCCAGAAGCTTTTTATCCTATACCCGTCACGATTACTTCCGCAGAATTCTCTGCAATCTGATCGGCAACTGGGTAGAGAACGGCGAGTTCCCGGCAGATTACGAGACACTTGGGGAGATCGTAAAGGGAATATGCTACAACAATGCAGTCAACTACTTCGGGTTTGACTTAAAGACCTGTTAATTAGTTATCTATTGAAATGCCCGGTTTTCCGGGCATTTCATGCAACAATACATAGAAAGGATATTTTTATCATGGAACTTAGAACAGCTGCATCTCCAAGAGATGTCAAACACTACACCACCGAACGCTTAAGAGAGGAATTTCTGATTGACGATTTGTTTCAGCCAGATGTCATCAAACTGGTATACAGCCATATCGACCGTATCATCACCGGTTCTGCCGTTCCGGTAAAAGAGACCTTAAAGCTTACTGCCGGCGACGAACTCCGCGCACAGTATTTCTGCGAGCGCCGTGAGCTTGGCGTCATCAATATCGGCGGCGCAGGCACCATCACCATCGATGGAAAGGCTTACCATGTTGCACACAAGGAAGGCATGTATATCGGCATGGGCTCCCGCGACATTACTTTTGCAAGCGATGACGCCGCTGTACCGGCAAAATTCTATTTAAACAGTGCTCCTGCACACCGCACATGTCCAACCGTTCTCATCAAGCCGGAAGGCACACCGGAAGATGGTGTTGTCATCGTCAAGGACTGCAACAAAGTAGAACTCGGTTCCCTGGAGACAGCAAACCACAGAACGATCTGCAAATATATCCTTCCTGGTCAGGTAGAGAGCTGCCAGCTGGAAATGGGCATGACAAAACTTGAGCCGGGAAGCGTATGGAACACGATGCCGTGCCATACACACGACAGACGCATGGAGGTCTATCTGTATTTCGATATGCCAGAAGATGCCCTTGTCATGCACTACATGGGTGAGCCGACAGAGACACGCCACATTGTAATGCGCAACGAGCAGGCAGTCATCTCCCCGAGCTGGTCGATCCACTCCGGATGCGGCACCCAGGCTTACACCTTTATCTGGGGCATGGTCGGTGAGAATCAGGATTTTGACGACATGGACGACGTAGCCATGACAGATTTGTTATAAAACGGAGGTCTAAACCATTATGAAAATCGCTTTAATCAACGAAAACAGCCAGGCAGCCAAGAATGAAATGATCTGCAACACATTAAAGTCCGTTGTAGAGCCGATGGGTCACACCGTATTCAATTACGGTATGTACTCTGCCGAGGATGAGCATCCGCTCACCTATGTCCAGAACGGTATTCTTGCCGCTGTATTATTGAATTCCGGTGCAGCCGATTTCGTCATCACAGGATGCGGTACGGGCGAGGGTGCTATGCTTGCCTGCAATTCCTTCCCGCAGGTACTCTGCGGGCATGTAGAGTCTCCTCTGGACGCTTATCTCTTCTCGCAGGTCAACGACGGCAACTGTATCGCTCTCCCGTTCGCTGAGAACTTCGGCTGGGGCGGTGAGTTAAACCTGACTTACATCTTCGAGAAATTATTCTGTGCACCGGGCGGTGGCGGTTATCCGAAGGAGCGTGTCGTACCGGAGCAGCGCAACAAGAAAATCCTCGATGAGGTAAAAAAAGTCACACACCGCGATCTCGTCTCCATCTTAAAAGAGCTTGACCGTGATCTCGTCGTCGGTGCATTGAGCGGCGAACATTTTGCCGAATATTTCTATGCCAACTGCAAGGACGACGCCATTGCTGCATGCGTAAAGGAATTGCTCGCATAAGCCGTTCCAACTAAGTAATTGCCGCAATAAGCATGGATCTCTTTGGAGTGATAAGTAATATTATATGAAACACACTTGGAGATTTCATGTGGAAATGGAGATGGAAATTCGGTTCAAAAAATGTGGAATTTCTAACCAACCGAATGTTTGCATCTTCGATGATCCGTGTCTTTCCAAGTTTGGAGCACTCCACGGACTGTGTCCGCAAGCCAGCAGACAATTTTAGGACTTTTGTGTGTGTCCCTTGCGGCACCAGACAACAGATGGCATAAATGCCATCTGTTGTCGAATAAAACATAACCGCGCGAAGCCGATGTTTGAGTCGGCATCTGCCATATTTTCAATAGCAGATGCCGGCGAGTTTCGGTTCGCGCGGTTTTATATTGTCTATGAAGAGGTGCCATTAGGGACACCAGAAAGTCCGCTCATTGTCTGCGGCTTGTCGGACACACTCCGTGAGTGTCCAAACGTGGAAGAGACACGGAATTTGATGCAAACATTCAGTTGGAAGAAATGCTCACATTTTTCTCCAACGAATATAAAGTTTGCATAAATATTTTTTCCGTCTTCCCTCTCCTCTGCCGTGTGCTCTCAGTCATCACAGCAGAACAGATAATAACCGGCGATCATGCATAATACCAGAAGAAGGAACCCAAAGAAACGGCTGTGGAGCACAAGCATCACCAGCATCCCCATGGAAAAGCAAAACAGTGCAAATCCCATCATCCGCTTCATAAGATCCCCCAAACAATCTGTCTCTTCATCATATGCATCTGCCGGAAGTTTCTCTACTGTTTTTTAGTTTTCTTCTTTGTTCACGGAATCCTTTAAGATGTCCTCCATCTCTTTGCCAGCCGCTTCTCTCGCCTTCGTCTCATCCTCGTCTGTAGCGGACGCTGTATCGGATGCGACCTGATTCCTGGAGGTAAATTTGTTCACAAAATCCGGCACCATATCCAGAATCTTTGTGACGCCGTCCTGGTTCTTGATGTTCACGAGCTTCGTGGTACCGTTCTGGATCACCAGCACAGCGCTCGGCATAATCTTGCCGCCCATACCGCCTGCTCCGTTGTTCTTCTTATCCTGTGAAAATGCTCCTGCGGCAACTCCGAATGATACATCCACGAGCGGAAGAATAATGGTATCCCCGATATGAATCGCATCACCCACCACCGTCTTCGTCGTAATAAAACTGTCCATTCCCTTAAACAGGGATTCTACTGTTGTGTGAAAACTGTTATCTGCCATAATGTTACCCCTTTCTTATCCTTTATCTGTGCATCAGCCATTTCAGCCAGATGCGGAACTCCTTTTTGCCAAGCAGCCGGACTGCCGATACTGCGATATGCAGTCCTCTTGCACGCCCTTTTATATCAAATGTGCCTGTTACATAGGTATTCTCCGCTTCAAAGTCCGGATATACCTGCACCTGATACCGATACAGAAACGGAAGCATACATAAGCCTCCGAGCACCTGCCCGGTCAGCGCCGGATCCCCCATGGAAAATGTCAGATCCGTCCGGATCCTTCGGAATTTAAAATGGGTCAGCAGGTATTTTAACTCTGTAAAAATGAGCGGCAGCGCCTCTCTGTGCCGCTCGTCCGTCAAAAACGTACGGACATCTTTTATTTTCTTAAGAGCCTCTTTTATGCCGGCACGAAGCTGCCGCAGTTTTCTGACGAGTCCTGCAAAGAATGCACGGATACGCTCCCATATCCGCCGAAACAGCCCGCCGCGCTGCTTTCTGCGCACAGCCGGATTCGCTTGTTCCAGTTCCTTATGCTCCGCAGGATCCGGCTCCTTCGCCCCGGCGCAGACTTTCTTCGCCTGCCTCTCGTCGAACCGTTCCGCCTCTCCCTGCTCTCCGTCTGTCAGAATGCCGCCTGTTTTCTGCTCCCCGTCTGTCAGGGGGACATCTGCCGCACTGCGCTCTTCGGGTTCTTCTGCACCATCCTCCCGGTCATCCTCCCCGGGTTCTCCATCGTCCGGCTTTTTTCCTTTCCGGGTGATCCCAAAGATCCGCAGCTGTGAAGAAAACCCTTCCTCTTCGTACGCTGCCCTCCAGCTTACCGCATGCAAAAGCCATGTCACCGCAATCCGGACGGTCGTCTTCTCCCCGATGCTGCCGCTCACCTGATACCGCACCGGAACAAAAAGCACCACTGCCAAAATGAGCAGGATCAGTCCAAGCAGGATCAACAGGATGATTCCAATTATTTTTAATATCAGCAATAGAACTGCCATTATCCCTCCCTGCCGCTCCGGTGCTCATCCAGATAACTGCGCACAAAAAACGCTCCTGTGTTCCGGTATACTTCATCCACAATCGACACCGCCACTTCCAGCGCCTCATCATAACTCCCGGCAAGTCCGGCAATCTTAAGGTCTTTCTTCGGATACCCTTTCTGCAAAAGTTCGGCAGCCGGGATAATATCCAGAAGATTTTTGTCATTCGACGCAGGCGCGATCACATAAATGCCGATCTGTCCCGCATTGTGGTTGATTTTCCACTTCACGCGCTTTGTCTTATGTACAATACTTTCCCCTACATATAACTCGTCATACCATGTCATGCATGCTCTCCATATCACACTGCTCTAAAAGTATTTGTGATTTCCCCACAAATTACTCTTCTTAAGCTCCAGATATTCATTGTAAGCTTTCTCCAGAATCTGTTTTTCGTTCGGAAACTTCAAGAGATGATACGCTTCGTGATACTTATAATATCCGGAATCAACAAAATATTCTTCCCGCTGCGGCTTGCTGTAATAACTGTCTGCCATCATAAGATACCAGTGGACGTCCTTCTCCACCGTGTCCTCCGGTACCGTAAAGGAATACTGGCTCTTGCCGACATATTTGATAATTGCCGCCTTCACCCCGGTCTCCTCCAACACCTCACGCGTTGCCGTATCCGGATACTCCTCCCCGGCTTCCACCGTCCCCTTGGGCAGAACCCAGCCTTCATACTTGTTCTTATAATTCTTGTATAAAAGCAATATCTTACCACGGAATATTACCACACCGCCACAGCTTGTTGCCTCTATCATTGCAATACCTCCCGATGTGGTCTTTTCATAATTATATCCAGTATAATACTTTTTCAGACTTCACGCAACCTCGTATGCGCTTAGTTTTCCCATGTATAATACGCATCAAAGATCTGTTTTGCAATCGGGACCGCATACTCGCTTCCCACGCCGGAATTCTCCACGATCACCGCCACCGCGATGTCCGGTTCCTCCCCGTTATGCGCATATCCCACAAACCAGGAATGTGTGGCGTCCGAGCTGGATGAGAACTCCGCCGAACCCGTCTTTCCGGCTGCCTCATAGCTGTCGCTCCTTAACTTGGTCGCTGTTCCTTCCTCCACAACATAGCGCATATATTCCTGCAAAACGGACGCATCGCTCTCCGAGAGCAGTGTTTTGTACTCCGCAGGCTCATACTGCTCCACAACCTCGCCCTCCGCATCCGTGATGCGGTCAATCACATACGGCTTCATCAGCACACCGTCGTTGGCGATCGCAGAAGCGATTAACGCCATGTGAAACGGTGTCACAAGCGTCTTACCCTGTCCGATGGACGTCTCCATCACCGCTGAATCGCTGTCTCCCGGCTCCAGCACAAAGCTGCTCTTCGACGACTCGAAATCCGTCGGAAGCGCGGTATTGAACAGCATCTGGTCACAGAGATCATCAAACTGTTCCAGATCCAGTGTGAGTCCTAAGGACGCATAGGAGGAGTTACACGAATTTGCGAAGGAGGTCTTTAAATCCTCCGATCCGTGCCGCTTATTGTTATGGCAGTGGATGGTCTTTGTGCCCACGGTATACTCGCCGCTGCAGTCAAAATGATAGTCCGCATAGTCCGCATTCTCATGAATGTACTCGAGCGTGGTAAAGATCTTAAACGTCGATCCCGGCGGATACAGCCCCTGGGTGGCACGGTTTAGAAGAACCGAGCTGTCACTGTCGTCCGACACAAAGGTATCCCAGTCATCCGCGATCGTGTTCGGATCGAAATCCGGCTTTGACACCATGGCAAGGATACTGCCTGTCTCCGGCTCCATCACAACGACCGCCCCGTCATAGCTTCCCAGTGCATCGTACGCCTGAAGCTGCAGATCATAATTCAACGTCGTTGTGACACTGTCCCCCGGATTTTTCTCTCCCTTGATCTCACTGACCGCCTTCTCCATATACAGAATGTTGGAGCGCAGCAGATTGAAATTCGCCATCGCCTCAATGCCGGAAGTACCGTGTGTGGAATATCCGACAACATGCGCAAAGATCCTGCCCGCCGGATACTTTCTCGTCTCATTTCCCTCTGCATCCGTAACCGTCTCCGCCAGTGTGATTCCGTCGGCGGAATAGATACTGCCGCGCACGACGCTGCGCGTAAAGAGCTCCTGCCGTTTGTTGTACGGATTATTGATAAACTGTTCGCTCTCCACCTGCTCAAAATACACAAAATAGCCCATCAGGCACAGAAACAACCCCAGAAAAGAGTAGGTTACTACCGCAAATTCCCGGTTTTTTGTATTCTTTTTTTTCTTTCCGTTTTTATGAAAAAGTTTCCACATCTTCGTCAAATCCTGTTTTTCTTCGTCTTGGCGGTGCTGCATTTTTTCTTTCATTTGCTGCCCCCTCATCCTGCCGTCTGATGTATAAGCCCTGCACAACGGCAAACATGATCATCGTTGAAAATAGCGAGCTTCCTCCGTAGCTGACAAGCGGAAGCGTGACTCCTGTCGACGGAATAAATTTTGTGACTCCCCCGACGGTGAGGAACACCTGAAATCCGTATACGGTTCCCAGTCCCAGCGCAATCAGCTTGTAAAACTGCTCCTTCATCTGCATCGCCACGTTAAAAAACATCAAAAAGCAGCTGATGCACACCATCAAAAGACAGATTGCAAAAATGCCGCCCATCTCCTCCGCAATGGCGGAAAAGATAAAGTCCTGCTCGACCACCGGAATCTTTTCCGGCATCCCCTGGTATAGTCCCATTCCAAACCAGCCGCCGGTACCGATGGCGAACAGGGACTGGCAGATCTGGTAGCCCTCATTCTCAATTCTTGAGAGCGGATCCTGCCATGCCAGGACACGCACGCGCACGTGGGAAAACAGCTGATATGCCACCACTGCGGCAATACATCCGGTCAGAAGTCCTCCCGCAAAATAGAACAGCTTTCTGGTCGCCACATAGAGCATCACCAGGTAGGTCACAAAGAAGATCAGTGCTCCTCCCAGATCTCTTGATAACACCAGAATCAGGACATGCACCGCTGCCAGCACCGTCGCGATGCACACGTGCTTCAAATCCGTATTCTCGTAAAGCATACATGCCACAAAAAATACAAATATGATCTTGACAAATTCACTCGGCTGAACCGATATTCCGGCAATCGAGATTGATATTTTCGCACCGCTGCTCGTGATTCCGAACGCCAGAACCGCCAGAAGACCGATGATCCCGGCAGCTGCGTAAAGCCACGGCATTTTCCGCAAAAAGCGCACTTTCTGAATCAGCACCGGTATAATGAGCGAACACACCATCGCCCCCACCGCAATGGCAAACTGCCGGATCGCCTTGTCAAAGGAAAGCCTTGTAATCATAATAAACCCGATCATTAACAGCATGCACATATTGTTGATCAAAAGCCCGGAAGCCCTTCCGTACACCAGGCGGTAACTGGAAATTGTGACGGCAATAAACGCCGCCTGCACCACATAGAACAAAATCATGCGGATATCGTCCGTCACCGCGTAGATTGCCAGAAACGCATCCAGATGAATGAGATACATCAGGCACATCTGACGCTTAAATATCTTCGCCCTTTTCTCCGGGGTAAGCTTCCCGCGGAATGAGGAAAAACACTCGTACGTATAGAACGCGAACAAAAGTGTCATGAGATATTTTGATAATTCTACAATCAAATCTGTCATTGGTTATTCGACCCCTCGTTTATAATGTCCCCTCGTGTAGCCGTCGGGAAACAGTTCCTTTACGCTGTGTTTTCCGGAAAGGAACGTCCGCTCAAAAAGATCCAGTATGAAAGCCGCCTGCTCTTCCTCCTCAATCGTAAACGATATCCGGTATGCGGCAATTCCCATGCGTAAAAAATCCGCGCGTTCGTCAAAAAGCATGAGCGGCGTGGTATTATAGATCGTATTATAACACTCCGTGCAGTTATTTTTGACCGGGAAATATTTTCCATACCGATCCTTCAGATATAAGATTCCGCGCTTCCTATCACACTTCTCCGTGTTCGCATGCACGCACTGCGCGGATGTCATCAGTGGAAGATAACCGTACACCATCGCCTCGCTGTGATGATTGTCTCTCGCAAACAGTTCGCTCCGGTTGAGTTCAAGCGGTACGGTATCGCGCTCTGGCGCAAGCTGCAAAAACACATCCCGCGCTGCACTGTTCCAGCTATAGAGACTGTGATCTAAAATTAACGGCGTCTCCGCACCCAGCTCCTGCCGCACAAATGCGGCGGCATCGTAACTTTTTGCCACAAATCCGTCCAGCGGCAATGCCTTTAAGTGCTCTATATTCTCCCTGTAAAATGCTGCCGTTCTGCTGCGAAATACCGCCGGCAGAATATAGTAGAATTTCTTTCCCGCCAGGTGTGCCTCTCCTGCATCTTTTAAAAGTGCCATCCATAATTCATCCCTGGTATAGCAGCTGCTGTCCGCATAAATCTCATGTACAAAGGAAGAACGAAGCACCACCGACAGCAGACACCGGTTCTCCAACGAAACGATGACCGTTTTACCGGCATCCTCTGCTTCTCTTCGCTCCTCCTGCCGCGTCCTTTTGTCCGCGCCACAGCCTAACTTCTCCGCCTCCGGGGACGCTGCCCCATCCCTGCGGTATCCCTGCAGAAGCTTCTCCTCCAGTGCAAGAAGTGCCTCCCTACGCAGCGCGTTTAGTGCCTGCACCGGCAGAAAAACATCCTCGTCCATCTCAATGGCCAGCTGTTCAAATGCAAACGGTGTATTTCCTGTTTTTCTCATACAGACGTCCACCCTGTCACGCGAGAGCGGCTGTTTCTGCGCCTGCAATACCTGCTCCCCCTCACACGTAATCTCACATCCTTCACATTGCAGTTTCAGTGTAGCAGATAAATCTTTTTTTAATCTTAAGAATCCATTGATTTTTTCTTTGATTTCCTGCTCCGGCCGCACTTTGATATAGTGTTCCCGCACCGTCTTCTGCAGTGCCTCGTCTGTCTTCGCATGTCCCGGGGAATCAAAGGTAATCATCTCCCTGCCATTTCTGCGGAAATAGTACCCGTCGGTAAAACCGCTGCGGTTGCCGAGCGCCAGCAGCTTTCTGTGATCCTCCTCCGTTACCGCGTAAGCCTTCTTCGCCCGCCGGCGTGCCTCATCCTCGCTGCAGCCGCCCGCTCTCTCCTCATTCAGCCGGTCCAGATAACGGTCCATATACTGCCGGTAAACGGATACAACGCCTGCCGCATACTCCGCCTGCTTCATCCGTCCCTCAATCTTAAAGGAGAATATGCCGCTCTCTGCAAGTGCGGGAATGGCATCAATCGTACACAGATCCTTCGGGCTTAACACGTAATTGCCGCACGCGATACGGGATTTCTGATCCTTTTTGTAGACCTCATAGGGAAGCCGGCACGGCTGTGCACAGCGCCCACGGTTGCCGCTTCTGCCGCCCAGCATACTGCTGAGCAGACATTGCCCGGAATAACAGTAACACAGTGCACCGTGCACAAAACTCTCGATCTCGATTCCCACCTTGTCATGGATTTCTCTTATCTCGGCAAACGACATCTCCCGCGCCATGACCACCCGGCTCGCACCGAGCTGCTTCATGTACGCCGCACCCGCCGCGCCGGTCACAGTCATCTGCGTGCTGGTGTGAATATCCATCCTAGGGAACATGCTTCGTATCCTTGCAAACGCCCCCATATCCTGCACGATCACCGCATCGAGCCCCTGCTCGTAATACGGCAGCAGATACTCATAGAGTCCCTGTTCCAGTTCCTCCTCCTTGAACAGGGTGTTCACCGTCAGATACACCTGTCTGCCATGGATATGTGCATAGTCGATGGCACGCAGCAATTCTTCCTCATTAAAATTATTCGCATATGCGCGGGCTCCAAAATGGCTGCCGCCCAGATATACCGCGTCCGCCCCCGCCCGTATGACCGCCTCAAACGTCTCGTATGATCCCGCCGGAGCCAGCAGCTCCAATTCTCTTTTCTGCATCATTTTTCTTACCTGTTATATGAAAATAAGGGACGAAAGCAAATCTCTTACGTCCCCGTATTGTCTATTCTTCTGTTTTATCTTTTTCCGTTACTTTGCCGAGCAGCGCATCCTCGAGACTCGCCTCCAGCTTAGCCTTGTTGATTAAAAGCTCCTTGTTCTGCTCCTCGAGCTCTTTTCTGGCTTTCTCGTCGCTCTCTGCCTTGATCTGATTGGAAATAAGATCATGTTTGAGATCGTAGATTTCCTTTTCCTTCTGCTCGATCTCACGCTCAAGCTTCTCCACCTGTGTTTTCGCCTTAAAATAATCATCCGCGATATTCAACTGCAACAGCGTCGCCTTCATGTCGCCGGATAGATGTCTTAACTCTTCCATGCCCTGAAACTCGCCCAGCTTATTGTTGATATAGGTGGCAACCTTCTGTAGGTACTCCTCGCCCTCATAACCGCTCAGTGTGTATACCTTTCCACCGATGATCACTTCGGCGCTTGTCTTCTCTGCCATACCATTTCCTCCAAACTCGGGTATCCGCTACAATATATAGTATATTATACTGACATATTTAAGGAAAAGCAACTATTTCTATACGGAATGTTCGATTCCCAGATGCTGGTATGCCAGCTCTGTCACCACCCGTCCCTTCGGCGTGCGGTTGATCAGCCCGTTCTTTACCAGATACGGTTCATATACGTCCTCGATGGTTCCGGCATCCTCACCGATCGCTGCCGCCAGCGTGTCCAGCCCGACCGGTCCGCCCGCAAATTTTCCGATCATCGTCATCAAAATGTTCCTGTCATTCTGATCGAGCCCCATCTTGTCAACCTCCAGCAGATCCAGTGCAAAGGACGCTACCTCCTTTGAAATCCGGCCGTCGTATTTTACCTGCGCGAAATCGCGCACGCGCTTTAACAGCCGGTTCGCCAGACGCGGTGTTCCGCGCGAGCGTCTCGCCATCTCGTAAGCACCTTCCTCATCGATCTCCACCCCAAGTGTCAATGCCGAATGCAGGATGATCGTTTTTAACTCCTCCACCGTGTAGAACTCCAGATGATGCACCACGCCAAAACGGTCTCTTAACGGTGCCGACAAAAGTCCCGCGCGCGTGGTCGCTCCCACCAGGGTAAACTTCGGCAGATCCAGACGGATGGAGCGCGCTGTGGCTCCCTTGCCAAGCATGATATCAATGGCATAATCCTCCATTGCCGGGTACAGCACCTCCTCCACCTGGCGGTTCAGCCGGTGGATCTCGTCGACAAAGAGGACATCTCCCTCCTGCAGATTGCTCAGGATCGCTGCCATTTCCCCCGGTTTTCCGATGGCAGGTCCCGAAGTGACCTTCATATGTGTTCCCATCTCATTGGCAATGATTCCGGCGAGCGTGGTCTTTCCAAGTCCGGGCGGTCCGTAGAACAGCACATGGTCGAGAGATTCCCCCCTCGCCTTTGCCGCCTCGATATATATTTTTAAATTTTCCTTTGCCTTCTGCTGTCCGATATAATCGTCCAGCGTCTGCGGCCGGAGACTTTTCTCGATCTTAAGATCTTCCTCCTGCACCTGCGTGGATATGACCCGCTTCTCCATGTCCCAGCTTTCCTTTCTTCCGCCTTGCCGCTTCCCTTACTACAGGAATGCCATATTCTTAAGCGCGGCTTTTAACAGTGTTTCCACATCCATATCATCCGTGATCTCAATGCCGTTTAACGCCTTTAACGCTTCCGAAGAGGCATAGCCGAGCGCCACAAGCGCCTGCACCGCCTCATTCTTCACACCGCTGCTTCCGTTCTCGTTCTGTCTGCTCACATGCTCGGATTTGAGTTCAAACGCCTCCTCAAGCGACAGCTTGTCCTTCAGTTCTAAAATCACACGCTGTGCCGTCTTTGCACCGATTCCGGGCGCTTTGGCGATCGCCTTCGCGTCATCGCCAAGCACCGCAAATCGCAGATCATCGGTTGTCATCACAGACAGCACCGCCAGCGCCCCCTTCGGGCCGATACCGTTGACGCCGATTAACAGCTTGAAGACACGCAGATCATCCTTCGTCAAAAACCCGTACAGAATCATCGCATCTTCGCGCACATTCAGATACGTATAGAGCTTGACTTCCTCTCCCACAGCCGGAAGATAGTCAAACGTCTGCCCGGTCGTATAGATCCGGTATCCGATTCCGCCTGCCTCCACAACCACGCTCTCTTCTTCCACATCCGCAAGGACGCCTTTTATATATGCGTACACACGTATTTCCTCCTTATCGTTTCAGCCGTCCGCCAATCCTTAGTATGATCTCCTGGGCTGCCACACCGATCAGCAGTCCCGTAACGATGCCTGCCACGAAAAGCACCGGCAGATAGTAAAAAATGTTGATATTCTCCACCACAAACGCCGCCACGGCAATCTGACCAATGTTGTGTGACATTCCGCCCGCGACGCTGACCGGCAGCACACCGAGCTTTCCGGTCCGTTTCAAAAGATACATCACCAGAAAGCTGAACATTCCGCCGGCAAGGCTGTATAAGATACTGAACAGATTGCCGAACAGAAAACCCGCCAGTACAATCCGGAGCATCGAGATGGCAAACGCCTCCTTAGTGCCGACACAGTACAGCATCAGTACCACCACAATATTGGTGAGCCCCAGCTTTACCCCCGGTATTCCGAAATAAAACGGGATCAGGGATTCCACATAGCTGCAGATTAAGGCAAGCGCAAGAAAAACCCCGAGATACGCCACCTTATCTCGCAATGGAGTCGAATCCGTTTTCTTCACTTCCCGTCACCTCCACAACCACTTTGTTCGGCAAACAGACAATCATCTCATGATTCTTAGAGATTGCCTTCTGATGGACACACAGCTTGTCCGGGCAGTCCGCCTCCGTCATGTCCGCCCTGCCATCGCGGATTGTCAGGACATTCGTTGTCACGCCGTCCTGCACAATCGGTATCTCCTGCTCCTCCCCGAGCGCATAGGTCCCGTACACACTGCCGTCCACGGTGACGCGCACACAGGCACCCGCATCCGCGCGCGTTCCCGTCCGCTCATAGACCACAAGAAATACCGTAACCACGGCAAGCAGTATTGCAAGAAAAATCACATCGTTTCTGCTGATTCGCTTTTTCATACCGTCTGACCTTTTCCGTCTGCCCGCTCGCCAAGGTAATAAAAGCCCCGGCACTCGGTCAGCTTTACATCCAGAATCTTTCCGATCATGTCCGCTGTCCCCGGCAGATGTACCACCGAGTTATTGCTGAGTCTTCCCGTCACAAGCGAAGCATCCTGCTCGTTTTGCTCCTCAATCAGCACCGGCAGCGTCTGTCCTGTCAGCGCCCCCGCTTTTTCTGCGGAGATCTTCTGCACTTCCTTAAGCAGGCGGTCAAAACGCGCCTTGATCACATCCTCCGGCACCTGCTCTTCCATGGATGCCGCCGGTGTCCCGGTACGTTTGGAATAGATAAACGTGAACGCGCTGTCATAACGCACTTTTCGCACCACGTCCATCGTCTCCTCGAAGTCCTCCTCCGTCTCCCCCGGGAATCCCACGATAATATCCGTCGTCAGCGCAATGTCCGGCACTGCCGCGCGGATCTTGTCCACCAGTTCCAGATAATGTTCCTTATCATATCTGCGGTTCATGATCTTTAAGATCCGGCTGCTCCCGGACTGTAATGGCAGGTGCAGATGTTTGCAGATCTTTTTGGATCGTCCCATCACCTCGATCAGCTCGTCCGAGAGATCCTTCGGGTGGGAGGTCATAAAACGGATACGCTCTAACCCCTCAATCTTCTCCACTTCCTCTAAAAGCTGCGCAAACGTCACCGGCTCCTTCAGATTCTTGCCGTAGGAATTGACATTCTGTCCGAGCAGCATGACCTCGACAACGCCGTCCGCCACGAGCTGTTCGATCTCACGGATGATCTCTTTCGGCTCCCTGCTGCGCTCCCTTCCGCGCACATACGGTACGATACAGTAGCTGCAGAAATTATTGCATCCGAACATGATATTGACGCCGGATTTAAACGAATACTTCCGCTCTACCGGGAGGTCCTCCACGATCTGGTCCGTGTCCTTCCAGATATCAATCGTCATGGAATCCGATTCCATCGCCGTCACAATCAGCTCTGCAAATTTGTAGATATTATGTGTTCCGAAGATCAGATCCACAAAGCGGTAGCTTTCTTTTAATTTTTCAACAACTACCGTCTCCTGCATCATGCAGCCGCAGAGTCCGATCAGCATATGTGGATTTTTCTTTTTATAATTCTGGAGTATCCCGAGTCTTCCATAGACTTTGTTATTTGCATTTTCACGCACCGTGCAGGTATTGTAAATAACAAAATCCGCGTCCTCCGTATCCGTCTCCACATAACCGATGCGCTCTAAGATACCGACAAGTTTCTCGGAATCGCGCGCGTTCATCTGGCAGCCGAACGTTGTGACATGAAAGGTCAGCGGACTGCCTTTTTTTGCAGCGAACTGTTCCACATAATTTTTAGCAATGTCCATGAAGTAATACTGACGCTCCGGCTCACTCTGCGGGATCTGCTTTTTATCGATTATTTCAATGTCTATTTTCTTTTTCATCTTCATCCTTACCATCTACGGACGTGTCTGCCCGTTTCCATATATAATATATTTTGTGCTGGTCAGCGCATCCAGTCCCATCGGTCCTCTTGCATGAAGCTTCTGGGTACTGATGCCGATCTCCGCGCCAAATCCAAATTCAAATCCGTCTGAAAAACGCGTCGATGCGTTGACATAGACGCAGGCAGCATCGATCTCATCCAGGAACCGCTGCGCGTTCGTGTAGTTTTCTGTGATGATTGCCTCCGAATGCCCGGTATTGTAGCGGTTGATGTGTGCGATCGCCTCGTCGAGGGACGACACCGTCTTCACGGAGATCATATAATCGAGATACTCCCTGCCCCAGTCTTCCTCCGTCGCCGCCGACAACAGTTCCTTTTTCAGGTCTCCGCCATTTGCCGCCTCCCGGCGCTCTGCCGCTGCAAGACTTTTCTCATCCGCATGAATGGAAACATCCTTCTGCTGCAGTGCCGCCGCAAGCTTTGGCATAAATGCATCCACGATTTTCTCATGGATCACGAGTGATTCACAGGCATTGCACACACCGATCCGCTGGGTCTTTGCGTTTAAAATAATACGGATTGCCATATCGAAATCCGCACTCTCATCCACATAGATATGACAGTTGCCGGTTCCCGTCTCAATCACAGGAATCGTCGCCTGATTGACGACGGCGCGGATCAGCCCTGCTCCTCCGCGCGGAATCAGCACATCCACATATTCGTTCATCTTCATGAACGCAGCCGCCGTCTCCCGGCTTGTATCTTCAATCAGCGATACTGCCGCACGCGGAATGCCATGTGCCTCCAAAACTTCCTGCAGAACCGAAACAATGACGATATTGGACAAAATGGCGTCACTGCCGCCTTTTAAGATCACTGCGTTGCCCGTCTTAAAACACAGCGCAAACGCATCCACCGTCACATTCGGTCTCGCCTCATAGATCATGCCGACCACACCGAGCGGGACGCGCTTTTTACCGATCATAAGACCGTTCGGGCGCTTCTTCATGGAAAGGACTTCGCCGATCGGATCGGCAAGATCTGCAACCTTCCGCAGCCCCTCTGCCATCTGCTCCATCCGGGATGGGGTGAGCATCAGACGGTCCAGCAGTCCCTCGGGCATATGATTCTCTCTGCCGCGGGCGAGATCCTTCTCATTCTCGCGGATAATCTCATCAGTATGTGCCACAAGTGCCTCTGCCGCTGCACGCAGCACCTCGTTCTTCGTATTCGTGTCCAGATTGCCGATCTGTCTGCTCACTTCTTTTGCGCTCTTACAAAGTTCTGTCAGTTCCATATCCTTTCCATCCTTTCTGTCAGATCCGATATTCCCGCTCCTCCGTATAAATCCGATGCATCCGCACGTCGGTGGGAAGCACCGCAAGCTGTTCCTCGATCTGCCCTTCAAACGCTACCGCCATGCGGGACAGCTTCGGAAACCTTGCAAAATAGCGGTCATAATAACCGCCGCCATACCCGTACCGGTTCCCCTTACGGTCAAAGACCAGTCCGGGCACCAGCACCACCGCATCCTCTTCCCCGATCCGTTTGCAGCTCTCATCCGGCTCCATCACATGAAATGCGCCCTCCCGCACCCTGGAAAGCTCTCTGATCCGGTAAAACTCCATCCGGTGTGTGTCCTGCATTCTCTTCACCTGGCCGCAGTCCCGCTGCAGCCGCTCTTTTGATGTAACCGGAAGCGCCACCGTCTTGCCGTCCGAAAGTGCCTGTGCCAGAAACGGCAGACAGTCAGCCTCCGCGCCGAGCGGATAATAGCCGTAGATGACAGCGCTGTTATGATACCAGTCAGACGCCGCCAGCCTCTCACAGATCTTTCTGCTTTTTTCCTGCACTTCCTCCTGCGGCAGTTCCATCCGCCATGCTTTGTGCCGCGCCCTTATCTGCTGACGCGCCTTCTCCTGTGTCAGCGCTGCGTCAGGAAAGTCCTGTCTTTTTTCCATACTTATCTCCAAGGTTCTCCACGGAACCGTCCGGATTCACCATATCGATATTGTTAAGCTGCGCCGCCAGATTTTTCTTCACATCCGCAACATACTGCTTGCGCAGCAGCGCCTGCTCCTTTTTTTCTTCCTCCGTCAGCCCTTCCGCCTTCGACTTGCGGTATAACGCATTGATTCTGTCAATCTGTTCCTGGTTCATAGTGCTCCTTTTCCTGTATTCTTAACCGATCGTCTCCAAAATAAAGTCCTCGATCCGGAAAGATTCTTTCTTCTTTGCCTGAAAAATGGTTCCCTTAAAGGAATCATCAAATATATGATGCAGAATGCAGACATCCCTGCCGTTCGCAATAATCATGTCTGTTCCCGAGAGCGTTGCAATCTTTGCGGCTGTCAGTTTGGTCGCCATGCCGCCGGTTCCAACATCACTGCCGGTCGAACTTTTCGCCATGCCGTAGATCGACGCATCCATCTCCTCCACCACTTCAATGAGCTTTGCCTCCGGATTCTTGTGCGGATCGTCGGTAAAAAGCCCATCGATATCCGAGAGCAGGATCAAAAGATCCGCCCCGATCAGAGAAGCCACGATTGCCGAGAGCGTGTCATTGTCGCCAAACTGCATCTCATAAGTAGAAACCGTATCATTTTCATTCACAATCGGGATTGCGCCAAGACGGAACAATTCGTCGAACGTATTCTTCGCATTCTCTCTTGAGACAGGGTTCACCATCGTGTTCTTCGTCATCAGTACCTGCCCTGCCACCTGATTGTACTCCGCAAAAAGCCGCTGATAAATCATCATCAGCCGCGCCTGGCCGACCGCCGCGCATGCCTGCTTAGTGGAAATGTCCTTCGGCCGCTCATCCATGCCAAGCGTCTGTCTGCCCACGGCAATCGCGCCGGAACTTACCAGACACACATCCATTCCGCGGTTCCGCAGATTGCAGAGCTCCCTTACCAGATGCTCCAGCTTGGTAAAATTCAGATTGCCCGTCTCCCCGTAATTCAGTGAAGAAGACCCAATCTTCACTACAACTCTCTTTTTTTCATTAAAATGAAAATGCTTTTGTTCCATCTGTCTAACGTCCCCTTTATATGTAACATTTTCCAATCATTCATCCCAACTGGGCATAGAGTCTCATACTGTATTACTCTATCATATCTTCATCAAAATGGCAAATTGATGTTTTCACATTGTATGAACAGAAAGTTTATGGTACATTGGATGGGAAACATCAGAAATGGAGATTTTTATGATGAGAAAAAAGAAGGTACTCTCCTGTCTTCTGGTTCCCCTGCTCTCTGCAAATCTACTGCTCTCCGGCTGCAGCCGCACGGCGGACGAACCGGTTACCAAGTCAGGATTTTATTTTAACACCGTCATCTCGGTCTCGATCTATGAAAAAGGGAGCGAGGAACTGCTCGATGACTGTTTTGCCCTTGCGCAAAAGTACGAGGGATATTTTTCCAATACGATTCCGGACAGCGATATTTCCAAAATCAACGATGCGGGCGGCGCTCCCGTGACAGTACACGACGAGACGATCGAACTTCTTAAAACCGGCATCTCATATGGCGACTTAAGCGGCGGCAAATTCGACATCACCATCGGCCGGCTTTCCGATCTGTGGGACATCTCAACCAAAGCGCTGCTTGATCAGACCGATGCCTCCATGATCCCCTCCGACGCGGACATTCAGGCGGCTCTTGCCACAGTGGATTACCGGGAGATTCAGATTGACGGCAACACAGTGACTCTGCAAAATCCCGATGCCAGGATTGATCTGGGCGGCATCGCCAAAGGCTATATCGCGGATCAGATGAAAGCCTACCTGAACCAGAAGGGAATTACTTCCGGTTACATCAATCTCGGCGGAAATGTGCTTGCGCTCGGCGCGAAGACGGACGGTTCGGCATACACCATCGGCATACAGCGTCCGTTCGGCGAGGAAAACGAAGCGATTGTCTCCGTCTCCATCACCGATCAGACCGTCGTATCCTCCGGCGTCTACGAACGCTATTTTGAAGTAGATGGGACGCGTTATCACCATATCCTGGACACCGCGACCGGTTACCCTTACGATAACGGGCTCCTTGAGGTCACGATCATCACCGGTGCATCGGTGGACGGCGACGGTCTCTCCACCACCTGTTTCTCCCTCGGGCTGGAAGACGGTATGGCGCTCGTTGAAAGCCTTGATGCTACGGAAGCTATTTTCATCACAGACGACTATGAAGTACACACCAGCTCCGGCATGGGCACCGTCATTCCCTATGAGATTCTGGAAGATTAAACAACAAAACAGGCGTGAAGAATTCGTACTTATTACCGCGAATTCTTCACGCCTGTTTTTATTTCACACTTTCATTCCAAGAAACGATTCTTACAGGATGATTTTCGGAGAAAATCATTCTTACAGAATAATTTTCTTTGGACACTTCTGTGCACAGATACCGCATCCGACACACTTCTCCTGATCAATGTATGCCACGTTGTCAATGACATGAACTGCATCCTTCGGGCAGTTCTTCTCACACAGATGACATCCGATACATCCTATGGAACATGCCTTCATGACATCCTTGCCCTTATCCTTGGAGCTGCACTGTACAATGTGCTTTGCCTTGTAAGGAACAAGCTCGATCAGATGCTTCGGACATGCAGCAACACATTTTCCACATGCCTTACATACTTCCTTGTCAACCTGCGCAATGCCGTCCACGATATGAATCGCATCAAACGGACAAGCCTTTACACAGCTGCCGTATCCAAGGCATCCGTAATTACAGGACTTCGGTCCGCCGTTCGGCACGAATGCCATGGCTGCACAGTCCTCGTTGCCGGTATACTCGTAATCGCGTCCTGCCTTCTCACAGGTTCCCGCACACTTTACAAATGCTACCTTGCGCTCGCCTTCCTCGGCTGCCACACCCATGATCTCACCGATCTTGGCTGCTACCGGCGCGCCACCGACCGGACACTGATTGACCGGAGCCTCGCCCTTTGCGATTGCTGCTGCCAGACCGGAACAACCGGCATAACCACAGCCACCACAGTTATTTCCCGGAAGCACACCTAAGATTGCTTCCTCTTTTTCATCTACCTCTACCTTGAACTTTTCTCCGGAAATACCAAGGAAAAATCCAATCAAGATACCTACGCCGCCCACGATTAAGGCTGCAAATAAAATTGCTGTAACGTTCATCTTCTTTTTCCTCCTAAATCATTCCTGAGAATCCCATGAATGCGATTGACATCAGACATGCGGAAATCAATACGATTGCAGTACCCTGAAACGGCTTCGGGATATCATTGTACTCGATCTTCTCACGCACACCTGCCATTAAAACGATCGCAATCAGGAAACCAAATGCGGTTGCAAAACCGTTTACCACGCTCTCCAAAATACCGTATTCCTTGGTAACATTCGTCAGTGCAACACCGAGAACGGCACAGTTTGTCGTAATCAGCGGAAGGTATACACCAAGGCTCTGGTATAATGCCGGCATGGACTTCTTCAAGAACATCTCAACGAACTGTACCAGTGCAGCGATTACAAGAATAAATACAATCGTCTGCAGGTAGGTAAGGTCAATGCCCTTGCTCATCAGATAGCTGTTGGCAAGGATATATTTGTAGATCAGCGCTGTCACGAACGAAGAGATCGTGATAACGAATACAACTGCGCCACCCATTCCGGCAGCGGTCTCTGTTTTCTTGGAAACGCCTAAAAACGGACAGATACCAAGGAACTGACTTAATACAACGTTATTGACAATGGCAGAGCCGATTGCAATTAAAAGTAATGTTTTCATCCGTATCTATCCTCCTATTCTGCTTTTTCTGCCGGAGCTTCCGCTGCCGGTTTCTTACCGGTGCATGCAGCAGACATACCGCATCCTGCACAGTCTCCGGTGATACATCCGGACGGCTCGGCAAGCGGCTTGCCCTTGGCTGCCATCTTCTCACGGACGATCTTCATCACAGCTACCAGACATGCCAGTACGAGGAATGCTCCCGGTGCCATAACAAAGATGGTGATCGGTGTGAACCAGCTTAAGGACAGAATCTGGAAACCAAAGATCTGACCTGCGCCCAGAAGCTCACGGAACAGTCCGATCAGGGTAAGACCCATCGTAAATCCAAGTCCCATACCAAGTCCATCGAAAAGAGACGGAACTACCGGATTCTTGGAAGCATAGCTCTCAGCACGGCCGAGGATAATACAGTTTACAACGATTAACGGGATGTACACACCCAGCGACTCGGAGAGGCTCGGAGTATACGCCTGCATGATAAACTGCACCACTGTTACCAGCGATGCAACGATAACAATGTATGCCGGCATACGCACGCCGTCCGGAATCACCTTACGGAATGCGGAAATCAGCATATTGGAAAGTACCAGTACCACTGTTGTGGAAAGTCCCATGCCAAGTCCGTTGATTGCGGAGGATGTGACAGCAAGTGTCGGACACATACCAAGCATCAGAACGAAAGTAGGATTTTCCTTAATGAGTCCATTATATAAACGTTCTACATTCTTGTTCATTGATTAGTTACCTCCTTCTAATACGCTGTGGAAGTATGTAAGGCAGGCATTCACACCGTTCGCCATCGCCTTGGAAGTAATGGTGGAACCGGAAATTGCCTCGATCTCATTGTCCGCAGACGGTGTCGACTTCACAACCGTAAAGGAGTCTACGTTCTTGCCCTCAAACTGGCTGTAGAACGGCTCTTCCTGTGCTTTCATACCAAGTCCCGGTGTCTCGGAAATACTTGTGATGGAATAACCGTTGACCGTACCGTCATTCTGGATGCCGACAGAGAATGTAATGCTGCCCTGGCTTCCGTCCTTCGCCGTTACGGTAAGCACATAGCCGAGCGGATTGCCGGAAGCGTCAAGTGCTGTGTTGACAGCCTCGATATCGTCAGAATATCCATTCTGCGCCATAAGATCTTCCGCTGCAGCGGTGTCGAAATCAGCGTACTCCTCAAAGGAATCCGCATCCTCAAATACCTGCTTGTAAGCGGACTGTGTCTTCTCATAATTTACCTGGTCGATCGGGCCTTTGGTAATGCCGTAGACCACGCCGAGGATCAGACCTAATACAACAGTAAAAGCAAATAAAACCAATGCGTCATGTACAATCTTCTTGTTCATTTCTATTTGCCTCCTTCCTGCTTCTTCGCTTCCTTCACCTGACCGAATGCCATCGGCACCGTGTGCTTCTCAATAAGCGGCACAAGGATATTGCTTAAGATGATGGCGAAGGAAACACCCTCTGCATTCGCGCCGAAGCAGCGGAACAATCCGGTCAGGATACCGCAGCAGATACCAAAGATGATCTGCCCCATCGGTGTAATCGGGGATGTCACATAATCCGTTGCCATGAAGAATGCGCCGAGCATCAGACCGCCGCCGCAAAGCTGTGCGGTAAGATAGCTGCCGTCAAATCCATGACCGCCGAATAAAAGCATGAATACAGCAAATGTAATAATGTAAGATGCCGGGATGCGAAGGTTGATCACACCCATCAGGATCAGGAAAATAGCTCCGATCAGAATAGCGATCGCAGATGTCTCACCAATGGTACCTGCGGTGCGTCCGATCAGCATATCCATCGTATTGACCGCCTCACCGTTACGCATGGCAGCAAGCGGTGTTACGCTGGAATACACTTCAATACCGTTCTTTGTGATGCCAAACTTTGTCATATCAGCAGCAAATGCAATCAAAAGGAAGCATCTTGCGCCCAGCGCCGGGTTCATGAAATTCTGTCCCAGTCCGCCAAACAGACATTTTACAACCACGATTGCAAACACACCGCCGATTACCGCCTCCCACCACGGAAGGGTTGCCGGAAGGTTCAATGCCAGAAGCAGTCCCGTTACAACGGCGCTCAGGTCATCGATCGTCTGCTTTTTATGTACAATCTTATTAAATACCCACTCTGATGCCACACAGCTTGCAATCGTTACCAGAATCAGAACCAATGCCTTATATCCGAAATTGTAAATTCCGAACAGGCTTGTCGGAAGCAATGCAATAATCACATACAGCATAATACGGCTTGTGGTATCTTTGGCACGAACGTGTGGTGATGATGAAACATGATATAAATCACTCACGATAATCCACCTCTCTCTTCTTGTTTTTTGAATTATTTTTTGCGTTTTGCAGCAAGTACCTGCTTTTTCATCGTCTTAATGGACTGTGCGAGCTGTCTGCGTGCAGGGCATACAAAACTGCAGCTTCCGCACTCCACGCACTCGAGTCCGTGCCAGGATTCAAACGTCTCAGCCAGACCGTTATTGGAAAACTTGGCAAGTCTTGACGGAATCAGCTGCTCCGGGCATGCTTCCACACAGCGGCCGCAGTTGATACATGCGGACGGCTCCACCTTGGACACTTCGTCCTTGCTTAAGCAAAGCAGTGAGGAAGATGTCTTTGTCGTGGGAATATCCAGGCTAAACATTGCAAATCCCATCATCGGACCACCGGAAATAATCTTCTCCGGCTGTGTCTTAAATCCGCCGGCAGCCTCCACCAGTTCTGCATAGCTGGTACCGATGCTGTATAAGAAGTTGCCCGGGTTGGCAATGGCATCGCCTGTAATCGTAGAAATACGATTGGTTACCGGTCTGCCAAGCTTTACCGCACGGTAAACAGCAATGATGGTCTCCACATTATCCACGATACATCCTGCATCTGCCGGAAGCATCTTGGAATTGATGGCGCGGCCTGTCACTGCATAAATGAGCTGACGCTCACCACCCTGCGGGTACTTGGTCTGTAAAGGACAGACCTCAATTCTCGGTTCATCCTTGACAAGCTCTGTCAGCTTTTCAATACAATCCGGCTTGTTGTCCTCGATGCCGAGAACACCCTTCGCATGATCGAACAGCTGGAGAATGATCTTCATTCCACCGATCAGCTCTTCTGGATTTTCGAGCATTCTGCGGTAGTCCGCCGTCAGATACGGCTCACACTCTGCGCAGTTTGCAATTACATATTCAATCTTTTCCGGCTCTTTCGGAGACAGCTTCACATGTGTCGGGAAACCTGCACCGCCCATGCCGACAACGCCTGCCTCTTTTACCTTATTGACAATCTCCTCCTTGGAGAGAGCCGTCACGTCTTCACACGGCGTGTACTCCACCTCTTCAAACGCCCCGTCGTTCTCAATGACGATGGAATTCACCATGTCACCGACTGCCACACGGTGCGGTTCGATTGCCTTTACTGTACCGGATGCCGACGCATAGATCGGGGATGACACAAAGCCACCTGCCTCTGCGATCTTCTGTCCTTTCAGCACCTTGTCACCAACCGCTACCACCGGAGTCGCCGGTGCACCGATATGCTGTGACAACGGGTATACCAGATCACCCTTAGGTAGAACTTCTACGATCGGCTGATCCTTTGCCAGTTCCTTTCCTTCATAAGGATGGACGCCGCCTTTAAATGTCTTAGAACCCATTTCTCGTGCCCCACTTTCTCTTATCTATATTATATTCTATGCCAAAAGTCATAGAATACCCTCGTGTAGATTATAGCACAATCACTCGGAAATTGTAGCAATTTATTGTATTTTTTCACGAACCTATTGACAAAGAATTCACAATATTTTTTCCACATTTATGTTATAATGTACGTGAAGGCAAAAGTGAGCATGGAGCAAAAACATACGCTCATGCTTGCATGCAGCGGATGGTTCTGCTCCATGTGAACGCGCCCGCGAGTCCGGGAAGCCGCAGGCTTTCCGGACTTTTGCCGGAGCGTACATTGCTATTTGCTGCGAACGCCCGCGAGTCCGGGAAATCTATGCCTTTCCAGACCTGCACAGCGGCAAAATTGGAACTCTTACCCTAATATTACATACAGAGGATTTTCAGATGATAACCTGGCATGAAGAACTGACTTTTGATTTTTCAGACCCCGTTTCCAACGAGGTATTTACAGAAAACTGCATTTTTTTTGATATTGAGACAACCGGCTTCTCGCCGGCGCGCACGGATCTCTACCTGATCGGCTGCGCCACAAGGCGCGACAGTCTTTTGTGCATCGACCAGTTCTTTTCCGAGAACGCCGCCGATCAGAAAAATGTCCTTTCCGCCTTTCTGGAGCTCTTGTCCGGCTATGATACCATTCTGACGTTCAACGGTATCGGCTTCGACATTCCATACCTGAAGGCGAAATGCAAGGCGCTGCACCTTTCCGATCCGTTTGATGCGCACAGTTATATCGATCTTTATAAGGAAGTCTCACGTTTCAAATTTCTGTTTGCCCTGACCAGCTACAAGCAGAAATCCATCGAACTGTTTCTCGGGATTGACCGCATCGACGCCTACTCCGGCGGCGAGCTGATCGAAGTCTACAAAGAGTACGTGCGGCATCCCGCAAAGGATTCCCTTGCACTGCTGAAACAGCACAACTATGAGGACGTTCTCTATATGCCGAAGCTTCTGCCCGTCCTCTCCTACCCAAAACTCTGGGAACAGGCATTTTCTCTGCAGTCACTCCAGGCGTCCGAGTACCGGTCGATGGACGGTGCCTCCGGCAACAAGGAGCTGTTTTTTACACTGGCGCTGCAGTACCCCGTTCCCAAACCGGTCTCCTTCTCCTACGATGACTGTTATCTCTCCATGAGCGGAAGTACCGCCCGGCTGCGTGTACGTCTCTTCGAGGGAGAACTGCGCTTCTTTTATGACGGCAGTCCCAAAGATTACTACTATCTCCCTGCGGAGGATATCGCAGTTCACAAGAGTATTGCATCCGCCGTCGACAAAGAACACCGCGTGCAGGCGAACGCTTCCAACTGCTACGGCAAAAAATATGCCATCTTTCTTCCGCAGTATGACGCCATGTTTTCCCCGGTGTTCCGTGAACAGCCGCGCGGCAGGAAATGCTATTTTGAATTATCCGCGGACTTTGCCGCCGATCCCGCTATGCAGATGGACTATGTTCTGCATCTGTTAGAAACCATGCGTTCCCACCGCAAATAAACACATGGCAGAAAGCCCTGATATAATTACCACCAAAAACGGCAGGAAAGAATCTGGCATATACTGCACAGCTTCTTTCCTGCCGCTTTTTTGCTTTATAGAAAAATGCGTCCTCTGATATAACCTTACGCCTTCTCAAAGAAAAAGGACTTGTCTCTCTCAAATCCGATCTCCCGGTAATTCATGATCTGCTCCGTGCTTCCGATGAAAAGCACGCCGCCTGTTGCAAGCGCCTTATAAAACTTCGCATAAATCTCGTCCTTTGCCTCCTCGGTAAAATAGATCACAACGTTCCGGCACACAATCAGATTGCATCCGCCTGGATACGGATCTTTTAAAAGATCATGCTCCTTGAATTCCACACGTTTCTTGATCTCATCCGAGATCTGATACGAATTGCCGACCTTGGTAAAATACTTCTTCTTCAAATCATCCGGCACACTCGCGATACTCTTCTCATTGTAGAGTCCCATCCGCGCCGTATCGATCACCTGCTTGTCAATGTCGGTCGCAATCACCTTGATGTTTGCAAGCGGCAGGTGTCTGGACAATGCCATTACCAGCGAATACGGCTCATCTCCGGTCGAGCAGGCAGCACTCCAGATTTTCAGATTCTTGCCAAACTTCTGAATCAGCTTCGGGAACACCTCATTCTCCAGAATCTTCCACTGATCCGGATTGCGGTAAAACTCCGACACATTGATGGTCAGGAAATTGATAAACTGTTCAAACTTCTCTTTGTCCTTCTTGATCAGCGCCACATACTCATCATATGTCGCAATATGATTCTTCGTAATCAGCGTGTTGATTCTGCGCCGCATCTGCTTTTCCTTATAAGAATTCAGATCAATCTTTGCAAGCGCTAAAATATCCTTTTTAAACTTTTCATAATTGTCCGTTTCCAGCATATTTTATCCCTCGACTCTCTTTGTTATCTACAGGATGCAAATACAGAAATAGGCTTCCACCAACGTGCAAGCCTATCTGTAACTCTGCAATCATCGAAATCAGAGATTACTCCTCTTCCTTTGCAACCGCATCAATATCTACATCTGCAACATCTGCATCCGCATCTTCTTCCGGTGCGAGCAGTGCCTTCATAGATAAACTGATCTTCTTCTCTTCCTCGTTGAAATCAACGATCTTTGCCTCGATCTCCTGTCCAACTTTTAATACGTCGGACGGCTTCTCTACATGCTCCTTGGAAATCTGGGATACATGAAGGAGTGCATCCACACCCGGTGCAAGCTCAACAAATGCGCCGAAGTCTGTCATTCTTGCAACTTTGCCCTTTACAACGTTGCCGATTGCGAACTTCTCTGCTGCGCCGTTCCACGGATTCTCTGCCGGGAACTTCATGCTGAGTGCAATCTTATTCTCATTGATATCTTTGATGAATACGCGAACCTGATCGCCTACCTTGAATACCTTCTTTGGGCTCTCTACTCTGCCCCAGGACATCTCGGAAATATGAAGCAGACCGTCTGCTCCGCCAAGATCAATAAACGCACCGAAATCTGTTACATTCTTAACTGTTCCCTCTAATACATCACCAATCTTGATTCTTGCGAACAGTTCTTTCTGCTGCTCTAACTTCTTAGCAACCAGAAGCTGCTTTCTGTCGCCGATGATTCTTCTTCTCTTCGGATTGAACTCGCTGATAACGAACTCGATCTCCTGATCCTTGTATTTGGAAAGATCCTTCTCGTAGGTATCTGATACAAGACTTGCCGGAATAAATACTCTTGTCTCATCTACGTTTACGCATAATCCTCCATCCAGTACCTGTGCAACCTTAGCGGTCAGCACTTCCTTGTTCTCAAATGCTTCCTCTAATCTCTTGCTTCCCTTCTCGGCAGCCAGACGCTTGTATGTCAGTAATACCTGACCCTCACCGTCATTTACCTTTAAAACCTTTGCTTCCATGGTGTCGCCGACGGATACCAATGTGGTAAGGTCTACGTTTGCTTCGTTTGTGTATTCATTACGAGTAATGATTCCGTCTGCCTTGTAGCCGATATTCAGAACGATCTCATCAGGTTTCACATCGATAACGGTACCCTCAACTACCTCTCCATTTCTTATTGTTTTAAATGATTCTTCCAGCATTTGTTCAAAGCTCATTTCTGACATTCTTTTGAACCTCCTCAATAATATTGTTTGGGGTAGAAGCCCCTGCGGTAATACCTACGTTATCGACAGACCTGACTTCGGCAAGGTCAAGATCCTTTACAGTTTGTATATAGTAAGTATTTTTGCATTCGTTTTTACATATTTCAAATAGCTTCTGCGTGTTGGAACTGTTCCTGCCACCGATCACAATCATGGCATCCACCTGCTCCGCGATTGCCCGGGCTTCCGTCTGACGTTCCTCCGTAGCATTGCAGATTGTATTTAAAACAATTATATCATAACCTTTTTCTTTTATAATTTCAACTAATTCTTGAAATTTATTGTAATTAAATGTCGTTTGTGATACAATACATACCTTTTTCCCATGGGAAGCATCGTATTTTTCGGCCTCTTCGCGGGTTCCGATCACGCGCGTATCCTCTGCATTCGACCAGCTTTTGATGCCTTTCACCTCCGGGTGGCTGGCATTCCCGACGATCACAATGTGACAGTCCTCCCCACTGTAGCGCTCCACCAGCCGGTGAATCTTTAACACAAACGGGCAGGTCGCGTCCACGATGGAAAAGCCGAGCGTCTGTATTTTCTCGCAGACACCTCTCTCCACGCCGTGTGCCCGGATGATTACCGTCCCCTGCGGCTTCCCCGCAAGTTCGTCCACATCGTTTACCACGACGACGCCCTTTTCCTCCAGATCACGCACCACTTCTTCATTGTGGATGATCGGTCCGAACGTGTAGAGCGGTTCTTTTTCCAAAATCCGTTCATATACCATATCCACGGCACGTTTTACCCCGAAGCAGAAGCCCGCGCTCTTTGCCAAGATTACATTCATATTCTCTATACCCTCGCATAAATCTGATAGATTGCGTCCACCACTTCGTCGATGTTCATCTCGGAGCTGTCCACTAACACCGCATCCTTGGCCTGCTTTAACGGCGACGTCTCCCGGTGCATATCGCGGTAATCGCGGTCTTCAATATCTTTCTCGATCTCTTCCAGATTGCACTGGGTTCCCTTGGCGGTCAGTTCATCATATCTGCGCTTTGCGCGCGTTGCAACGCTTGCCGTGAGATATATTTTTACCTGCGCATCCGGAAGCACACAGGTGCCGATATCCCTTCCGTCCATGATGACGTCCGTCTTTGTCGCAAGCTGCCGCTGCAGTTCCACAAGCTTTGTGCGCACAACCGGATAGACACTGGTCGCTGATGCCATATTGCCGACTTCCTCCGTCCGAATGACGCCGTTTACATTCTCTCCGTTTAAGAGCACCTGCTGTTCGCCGTTCTCATACACAATCGTCACGTCAACCTTCGGGCAGGCTGCCGCAATCGCCTGCTCATCATCTGGTGCAATGCCGTTCTGTAAAAAATAGTATGCCATCGCACGGTACATTGCTCCCGTATCCACATAGACAAACGCCAGCTTTTTCGCCAGTTTTTTCGCAATTGTGCTCTTCCCGGCGCCTGCCGGTCCGTCAATCGCAATATTCATACTCATCTCTTCTTCTCTCCTCTTCTATTCGATACTCTCACCCGCCAGATGCCCGGTCGACCAGGCAATCTGCAGATTAAATCCGCCGGTCATCGCATCCAGATCCAATAGTTCCCCGCAGAAATACAATCCCGGCACAAGCTTTGATTCCATCGTGGAAGGGTTCACTTCCTTTACGCTGACACCCCCGCGTGTGATGATCGCTTCATTAAAATCCCTGAGTCCGCAGAGCGTCAGCGGAAACGCCTTGATCAGATGCACAAATCCCATCCGCTCCTCTCTCGTGATCTCGTTGACCTTCTTCTCCGGATCAATCGCTCCGGCTTCTAACATCACCGGAATCATCTTCGCCGGGAACAGATGCACGACGGCGTTTTTAAACTGCTTATTCTTTGCCTCCTCGAATTCGCGCAGAAGTCTCGCATCCAGCTGTTCCTCCGTGAGTGCCGGCTTTAAGTCGATCTCCATCGCCAGTTCCTTCTCCACGCGGCCCGGCTTGATTGCCGCACTGGCACTTAAAATCAGCGGCCCGCTTACCCCGAAATGGGTAAAGAGCATCTCGCCGAATTCGTCATACAACAGCTTTTTTCCGTCCCGGATGCGCACCTGCACATTTTTCAGCGCCAGCCCCTGCATCCTCGCCGCGCAGGTCTCCTTCACGTAGAACGGAACCAGTGACGGCGTAATCTGTGTCACCGTATGTCCGAGTTCCCTCGCAAAACGATAGCCGTCTCCGGTCGAACCGGTCGTCTGATAAGAAAATCCTCCGGTTGCAAGAATCACGCGCTCTGCTTCAAGAACGCTTCCGTCGGCAAGCTTCACACCGCGCACCGCGCCTTCCCCGGTGAGGATCTGCCGCACTTCCGCATGAAGCTGCACCATAACACCCGTGCGCTTTAGTACCCGCTGCAGCGTGGCGATCACATCCGAAGAATGATCCGATACCGGGAATACACGGTTGCCGCGCTCCACCTTCGTCGCCAGACCATTCTCCTCAAAAAAATCAATCACTCTCTGATTGTCATAATCGTAAAAAGCGCTGTACAAAAACTTCGGGTTCGTCATCACATTGGCAAACAGGGTGTCCATATCCCCCGCATTCGTGATGTTGCACCGCCCTTTGCCGGTGATGTAGAGCTTTTTCCCAAGCTTTTCATTTTTCTCGAGCAAAACGACCTCATGTCCCCGCTCCGCCGCCGCAATGGCAGCAAACATTCCCGCCGGCCCGCCGCCGACTACGATCACCTTACTCATACAGTTCCGCATCTCCTACTTTTCCATACCGCATCTTGATGGAATCATCGATATAATTGATCTCATCGTTCTCATAAACCTGGTATTCGTCCCAGATATCCTCTAACATCTCAAGCGTTTTCGCCACCTCGTTCTGCTTTTTCATGCAGAGCGCCACAATCAGCGCATTGATCACCGACAGCGGGGCAACCAGGGAATCCACAATGGAAGCCATATCGCTGTCCGCAATCAGATTGCAGGAAGAATAGAGGTTCATCGGGGAATGCACGCTGTCGGTGAGTGTGATTACCTTCGCACTCCGGTTATTCGCAAATTCCATCGCCTTTAAAGTACGCATGGAATAACGCGGAAAACTGATTCCGATGATCACATCCTCCTTGCCGATGCGCACCATCTGTTCAAAAATCTCGCTCGAACTGCTTGTCTGAATCAGATGAACGTTCGGAAACATCAGGGTAAAATAAAAAGCCATGAAGCTGGCAAGCGGCGCACAGCTCCGGATTCCGATGATATAGATATGTTTGGCGTGCAGGATCGTGTCAACCGCGAGTTCAAATGCGTTCTGATCAATCTTTTCCAGTGTGGAATGAATCTTGTCCGCATCGGATTTCAGCACCGTCTCCAGAATCTTCGACTGGCTGATCCTGCCGTAAGTAACCTCCATGCGCTGAATGGAGTTCAGCTTATTGCGCACCAGTTCCTCCAGCGCACTCTGGAATTCCGGATACCCCTTATATCCCAGATGCGTTGCAAAGCGCACCACCGTGGACTCGCTCACACCTACAACCTCGCCCAGCTTTGCAGCGGTCAGAAATACCGCCTTGTCATAATTGTCCGTAATGTAGGTTGCCAGCCGTTTCTGTCCCTTGCTCAGCTTACTGTAAGCATCATTGATGCGGTTACTCAGGTCATTTGTATTGCTCATGCTTCTCCTCACTTCTGCGGAATTGTGATCCGCTCAATGTTTTTATTATATCAAATACATGGTGTTTTGCAAGAAATTATGCATGGAACTTTCCTTACATGCAGCGCATTTTTCTGCCGCTGCATATAATAAACCAACGACACTCTTCCATTGAGGCAGCTATGCGCGATATCACACCAGCAACCAATTTTATTCATACACTGATGCAGTCTCCGCCGGATGCATCCGCCTGGATTGCCGGCGGCAACAATTTTCCTTCCATCTCCGGGCTTGCCCGGTTCTATGCCACAGAATACGAAGGAACTCTCGTGGAGGTTGAAGTCTTCGGTCTTCCGAACGTCGCGGCTCCCGGCTCCAGTAATTTTTACGGCATGCACATCCACGAAAACGGCGTGTGCGTCTCCCCGTTTACCAGTGCCGGTGCCCATTACAGCCGTACGCCGGCCGAACACCCGAATCACAGCGGCGACATGCCTCCGCTTCTGGGCAACCAGGGTTATGCCTGGATGGCATTTTATGACAAGCGTTTTACGATTCCGGAAATTATCGGAAAATCCCTCATCATTCACCGGATGCCGGATAACTTTACAACGCAGCCCGCGGGCGACTCCGGCGAACGGATTGCCTGCGGTGTGATAAAATAGCAAAAAGGGCAGCAAAAAAAGCAGGTGACTGCTCACCCGCTTTTTTACTGTTCTATTTTATTATACCGGATATGCTCCGTTCTTGGTATCTGCGACGCTTGCATCGACCTTCTTCTGCTGTGCCTCACGGTACTTGAAGAATTCGGTTGCAACCTGCGGGAACAGTGCGTAGGACAGTACATCCTCATCCTGCTGCTTCCACTGCTTCATCTCAGCCTCGATCTTATCCAGCTCCGGCTCAAGCAGATCTGCCGGACGGCAGGTAATGGCGTTCTTCTTCTCCTCGCCAAGTACCTTGTCTACGATCTCCGGGTTGAACGGTTTTACAGTCTGACCGTACTTTCCAAGCAGTACGTCTTTGGTCTCCTTGGTTGCCACTTTGTAGCGCTCTCCCATCAGTACGTTGAACACAGCCTGTGTACCAACGATCTGTGAGGACGGTGTAACAAGTGGCGGCTCACCGAGGTCTTTACGCACACGCGGAACCTCTGCAAGAACCTCCTCGAACTTGTCTTCCTTGCCCTGCTCTTTTAACTGAGACAGAAGGTTGGATAACATACCACCCGGTACCTGATATAACAGAGTCTTGATGTTAACGCCGAGAACCTTCGGGTTCATCAGACCGCTCTCTAACGCTTCCTCACGCATCGGACGGAAGTAGTCAGCGATCTCAGCTAACAGGTTCTGATCCAGACCGGTATCGAACTCTGTGCCCTTGAATGCCTCTACCATAACCTCGGTTGCCGGCTGGCTGGTTCCCATGGAGAACGGAGACATTGCTGTATCGATAATGTCACAGCCTGCCTCAACCGCCTTCATGTATGTCATGGAAGCGACACCGGAAGTATAGTGTGTATGGAGCTCGATCGGAAGGTTGGTTGCAGACTTTAATGCCTGAATCAGCTCGGTTGCCTTCGTCGGAACCAAAAGACCTGCCATATCCTTGATACATAAGGAATCAGCACCCATATCCTCTACCTTCTTCGCCATCTCCATCCAGTAATCCAGAGTGTAGGCATCGCCAAGTGTATAGGATAATGCGACCTGTGCATGTCCTTTCTCTTTGTTACATGCGGTAACGGCTGTCTGCAGGTTGCGGACATCGTTTAAGCAGTCGAAAATACGAATGATATCAATACCGTTTGCAATGGATTTCTGTACGAAATACTCTACCACATCATCCGCATACGGACGATATCCCAAGATGTTCTGTCCACGGAACAGCATCTGAAGCTTGGTGTTCTTGAATCCGTCTCTTAACTTGCGGAGACGATCCCACGGATCTTCCTTCAGGAAACGAAGGCATGCATCGAAGGTAGCACCGCCCCAACACTCAACCGCATTGTATCCGACCTTATCCATCTTGTCTACGATCGGAAGCATCTGCTCGGTTGTCATTCTTGTCGCAATCAGAGACTGGTGCGCATCACGCAGCACCGTCTCTGTTATTTTTAAAGGTTTTTTAACAACTTCTGACATTTTTTCCTCCTTATCAGCGGATACTTTGATACCGCTATCCGTCTATGACGGCATTTGCTCTTTCACTAAATTCCGAAAATTGCCATGAATACACCGGCTGCTACTGCAGTACCGATAACGCCGGCAACGTTCGGTCCCATCGCATGCATCAGCAGGAAGTTCGTCGGATCTTCCTCCGCGCCGACTTTCTGGGATACACGGGCTGCCATAGGAACGGCAGATACACCGGCAGATCCGATCAGAGGATTGATCTTGCCCTTTGTGAGGAAGCATAACAGCTTACCAAACAGGACACCGGCTGCTGTACCGAACATAAATGCAATCAGTCCAAGTGCAACGATCTTTAATGTCGTTGTATTTAAGAACGCCTCCGCACTCGTAGATGCACCTACGGAAGTACCGAGCAGGATAACTACGATGTACATCAATGCGTTGGATGCGGTATCGGTCAGCTGGCGGACCACACCGCTCTCGCGGAACAGGTTACCGAGCATCAGCATACCAACCAGCGGCGCTGTCGTCGGAAGAATCGTACATACAACCACCGTAACCACGATCGGGAAGAGAATCTTCTCCAGCTTGGAAACCGGTCTTAAGTTCTCCATCTTGATGGCGCGCTCTTTTTTGGTTGTAAACAGCTTCATAATTGGCGGCTGGATGATCGGCACAAGCGCCATATAGGAATATGCCGCCACAGCGATCGGTCCCATCAGTCCCGACTGTCCTAACTTTCCGGCAAGGAAAATGGAGGTCGGTCCATCGGCTCCACCGATGATGGAAACAGCAGCTGCTGCCTTATCATTAAAGCCCATCATGATTGCAAGGAAGTACGCTCCGAAAATACCGAACTGAGCTGCAGCTCCAAGCAGGAAACTGATCGGATTTGCAATCAGCGGTCCGAAATCTGTCATAGCACCGACTCCAAGGAAAATCAGAGACGGTAAGATTGACCACTCGTCTAACACATAAAAGTAGTGGAATAAACCACCTACACCATTGCTCATCTGCTCCGGGTCTGCAAAAATATCCGGATAGATATTTACAAGCAGCATACCGAATGCAATCGGAACAAGAAGCAATGGCTCAAACCCCTTCGCAATAGCCAGATACAGGAAAAAGCATGCGACAATGATCATCACAAAATTTCCCCAGGTAAGGTTAAAGAAAGCGGTCTGATGCAGGAGGTTCCCCATTGTCTCACTAAAATAGCTCATTGTCTTCCTCCTAAATTAGTTTAATGTTGCAAGTAATGCGCCCGCTTCTACCATATCTCCAACACTTACGTTGATACTTGCTACCGTACCGTCCTGCGTTGCAACGACCGGAGTCTCCATCTTCATGATCTCAAGAACCATGATGCTGTCTCCCTTCTTAACGGCATCACCGACAGACTTCTCAAGTTTGAATACCTTTCCTGCTGCGCCTGCCTCGATCTTAACGCTGCCTGCGCCTGCAGCAGCAGCCGGCTTTGCTGCAGGTGCTGCCGCCGGTGCTGCTGCACGTCTCGGTGCTGCTGCCGGTGCGCTCACTGCGCCGTTCTCTTCTACGGTTACATCATATACATTGCCGTTTACTGTAATTGTATAGCTTTTCATTGAAATATCCTCCTAATATGATTTCTTTTCATTTATACGAATTAGCGTCTGCGGATCGATCTCACAACGAAAGAATCCGCGGATGCACCGGTGCTTGCCGCAACCGCTGCGGAAATAACTGCCACAAGTTCAAGATCATCGGTAAGCTGCTCTTCACGCTGTCCGATCTGCTCTACCACAGCGCCTGCCTCTGCCTCGTTCTTCTTGCCCTTGCCGGCCGCCTTGTTCTGTATTACAGAGATAAAGCGGAAACAGTAAATAATAAGGCTGATCAGGATCAGAACCACGAATACGGTTCCCATTCCCATCAGGGTATTTAACGCAGCCTTCTCCATCTTCTCACCCAGCGTGTATACCTTGTCCGCGGATGCATCAGTAAGCTCCGGCTGCTCGGTCTCGTAATTGTATGTATAGATGTAAGAAACGATGACTTCACGATTCTGATACTCTACATACTGATCTACTGTTAAGGTTTTCTGTGCCTTTGTGATATTGAATTCTCCAAGTCCCTGATATGCGCCGACATCACTTGTCGCCTCATCCCAGCTCTCGACAAGTTTCATTGCCGTATCGCTGCCGTAGGACTGGATATAGGTTCTGTTGTCGTCCGTAAGACCAACCAGCGCGGAAACTTCCTGTTCCATGCTGCTCTGCAGTTCATCGTAAGTCATTCCGAAATAGTCAACCGTTGTCGGATCTGTTCCGCATGCTGCAAGTCCCAGAGCCATAAAGCAAAGACAAAGTATAAGAGATAATTTTTTCTTCATAAACTTCACCTTTCTATTTTGTTCCATGTTTCTTGTCCGGTGTATATGCACACTTTGTGTATAACAGTTCAAACGCATCTACCAGATACTTTCTCGTATCTGCCGGATCAACGATCAGATCCACATAGCCTCTTCTGGCTGCTGTCATAACGCTGCCCTGCAGTGCATCATATTCCTTTGCCTTCTCTGCAAGCTCATCCGCAGATGCATCCGCGTACATGATCTTTACTGCAAGATCCGCATCCATCATGCCGACCTTTGCGTCCGGCCATGCATATACGAAATCCGCACCGATAGACTTGGAATTCATAGCAACATAAGCGGTACCGTATGCCTCTCCCGTGATCAGGTTCACCTTCGGACATGTAGCTCCCGCAAATGCGGAGGTCAGATGAGCAAGTGCCTTTGCAAGACGCTTTTCAGAGCACTTGCATGCCTTGTAGCCCTTGACATTTGTCAGAGTCAGTACCGGGATCTCGAATGCGTCGCAGAAAGATACGAACTCTGCTGCCTTCTCACATCCCTTTGCGGAAAGAACATTGTCAAACTTCTCGCTCTCTTTGCCCTCTTCGTCGTATACCGTTGTGCAGTTTGCAACTGCGCCGACCGTCATACCGTTTAACTTGATAAATCCGGTCACCATGTCTCTGGCATAGCCTGCCTTTGTCTCGAAGAATGTATGGCTGTCCGAAATCTCACTGAGAAGATATCTCGGATCACCCTTCATGGCATCCATGCTCTCGCATGCACGGTTCAGGTCATCCGCACACTCGTCTGTGTAGACATCTCCCTCGTTGTTGAGCGGAAGCATGCCGACCAGCTCACGGATGTCTGCAAGGATCTCATCCTCTGTTCCCGTCGCGTCGATGCAGCCGTTCTCATCTGCCTGGAATGCCGCAGATGATGTGTCGCACTTCTCGATGCGGTTTCCGTCAATTGCGTTCGGAGAATTCACAAACATCTTTCCTTTGGATTCTTCGATAAAAGCAAAATCAGAAAGTGCCGGTACCACTGCCAGTCCACCGCCGCAGCTGCCGAATACGGCTGAAATCTGCGGAACCACGCCGGATGCTGCAACTTCTTTTGCATAGATCAGTCCGAAGCCGTCAAGCGCATCTACAGACTCCTGTAAACGGACTCCCGCGCAATCGATAAAGCCGATCACCGGTGCTCCCATCTTCATCGCCATGTCATACACTGCAGCGATCTTCTTCGCATGCATCTCGCCGATTGTTCCGTTTAAAACAGAAGCGTCCTGGCTGTAAATGAACACCAGATTGCCGTCAATCAGGCCGTGTCCTGTGATGACTCCGTCGGAAGGAGTATCCGTTGCTGCAAGATTAAAATCTGTGCTTCTTGCGGTTACGAGAGAACCGATCTCAATGAAACTGTTCTCGTCGACTAACCTGGTGATGCGCTGCATAGCCAGGCTATCATTGCTACTATTCATTCTTTTTGCCCTCCATCTATAAATTGTTGTCCACATCCATTTGGGATGCGGCTTCATAGTGAATGATGTAAATCCATGCGTCTTTGTATAAAAATTCAACAAATTACGCTATGTTAAATTATAATTGCTTTTCTGCAATATTTCAAGTAAATTGTTAATTTTTTGACGCTTTTTGTTTGTGTTTTTTATTCGATCCAGAGAAGCCGAAGCACCTGCCCCAGACACCATGGATAATCGATCTTTCCGATTGTCTCCCCGGCTACCACACATCGCTCCGCGAGCGTCTCCTCCCCCAGCATATAACGAATCTTCCCGATGTAATCGCCGCTCTTCACCGGTGCATACAGCCGGTCTGCAATCTCATACTTAAGCGTAACCTCACTGCTTAGCGGCGCCAGGATACTCTCCTCCCCTGCATAGTTCCTGACAACCGGTTTTAAATACACCGTTTCGCCGATTTGTCCGCCCTGTCCGTCCCGCACCTCTATGGGCGCAAGCTCCGCTTCGTCCGGCTCAATCTGCAACAGGTCGATCTTTTTGAACTGCTCCAATCCGTAATTCATGAGTTTTCTGGTGTCGGACCACTTATAGGTCTTGTTGTTCGGCCATCCACAGGCGAGCAGCGCCACGATCAACGTTTTGTCCTCCCGCTGCAGCGCTCCGACATAGCAGTATCCGGCGGTTCCGGTAAATCCCGTTTTCCCGGAAAGCGCCCCTTCCATCATCTGCAAAAATGCATTGTGGTTCGTGCACTGGTACGTGCATTTCCCCTCTGCATCAGAAAAAGAATACTGCGCCGTCCGTGTAATCTCGAGAAATTCGTCGCTTTTTAACGATTCCTTAATACAATATTTCATAATCTTAGCAAGGTCTGCCGCCGTCGTGTGATGAAACCCGGCATCATCCTTCGCATCCAGTCCGTTCGGTGTAATAAAGTAGCTGTCCTCACAGCCGAGTTCCTCTGCCTTCGCATTCATCAGCGCGGCAAATCCCTGCACCTCCCCCGCCGCAAATTCCGCGATGGCCACCGCACAGTCATTGTAGGATTCCAGCATCAGGCCATATAAAAGATCCCTCAGATAAAACTGTTGTCCCTCGTGCATCCCCAGATGTACCTTCGGCTGGGACGCCGCATTTTTTGACACCGTAACCACGCTCGCCGGATCACAGTTTTCCAGTGCCACGATACAGGTTAGAATCTTTGTCGTGCTCGCATTCGCCATCGCTTCATGCCCGTTTTTCTCATAGAGAATTCTTCCGGAATCCGCGTCCATCAAAACGGCAGATTTTGCGTACAGTTCCGACTCTGCCGGCACATCCTGCGCCCGGACACGCACAGGCGAAAAAATAAGCAAGCTCATACTTAACAATAGAGAAAGAAAGCGTCGATACATGCCATTCTCCCAAAACGACTTCACTGATGTATATGCATCCCTTATTTTTTGCAGAACAGAAACGGTATGTAAAAAGGAACTGCCGCAATAAGCATATCGTGCTTTGATAAGTAATATTATTAGAAACACACTTGGGGATTTCATGTGGAAATGCAGATGGAATATTCGTTGGAGAAAAATGTGAGCATTTCTTCCGGCTGAATGTTTGCATCGGATTCCGTGTCTCTTCCACGTTTGGACAATCCGACGGGTGCATGTCCGACACACCGGAGACAATGGGCGGACTTTCTGGTGTCCCTAATGGCACCTCTTCACAGACAATATAAAACCGCGCGAACCGAAACTCGCCGGCATCTGCTATTGAAAATAAGGCAGATGCCGACTCAGACATCGGCTTCGCGCGGTTATGTTTTGCTTAGAGGTGCCATAAGGGACACACACAAAAGTCCTACAAATTATCTTCCGGGATGCGGACATGACCCGCGGAGTGCTCCAAACTTGGAAAGACACGGATCATCGAAGATGCAAACATCCGGTTGGTTAGAAATGCCACATTTTTTGAACCGAATTTCCACCTGCATTTCCATCTGAAATCCCACGGTGTGGTCTTCTGATAATATTACTTATCACCCAAAGCGGTCTATGCTTGTTGCGGCAATTCCTTATTATCCGTCTCTCACAGATTCGCACCAGGATTTCTTTTATGTTCTATATATCAAGCTTCATATGCATCTCGGCTTCCGCCTCCTGCTTAAATTCCTCCACCTGCACCGGATTTAATACCGGGAGTTCGTCGATTGACTGTACCCCAAAGCTTCGTAGGAACTCTTCCGTCGTTCCGAAGAGCAGCGGGCGCCCCGGTGCATCCAGTCTGCCAAGCTCGCATACCAGATTGTATTCCACCAGCTTGTTCACCGCGTGATCGCAGGAAACACCGCGGATCTTCTCGATCTCCACCTTGGTGATCGGCTGCTTATAGGCGATGATGGACAGCGTCTCCAGAAGAACATCCGTCAGGACATGGCGCTTTGGCTGTCTCGCAATCTTGATCAGATATTCGTACATCTCGCTTTTGGTGCACATCTGATACGCATCGTCCAGCTCAATGATCTTCACACCGATGGACGGATTCTCGTAGTGCTTCATCATCTTCTCAATGATCGCTTTTGTCTCTTTTTTATCCAGTTCTATGGCTGCGGCGATCTTGTCCAGCTCTACCGATTCTCCCATCGTAAAGAGGATCGCCTCGATGATCGCCTCGTAATTCTTTTCATTCATCCCGAAAACTCCAACTCTATGCCACAATCTTTGACTGAATCAGAATATCATCAAAGGTGTGTTCCTGTGATATAAATATCTTGCCTGTCTTCATCAGTTCCAGAATGGCGAGAAACGTGACAATGATCTCCATCTTGCCCGCCTGTGCCTCAAGGAGACTGCGGAAACTGAACCGGCTGTGCGTCAGGCAGTAATTCTCCAGATATGCCATCTTCTCCGAAAGCGATACCTCTTCCTTCTCAATCTTGCCGAACTTGGAACGGATCGGATCAATCTTGTCCACCTGCTTTTTCATGATGGACTTAAAAATCTCATTCAATCTGGCAAGCGTTACATCCGAGACGAGCTCCTCCATGTTGACCGGCTCCTCATACTCTGCCACCTCCGGCGGAATGGTCGGCTCCTTAAAAAGGACACGCTCCGCATCCATCTGGCGGTCACGCAGCTCGTATGCCATACATTTGTACATCTTGTACTCCAAAAGCTGCTGTACCAGTTCCGCACGCGGATCCTCTTCTTCCTCGTCCTCCGTCTCCGGAGCCGGAAGAAGCATGCGGGATTTGATGTCAATGAGTGTCGCCGCCATGACAAGAAATTCGCTTACCACATTCAGATCCTGACGCTTCATCTCTGCGATGTATTCCATATACTGATTCGTGATCTCCACAATCGGAATATCATAGATATTTACTTTATTCTTCTCGAGCAAGTGCAAAAGCAGATCTAAAGGTCCCTCAAATACCTGCAGTTTTACGGTCATTTCCATCTGATTCTCTTATCCTCTCCGGCGGCAGAACCTCTCTGCCACATCTTCAACGTATCAATTTTACATTGTTTTCTCGAAAAATTCAAGGTTTTTTCCTATATTTAGTATTTTCGCACAATCTTTTCTACTATAATTAGTGTTTCAAATGAGAGTTTCCCGCGGGATGCCAATTTCTTTTTGTGCACGCTGCATAATGTACAGGTTCTTCCTCTACAATAGTAACAAAAAGAATCCTGGAGAATACCTTGAAGCAGTTTCTTTCTTTTCTGTTATGCTGCACCCTCACTCTCTCTTCTCCCGTTCTTGCGGCGGAAAACAGCGAAGCCGACCTTTCCGTCTCGGCGCCGAGCGTTCTTCTGATGGAGGCGTCCACCGGAACTGTGGTCTACGAAAAAAACGCACATGAAATCCGGCATCCCGCAAGTATCACAAAAATCATGACCCTGATTCTCATTTTCGATGCCATAGAGCGCGGACAGATCTCCCTGACCGACACGGTGACCGTATCGGAATACGCTGCAAGCATGGGCGGCTCACAGGTGTTCTTAGAGCCTGGGGAGACCCAGACCGTAGAGACCATGATCAAATGTATCAGCGTTGCGAGCGCCAACGATGCCTGCGTCGCCATGGCGGAATATCTCTGCGGTTCCGAATCCGAATTCGTCCGTCAGATGAACGAGCGTGCCAGAGGGCTCGGCATGAAAGACACCACCTTTGTCAACTGCTGTGGTCTTGATACGGAAGGGCACATGACAAGCGCCTACGACGTCGCCCTTATGTCCCGCGAACTCACCGTAAACCATCCCGAAATCCACAACTACTGCACCATCTGGATGGAAAACATCACCCATGTCACGGCAAAGGGAAGTTCGGAATTCGGTCTGACCAACACCAACAAACTCATCCGGCAGTATGAGTTTGCCACCGGATTAAAGACCGGTTCCACCAGTCTCGCCAAATACTGCGTGTCTGCCACCGCAGAAAAAGACGGTCTGGAACTGATCGCCGTCGTCATGGCAGCGCCCGATTACAAAGTGCGCTTTGCAGATGCCACCACGCTTTTAAATTACGGATTCGGAAAATGCCGCCTGTACACGGATGAAAACACGGACGCTCTGCCCGATCTTCCTGTGACAAAGGGCACCGAAACCGCCGTCGGTCTCGCCTACGACTCTCCCTTCTCCTACCTGTCTGTAAAAGGCGAGGACCTCTCTGATGTAAAAAAAGAGCAGATTCTCCCCGAGACGGTCACGGCACCTGTCAGAAAGGGTGACGTGGCCGGCAGGGTTGTCTACTCCGCAGGCGGCAGGGAACTCGGCTCCGTGAATATCCGTTACACTGCGGATGTTCACGCCGCCTCATACCGCGATTATTTCAAGATGGCGCTTTTCTATCTTCTGACCTGACTTTTTTCTATTATAATAGCGGTGCCAGCAGGCGTAGCACACTCTGCAGAAGCCGTACCGGTACCGGCCGGTTTCTGCAGAACTCTGCCGTCATCTGCTCTGAGCACGCAAACGTATTCAGGCAGTCTTCCTTTACCTGTGCCACAACCGCGGAGCGGTAGAAGAAAACGCCGCACTCGAAATGCAGATATAGGCTGCGGAAGTCAAGATTCACGCTGCCCACCGTTGCGATCTCATCGTCACAGACAAAACATTTTGCGTGAATAAATCCCGGCGTGTACTGATAAATTTTTACCCCGCTTTGTATGAGCGGTGCATAGTAGGACTGCGTGAGCAGGAAAATCATCTTCTTGTCCGGAATCCCCGGCGTCACAATCCGCACGTCCACACCGTCCTTCGCCGCGTTGCAGAGCGCCGTCAGCATCTCATGGTCAATGATCAGATACGGTGTGAAGATATAGACGTAATTCTTTGCCCTGTTTATGATATTCAGGTAAATATTTTCGCCCACATTCTCATGATCCAGAGGGCTGTCACCGTACGGCTGCACGAACCCGTCATTCTCAAAGGGTGCTTTCTGATGCTGTGCCGGCATAAACCGGCTGTAATCTTCCGTGGAATGGACGATGTAATTCCACATGGACAAAAACATGCTGGTCAGACTCCAGACCGCCTCGCCCTCGATGCGCACGCCGGTGTCCTTCCAGTAGCCGAACCGTTTTACCTCATTGATATATTCATCTGCCAGATTGATCCCGCCCGTAAAACCGACCGCGCCGTCCACCACAAAAATCTTCCGGTGATCCCGGTTGTTCATGATTACCGAGAGCAGCGGCCGGAACGGATTAAAGGCAGCGCACTTGATGCCCTTTTTCTGAAGCTGCTTATAATACCGCGGCGGCAGTGTGCCGATGCAGCCGACATCATCGTAGATCAGGCGTACCTCCACGCCCTCTTTGACCTTTTTCTCCAGGATATCCTCGATCTGGTGGAACATATGTCCCTCCTCGATGATGAAATACTCCAGAAAAATAAAGTATTCCGCGCTCTCCAACGCTGCAAGCATATCCGGGAACATCGCCTCCCCGCTCTCATAATACTTTGTGGCGGTATTCCGGTAGACCGGAAAATGTCCCCAGTCCGCAATATATTTTGACTGTCGTAAAACCGATGGATCCGCCTCCTGCAGCAGCCTGACCGCCTCCTCGTCTACCGGCATGCAGGCATCCACTTCCCGGTTCACGGCATCCATCTGTTCTCTGGTGTGCTTCGTCAGACCGGAGCGTCCAAACAGGAAATACAGCATGATTCCAAGGATCGGCGACAACAGAATCAGAAACGTCCAGGAAAGTTTATTCGCCGGATTCTCCCACTTGTTCGCAATCACAAGCACCAGAACAATCGCCGCAGCGCGGATTATCAGGTTCGCATAGGTAAACTGATAGCTGAATTTCCACAGCACCAGAAACAGCCAGCAGATCTGCAGCAATATCGAAACCCCGACAATTGTCAGTCTTCCCATCAGAAGGTGTGCAATCTTCTTCATAAGTCTCCTCCCTTTCAAAACCGTATTTTTTATCTTACGTTTTTTCATATAAAATGTCAACCGCCGGTCACGTCACCTCCCCTTCCCTTCCCTTCCCTTCCCTTCCCTTCCCTTCCTTTCCGTCTTGCAGCATTCTATTTTCTTCAGCCTCCCGCTCCTCTTCAGCCTCTCACCAGATGGTCGACATGAATCATTCCCCAGCATTTTCTGCCAAGCTGCTCTCCCCGCGGATACGCTCTCTCGTACAAGCGCAGCTTCATCTCCGCCGGCGACAGATACGGATACTTCTGAAATGCAAGCGCCAGTGCACCCGTGACAACCGGCGCCGCCATGGAAGTCCCGCTCTTTACCCGGTATCCGTTTTTTTCCCTGCCGCAGCTTTTAATCGCCGTGCCCGGAGCCAGGATTTCCGGCTTTACAATACAGCATGCCGTCGGACCGTTGCTGCTGTACCCCGTCTTAAGCCCCCGCTTCCCCGGCTCGCTCTTTCCGTCGTCACTGCTTCCGATCGTTACAATCTTTCTTGAGATTCCGGGAATGGTCACCGAATTTTCCTTAGGGCCGTTATTTCCGGCTGCCGCGACAACCATGATCCCCCTGTCCCAGAGATCGTCCACCGCGCTAAGAAGTTCCTGCTGTTCCCGCTCTCCCGCGCTTGGAAGCATTCCAACGGAAATATTCAACAGGCGGATCTGATATTCCTGCTGGTTCTTTGCAATCCACTCCATTCCCGCCAGAACATCCCTGGTATTTCCGTTCCCCTTGGCGTCTAGCACCTTTAACATCACGATATCCGCCTGCGGTGCAATGCCGTGGCAAACCGGCATCCCGTATTCTTTTCTCGATGCCTCGCCGCTGCCCGCCACGATTCCGGACACATGCGTGCCGTGGCCGTTGTCATCGTACAGTCCCGTCTTTCCTTCACAGAAATCCCCAAAATAGCGGATCCTGTTCCCGAAATCCACATGCGGAACAATTCCGGTATCCATAATCGCCACGGTTACATTTTTCCCGCTCAAACCTGCTTTATATGCATAATCCGTATGGATGATTTTTCTGACCCGATTCATAAAAAAATGCCTTTTCTTATAGCTTATGCAAAGCCATAGAAAAGGCACTTCATTTCTGTTATGCAATTACCGGTGCATGACTGCTTTATGCTTCCGCCGGAACATCTTTGATGGAGAAGCTGATTCTTCCCATCTTATCCTTGCCAAGGCATACCACCTTCACCTTATCGCCAAGGGTCAGTACATCCTCCACATGGTTGATGCGCTCTTTTGCGATCTTGCTGATGTGAACCATGCCTTCTTTGCCCGGTGCAAACTCTAAGAATGCGCCGAACTCCTTGATGCTCACTACCGTTCCGGTAAGGATCTGTCCCTCCTTGAAATCGGTCGTGATAATCCGGATCATCTCGATGGCCTTATCCATCATCTCCGCTTCCGTACCGCATACGGATACGGAACCGTCATCTGTGATGTCGATCTTCACGCCGGTGCGGGCAATGATCTCATTGATCGTCTTGCCTCTCTGTCCAACCACATCGCCGATCTTCTCCGGATCAATCTGGATCTGGACGATCTTCGGTGCATACTCGCTCACCTGCTTGCGCGGCTCTGCGATTGCCTTGGACATTACCTCATCCATAATGTAGATTCTCGCCTCTCTTGTTCTTGCGATGGCTTCCTCTACGATCGGTCTGGTCAGGCCATGAATCTTGATATCCATCTGGATGGCGGTGATACCCTTATGCGTACCGGTTACCTTGAAGTCCATATCTCCGAAGAAGTCCTCGAGGCCCTGGATATCTGTCAGGACAATGTAATCGTCATCGGTATCTCCGGTCACAAGACCGCAGGAAATACCTGCCACCATAGCCTTGAGCGGTACTCCGGCAGCCATTAAGGACATGCAGGACGCACAGGTCGATGCCATGGAAGTAGATCCGTTCGACTCGAATGTCTCGGACACTGCACGGATGGCATACGGGAATTCCTCCTCGGAAGGAAGCACTGCCATAAGTGCCTTCTCAGCGAGCGCACCGTGACCGATCTCACGGCGTCCCGGTCCGCGGGATACCTTGGTCTCGCCTACCGAATATGCCGGGAAATTGTACTGATGGATGTATCTCTTCGTCGTAATATTCTCATCCAGTCCGTCGATCTTCTGAACCTCGGAGAGCGGTGCAAGTGTCACCACATCGCAAATCTGTGTCTGTCCACGTGTAAACATCGCAGAGCCGTGTACTCTCGGGATCAGATCCACCTCTGCTGCCAGCGGACGGATCTGGTTGATGGCACGTCCATCCGGACGTTTATGATCCTTTAAGATCATCTTGCGGACAGTCTTCTTCTGATACTGGTAAACTGCCTCGCCCAGAACAGCAAGCCACTCCTCATTGTCTGCGAAAGCCTCTGCCAGCTTGTCCGTAATCTCGCGGATATTCTCCTCACGCTGCTGCTTCTCGTCTGTGAATACAGCCTCCTCCATCTGTGCCGGAGGAACCAGTTCCTTGATTGCCGCAAACATCTCATCCGGAATTGCGCAGCTTGTATACTCATGCTTCGGCTTGCCAACCTCTTCCACAATCTTGTTGACAAACGCAATGATCGTCTGGTTTACATCATGGCACTTGTAGATCGCCTCGATCATCTTGTCCTCCGGGATCTCATTGGCGCCTGCCTCGATCATGATCACCTTCTCTGCTGTGGAAGCCACGGTCAGCTGCAGATCACCCTTGTCCCACTCCTTCTGGGAAGGATTCACGATGAACTCTCCGTCCACCATACCCATCTGCGTTGTTGCACACGGACCTGCAAACGGGATATCGGAAATTGTGGTAACCAGTGCGGAACCGATCATGGCAACGATCTCCGGACGGCATGCCGGATCTACGGACATTACCATGTTGTTGATCGTCACGTCGTTGCGGTAATCCTTCGGGAATAACGGACGCATCGGGCGGTCGATTACGCGGGAGGTTAAGATTGCATTCTCGGATGCCTTACCCTCTCTCTTGTTGAATCCTCCCGGGATCTTGCCAACCGAATACATCTTCTCCTCGTATTCTACGGAAAGCGGGAAGAAATCAATGCCGTCACGCGGCTTGTCCGATGCCGTCACGGTAGAAAGCACGGTCGTCTCTCCATATTTTAATAAAGCTGCTCCATTTGCCTGTGCGCAGACTCTTCCGATATCAACGGTAAGTGTTCTGCCTGCAAGTTCCATCGAAAAACTTTTGTACATGCGAATTCTCCTTTTCTGATTCTCTTTCATTCTCTTCTTCGGTTCTGCCGGAAGGATCCCGCAAAACTACTCTGCAGAAGCACCGAAACTACTGAAATACATACACTGCACGTATCTATATTTCAGTGGTCTCGGGGATACGCTTCTGTCAGATTGCCATGCTGCACGGAAGTGCCTCCATACAGTAAAAATAGAGCGGGGAAGCTCTCCGCTCTATTGATAAGCGGGCATGTCTGCCCGCTTTGGACATCTTATTTTCTGAGACCTAAACGCTCGATTAAAGCACGATATCTCTCGATATCTACTTTCTTTAAGTAAGCAAGTAAACCACGTCTCTGACCAACCATCTTTAAAAGACCTCTTCTGGAGTGATGATCGTTCGGGTTCTCCTTTAAGTGAGCGGTAAGCTCCTCGATACGTGCTGTCAAAAGAGCAACCTGTACCTCCGGTGAACCTGTGTCATTCGGTGTTCTTCCATACTCTGCGATAATGTTCTGCTTCTTGTCCTTTGCGATCATGTTCTGATCCTCCTTATAATATTCTGTTTGGATGGCTTCTGCCATACCGGGCCCTTTTGGCCCATCGCCCGACTGTGTATGATACTCAGTAAAAGGTTGGAGTGTCCATTTACCGAATATGGGCTGAACTCATACTCTCGCATTATAGCATAGCTGCATACGCTTGTAAACAACTTTTTAATTATTGATCACACGCACAACTTTGACCGGCGTACGGTAATAGGCACCGGAAATCTTGATGCCGGACTTCGGTGAACTTGCATGTACCACCTGTCCGTTGCCGATGTAGATTGCCACGTGGTTGATGCGGCTTCCGTTTCCGTAGAAGAACAGATCTCCCGGCTGTGCCTCAGAGGCCGAAATCTTCGTTCCACAATTCGACTGCGCGCCGGAAGAATGCGGAAGGGAAATGCCGTAGTTGGCAAATACGCTCATGACAAAACCGGAGCAGTCCGCACCTCTGGTCAGACTTGTGCCGCCCCATACATACGGATTGCCGACAAACTGTGTCGCATACTGCACCAGCGATACACGCACATCCGAAACACCCTGTCCATACCGGATCTCAGTCATGGTCATCGCCTTTAAAAGCTCTGTCGAGATCTCTACATAATCGGAAGAGACATATCCCTCATCACTGTCGACGTTGATCTTCACCCATCCGTCAAGCACCTCGAGCACCTCGAGTTCCTCGCCCTGCGGCATCATTGTGACAATCGCGCAGTCGGTGTTCGGCTGCTCTCTGACGTAAAGGGTTGTCGTCGTCACGGTGGCAAGCGTCTGCTTTACCTCATCCGCTCTGGCAAGCGCCGCATCTCCGGTCAGAAGATACTCCGACTTTACATAACCTTCCACGGAACCGGACTTAATCTGTGTCCATTCGCCTTCCACGCCGAGGATCTCACATCCTGCGTTGTTCGGCATCTTGCCCACGACATCTGCATCAGTGCCTGCCGCTGCACGGACATTAAGATTGCCCTCAACATTCGCCACACCGAGATTGGTGTATCCGTAAGCGCTCGCCGCCTGCTGTGCGGCATCCTGCTCTGTACTCTCTGTCTGCTCCTCTGTGCTCTCCGTCTCTGTAAGTTCGTCCTGCGCCTGTGAGGCCACAGTTGCTGCGTCTGCAAGTTCTGCCGATACTCCGGCAGCGGCAGAAGACGTCGATGCATCCACACCCGCCTCTGCTGATTCGGTGCCCTCTTCAACCGCTTCCTGTCCCTGTGCCGTTCTTGCAACGTCCATTCCGGAAACACCGGCCACCCCCATCGCCGCATCACTGAGGCTTCCGGACAGTGCGCTGGTAACACCGGACGCCACGGTTGCACTGGTATCCGCATCTGTATTCTTTGACTTCTGATCTATTGCCGCTGTGGAAACCACCAGAGTTCCCGCCAGGACCAAACCTGCGATTCTCGCTAATCGTGCTTTCATATGACTCTCCATTCTTGCGCCGTCTTCTGCGCAATTCTAGTTTGTGCTCATTTTTAAATCTAACGTCCAGTATAGCAACGATTTTTTACGATGTCAACATATTTTTGTAACATTTATGTAATAATTATTACGAGGTGTGTTTTTCAAAATAGGCACGGCCATAGGCAACATCGTTCTGCATCTGCTCTTTGAGCGCCTCAATCGATGCAAATTTCCGCTCGCTGCGGACTCTGCTTAAGAACTCCACCGTCACCATCTTATCGTAGACATCTTCCGCGAAATCCAGCAGATGTGTCTCCACCCCGACAGGATACTCTCCCTCAATCGTAGGCTTGCACCCCACGTTGCTGATGCCGCGGTACCACCGGTCTCCGATGTATGCCTCCGTCACGTAGACACCGTTCGGCGGCAGCAGCTTCTCCTTCGGCGGTAGCTGGTTGATGGTCGGAATCCCGATCGTTCTTCCGATCTGGTTGCCGTGCAGGACTCTGCTGGTCACAAAGTAACGGTATCCCAGAAGATGATTTGCCTTCTCGATATTCCCGGCTGCGATCTCTTCCCTCACGAACGTGCTGCTGATGTCTCGGCTGTCTTCTTTTATTTTCTCCACAACGATCACTTCGTATCCGTATTTTCCGGCATACTGCCGCAGCATATGGTAATCGCCCCTGCGATTATGTCCGAAATGAAAGTCTTCCCCCACAACCATGCACTTTACATGAAGCTGCCGCACAATCTTTGCGATGAAATCCTCCGGCTCCATGCACATGATCTCCTGCGTAAACGGGCACTCCACCACATAATCAATCCCCAGGCGCTCAAACATGTGCCTTTTTTCCTCGTTCGTGGTCAGCACCTTCGCCTCCACATTCTGCACATTTCTGCGAGGTGGAATGTCGAAGGTAAAAATCGCTCCCGCGAGCCCTTCATCCTTTTTCTTTGCAAAATACTGCAGCAGCTGCTCATGCCCCCTGTGAATCCCGTCAAACTTGCCGAGAGAAAGCACCGTATTCTCTTCTATATAAAAATCCGTTGTGTTCCTGATATATTTCATGATCTACTTAAACACCTTTAATGGTTTATAGTCTTCCTTTTCCGCCTGATATTCATAAATGCCGAAAAATGCGCCTTCATCGTCGTAGACGCGGACCGGCGCCGTTCTCATGCTCTCATGTTCCTCCAAAAACATCTCCGGGCGCAGCCGGTTTCCGTTATATAAATATTTGCGGAACTGTCCGTCCACCGTCGCGCTCTCATATTTTAGAAAGACGGTATCCACCGCCTGAAGGAACGGAAGCTGCATCTCTTCTGTCTCCGCCGCATCCGACCTGTGTGCAATCACGTACGCCTCCACCTCAGACAGCTTTATGGCGTCCGCAAGCGCGAACTCTCCAACTCTCGTGCGGAGCAGCGATTCCATGCACGCACCGCAGCCGAGCACCTCCCCCACATCCTGGCAGAGCGTGCGGATATACGTTCCCTTGGAACAGCAGACACGCATCCTGACACGCGGCAGTTCGATCGAAAGGATCTCGACGGAAAAAATATGAACCGGACGCGCCGCACGTTCCACGGTCACGCCGGCCCGTGCCAGATCACACAGCTTCCTGCCGTCAACCTTTAAGGCAGAATACATCGGCGGCACCTGCATATAATCACCTACAAACGAGAGAACCGCTTTTTCCACTTCCTTTGCACTGCAGCGCACCTCCTGCTGCGTCAGGGTCTCGCCCGTCACATCCTGCGTGTCCGTCGTCCTTCCAAGCAGCATGACAGCCTCGTATTCCTTCGTCTTGTCCGTCAGCAGTTCGCAGATCTTCGTCGCCTTGCCGATACACACCGGGAGCACCCCCTCCGCATCCGGATCCAGTGTTCCCGTGTGTCCGATCTTTCTGGTCTTTAAGATCCCCCGAAGCTTAGCCACGACGTCAAACGAGGTAAATCCCTTTTCCTTATAGATATTGATAATTCCATTCATCATACTGCTTTTTTCTCACTTTATCTGTTCTGCCAGATCCGAAACAATCTGTTCGATGATGGCATCTGCATCGCCAGTCATGGAAAATCCGGCTGCCCGGATGTGTCCGCCACCGCCGTACTTTACCGCCACCTTCGAGACATCCGCCACTTCCCTGGATCTGGTGCTCACCTTAAACGTGCCGTCTCCCGTCTCATACAAAAAGACTGCCACTTCCACATCCTTGGTCACGCGGAGCTGATTCACAATGCCGTCCAGATGCTTTGGCAGCACATCGTACTGCTTCATCTCCTCCTCCGTGATCACGCTGGAAATACATTTTCCGTTCAGGTGCAGCCTGCTCTTTAGCAGTGCAAGCCCCATAATGCGGTTCTGGTTATATGTCTTTGTGTAGAAGGTATCATCCACAATCTTCGGATAATTGATCCCGCACTCCATCAGCGCTCCAGCGATCTCCATCGTCTTTCTCGACGTACACGAATACTGGAAGACGCCGGTATCATGTACCATTCCGGTATAAATGCACTCGGCAATCTCCTTTGTGATGCGCTCCTTTGGAAGCAGTTCATAGACAAGCTCCGACGCGGAACTTGCCTGCGGAAAAATGTAGTTGTCCTGTGCAAAGCTCTGGTTGCTGATGTGGTGATCCACACAGACGGTATGCTTCGCCTGCTCAAAGAAATGCGCCGCACCGCCCAGACGTCCCGTATCCCCGCAGTCCTGCGCGATAAACAGATCATATACCGTATCCCCGGAAAAATCGGAGACGATCTCATTGGAGCGCGCCATAAATTTGAAAATATTGGGAATCGGCTCCAGATAAACCGTCACATCAATGTCGGGATACCATGTTTTAATGTAATTATAAGTAGCAAGGCAGGAGCCCACACAGTCACCATCGGGACGGATGTGTCCGCCGATGGCAACCGTATGAACCTCTGCCAGAAAATCATCAAAATTCGTCATTCTTCTGTTTCCTCTTCCGCCTCATCCATCCGGTCAGGAATATCCTTTGTCACGTCGTCAATCATCTTGGACATGCGCACACCGTACTCAATGGACTGATCCAGCACAAATGTAATCTCCGGCGTATTCCTAAGGTTGATGCTGTGGGCAAGCTGCCTGCGGATGTAACCCTCCGCACTTCTAAGACCTGCGAGCGTTGCCTTCTGGGATTTCTCATCCCCGAGCACGCTGATATAAGCCTTGCACGTTTTCAGATCCGGTGCAACCTCCACGGTGACCACGCTGGTCATCGGATTGATCCGCGGGTCCTTGATCTCCCCGCGGATGATATTCGACAACTCGCGCAGCACTTCCCCGTTGATCCGGGTATTTTTAATACTGTTTTTTCTCAATTTCTAGCTCCTTCCATACACGCAAAACGTCTGTTAACGCGGTACCTCCACCATCGTGTATGCCTCAACGATATCAAGCTCTGCAATGTCATTAAAGCCTTCAAAGACAAGACCGCACTCGTATCCGGCTTTTACTTCCTTCACATCGTCCTTGAAACGCTTTAAGGATGCCAGATTGCCCTCGAAGATCTGCTCTCCGGCGCGGGAAATACGAACCTTGCAGCCTCTCTGGAACACACCGTCAAGCACATAGGAACCTGCGATATTTCCGATTCCGGATGCCTTGAAAATCTGACGCACCTCCGCATGACCGAGCACCTTCTCCTCGAAGATCGGGTCGAGCATTCCCTTCATTGCCGCCTCTACATCCTCGATGGCATTGTAGATAACCTTGTAGAGACGCATATCGACGTTCTCCTTGTCCGCTGTTGTCTTCGCCATCGGGTCCGGACGAACGTTGAATCCGATGATGATCGCATTGGATGCGGATGCAAGGCTGACATCGGACTCGTTGATGGCGCCGACACCGCCGTGAATTACTTTTACTACTACCTCTTCGTTGGACAGCTTCTCCAGACTCTGCTTTACAGCCTCCACAGAACCCTGTACATCTGCCTTAACAATAATATCCAGTTCCTTGACGTTACCGGACTGAATCTGCGAGAACAGATCATCCAGCGACATCTTCGCCTTGGTATCTTCGATCAGACGGTTCTTGCCTTCGGAAATATAGGTCTCGGCAAATGCTCTTGCCTCCTTCTCCGTATCCATGGCAACGAATGTCTCGCCTGCCTCCGGTACTGAGGAAAGTCCGAGAATCTCCACCGGTGTGGACGGTCCCGCTTCCTTGACTCTTCTTCCCTGGTCGTCAATCATTGCACGCACTTTGCCGTAGCAGCTTCCGCATGCAATCGGCTGACCAACCTTTAAGGTACCCTTCTGTACCAGAACGGTGGCAACTGCACCGCGTCCCTTATCCAGACGAGCCTCAATGACAAGGCCTCTCGCATTACGCTTCGGATTTGCCTTTAACTCAAGTACCTCTGCGGTCAGAAGGATCATCTCCAAAAGGTTCTCGATACCTTCCTTAGTATGTGCAGATACCGGACAAAATACCGTGCTTCCGCCCCAATCTTCCGGAATCAGTTCGTACTCGGACAGCTCCTGCTTCACGCGCTCGATATTGGCACTCGGCTTATCAATCTTGTTGATGGCAACGATAATCTCAACTCCCGCCGCCTTCGCATGGTTGATTGCCTCGATCGTCTGCGGCATGACACCGTCATCTGCAGCGACTACCAGGATCGCAATATCGGTGGAATTTGCTCCACGCATACGCATTGCCGTGAATGCCTCATGTCCCGGTGTATCCAGGAATGTGATGTTCTGACCGTTGATCGAAACAACAGATGCACCGATATGCTGTGTGATACCGCCTGCCTCTTTGTCTGTCACACGGGTGGAGCGGATCGCATCCAGCAGGGATGTCTTACCATGATCGACATGACCCATGACGCAGACAACCGGCGGACGTGCCACAAGTGTCTCTTCCGGATCGTCTTCTTCTTTTAAGAGTTCTGCGATCACATCGATCTTCTCTTCCGGCTCACAGATGCAGTTGAACTCAAGCGCGATCTCCTCCGCCGTCTCATAGTCCACTTCCTGGTTCACCGTCACCATCGTGCCTTTCATGAAAAGCTTCTTCACGATCACGGACGGCTGCACTTTCATCTTATCGGCAAGCTCTTTGATCGTCAGCTTCTCCGGCAGAACGAGTGTCTTAATCACATCCTCTTCCTGCTTCGGCTGCGGCTGCTGGTTCGGCTTCTTTTTGCCGCCGTTCTTCTCCAGATTTACGAAGCGCTCCTGCTTCTTGCCGCCAAGTGCATCGTAATCGTTTCTCTGTCTGTCGTTCTTGTTGCGGTCTTTCTCGCGCTCTCTGGACTCCTTGCCGCGCAGTTCCTCTGTGGATGCTGCGGTCTCCTTGTTCATACGATCGATCTCACGATCCAGTCTGCCGGACGGGTTGCCACCGCGGTAACCATTGCCGCCACGGCCTCCGTTTCTGTCTCCCTGACCACCGTTTGCGCCAGGTCTTCCTCCGCCGTACGGTCTTCCTCCGCCATTATTGCCGCCGCGGTTGCCGTATCCATTCTGTCCCGGTCTTCTGTCGCGGTCTCCCTGCGGGCGACGATCCCCGTTCATCGGACGGCGGTCTCCGTTTGCTCCCGGTCTTCTGTCGCGGTCTCCCTGCGGACGACGGTCCCCGTTCATCGGACGGCGGTCACGGTCTCCCTGCGGGCGTGCCTGCGGATTCTGTGCATATACGTTCTCATACACATTCTCGTATACATTTTCACGGCGTTCCGGCTGCTTTGCTGCTGTCTCCTGCGGCTTTTTCTCCGGCGCTGCCGTTCTGGCCGCCTTTGCGCGCTCCGCTGCCTGACGCTCTGCCTCCTCGGCTGCCTTTGCAGCCTCCGGGTTGATTGCGCGCTCAAATGCTCTCTTGACATCAAAGCTGTTTGCCGGTCTTGCCTGACGCTGCTCCGGTCTGCCTCCCTGTGGGCGGCGGTCTCCATTCATCGGACGACGGTCCCCGTTCATCGGACGGCGGTCACGGTCTCCCTGCGGGCGGCGTCCGCCTCCCTGCTTGCTGTACTGCGGATTGAATACCGCGGTAATGCTGGACTTCTTCTTTGGACGCTCCGGTCTGCCCTCCGCGTTCTCAGCAGCCTTCGGTGCCGCTTCCGCCTTCGGTGCTGCTTCCTTCTTCGGCGCTGCCTCCGCCTTCGGCGCTGCCTCCGCCTTCGGCGCTGTCTCCGTCTTTGGTGCTGCCTTTTTCTGGAACTTGTCGCGCACCATTTTCTGCACATCATCCTCAATGCTGCTGCTGTGCGACTTTACCGCATGCTCCGTCGTACTTAAAAATTCAATAATCTGTTTGTTTTCTATTCCTAACTCTTTTGCAAGTTCATGAACTCTCATTTTTGCCATATATCCTGTTTCCTCCATTATTCAGTTGTTAACGTCAGTTTCAATTTATCTTCGATCGAATGGGCCAGCCCTTCGTTTGTCACTGCAAGCGATGCGCGGAATTCCTTTCCAATGAAATGTCCCAATGTCTCTTTTTCTCCGTACACATACATCGGAACTTCATAAAAAGTCGTCATATCCCGGAAATGCTTCTGTGTATTCTCAGACGCATCCGACGCGACAATGACAAGCCATGCCCTGCCATCCTTCACCGCTTTTTCTGTGGAAAACTCTCCGCTTGCCACACCGCCCGCCTTGGCTGCAATGCCAAGCATCGACAACACTTTATCTGGTTTCAAACTTCTCCATCTCCTTTGTCAGTGTATCATAGACTTCCTTTGGAATTGGCATTTTTAATGATCGTTCCAGACCCTTGTTTTTTATTGCCGCGCGCAGGCACTCACTGTTCGGACACACATAAGCGCCTCTGCCGTTTTTCCGCCCCGTGGCATCAAGTACAATCTGTGAGGAGGTCTCATCTTCCGCCGCCGTCTTGATTACCCGGATCATATCTTTTTTCGGCTTAAGCTCTCTGCACCCCACGCACTGGCGCATTGGAATCTTTTTGTTTGCCATTCTCTGATCAACCCCTGCCTACTCTTCTTCATTCTCTGTGTCTGTCTCATCCGCAAATTCGGATTCCTCAGCGTATTCTCCCTCGGCATCCGCATCCTCAGCATATCCGTCCCCGGCATACTCGCCGTCTTCGGTATATTCGCCGTCCTCTGCGTACTCGTCATCCTCGTAATACTCGTCGTCCTCGTACTCGCTCTCATAATCCATGAAGTCGCCGGACTCTCTGGCCTGTGTCTCGCTCTTGATGTCGATCTTAAAGCCGGTAAGTCTTGCCGCAAGTCTCGCATTCTGTCCTTCCTTGCCGATCGCCAGGGAAAGCTGATAATCCGGAACGATGACTTTCGCCGACTTCTCCTCCGCATCCGCGATAACAGAAATAACCTTTGCCGGGCTCAATGCGTTCTCGATCATCATTGCCGGATTCTCATTCCAGGTAATGATGTCAATCTTCTCGCCGCGCAGTTCGTTGACGATCGCATTGACTCTCGCACCGTTCATACCGACACATGCGCCCACCGGATCCACATCCGGGTCATTGGACCAGACGGCAATCTTGGTTCTGCTTCCTGCCTCCCGCGCGATTGCCTTAATCTCAACGATTCCCTCTCTCACCTCGGTCACTTCAGACTCGAACAGGCGCTTTACCAGCTCCGGATGGGTTCTTGACACGAGAATCTTCGGTCCCTTGGACGTATCCTTCACCTCCAGGATATAGACCTTGATGCGCTCGGTCGGCTGGAATACCTCGCCTCTCACCTGCTCGTTCTCGGTCAGGATCGCATCCACCTTGCCAAGGTTGACGCTCACATTTCTTCCGATGTAACGCTGTACCACACCGGTCACAACATCCTTTTCCATGCTGTAATACTGGTTGTATAAAACCTTGCGCTCCTCTTCACGGATCTTCTGTAAGATGACATTCTTGGCATTCTGTGTTGCGATGCGTCCGAACTCCTTGGACTGGATCTCGACATTCACGATATCTCCGATCTCGTATTTGGAATCCACCATCTTGGCATTAACAAGGCTGATCTGCTCTACCGGATCCTCCACCTGCTCTACTACGGTCTTCTCCTGGAACACATGATACTCACAGGTCTGCGGGTCCATCGTCACCTTTACATTCTCGGATGTACCGAAATGGTTCTTGCAGGCGGTCACCAATGAATTCTCGATTGCCTCAAGCAGTGTCTCCTTGCTGATATTCTTCTCACGTTCCAGTATATTCAATGCTTCTAATAACTCATTATTACTACTCATTTTATTATCCTCCTGTTTCCTTAGTGGTTATTAGCATATATTTTATCAAAAATCGAATGCCAGACGGATCAGCGCGATATCCGGCTTCTCAAACGTCATTTTCTCTCCGTTTTCTGTCTCTATTGTCACAGTACTTTCATCATATGCAGATAAAATACCATAAAATTCCTTTTCCCGGTTGATTGCACGGTAAGTGCGGATCTCAATCTCCTTTCCCATGCTCCGGACATAATCTTTTTCTTTCTTGAGCGGTCTGCCAAGTCCCGGGGAACTTACCTCGAACACGTAGGAATCTTCCACAAAATCCTCGCGGTCAAGAATCTCATTCATCTCTCTCGCCACTGCCTCGCAATCGTTGACGGTGATCCCGCCCTCCTTGTCGATGTAGGCTCTCAGATACCAGGTTCCGCCTTCTTTTACATACTCCACATCCACGAGTTCAAAATACATGCGCTCTAAGATCGGAGTGATCAGTTCTTCGGTGCGCGCTTCGTATGTTTCACGCTTTGACATGTGTACACCTTCTTTCTCCATATTCAATTTTAATTGTAACAAACTGCCCACCCGGCCTTTACACAGACTTTACAGGGCATAAACGTGAATTGAGAGAGGGCTTTCGTCCTCTCTCAATCAAGTCATCGTGTTATCATATATTAAAGTAGCACTTTTTTATGGGAAATGCAAGCTTTTTCTCGAAAATACAGGCTTTTATGCCGGCAGTTTGCAGACATCTACCCAGCACACCGGTTTTGCAAGCTGCTCCAACTGCGGTATCGTCAGTTCAATCGCGCTGTTGCAGCTCCCGCACGCCGGAAAAACCGTCTCATATTTTTTCAAAGTCTCGTCCAGATACACCCGCACGCCTTCCTTGATTCCAAACGGGCAGACGCCTCCGATCGCATGTCCGATCCGTTCCTCCACCTCATCCGGCGCAAGCATCTTCGCCTTCGCATGGAAAAATGCCTTGTATTTTGCATTGTCAATCCGGGCATCTCCGGCACACACGATCAGCACCGCCTCTCCGTCCACCAGAAAAGACAGGGTCTTTGCAATCCGCCCTGCTTCCGTGTGCAGCGCTTCCGCCGCCAGTTCCACCGTTGCCGAGGAGACGGGGAACTCCTTGATCTGATCTTCCATCTTATATTCTTTTAAATATGCCTTTGCTCTCTCCAGCGACATCGCACAAACCTCTCTTTCTGCGGCAGGAAGTATCGTTTCTGCTTTTACTCCCCTGCACTTTACCGCGTTACTCTATCACAATTCACCATACTCCTTTTCCCACGAATTGTACAGAATTTTCAGCTTTTTAAAAAAATTTCAAAAAAGGGGTTGCTTTTTTTTGAAAGCCTGTTATAATAGCATTTGTTCGGTTCCTTGGTCAAGCGGTTAAGACGTCGCCCTCTCACGGCGAAAACAGGGGTTCGATTCCCCTAGGAACTGCTCAATTTCATAATATATTTGGTATACCGTATGGTTCCTTGGTCAAGCGGTTAAGACGTCGCCCTCTCACGGCGAAAACAGGGGTTCGATTCCCCTAGGAACTGCTACTGTTAGTAATAACAGCCCAACCCGAAGAAGAAAGCGTTTACGCTTTCTTTTTTTATTTCCAGAAAACGGAGTTGTCATGCTTTGCATCTTACCGGGATACGTTTTATGACAAGAAAAAGGGACTATCGCGTTCCAGATGCAACCGGAGGCGGCAATTCTTTGGAGGAAAATCCGAATATTTCTTCCATGCCGCGTTGGACATCGAATTCTGTGTCTTTCCATGTTTGGACTTTCCACAAGGTGTGTTCGTAATCCGCAGACAATGAGCGGACTTTCTGGTGCCCCTAGTGGCACCGCTTCACAGACAATATAAAACCGCGTGAACCGAAACTCACTGCCATCTGCTATTGAAAATAAGGCAGATGGCAGCTCAGACATCGGCTTCGCGCGGTTATGTTTTGTTCATTGGTGCCAACAAGGGGCACACACAAAAGTCCTAAAATTGTCTGCGGATTACGAACACACCTTGTGGAATGTCCAAAACTTGGAAAAACACAGATCATCCAGGATGTTCGACGCGGCATGGTTAGAAATACCGGATTTTACGATTAGAATTGCTGTCCCAGGTTGCATCTGGAACGCGATAGTCTCCTTTTCTTATCGCAAAACGTATCCCATTTAAAATACAATATCGTGTGGCAGCCCCGTCCGCTGCTTCACATCTTAATCTTCATATCCGTTCGGATTGTTCTTCTGCCATCTCCAGGAATCCTCACACATCTCACGGATACCATACTGTGCCTCCCAGCCAAGCTCGTTCTTTGCCTTGGACGGATCACAGTAGCAGGTTGCAATATCGCCCGGTCTTCTCGCCTTGATTACATAAGGAATCTTCACACCTGTTGCAGCCTCAAAATTCTTCACGATGTCAAGCACGCTGTAGCCGTGTCCGGTACCCAGATTGTAGATGCAGAGTCCCGCTTTCTCCTCAATCTTCTTGAGTGCCTTCACATGTCCGATGGCAAGATCGACCACATGGATGTAATCTCTCACGCCGGTACCGTCCGGTGTGTCATAATCGTTGCCGAATACACCGAGTTCTTTTAACTTTCCGACAGCCACCTGTGTTACATACGGCATAAGGTTGTTCGGGATACCGTTCGGATTCTCTCCCATCGTGCCGCTCTTGTGCGCGCCGATCGGGTTAAAGTAACGAAGCAGAATCACATTCCACTCCGGATCTGCCTTCTGGATGTCGGTCAGGATCTGCTCTAACATGGACTTTGTCCATCCGTACGGATTGGTGCACTGACCCTTCGGGCAGTTCTCCGTGATCGGGATCTCCGCCGGATCGCCGTATACTGTCGCTGAGGAGGAAAAAATGATATTCTTGCAGCCGTTCTGACGCATCACATCCACCAGTGTCAGCGTACCTGCAATGTTATTGTTGTAATACTCCCAAGGTTTTGCCACGGACTCACCCACTGCCTTTAATCCGGCAAAATGGATACAGCAGTCGATCTTGTGCTCCGCAAAGATTTTATTTAAGATATCACGGTCTAAGATATCCCCTTTATAAAAGGTTACCGGCTTTCCTGTCAGCGCCTCCACGCGCTGCAGGGACTTCTCGGAGGCATTGCTTAAATTGTCCAGCACTACCACGTCATATCCGGCATTCTGTAATTCTACGCATGTATGGCTGCCGATATATCCGGCTCCGCCTGTTACTAAAATCGTCATAATGATTCCACCTTTCCCCGTTATGATTCATTGTTCCATCTGCCTTACGAAAATTATATTACTCTATCCTCCGTAAAATGTATAGCCAAAAATGTGTGAAATATATGTAATAATGTTGCTTTTCGGCTTTTCTGTTTTTATAATAAACTTATATGAACCGGATTTTACCATCCGAAAGACAAGGAGTGTGCTCTATGCCACATCATTACAAAAATTCCTATAAAGTGACCGAAAAAGAACTGGTTTCCCTCTCCGTCTACAACGTCGGCTTCCAGAAATGCGATGCCCTCTACCAGTGGGGACCCGGTATCCGCGATCACTATCTGATCCACTATATCATCTCCGGAAAAGGCACCTACCGCGTCGCCGGTCAGACTTACCATCTGTCCGGCGGAGATACTTTTTTGGTCTACCCGAACACCGAGGTTGTCTACTGCGCGGATGAGCAGAACCCCTGGGAGTATGCCTGGGTCGGTTTTACCGGAAGCGACGCCTCCATGATCCTGAAGGCCACGGACTTCTCCCCTGAGAATCCTTTTATACGGGACACCCCACGCGGCAATGATATTCACCGGCAGATTCTGCACATCTACGATGCACGCGGCAACGAATTCGAGCACGCGGTGGAGATGACAGGACGTCTCTATACCATGCTCGCCCTGTTCATGCACGGTGCTACACACGCCGGCAGCCAGAATTCCGCGAACAGCTATGTACAAAAAAGCATTGAGTACATCTCCTCAAATTATTCCTACGCCATCACCGTGGAGGATATTGCTGGCTATGTCGGCGTGAGCCGCAGTCATCTATTCCGCTCGTTTGAGGCTGTCCTAGGGCGCTCCCCCAAGGAATACCTGACGGATTTCCGCATGAAGCAGGCGTGCTATCTGCTGGAGCACTCCAGCCTGTCGATCACCGCGATCGCAAACTCGCTGGGGTTTGACAACAGTCTCTATTTTTCCAAAACCTTTCACCGGCAGAAAGGCATGTCGCCCAAAGAATACCGGGAAAAGAACCGCTCGTAATCACTCGCTTTTGCAGCCGTCCAACAGTTCCACCGCCTCTCTGCCAAGCACCGCGCGGGTAAAGTCATGGACGTCTTTTAGTTTTCTGGGAAAGACCATACCGCCGCCGATCATATGCGTGGTGTGCTGGTCTGATCCCGCTGTAAATGGCAGATTGTGCTCTTTTCCATAGGCCAGCGCCCGCTCGTTAAACAGCGGGTTCTTGTGGCAGTCGCTCGCCCTGCTGGAATGCATGGCGTTTACGCCCTCCACCGCATCCACATATTCCGGAAACAGCCGGATCTCGGGAATATAGTCCTCCTCCCGGAACGGGTGCGCATGGCTTATGATGCCGCCGCCCTCATGCACCAGTGCATACTGTTCCCCGATCGATGCATCCTTAATCTGCGGATGCGCAAGCAGCCATGCCTGATCCAGTCCGTATACCAAAAACTCCGTCCCCTCATAACATGCTTCCCATCCAAAAAACACCGAGAGCCCGATGCGTTCCCCCTCTGCCTTTGCATGCTCATATCCGAGACAGAAGCGCCGTACCCACTCCTCCCACGGCAGGGAACGGTCCACCGAAGTATTTCCGTAAAAAAAGTGATCCGTTACAATAATGCCGGTGTAACCCGCCTCTTTGTAGGCGCGCGCCATCTGGGCACCCGTGCTGCCGGCGCATGCGCTTGCCTCCGATGTATGCATATGTGTCTCATACAGGTATCTTTGTGTTTCCATCTTCATGCTGCTCCTTCTATTCTTCCTCATATCGATCCATCCCCGGTATCTCAACCGCAGACAGTTCCTCAATCGCTATGACGGTTCCATCTTCCATCCAAAGCGTCTTTTCGTATTCGTCTATCTTTTTTACCGCTCCGGTGACTGTCACATAGGCACCGCCCGCTTTTTTCGCGTCCGGGCGAAAATAGGTCACCGTCACCCGCTCTCTCGCATCCGGGTGCTCCCGCAGCCAGACGAGCTGCTCGTTTAACTCCTCCTTGCGGCTCTCGGAAAGCTCTGCGCGCTCCGTCGTGAGGCGTGCCGTCTCGCGGATCGCGTCCTCGTGTCCGCTCAACGCGGCAAACGGAGAGAACTGCGCCGCCCGGTCCCACAGGGACATCGGCGGATGCACGCGCGATCTGTGATGCACAAGCATCCGGATATCGTCATATTTGTGTTCTTCTACCGCATGATCCCAGTCCATTATGCCTTATGCCCTCCAATCTGGCTGTTCCGCTCCATCGCAGTCGCGCCCTCCTGCAGATTCATGCCCTTAAGCATCGCGTTTTTCCCGTACTTTTTCTTCACGGAAAGCATTGCCTCCTGCAGGCTGCGCTCCTTTTTCAGCCGCAGTTCTTCCTGCTTTTTCTCCTCTTCCTGTCCGCCTGTATCTGTAAAAAGCTCCAGTTGTTCGTATTGTTCTTCCGCCTCGGCGCGGGCTTCTTCCACCAGCCGGTTGCCCACAAGCGTGATTCTCCGCACGAGAAGCTTTGGATTCACAATGTCGTCATACAGCCCCATCACCGCCTCCATAATCTTACGGGAAGAGGAGGTTCTGGTTTTCAGGTTGACCGTACCGTGCGCATGCTTGGGAATCTTTCTCCCGTAGCGGTCCGCCACAATCTCTCCGCGATAGTCTGCATAAAGTGCCGGGTTTGTAATATTTTCAATGTCATAGCCGACGGTAAGCACAAGCTGATCCGTCACAAGACGCCGTTCCACCAGATCCAGCGCCAGCGCATCCGCCATCTCCTGCACCACCAGCCGCGCACCCTTTGCGTCGTAGGGGCAATGCAGTACCTGCCCCGAACTTATGCTGTTCACCTGCGGTCTGTACGCCTTAATCTGTTCCATCGTCACCGGCTCCCAGCCCCATGCATGGTCGATGAGCAGCTCCGCATTGATGCCGAACAGCCGGTATAACAATTCCTCGTTGTGGAACTCTCTGGCTCCTCCCAGCGAGCAGCGCGCAATGTCTCCCATCGTATACAGACCGTTCTCCTCCAGCTTCTTCTGGTAGCCCCGTCCCACCCGCCAGAAATCCGTCAGCGGACGGTAATTCCAGAGCAGTCTGCGGTAACTCATCTCGTCCAGTTTTGCAATGCGCACACCATTTCGATCCGGCTTTACATGTTTTGCCACAATATCGAGCGCCACTTTGCACAGATAGAGATTGGTTCCGATCCCGGCGGTTGCCGTGATGCCCGTCTCAGCAAAGACATCCTGTATCATTTTCGCCGCAAGTTCTCTCGCTGTCATGTGGTATGTCCCCAGATAATGTGTGACATCCATAAACACCTCGTCGATAGAATAGACATGAATATCCTCCGGCGCCACATAACGCAGATAGAGATTGTAAATTCTGGTGCTGTAATCCATGTAGAGCGCCATGCGCGGCGGTGCGATCTGATAAGTCAGCCGCTCTTTCGGATGCCCCGCATTCACTTCTTTTACTTTCTGTACGACCTCAAAGAGCCTCGCTCTTCCCGGAATGCCATAGGCTTTCAGGGAAGGCGATACCGCCAGACAGATTGTCTTTTCCGTGCGCTCGGGGTCTGCCACCACAAGGTTGGTCGTAAGCGGATCCAGCCCACGTTCCACGCACTCTACCGATGCATAGAAAGACTTTAAATCAATTGCAATATACACGTGTGCTTCGTCCATCTGCGCCCTCCTTTTTTCTCTATTATAGCAGAAAAAAGGACAGAGTATCCAACAACTTACTCTGTCCTTTGGCAAAACCATCAAAAATTCTTCTGTTCTGCAAAATACTGCTTCGTCTCGGCAGCCACCACACCGCTTAGCGCCACCAGTGCAATCAGATTCGGCAGCGCCATCAGTCCGTTAAAAATATCCGCAATCGTCCAGACTGCCGACACGGTCATAAACGGTCCGATCAATACCGCCAGAATATACAGCCAGCGATAGCATTTTAACACCCCGGGACGGTTGCCCACCAGATATTCCAGACATTTCTCGCTGTAATAATTCCAGCCAAGGATCGTTGTAAATGCAAAAAACACCAGACACAGCATCAGCAAAAACGAGGAGACGTGTTCCGGGAACGGAAGCCCGATCTGAAACGCTCTCGTCGTGACATCCACCCCGTCCAGGCCGATGTTCCACGTATCCGTGATGATGATGGACAATCCGGTCATCGTACAGATAATCAGCGTATCGATCACCGTTCCCATCATGGATACCAGTCCCTGCGCCACCGGCTCATCGGTCTTCGCGGTAGCTGCAGCGATCGGCGCACTTCCAAGCCCCGCTTCGTTGGAGAAAATCCCTCTCGCGATTCCCTTCTGCATCGCAACAAGGATTGCGCCAAGTGTTCCTCCTGCCGCTGCACGGAGTCCAAACGCGCTTTGTACGATGGTGGCAAGTGCTGCCGGAATCTCTCCCAAATGCGTCAGCAGAATGATCAGCACAGTCACCACATACACAAGCGCCATAAACGGCACAACCACCTGTGCCACGGAGGAAATCCGCTTAATCCCTCCGATAATAACGAGTGCCACGCACACGGTCAGTATCAGCCCGGATATCACAACGCTCCACGAATAGGTGTTGCCAAACAGCTGCACCGAACATGCCGTCTCCGGATCAAAAAAGCCCTTTACCGCACCGGTAATTCCGTTGATCTGCGTAAAGGTTCCGATGCCGAGCAGGCCGACTCCCACGCCGAAGAATGCGAAGATCTGTCCCAGCCAGCGGAATTTTCTGCCCATACCGTTCTCAATATAGTAAAACGGTCCGCCGACCACATGTCCATCCGCTTCCACCACGCGGTACTTGATCGCCAAAAGGCATTCCGCATACTTGGTCGCCGTGCCAAACAGCGCCGCAATCCACATCCAGAACAAGGCGCCCGGCCCGCCTGCCACGACCGCCGTCGCCACTCCCACGATATTACCGGTACCGATCGTTGCCGACAGCGCCGTGCAGAGTGCGCCAAAACTCGACACTTCTCCGTCCTTGCCGTCTTTTTCGTTTGCAATAATGTGTCTGACCGCAAGCGGCAACTTCGTGATCTGAAGTCCCCGCAGACGGATCGTCAGAAATATGCCAACCGCAAGGATCAGCACGATCAGGGGAACTCCCCAGACAAAATCATCAATGATCTTTAGCATAACCGTTCCATTCCTCTCCATGCAATACTGCACTATTGTAAAGTAGCATAGCATGAATGTGCGCGGCTTGGCAAGGGATTTTTTCAAAGCTTTGGGAAAGATCTTCACTGGAAAATCAAGAAATTTATAGAATAAAAAGCAAGGAACATACCGCTTAAAGTATATTCCCTGCTTTTCAATTAAATACGATACTACTTAGAACTTGCCAGCCTTGTGAGCTTCCTCAACAGAAACAGTAATGCACGTATTTATCGCATCCGCTGGCATTTTTGTTGCCTGTATGTTTCCTATTCATCAATTTTTATACCTATTCAGCACTTCTCACGGCTTATTTAGCATTCCTCTCCGGCATACACGAAACCTGTCTCTTCCCAAAACTTCATCGGGGAAATGTAGTAATCGTACTGGCTGCTCCCTTCTTTCTTAAAAGCAACTCCGAATTTCAGAAACCCAAGGATAATTCCCTGGCGTATAAACTGCTGATCCTTTTTCATTACTCTTGCCGCTACTGCCACAGGTACATTTTCACCAGTGAACTCCGGTACTTCCAAATATACTTTACTCTTATCCATTTGTCAACTAACTCCTTTCTTTCTGTGCTGCAGTCAGAGCGCTCACAATATTCTCTGCCTTCTTTGGCCCGATGCCCTTCACGCCCAGGATAACTTCTCTCACTTCATCCTCAGTCAAGCCTTCCGCATCTTTCATGCCGTCCGCATGGCCCGCCTTGTATAAATTCTTGCAGAACGCATCCATCTGCTGATGGTCCATTCTCTTAACATCCTTATATGTCTTTCTGTTCAATGTGTACTGCTTCATCCTTCGCCCTCCTATACAAACGGTAGCTCGCTGTCGTCTCCTGCAGGCATAAATCCATCATTCCCCGACTGTGGCGCCGGTGCAGGCTGTGTGTTATAGCCTCCTGCGTTACTACTCTCTGTGTTTTTACTCTCAGCGAACTCCTGGTCCTCCGCAACAATGTCGGTCGTATATACTCGCTGACCGTCCTTATTGGCATAGCTGCCGGTCTGTATTCTTCCGGTCAGTACAATCTTCGTTCCCTTATGCAAATATCTCTCAGCAAATTCAGCCGCCTTACCAAACGCAACGCACGCAATGAAATCTGCTTAGTTCTCATGGTTTCTTCCTCTTCTATCTACTGCCAGGGTGTAGCGAGCTACTGCTGTAGCCTGCTCTCCCTGGGAATATCTAACCTCCGGATCACGTGTAAGGCGACCCATTAAAATTACCTTATTCATCTACTTTTCCTCCTCTCCTTGCGCAATCAGCTGACCTTCAATATTGTAATCGTACCCCAAAACTTCTGTGCCATTGATATAATTGCAAAACGCCTGGCACTCTTCCTCCGTCGTGAAGAATACTTTTCTCAATTCTTCTACCTCTATTTCTTTGAAATCCTTATTGTGATCCACTACTACCTTCGCATATTCGGTACGTGGGCCTCCAACAAAATACTCTTCTTCTCCGTCTCCTTTCGCCCTGTACCACGCCATGAACTCTCTATTTCTCTCGCTTAATTCGTATAGCACATTCTCTTTTGGGTAATACACCTTCTTACTCACTCTGCAGCTGCACTCGTCGTCCACGGTTTTCCCGGACGGCAATGCTACCTGGATTCTTCTGTTTTTGTCGCACTTATCGCATTTCTTTTTATACCGATAGTCCCAGCTTACCGCCCAAAGAGTAACTTTGAAATGTTCCATTAACTCTTTCAACCTGGCTTGCTTGGCTTTGCTTTCTGCATTCCGTATCGCCCTGTCGCACTCATCTTTCTTTCTCTCAAAGTCTTTCTTCACTGACTCGAAGTTTCTCTTAATACCCTGCAGTTCCTTATTCTCTTTACGCAGTTTCTCGATTTCATCGTTGATTTCCTTTTTTACCGATTCTCTAAGCTCATTCTTTAACTCTTCGATTTTCTCGTCAAATTCGCCTGGCTCAAAATAGTCTCCATCATCCCAGTAACACATGATTTCTTACATCCTCCGCTTTTTCTATTTTCAACACATAGTATAATTTGCCGGGTTCCGCACCCCACTCCGGCTTGCCTTTTCCAAATTGCAGGGTGCATTTGCAAACAACTTCCGGCGAATCCTTCGAGTACCCATTTCTGAATACTACTAGTACCGGCCACGGCTTCCGGATTTCTTCCGGTGCTGCCTCTCCATATACCATCTGTCCGCCTACCAGGAGAAAACCGAACGCATTCATAAACCGGCTGTCGTAATACGGCTTGATTTCTCTGTACTCCTCTTTCTTTTCTCCGGAGACAATCATATCGAACCACTTCTTTTTTATTGGCAGTGTCAGCATCGCCCTCCACCCTCTTTCTCTTTCAGATATTTTTCGCATTTCCGGTATATTTCCGAATTGAACTCTTTCCTCTCGTGTTCGTAGGAACTGTACTCTGCCGGACTGCATCCAGCAATCTGCGACATTTTCATCATTGTTATTTTGGCATCTTTTCTCAGTGCCACAATATAGCCTGCATACATTCCCTTCTGACTGTTCAAGTTCTGAATCTTAATTCTTTCCTTGACTGCCTCTGACTCTGTAAATCTCTTCGCTTGATAAACCTCGCACCGCTCATTTTTGCAATCAAACAGGCATCCGTGCCTGCCCCTTGGTCCATCGAAGAACCCTGCCACGTATTTCGTAGGTTCTTTGCAGGGATTGCATTTTGCATTCACCACCATACGTCAGTCCTCCCTTGGTTTATCTAGCAATTCCGTATGTTTCAATAAGCACTTCTTGCATCCGCTCTCTCTGAAACCATACTGGCATTTAACTTCAACCGGGATTGGGCAGAAATGACACTCTTTGAGGATGTATTCTGCCAGCTCGTTTTCTCTCTTCCTTTCGGCAATAATTTTGGCATTCGCCGAATCCAGTCTGTTATCTACGTGGCCGATAAAATCAGCCATCATTCTCATGGTTTCCTTGCAAAACTCTTCGTTGATTTTATATTCTTCCGGCGTGAAGTCATGCAAGAACAGGTCTATCCTTCTCTTTAATTCGTTTTTGTTTTTAATGTCCATCGCTCAACACCTTCTTTCTATCTCGTGCTGCAGACCGGAACATCATCAACAGCATTTCTGATACTGGCCTGCTTCTATCTTTCCTCTTTGCCTTCTTGATTGCTTTGAGGTCGTACCACTCGCCCTGGTAGTTCGTTCCATCCGGAACATACACGCCTACCTGGTATGGAATTTCTTTCTTGATCTGCTCGTACACTTCTTCCGGCATCACATAGTAATTGTAGTCTCCCAGGAAGTTGTGACCGTTCTTCGAGTGAAAATCCTCTACCGAGGACTTAACCTCGTAGCAGTAGAAGTCTCCCTTCTCTATGCCGGACACTGTATTGTTTACCGGCTTGAATTTCATAAAATCCACCCGCACTGCATCCATGGTGGCGTAGTCGAAAGTCACTTCCCTGGCCCAATAAATTCTCGGATCATTGTTCGGGCAGATGTGCCGCTGGATTGAGAGCGACAACATCGCCGTGATTTCCGGTCTGCTATTCATCTTCCTGCACCTCCTCTGTTGGTATTCCTGCGTAATTCAACGCCTGCTCATATGTCATGCCGTGATTTTTTATCTGCAGGCAGCCCTCGCACATTCTCCTGTGCTTATCGTTATCAGATGTTCTCAACCGCTGCAATCTATTCGGCACAGGCTCTAGGTGACACCCGAAGCCACACACGCAACATCCGGTTCTCTGTTCTCCTGTAAAGTACCAGTTGCCTTTCTTGTCCTGGTATGGCGTTCCATACACGCTGCAGATCGGAATGCGCTGCTCCACCGCATACTGGATAACCTCATTCTTCGGCCAAAATCCCATAGGTTGGCTCTTTATTGTGTGACCGTCGTACACATTACATCCCGTGTGGTTGTACTGGTTCTCTCTTCTGAAACTCTCGTCCTGCGTTATACCGATAAATGGTTGTCTGCCTGTCTCCTTGACATACCTCTTGAACGGTTCTTTTTTTAGTGCCTCGCAGCAATACTCCGAAATATCTGCAGGCATCTGTTCCGTGTCCGTCAAATACTGCCACTTCTTCGCCAGCATTCCGAATTTTCCTCTCTTATCTCCGTTGAGCAAGTAGTTTCTGTATTTCTCGCTGAGCTTTCCATGTCTCAGTTTTCTAATCTTTCCTGCTGTATCTTTGCTTGTAATCGGAAATCCTTTGTTTTCACACACCCACTTAAAACTATGCTTCGGCCGGATCACTACCAACTCAATATCGAGTTCCGGGAACTGTTCTTTGAGCCATTCCGTATATGTCTTAACAAACTCTCTGATTTCCGGAAATTCCGTCCCGGTGTCCGCAAACACCAAGGGAATTTTACCGGTCAATTTATACTTTCTGTACGCCTGGCACACTATGTACGCCAAGACTGTACTATCCAGTCCGCCGCTGAATGATATGTAAACCTCTCCGTACCAATAATTCCACCACTGATATACTCTTACCATAGAGAATGACGGCTTCATTTCATACGGCTGGTACTTCATGCTCTTGAAGCTATCCTTTGGAAACTTCAAATCTTCTTCTAACAAATACACCTATTTCGCACCTTCTTTTTTCACATATAATTCGCTGGTCCCTTCAACAGCACTCTTCTCTTCATCGTTCGGGTACTGGAAACCATATAATTCCAGGACCTTGTAAAATGCTTTTACCTTTTCGCCTTTCCCGGTACTGTACGTGTAATTCCACTCTACCAGGTCTGCATCCGCAACCATTGCCGATACCATGCAAAGCAGTTTGTGAAGTACACTGAGTCCTTCCATTTTCTTCTCTGCTGCATCCGCTTCATCCTTCTGTGCTTCGTAGCACTTGCACCCTAAGAAGAACTCCTTCAATTTGTTATGCCCTGTGAATGTTTCCCAGTCCATCATCTGCTCGAACAGCTCTGCCTCAATCTTGCTTTCATCTGTCACCTTCGGGATTCTTCCGGATAAAATGCCTTCGATGAACGCCTTTCTCGTATTGGCAGCCTCTTTCAGAATTGCCTTGATCTGCTTCTTGTTACGCATATTCTGCTTTTTGGCTTCCTCTTCCGGCGTAAGCACCTTCTTTTCCTTCTTTTTCTTACGGATCACGTACAATGTTCCATATCTTTCCAGGTAGAACATCGGCTCGCCATTGTCCTCGAACTTCATTGCCTTAGGCGGCTCCTTGTCGAGGCTGTAGTCCTTCATGCGTTCCCACTTATCCGTGTAAAACTCACTGTCCGCTTCCTTCGGAGCTTTCTTTAATCCCAGTTTCTTCATCATTGCCACGTACAACTTCATGTTTTCCTGGCGTTTCTGCTCCTTCTGAGCGTTGATTGCTCTTCTTGCCAAATCTCTCGAATCTGTGGAATCCTTCAAAATCTTGTCCCTGGTCTTTACGTCCTTGATCTTTTCCAGCTCGTACAAATCCGTAAGCGACAGCTGGTAGCCGTCCTGTCTCTCTTTCTCCATCAGCGTCTTGGAATCCAGTTTTGCGATATTCAAGCGGTGTCTGATTGTTTTCTTGCTAAAGCCGGTCTTTTCAGCGATTGTGTCCTCTGTTTCTCCCAAGTCAAGCATCATCTGAAATCCCTGGGCCTGTTCCCAAATCGTCAGATCATTACGCTGCATATTTTCTTCCAGCATCGTTGACATCTGCTCTTTGTCTGTCATGCCTTCTACAACCCTGCAGGGTGCCTCTGTAACGCCTGCCAGCTTAGCCGCCGCACTTCGTCTGTGACCGATGATTGTGATGTATTCTCCCGGTTCTCCTTCTTTCGGAATTACCGTCAAATTCTGCATAATTCCATTCTTCTTAATGGACTCTGCCAGCTCTGTCAAATCTCCGAGATCTTTTCTCGGATTGTCCGGGTGTGGGTGGATATGCTCCAATCCAATAGTTACGATTCCTTTAACTTCCATTGCCTGTCCTCCTTAATCTCTTAGCCAATACCGCATATTGCGAATTTTATATTTTCCAACGCTCACATTTGCGAGCTTTTATGGTAAAAAAATTTACCCTGCTTCCTTCTGCAACAATCTCAGAAGCGGATGCCATGGTCTTGTGCCTCGAATACGGCCGATAATCTTCTTGATATTGCACTCTGCTTTGTCGATTTTCACGTACCCTTCATACTTTCCCTGGTTTCTTTCCGTAACCGGTCTGTCGTGGAATCCGTCCGTAATCATAAATCTGTCCTTCGCATCTGTCTCGTCCTTGAAAGCTACATAGTGCTTATTGCCATGTGCGTAGTACCCGACAATTACCATATCTCCTACCTCCCTTCGTATCTGTCGTGAATAGCAATCGGGTAGCTGATCCCGGTAATCTGTTTGAATCTGCTGTCCGATGTGTAAAGAATATTGCCGCCTGCCATATACCAACGTTTCCGGCAGTATGCAGGCTTACAGTCAACGTACTCCTGGCCCATAACCTCACGCTTTTCGATATACACGCACTGTCTGATGTCGTCCGGTTCAAAAGGACCTTTCTGTGCATCCAGGATATACAGCTCTCTTGCGTAGGAAGATATGCCGTTATTCGTGCAATCTCCCAAACTGCTACGGTACACCTCTGCGGTCAGACAACTTTCAATCTCATAGTTACTCTTCATCCAGTCAATCACTTCGTCCGGATATTTGCATCCGCTCCATAACTCGCCCATAAATACCAGCTCGTTGTCAAACTCCTGCACCATATATGTATCATCGTCCAGCTTTACTGCCTGCAACTGAATGTACTCCTTCGTTCTTTCGTCGCACGCAACTCTCTTCACGCATCCGTCAACCTTACCATATCCTCTGATCTTGTGTGTTTCGATATAGCGATCCAGTTTCTTTTCTGCAAACCCTGCAGGAATATCCTCTTCATTTACTGCTACGTCTCCGCTTTCCAAAACAGCGTACTTATTTGAGATTTCGCACCATGTTCCTTCGAGGTGTAACACAAATCCTTCTTTCTCAATTCTCATGTTCTTCTGCCTCCTTTGCTGCTCTTACTTCTGCAATTCTCACATAGTCCGGAATGTGAAAACCATTTATGATATTCACCGCCTGCAGCTCTGTCAGATTACACCTGGTCTGCAGTTCTTCCCGCAACTTTCTTCTTTCTCCAATGTCCTGCAGTCCGTTTGACGGCAGGAGCAACGCCCTGTCTCTGTATTCATTTGCTATGGCTCTTGTTAGAACTTCCACTAACTCACCCTTTCCACGTAGTCTACGCATCCAGGATCAACCTTTTCTTCCTTGCAGAACTCCGACCAACACTCCTGCAGTTCTTCGAGATTTTGAACATTAAACTGTGTCTCGTCTCCATCGTTGAAGCCGATATTATAGGTTCCTCTTCCGGATGTAACTACTCCTTTGCTCGCCTCTCTAATCGTCATACTACGTCACCTGCCTTTCTTAATGCACACTTGGTACATACCGCACCGTCAAGGTGTGATGCCTTAACAACCCCTGCATCCTCCGGTCTCTGCCAGCAGAGTGTCCCGCATTCCGGGCAACGTACCTTTTTCCAACCAGGTTTTCCCTCCGGTCCGTTTATTACCAGTGGCATGCACAACCAGCCACCTCGATCCGTAGCCTTTCTCGGTTCTAACTTCATGTTCACTCTGCCGCCTCCATTTCTTCCAGCTCTCTGATAACTCTCTTTACCGCATATTTTCCATTATTGTTGAGCTGTCTCTGCCATGCACCTACCGACGGTGCCCATCTGAACCCATTGCTTTTCAGAATATCTCTTACCTCCGGTTCCGGCTTTCCTTCAAAGAACAGCTGGATTCTCATAGCCTCCACATTCTCCTTGACCTTGAAAAACTTATTCTCGCTCTCCTGTGTTCCCTGGGACTTCGTTTTCTGCAGGCTCTTGATTCTTCCTTCCAATCTTCGGATATTGGCGTTGTTGTTCGCCAGCATATAGTCCGGAAAACCGATTCTTCCGCAGAAGTCCGGTTCTCTCAGCTGGGCGATCTGTTCGTCTGTGTATCCCATGTCATGCAGCGTTGCATCGCCTTTTTCTTTGTCCTTCATACGGATTGCTTTGTTGGCCTGCTTCATTCTCTCCTGGTCCTCTCTCAATCCGTCAACCTTATCCTGCAGCTTCTCGATTGCGTTCTCATCGTCAGACTTGATAACGTCCTTGCCATAAAAAATTGCCTCAATCTTTCCAAGGATTGCCTCAACCTCTTTATAGTCCTCATGGTTCTTATTCCATGCCGCTACCTGCTTTTCCTTCTTTTTGACCGGGAAGTTTCCTGCTCCGGAAATCATTACCGACGGACACATCATGCCGATCTGAATATCCTTGTTGATGTTCTGAGCCAGTCGTCTTGAATATCTCTCGCAGAGCTTCGACACTCTTTCTTCTTCGGTCGGTCTTGCCTCGATTACCTTCTCTGCCAGCTCGTATGCCTTATCGACCTGTGCCTTGTAACCAGCAGTCTTGCTCCCGGTCTTATACTCGCTGAATGACATCATATCGTTTGCCGTTTTTGCTCCGGCCTCATTGATGCTGAAATACACTCTTTCCATTACGCCACCTCCAAATACTCACCGATTTTCTCAATGTCCAGCTTTACTACCGGATATGTGCAGTAACCGCTTCTTACCATTCTGCCGGTAGCCTGCCCGAAACCGTGTTGCTTGATAAGTTCCATCGCCCAAGGGCAATTATTCGTGTCGATCACTGCCTCGTCCTCTGCAAGTCCGCTTCCTGCATTGCATGCCGTGATTCTTGCGATAGGTCCGTCCTCGTTGTTCCATATCTCGATTGCTCTGCTGTTATCTGCCTGGTATCTTGCCACCTGCAGGAAGCAATCTTTATACACCGCCCACTCTGTCCTAACCTCTAATAATGCCATATTACTTCGTCTCCTTTCCTGTGATGATATCGAATGCCTCTTTGAGAATTGCCAGTTTTCTTTCTGCCTCGGTCGCTCTCTTGAGTAATTCCTCAATTTCTCCCGCAGCCTTATTTCTCATCAATCCCATCTGAGCATTCATGCTATTAAGAGCCAGTCCATCATCTGAAATCTGCTTTTTAAGTTCATTAATCTTGGTGCAATACTGAGCATCCATTCTGTCGTAGTCATTCTTCTCTTTTGCAAGCTCTTCCTCGAGTTCCTCGATTCTTCTCGCACGGAGTCTCATCAGTCTCTGAATGCCACCTTGCTTTTTCCATGTCTTGCAGAACTCGTCTTTGTCGATGTCGCATCCCATGTACTCTGCTTCAATTTCTCTGTATTCTGCCTCAGTCGGCTCAAACCCTGTTCTCTCGATAAACTCTGATTTCATCATATCTGTTGTCCTCCTACGCCATCTCTAAAATTCTCTCTACGTCTGATCTTCTCTGACGCATCATCAACATTGCTGTCACTTTGTCAATCTGACCGGAAGTGAGGCTTACGATGAAATCTGCCACCTGGTTGTGCATCTTATACACTTTCTGGTACAATCTGTCTGCCTCAGCCTCGTAGCTGTTTGACTTTTCCATATCCAGGTGTTCTTCTTCCATCCAATACTCTGACTGGTTCTCGGCTTCTTCCATTTCAGCCTCTAAAGCTCTTAACTTCTTCAATACTTCCTTCATACAAATACGCTCCTTTCAAATTTGCGAACTGTGTTTCACGTGAAACACTCATTTGCGAGTTGTGCAGGTAAAAAAATTTACCTAGAACATTTTTTTCATTTCCTCAGCCTTCTCTTCGAGGCCGTTGCTTTCAAGAATCCAAAGGTCAAATCGAACTGCCTCGTCGGTAAGTTCGCAACCGCAGTCACTCAGACTGTAAAGCTCGTCGATGATTTCACCCACCATCCAGTTATTTCCTGCGGCTACCATAGCTGTTGCAATGCTCTGAACTTTTGCCTGGCAAAATCTCCATTCATCTGAATACAGGTCGCATTTCTCTCTTTCTTCCAGTGCTTCTCTATAATCTTCTCTGTTATACATAACCACTACCTCCGTGTGTTTTATTTGTTGTTTGATTATGTATATATTATACTTCGCAACTGCGTATTTGTCAATAGGTTTACTTCTAATTTGCGTATTTTATTAAAGTTTTTTTACGACAATCTCGTAACCTAGAGCTGTTACCATCTTTGAGAAGCTATCGTATCTCATGCTCTTAGCGTTTCGGTTGAGAGACTGGCTGATGTTCTGTCTCGTAATCCCCATTCTGTCCGCTAAATCCTGCTGGGTCATTTTCTCTTCGTCCAGGATGCAGCGGATCGTCTCCTCTGCATTCGCCGCTTTAATCTCCATCTATTTTCTCCTTTTCTTCTGTCTGACTGTTACTCTTGCCTTTGCAACCAGCACGCCGGTCTTTGTTCTTTCCGGATCAGCGAACCTTAACCGACTTCTGTTCATTTCCAGGTTTTCTTCATTGTCTATCAGTACCAGGTTCTCTATGTTACAGTTGTCCTTGTTGCCGTCCAGGAACGATACCATCTTGCCTTCGGGAACTGGTCCGTTGTGTTCTTCCCATGCTGTCCTATGAACAAACTCAAACCTCTCCCATTGTGGACCGGTTTCTTTAACCTTCCGGATAAGATAGCCGTCTGTCGTATGTGTATACTCGCCTACTTCCATGTGGTTTGCCGGGACATCGCCTTTCTTAAACATCGTCGCCTTGCACTTCTCATATTGCTCTTGGCTCATTGGTTTTCCCTTGTTGGCTGGAACGTGTCCTTTTTCAAACCTGCAGTCAACGCCACTGATGATGTCGTGGTTCTTCTTGTATGCCTTGCACTGCTTCTCGCTGAACTCTATTCCAAAATGTGCTGACACCAGTTCTGCAATCTCCTTCGTCTTTCTCCCTGTCGCAATGCTCCGAATGTAGCTTTCCATTCCTTCCGGATATTTTAGTGAGTACCCTTTTGGAACCCCGCCGGTAGTGCCGCTCTTTATGCCATACCGGTTCTTCGCGCCTTTTATCGCCGCATCGGAAAATACCATTTCGTACTTCTTATCGAACCCCTGTTGATTTATCAGCTCTGTAACCTGTTTCGTGGTTCTGCCCGGAACATTCTCACGCAGCCAGGCGATCACTTCTTCGGGCCAGCCTCTCATTTATGGTTCGCCCCCCCCCCCCCCGCATGAACTTCGAGCATTTCCGGAACTGCTTTCTGTCTTTCGTACCCATACTCATCCATGTGCTTCATTGCTTTGTACTGCAACTCTCCATTTTTGATGATCTGCTCGCTGATGTCGCATATAGCGTCGGTTCTCTTTAACTCGCTTTCCAGCTCTTCTCCTGTCAGATCATCGTCTCCCAGCTTTTCCAGCTGAGCGAACAGGTGGTTATTCAAGTCTCCTAATGTATTCTTCATTTCTTACCTCCTAATCGCATCCGTGACATTCTTCGCAACTTCTTTTCTGCCACAGTCCTTCATCATCCTTATATAAGCATTCGCTCTCACCCCAGCACTCCATGTATGTTTCATAGGCTTCGTTGCTGCACGTATCGCAATAGTCTCCTTCAACTATTTTCCCGCCTCTATAAACTCTGCGGCCGTCGTTGCTTCCCATATCTTCATCCGCCCACCAATGTTCTATTGTGGCTTCCGGGTACATTTCCGACAGTTTAAGCATGATCGGTTCCGGGTTGCTCCAAGCTGTGCTGAACAAAATCGTGTCCGCATCAACCTGTTCATTATCGTATGAGTTCCACTTTGTACCCCAGTTTTCACACGACCAGTCGTACCATGTCGTGTGACCATACAATACCTTATTACTGATGTACTGCAAACCTATTTTCGCCAGCTCTTCATCTGTTTTGCCGTGCGCTTTCTTTCTTCTTTCGTACTCGTCGTCCGTCATTTTCCCATATTTATTGCTCAAAATTCCAAATCTTCTCTTGCTCATTTTTCTCAGTACAGCTTCGATGGCAACATCTTCTGATGAACCACTTTCGATATTTAAGCTCTCCGGCATAGGAATGAGCTTATTGAAATCGAAGAACGTAAACTGTTCCTTCGTGTACTCGTCTGTTTTGGTTGTGAACAGTGGAAGGTTCGCAATCCCTGTCATTTTAACTTTGTTTCTTACATGATTTGGCATAATCTTATCCTCCTAAATTTAATTCCAGTCGCTCGCAATTTCTGCGACCGTTCTCTCTAAAATCTTAAACTTCTCCGGGTCAATCCAACTCGGTATCTCTCCGTTTCTTACTCTCTCCTGGTATCGGTTCAAACACAGCTGCTTCACTGGTACTGATCTACCTATCTGAACAAACATACCTCTTTGCTTGTCCCAGGCAAATGCTCCGTACTCCACGTTTTCAACTGCGGCTTTCATAGTCTCCACTGCCACGTCCAATGCGTCCAGTTCTACCGGTCCAGGCGGCATCTCTTCGACGTTCCGGATATTATGCAGGTACGTTTCCAGTACCGCTGCATTTTCTCTGAGCGTCATTCGTCCTCTCCTTCCTCTTCTTCCGGGTGCCAACGATACTTGCAATCCGGATTTTCGCATCTGCCGTTCCACATCGTGCTGCCGCATTCCGGGCAGGTGGTCGCCTCGTATGGTCCTCCGCCTAACATCTGATCCGCTCCTTTCTACAAATACGAACATCCATATCTCTTCCGGAAAGTTTCTCTGCCTCCCTTATGGATAATCTGTTTTACTTCGCCTTCCTCCCTGCCTTCATCGATAATCCTTGCAAATTCGTCTGCCTTCTGCAGGGCGTATTCTTTTTCCCAGGCCAGCTGTCCGATAATCTTTGACATTCTCTCTGCCATCGGGTTTCCGTGTATTCTCATTAGGATTTCTCCCATATTGTGACAGTTGTTACATACCGGCACTTTCAATCCGTCCTTCTCGCTCAGCTCTCTACCGGCGGTACCGAACACCAAATGATGCTCAGCTTCCGACGGTCTGCCGCAGATGAAACAGATTTCCGGATAGTCTGTCACTATTCCTTTACCCACCGCTTACACCTACTTTCTATTTCTAACTCCAACGATTACCAAGAACGCAAATACCACTAATGCTGCCATAGTCTCGCCTCCTAACCGTAAATTATTTCTCCAAACAAAGCGTACTGAATGATTGCGTCCGCAACCTCCGCATCTACCATACCGCAGTCAATATGTAATTCATGATCGATCACCTCGAAAATATCACTGTTCTTAGGCTGTTCTGCATACATTCTAATTCCCTGCAGGAGTTTCGCCTTTGTCAATTCATACGTCGCATCTTCCTCGTTATCGTGAATGAGGATTGAACCGCCTTTTGAGATAACATCGCTTGCAAAATCAAACTCTATCCCACACCTTGGTTCTACTTTATCAACCCAGTAAGTAATTCCACCTTCCAGTGCTGACACCATGATGTCGTCTATGTCCTCTTTAGATATAACAACCGTCGCAATAATCTGAACCCTGTCGTACTGCTCCTCTATCTCTTTTTCTTGAAATGTGCGATCAGTTCTGCCATAACTCTGCCGGCTTTTCTAGCATTCCAGCTCTCGTTTGTTTTTCCTTCGCATAATCCCTTTGCGATTTCCAATGACTCCGTAATTTCTTTTGCACTTCTCATACCTTCTCTCCGTCCTTTCTCGCTTGTTTTATTGCTTGCGCAACTCCTTTCTTCATATCCAAACTTAAAATTCACGCCTGCGTCTGTAAACGCTGTTAAAATGCTTTCCTGCACCGCCTTAACTGTCGCCCAGTCCGGTTCGTCGTCCTGCGTTCTGATACCGAACTGAACCATGTAGTCCTCGATCACGTGCCACAACTCATATTCCAGCTCATCCATACATCCGAGTGTCGATACATCCACGACCGCCGGTGCTGTTATTTTCTTTCCGTCTGCCAGTTCCAGGTCTACTGTGTCAATATCTTCTCCGAACTCACCGCCTTTCTTGTGGTGTGCCAGGATGTCGCCTGCAAAGTCATAGCCTCTGTCGATCATAGCCTCGCTGTTGTCGTCGTACAGTCTGAAACATCCGGCCAGTTCGCCCTTCTCGTGTCTCTGCAGAACTTCTTCCCAGGTCAGCTTTCGCATTCCTAACCAGGTGTAACCCATTATTCATCGCCTCCTTCATAATCTGCCCCGCAGTACGGACACTTTGTTGCTCCGTAGCAGTTAAACATCTTCCCGCATTCTTTGCAGGTATCTAGCTCCCCATTTCTCTGCCAATCTTCCAGCAGGCTGCTTACGTGCTGCCAGTCCAGTGCCTCGAAAACTTCCTCTGCCAAATCGTCCTGCTGGTTGCACTCCTGCAGGATGCTGTTTCTCGTGTACACCGTATCGGATAATTCCGGGATGTAGCACGGATCATCCGGTCTGTGGTAAAACGCATCTTCGTCTTTGAAGATATGTCCCTGTCCGTAGAACTCACGGACGATCTTCTCGCCTTCTCCATTTTCATCCGGCGGCGTGTAACTACCAACCAGTACCGGGATGTTTACTTTCTGCAAGGCCTGCGACAGTTCCAATATCATACCGTCAATGGCTTCTGCATCCTTTACAAGCTCCCTTGTGGAAGGAACTCCACTCGTTCCGCTTCTCTTGGCTTCTATCCACATTTCAATATGCTCGTCGATGTCGAAATCTTCGTAGTAGGATTCCAGGCTGTCCTTGAAACTATCTGCCTGGTTCTCTTCATCGAAATCAATCACCATTGAGAAATCTTCGCCAGCAGGTGACGACTGCCCGATTTCAACATAGGTTCTTCTACTGCCCGGCTCAATGTAGGCTTCCCAGTTCCACCCCATTTCTTCTGCCTTGTCGAGAAGCATTTTCAAGCCTCTCGATATGTCCTTGTATTCTTCCATGTCCTCATTCCTCCGCATCTGCGTAGTACGCATCGAATGCAATACCGGCATTTACCAGCTTATCTTCTAGGTAATTGCCGTAGCACCAGCCGTCTCCATCTTCCCAAAAACTGTCCCAGGCTTTCTCCAATACCTCTCTCGCCTTCTCTTCATCATCTTTGCTTACAACAAACACGCAATCCATCCAGTCATTTAACTGTGACTGCACTCTGATTACGCTTTCCTTTAATACTTCCACGCCAATATTCATTGTGCCTTCTCCTTTCTCAGATGTAATAGCAACTGAAATTCCAGTGATGCCCGAACTCATAGTACAGACCGTATCTCTCGAATATCTTGTCAAATTCTCTTCTCACCGAAGGAAGGATGCCGTAATACAACATCTCGCATACCGGACCTTCAAAGCTCATGCTGAGAATGTGGTCCGGATTCACGTACTCGAAATACGTTCTTGGGTCCTGGTTCTCTTCCTCGATCAGATGCTCTCTGTCGTTGTAGTAATACTTTCCGGTTACCGGATCATGCTGTGTGAACCGCTTTCCGTTGAAATAGATGTCTACATCCTGCCATAACCCATGCTCCAACAGAAACTCTCTGATTTCCTTTGCCAGGTTCTCAATCTGCTCTGCCGTCAGCTTTGCCGTTGAACTCATTCAACCTCCTCCTTTCTTACTCTCTTCTTAACAAGTCTTGCTGGGTACTGAGGCTGATTCTCTCTGTACTCTTTCAGTCTCGCCCTTGCCTCTTCTCTTGTGAACTCTGTCAATGTGTACTCCCAGCCGTACCCGTAATTCAGCTGCAACTCCCAGGTGTCGATTGTCTTTCTCTCGTATGCCATCCTACGCAACCTCCTCTTTTTTCGGCTTTCTGCCACGTCTCTTCGGCTTTTCGACCGGCTTTTCTTCCTTGACCTCTTCTGTAGGTTCCTCGGCCACCTGCTCCTCAACCTTCTCTTCGGCCGCCGGTTCTTCCTTGACTACCGGCTCTGCAGGAAGCACAACATCCAACTTGTATCTCTTTGTAATGCTCTGAATCATCGTCGCTACCTCTGTGCTTACTTCCTGGATTTCGTCCTCGGTAAGTCCTTCTGTCAAGCTCTCTGTCTCGGTCCAATATCCTGCATTATCCAGGAAATGATTTAATACCTTCTTTGCTCTATCATGTTTTACGTCCCACTTCATATCGTTTACCTCTCTTCCTTTTCTCCGGCGGTCAATGCCAGTACCACTACTCCATTTATCAAAATTGCTACCAAATTCTTCGCTCTCATACCGTCGTATATGCCGACCATAAAGTTGATGAACAATACCGACTGCAGGAACTGTCTTAATTTCTTCATTGCCAAATCAGCCTCCTTTATGATAGACTTAACAGTTGAGAGGCGGTGTTGCTGCCTCCCGACCGTTAAGGGAACTACTTAATCAATCAAACCTAACCATTTCAGAATTGCCGTAATCACTGACACAATCATGATTACTATGGTGGAGATTATGCTGGCCTGCTTTTCTCTCTTCTGTAATTTAAGGTTTTCGATTTCAAGTAGTTCCTTTTCCTTTGTAGAAAAGTCTTTCTTCCTACCTTTCTTACCCAACTGGTAATTCCTCCTTCCTTAGGATTTAATCAAATTGTTTTGTTTGATTATGGTTATATTATAACTCGCAGTTGCGTATTTGTCAATAGATATACTTCTATTTTCCGAGTTTTTACCAAATAATTTTCGCACTTGCGACAACTTCTGCAATTTCCGGATCATCAACACCAACTAGTGTATTGCTCTGCATTTTCATTTGCGAGGGTTACAAACCCGCATGGTTGCTTGGTGTGTTGTAAGATTTCTTACATGATTTCTTCTATGGTTTCTACAAGGATTCTTTACTAGATATTAGAGATTAGATAATAGATATTAGAGATAGAATAATATATGCTCATTTGCGTACTCTCAAAAGCGTATTTTATCCACAAATGCGTGTGGATAATGTGGATAATTACACCTCTGAAAACATATAGAACTATGACTTCGTACACGGTTCAATACTGGCTTTTAGTCTTTAGGCATAGGATAGGTACTAAAATCGCCTATCGTGTCTCGGGAACTTTTCGTCAAAATACCCGGTCTTATTTTGGTTATTTTGTATATTGATTTTACCTGCGGTCTTGTTCCGCTTTTCTGCAATAAAAAAAGAGCCTACAACCCCTGCGGATCATAGGCTCTCTTACTTACTCTGCTGAGTTGATGAAATCCTGGCAGTCCAGTTCCCGGTATGCCTTTTCAAAGGTTTCCTTCGGACTCCATGATACATAACCATCCGGATATTTCACGGCGTACCCAGGTACTCCGTTCTTCTCCTTCGGCTCAGCTTTTACAATTTTCACGCCGATATAGTTTTTCATAATGCCACCGTTTCCTCCTGTTATTTTACTCTGATGGTGTCTCCTGCGATAATAAGGTTCGGATTCTCAATGCCATTGAGTTGAGCAATCGCATTGACCGTAGTTTCATACTTCGCCGCAATACCGGAAAGCGTATCTCCGCTCTTAATGGTGTAATACTTTTTGTTTCCGGCGTTGATTACGTCCTGGACCTCCTGCCATCTACTGCCAAGAACAGTCCTTCTCACTTCATCGTCACCATACTTACCGGCCCACACCTCATCTACAAGTTCCTGCACGGATGCTTTGTCGATGTGATTGATTACATCCTGCACTTCATTGTATCTGCTACCGAGAGCTGCCTTTCTTGCGTCGCCCCCGCCGAACTCGTCCTTCATCGTTCTGTAAAGTAGGTCGAGTGTGCTGCCTTCCGGCTCTGAAATCTCCGGCTCCTTAGCTTCATCTCCTGTGCTGGCAGAGAATCCATTGAGACCTGCCTTCTTGATTTCTGTCTCAAAATCACGATAGCAAAAATCTTGATCCACAGTTCTTCCGCAGATCGTCTTATCGGCAATGTAGTTATACTCTCCTCCGTACTGCCAAATATCGTGACCTGTTACTGGCTCATTTGAAGAATATCTCGCCACCCAATGAGTGAACCTCTGCAGGCGATCATCGTCTACGTGCGCCTGGAAATGTGAATCAGATGTATATACTCCGACAAAATATCCAGCCTTCTCGCATCTGTCGCAGAACGCAATCACAATATTCGTAAGGACATCTCTGCTGTTGTTCAACATCTTACCTTCTACGTCGTAGTAGATAGGATATTCAAACTGCTTACCTGCAATAACTGACAGGAAATGGTCTGCCTCCTGCTCTGCCTCCGCAACAGACTTTGCATTGCCGTAATAGTATGCACCTACCGGAAGTCCGATAGCCTTACACTGTGCATAGTAATTTTCAAACTTGCTGTCCTTATACTTGCCATCGTCTGCACCTGCAGCCTTGATAATAGCAAATTTCACTCCTCTTTCATTCCTGGCCTGCTCAATGCTCATATCTCCCTGCCAGTGTGAAATATCAATACCAAAAAGTTTTTCCATAGAAAATTCCTCCTTAAATCAAAATAAGGGGCAGCTTTTCAGCCACCCCGATGTGATACCTTTTTCAGAACTTATGCTTTGATTAACTTTCCTTTTTTGAGAAGATTAACCATCTTGGTGTTCTGCGCTGCGGTATATGCGTAGTTTGTAATGCCATTTGCGGCTGCAATCTTGGCCCGGTGCGCCTTCGATGTGTCTTTTTCGCCCACTGCAGCAAGCGCCGTAATAATAGACCCTGATGTTCCTTCATACTTAGGATAATAAGTATTTCCGTGTCTCGGGTTTCCGGAAACAACAACTACCGTATGTCCTTTGGTCTTTGTGACGAGTACATCACCGTTGAACAATTCCGTCTTGGAAGTTACCGCAATCGCTTCCATAAACTGTCCGGTTGCCTTCAATGCCGATGCCTCAGAAGCCGTATTGAAATTTCCTGGATCAAAGCCAGCCTGGATGCAGCACGCTCTCACAAGTGAACTGCAGTCTGCCTCTGTCTTTACAGAAATTTTAGAGAGCTTTCCGACTCTTCTCAGCTGTTCGATCACATTGCTTCTATGTCCCTGGCAATATCCGATATTGTTGTTTCTGCATCCCTGCAGCATAGCTTCTGCGATGGCGTTTGCTACCGTGATGCTCTTCGGTCTCAGACAGTACCAGCCTTTTGAATGGACGTAATACGCCTGGGTTGATACCTCGTTTCCAGTCTGATCTCCCGGTTTTCCTCCGGAAATGTGACCGTTCTCGTCAATTCTTGCGCTTCCAACTACTAAACTCATGGTTCTTCCTCCTAACAAAAATAGGGCAGTCTTTCGACCGCCCTGTGCTTACGATATGTTCTCAGATTACTCCTCATCCTCACTGTTGGAGCCGATGTTGGCTGAGTCAGTCAAACCTTCACCGATGATGTACGCCACTACGGACGCTCCCGCCATAATGAGTGCTGTAACCTGTGTTGCCGTGTTGTCTGTGCCGCCAGTAGCCAGGATCATCATAGATACGAATGACGCTACCGCAGTCCATAACTTTCTGCTTGTAAGTTTTCTAACCCAATCAATTTTCTTCATGTTTCTTTACCTCCTGTTATAAAAATGAATTTTTTTCCATGCACTTCTGATAAACTTTGTCTATCTCGGCAATGGCATTTACTGCTTTGCTGTTCTTGTATTCCGGATGCTCTGTGCAATAACGCTCATAGTCCGAAATATCATCTAAAATCTGATTGAAAAACTCTTCGGAATGTTTGACATCCCTTCTCAACTCGTCGGCAAATCGCAGGATTCTTGTACGGCATCCGTCCGCATCATCTTTATCCATGCGCCTTTCGAGCTTGTTGTGCTTTTCTCCCAGTTCTTTTAACTCTTTCTGCACTGATTCCAGCTTATCCATAACATCCTTGTTCATCGACTTTCCGATGGCTCTCATGCCGTTTCCGATAATCTTTCCAACTGCAGACCACGGATTTACCTTGATGGGTGTGATCTGCACCAGCGTCAAGAACAGCAGTAGGGCTCCACCGCTTGCAAGAATTTCATTCAAAGACATTGGCTCTTTTACCTCCTTCCCAAACGCACCGCAGTTCCCACGGTACATCCGTAATATCTGCCGCCTTTTCACCCAAAATGGCCTCTATTACTGCATAAAGAATGGCATCCGCACGTAGGTCCTTATCGAACCGGTACAGATGCCATACCAAATGATTATGCAGGTTCAGCAGATCCTCTTCGTCTGCCTCGGTATTGAGCAAGCCTAACTCTACGGCCGCACTTTCCAGGCGGTCATAGTTGTAAAATTCTGCGTAGGGTATCATGTTGTCTCAAACTTCTCACCAGTGATTTCTTCAAACTCCGCTGCTGTTATCCATCCCTTGTCAACAGCGTTATGGACCATTTCGTCGGTCCACAATCTTGTCCCATCCGGCTTATATGTGTTGTAATATTTCTTTACAACCGAATACTTTGGACTATGCTTTGTTTTTGCCATGCTTGCTACCTCCTAAATTTCAATTCCAGTCATCATACTGAGATAATCGATCTGAGACTGCATCGTTTCCATTTTGATTTCCTCTGCAGTTTTTTCTCTAAAGGCGAGATAATATCCATCTACGCCTTCGTAATGCGTCTGCTGGATAAATGCACCATTCTCGTATGTGGTTACATTTCCTCCGGAACTTTCGACTGTCATCGGGGAGCAGTTGTCCTCGAAGATTGTCTCGTCGATTTCTGTCTCGCTTATGAAGTTGTTTCCGTTTTGGGTAAGTCCTTCAATGCTTGTTCCATCAGCCAGCGTAATCTTGAATGTTTCTTTTTCCATGTTATCCTCCTTCCGAATAGGCTGTAATATAGCTTAAACATATTGTCAATCTGCAGTCTTGACATGATTTTATAGTTACTGGCAATCCACGACTTGAAGCTGTTTTCAACTGTTGCAAAATCAATTTTTCCCAAGTCTAATTGCCTCTTATATGCCTTTAGCTTTTTCCGTTCTCTTGTAACAGATTTTGGGTTAATTTTCTTAACCACTCTTCCGGTATCAGTTAGCCAATACTGAATCTGCAGTATTCTGAACGGCTTGTCTATCCTGGCAATCCTTGTCTTTCTCATGTTTAGTATCAAGCCTATTTCATCAGCTAACTTTTTGATAGCTTCCAGCAAATTTTCGAGCCGTTCCTTACTTTCGGAAATAGCTCTTATATCATCCGTATATCTTCCATAGCCTTCTATGCTAAAGACAATCTTTGCGCAGTTATCTATCTTATACGGATGTATGATGCCTATATCCTGCGACGGCTGTGTGCCTATATCCACCCCCTTTCTCAGCATTTTTTCACCGGTCAGTAATTTGGGATCGACCCCGCAATTCATCATCGGGTCGATCTTTGTATAGTACATTTTTTCAATTTCATCATCCGAAAACCGCGATACATCTGTCTCGAACGTCTTAAACAGTCCGTCTATTATAAACTTGGCTGTTGTAATCGTCTCCGCATCTAGTTTGCTTTTATCCAAAAATTCGGATAATTGCTTTTTGCATATGTCGTGGTTCATATTCGGATAATAACCGGAGAAGTCAGTAAGCAGGATATATCCTTTGTTTGTTCCGTGAACCCTGTAATACCTGCGGAGATCATTTTCCAACTGTCTACGGAACATCGCCACACCTTTTCCCTTCTGACTGGCGGTATTTTCTTGTATGATATATGGCTTTAGTGCCGGTCCGAGAACATCGTCTGACAGCGTATGATAAACAGTTTTGTCTACCATATCACTGCTTGTGATATACCTCGGTTTTCCTCTTTCGCAAATTTTGAACTTTTGTCCCCGCCCTGGGTGGTAGTCCTTTTCTGTCAATTTTTTCTGTAAAACAGCTGTTTCTAGCAAATGATTTATTTCAAATAGTTGCGTTGAGTATTTCCACTTACTGCCATTCATTGCCTTTGTGCCGGCATCGTATAAATAATTGGCATCTTCAAACAGATTCATTGATAAAACCTCGTATATAGCTCCAAGTCGTAACCAGGAGCATCAAGGCCAGTATTAAGAGCCATCACTGGCTCACGGATAACCTCTCCTTTCGCATTGACCCACTAGGAAATCTATGTCCTGTCGTGTGGGTTTGTGAAATCCGGGCGGACGCCGTTGACATTGGAAGCGTTGTTGTAGTTCGCATTGCCATTGCTGTTGACATTGGCGAAGTAGGCGGCCGAGACCACCGAAGAGCAGTCTGAACAGAAGTTACCCTCATTCTTTTTAATTTTGGGAAGGAATTTATTGTCAGACGCTCTGAGCGATTTTATATAATTGTATAGCTTGTTAAGTTCCAACACGATATTCATATACTTGTTCTTATCGCAAGGTATCGTTTCAGCAATAAACTGTAGTTCATCCTGCAGTGCATTGCAATATTCCATCGCTCTATCCAGTTGAAGTCTCCTTTCGATAAATTCCGAATAATATTCCGGAAAGACTGTATTTCCCATGCGGAGTTGCCTCGAAATACCCTGGCATAAATCCAGCACGGTATCTCTTTCCTTCGTGATAAACCACACATTTCTATCCATTGTCAGCTCTCTCAGCAATTTCGCAGTTACTTCTCTTTCGGAAATATCCGCAATTCCTTTGGTCGCAGATTCCACGTAAGCCTCTATTCTCTTTTGACTCAAAGCAAAAGATGCCATTAGTTCAACTGTTATCCTTTTGCGAATGGCGTATGCCATGTGCTGTGCTTCTAACCTTGACTTCTTTCTTTTACTGTATTTTACATCTGACATTTTCTATTCCTCTATAAAGCTATAAGGCGGCAACAAGGCCGCCTTGATGTCTGATTATATGATAGCGGAAGCCGGGCGGACGCCGCCGACATAGGAAGCGTAGTAGTAGTCCGCATCGCCATTGCTGTTGACATTGGCGAAGTAGGCGGCCGAGACCACGTTCTGCAACCAGTACCAGTTTCTATTACAGATAAAGGACGGTGCTAGTGCAAACAATGCAAGCTGTTTGAAATCCGTAGTGTACAGATATGGAACCGTGCTTCCGTCGCAGGCAGGTGTGAACCAGTTCGCTCCGTATGCCATCCCCTCTGTCATGAGGTCCACCGTGCTGTCATACCATGATCCATTGCTCGGCTTACCGTTTGCTACTGCATTTACAAATAATCTTCTGACTGTCAAAATCTTATCTACCCCAAATGCCGCCTTGACAATTGTTTCTGCCTGAGCAAGGTTTGTGGTTTTCATTTCTGATCCAAAGTAACCTCCTGTAGTGACATTGGTCGCATTCATTCTTGCTGTATAAAGATTTGTGTCTGGAACGGCAACAATATGATGCTTTGTGCATTCTGTGTCTCCTGTTCTTAACCAATAATCAAAATGAGCAATTCTCCAATTTACTCCGTTTATGGTCCAGTAATCTCCGATGTACAAATCCTTGAATGTTCCTGCAGCAATCTGTGCGTGCTGCTCTGCAGTGACTGAGGTTCCAAGATATTTGCCTCGAAAAACACTGTTATGATAGCCAGCGTTATCATAACCATTCTCCAAGGCATTTGCTTTCCCAGCCAGCTCGTCCACTGCCTCCTGGAGATTTTCAGCGTTTAATCCGCTGCTTTCATTGTTGTAGCCTATAGATTCTCCGCTTTCTTCCTCCATATTCTTTTTTATTGTCTTAACCTCTCGATTAAGAGCTACCGTATTTTCAAAAATCTCTTTAGGAGCCGCATTGATATTATCGGCATGGTTTGTATCTGTCGTTTCTGTGATATTGATAGACTCCGAAAATACTGCATCTGCTTCGTTGACCTTATAACTTTTCACGTTGTTCCTCCTTCCTAAAAGATGTCGTCAAGCACGTATGTCTGCTCTACGTCATCATCTTTGCCCTTCCTGGTAAAGGTCTTGATACACACAATGTCACCATTGGTGTCATACAATCCGATTTCGCTGATTTCTTTTCCAGCAAGTTCACTCTCTGCAAGGGTACATTCGTATCTGCAGGTTGTGTCGTTCGGGAATGTATAACCATCAATGGCTTTGCGAAACAATTCCTTATTGAGCCTGGACTGGGATTCGGTCGGTGCAATGACTACACCGGAACCGTTTACACCGCCTTCGCCAAATGCCATGCCAATAATTTTCGGAAGCGTGATGGCTCCGGCACGTGCCTTAACCAGGTTTTCCCTGGCTTTCTTTGTGATTACCACGTTTTTGCTCTTTTCTGTACTCATTGGATATACTCCTTTCTATAAATTGAATTAAGGTTCTTCTTTCCGTCAAGCGTATTGCTGCCATCAAGAAACCAGTAATTCCTTGTTTTGGTAATGACCTGTGCCTCCACATCCGCATCTTCTCTTTCAATTCCCATGTGATGCGTAACTGCAGCTTCAAGTCGTTTATTGCCGCCTCTGCACCCCAACATAGCGTTGCCGTCGAGCAACAGTTTTCCGTCCAAATAGACAGTGTTCCAAAAATCAGCCTCAAACTCCGAACGGAATGCCGCCCTGGCATCCGAACTTGACCGTAAGCCGTATGTGCTTCTTACTTTCATTGAGCCTGTGACCTTGTTGTGGGCGCAGGCGACCATTGCAACGATTGCAACGCCCAGTTGATAGCCTCGTGTAACATCAAGCCTGTGTGAGCCGTCCAAATTCCACGAACCGTCCAATAGGTGCGTATTCCAAAAAATGATGTCCGAGGCTATCCGGATTGCTCCTGCCTTGACATCGTTTTCCGTTTCCTGTTCTGTTTTGAATTTTACCTTCTGCAGGTCTGCGTCCGTCGGGGTTGTAAATCCACCGAGCATATACTTAAAACCAAGCATCAGATTGTATCTCATATACGGATAAAGAAGGCTGGAACCATCCAGCAGTTTTCTTCCATCCAGCAGATTGCTATACCAAAACGACTCTGCGATATGGAAGATTATCTTTTTCAGATTCATCTCCTCTAAGTTCCGATTGTCTGATACAATCTCGGTTCGGTCATTCATTATAAACATCGTGTGTGACTGTTTCAGCTCATTCAGCATGGCTCTCGCCCGCTTCGACGCAAGCGTTCCCTCGCCCATGAAATATGCTTTGAACACATTCGGGTGTGGTGCCACGAAACCATAATCTCCCGGATCGTTGATGTCCGCAATTCGTACATCAAACCCGGTAGCGGTTTTTAAGTACCCTTCCATCCGATACGGTGTCATTGGCGCCCGATAGTCTCTCTTCCGGTAAATCAGCTGTCGTCTCTCCTCGTATGGAAGATTTTCTCGCACCGGCAGTCCCCACTTAATCTCGTGGTACATCAGTCCCCATGTGGCAGTTTCCGGAAACAGCTGGTTCAGAATATCCTCAGCTATTTCTCTTGCCGTGTCATACTCCTGGCCCATAACCTCGTACAACCACTTTCCAACATAGGAATTGTCGTAAAAGCCATCTGACACTGAGGCAATCATGTTCTTCGCACTCTCGCTGACCGGGAAATTTTCTAAATCAAACTTTTCCACATTCACACCCCCTAACCAAAATTAAGGGTACCGGTGTCCGGGTACTCCTCGCTTTTTAGAGTGATGTTCTGCATTTTCCCATTCATTGTGAATGTTTCAAAGTCCTCGACTCCTGTGATTGCAGAAATCAGCGGTCTTACATCGTTGTATCTCAGAACTCCTTCGATTTTCGCCTGCGCATAGACCACTCTCACGGCTTCCGTAAAGTCTGCCTTGATTTGCTCAATGCTGGTTGTTTCATTGTAGCTGAGCCCTGTAATAACATAATTTACGGCAACCGTTGTGGCTGCCACACAAGTCAGTTCTGCCGTTCCGGTAGGAAGTAATCTTGCTGACCTGTCATTTGGAGAAACGATGTAGTTATACACATCCTGCACCAGCTTCGCATTGGCCGGTTTTCCGTTTCCATCTACCAGCACAAGTTTCACTGTGCCAGGACCGTTCCAAGCAGGAATAACTATCGCGTCTCCTGCTCCTGCCTGCTTCGCCCATCTCTTATAGTCCGTATCATTCCCTAGGTAGGTCATGCTGTTGTCGTACTCTGCGGCGATCCTGTCGTAAAAATCATCGTCTGTCTCTCTCTCAGTACCGCCACGAATAGGCTCCGGATTGTTAACCTCGGTCACATTCTTATTGGGTACCATCATCAAGGCAACCGTATTCGCCGCTACGTTAGAACCTGTGCCTGCTTCAACCGCTGATACCGGTATAAGCACTGCTCCTTCGCCTCCAACAACCGCATCCTCTGTGGTGGCATACTCAATCGACGGGCCGGTTTCGGTTGCCGCCGTACAGAATACCGTTCCGGATAAAATCTCGGTTCCTTCTGCGGCTGTGATTTTCACATAGCCAAAAGCCGGTTCCGCTTCGTGTCTTGTGAGATGTACCTGGCGACCGTGAAGGTCTAACCATTCATCCCAGGCGTATTCCGGAAAAGAAATCATCAATGCCCTTACGATATGGAAATTGATAATTTCGTCTTTTTCCAACGCTGCAGGCATCGTCATATCATACGGAAAACCACCCGGCATATCGTCGATGTCGTCCGGCAGGTTGTTCATCATTCGCTCGTGAATTTCCTCTGCTGAGTTTCCTTCCAGGAACTCCGGTCTGTTAAATTCCGGCTGCATACTCTCCACCTCCTTTACAAGCTAATCTCTATTTCTTCATCCCAGTTGCTGCCCTTTACCTTGAAGGTTACGTGCATCTGATCGCCTTCCCAGGTAAATTGAAAATCCCGGACATTTTCTGCCCGGGGATTTACCATAATTGCATCTGTGATTGTTCTTTCTGCCATAGACTCAACAGTTTTTTCATCGTCGTTATCCATGGCACGTTCCATCTCGGTACCGATTGAATCGGGGTACGCCAAACAGCGGTACCGCTCTGTCTGTGCAATCTTAAAACACCAAATGGCGAAGGCTTCTTTGCCATCGCATTCCTTGATCCGGTGCGCCCCATCTCTCACGAAGTCTCCCAGTTCCGGGTCCCACTTCATACTCCTTTTGTACTGAGTATCGTACTGGCTGTCCTCTGAGATAAAATCCGGTACCTCAACAACCGGAAATAGTGGCTGTGACATTTGCCTCGCCTCCTTTACGATTTCTCGATCACATCGATTACGACTGCTTCACTCTGAATCCAGGCAACCAGCACTCGATCTCCTGCTTTCACTGCCGGTATCGTTACGCTGTGGCTGTGAAGAGGAACGCCCGACGGTGCTTTGTTGAGCCAGCTCTGTTCCGAGGTTGAAAGCGTCAAGCCTGCAGCCAGCCTGCAGATAGTGTAGTCTCCCTTCGGTATCGGCACCGGGAATGTGTTCGTTTTCAAACTTCCGTTGGCCTGTATTTCTCCAAAGTCCAAAGTTAACGGAGACTCTGTTTTCTGCGAGGTTCGTTTATCTAACACCTGTGCCAGTTTCGCTGTCCCTGGGTGTCCGTCAAATTGGTCCATCTATATCACCTGCCTTTAATCAAAAGTTCCGTCGTCAACCCACCCATACACATTGCTTCCGCTATCCGTGTGAATCAGATGCCAAGGGTGCGCTTTTCCGGAACCATTCTTAATCGTAATCTTTGCTTTTCCTGCCCTGGCTTTGTAACCTTTTGAACCTGGGTAGCTGCTCACATAATGGGTTCCACCGTGGAAATTCACGATGTCGCCCACATTGTAATCTTTCTTTTTCTCGGAGCTTGCTTTTTCTTTCTTTGGCTCTGCAAGTTCCAAATCCATTGTCATGCTGTAGGTGTCTACCGTGTGCTGGATGCCTTTCACGTAATAATACGACTGGGCAAGCTCACTCATTACATACACCAGGTCGCCTTTTCGGACAAACGGAACGTCCGGAGACTGTACTTTAATCTCCTTCTTGATTTTTCCCTCGTCGTCTAAGATTTCCTGTGCTGCAGATTTAGCATCCGCAAGGCTTTCATCCTTACCTCTCGTATAAATTCTCTGACGGATACCATACTTTGTCTCGCCGTTTACCGTGGCTTCAACACTGGTTCTTCCATCATCGTCTGCCTTCCCTACAACCTTGACCCTGGTAATCATATCTGCTGTGCTTATGCTCTGACTGAACATCTGTGTGTTATCCGTTCGGAATACATACACCGTCTTATTGCTTCCTCTCGGAATAACGGATGTCTTGCCTTTCCTGGCCTGCACAAAACACTGCTCTTCGCCTTTCTTTGCTGCATCGTCCAGCAAATTGATGATGATGTCTGACAGATACTTATTGTTCTCCACCGTTTTGCCGTGTGAAGCATTCGGACCTTGATATGATTCCTGCGGTATCTCCCAATCATCAAGAATCCCTTCTATCGCCGACTTTGTGCCGGTTCCGGAAGGAAAATATCTGTTATCCTGGCTCTTCTGCAGCTTGTAAAGTTCGTCGTAGCAGGTACATTTCAGCGTATGTCCTCCGCTCTTTTCAACCGGATTCCACGTTTCCACGTACCCTCGTGCTACTTCCTCGTCCTGGGAAGCACCATCTGTTGCGAATACTCCGACCAGGCATCCCGGCTTGATTATCTTCGACAGATAGCCTTTGGATGTCTTATCATTCTTTGCCACAAATGAGGTTCTGACGGATAACTCGCCATCGTTCTCTTCCCATCCGAGGTTTTCGATGTACTCCTTAATGTTGTACTGGTTCTTACTTTCGTCCATAGCCACGACCCGGTACTGGATTTTCGTCAAATCAATCATAGTGACCTCCTATCCCGGGATTGTCAGAACTTCTCCCGGCCATATCCAGTGACCGTGATCCGAACTGCTCTTTCCGTGCTTCTTTGCTGTGGACTCTATCGTATCCTTGTTTGCATCGTAAATTGTCGTCCACTTGGTACCGCTTCCCAGTTTCTTTGAAGCGATGCCCCACAGCGTATCTCCGGAGACTACTGTATAATTGCCTCCGCTCGATGATGAACTGGCTCTCGGCTTCGTTTTCCTTACAAACGCCGCAATTTTCAGTTCATTTGTACTGTAGATTTTCAGCGGTTTCTTCTGAACAAACGTAATGGAATACTCGACATTGCCATACGCTCCAACCGGTCTCGGCTGAAATGAAGAAATCGTAACATCCACGTTTATCCACGTTTCCGTTACGATCAATGTAAGCACTGTCTCATTAAACATATAGTCATTCAGAATTTTCACACACTCATTTGGACTTTTCCAGGCGTTCGTCTTGACGATTGCCTCATTCTTCTTTGACGCTCCGAAAAATACACCATCCCACGAAAACTCTGAAACATCCGTCCCCTTAGGTACCTTTACGGTACCCAGGGAGATGATGTCGAAACTTTGGTACTTGGCTGCATATTTGCCCTGCACCTTTTCGGGTAGAGCCGGGAACGTAAACTTTGAGCCCTTTTCCACCGGAATCAGTTTAATATCCATCGCCTACGCTCCTTTCGTGCTTGATACTGGCATATTGGCGAATACCTCGCTTAACTTGTCGGCTATGTTTCCACCGAGTTCGTCTGCGATCTCGCCTAAGTGCCTTCTGATTACGGCAACAATATCTTCCTCGCTCTGACCTTCCTTTGCCTCGATTTGGAAATTCGGACTTACTGCAACATTTACACTGATCGGACCGGTCTGTGGTGTAGAGGTCGGAACCTCTGAACTTACCGGAGCAAATGTTTCTGCTGAGTTGTCCTCATAATTACCTTCTGTGGTTTCGTTATAGCCATAGGATGCGTTTCTTGTCGCCTCAGTGAATAAATTATGGTCTGATACCATATCACTCAAATTTGAGCTTTCTACGCGACCGCCCTCTGCGTGCTTAGAAACGCCGAGTGCTTCGCCTGCCTGCTCGTACAATTCAAGTGCTCTTGTCCTTCGGCTTGGATTTGTCGGGATAACAAACTCGTCCCAACCTTCCTCTGCCAACCATGACAGCTGAGGGCCGCCACCAACTCGACCGCCCGCAGCGTGTTTCGCTGGTGTGGATGTCGTTGTTGGAATTGTCGGCAGTGTCAGCAGGTTGTACTTCGGTGTTACGTTTACCGTCGGACTGATGCTGAACGGACTTGCCGTTGCTGTATTGAGAGATGTCTGCAGGCTGGTTCTCAATCCTGCCGAGCCGTTGGTAAGACTCGTTGACGCTCCCGTGTTGAGAGACGTTCCGAGGTTCGTTCCAGCTGTCTGCCACTCTGCCTGCAGCGTAGCATAATACTCATTCGAGATAGGACCGTAATTCTCCATGACCGTCGAAAAATCAAAATCGGCCATCTGATCCTGCATATACTGTTGCATAAATGTGCTGAGTGTTTCTTCACTGCCGCTGTTCTCCAGGGCGTTGTGAAGTGCTTCTGAATAGGACGTCTTGACGCTCTCGAAATACTCGCCGTAGTAGTCTGACATCTTCTTTTTCAGATCCTCTGCATTCAAGCCGATTGACTCGCCTTCTGTCGGACCTGTGATGGACTCCATGAGTTCCGTCCAGTCCTCATTAGTCATTGAGTCCCAGTCGATTGCTTCCTTGATTTCTTCCGCAGTCGGTACAGAATCTTTGAAGTCTTGCATGATCTTCTCTTTGGTACCATCCGGTACCGCAAGTGCCGTCTGCAAAATCTGAGTCGCAATGTCTGTCTGAACCGCCGTATCGAGATTGAGCTTGTCTAATCCCATCCAGCTTGCCACATCAGCTGCAGTCCAAGTCTGTACGTCCGGGTGCGCCAGCAACGCATTGTTCAAAGCTGTTTCCAGCTTCTCCTTCGTGCTTCCTTCAATCTCCGGCATATAGCCTTGAAGCGAAGAATCCCACGCCTCGGCAATAGTTTCCAGGTTGAATGAAGATACCTTTGCGTTAATCTCATTCAGCTGGGCGTAGTAGCCATCGGTTGCTTCTTTCACGGCCGCATCGTACTCTTCTTGCGTGATAGCTCCGTCTGCCAGCTGCAGGTTCAGATTTGTGAGCGTGAGCGTAAGTGCCTGCTCGTACTGATCCGACGCATTGTTTACCTGCGTCTGTAGTTCTTCCTGCAGTGCATTGAAACTATCCATATCCAGCTCTGCGCCGGAATATTTAATCTTCAACGTGTCAAATTCCGCATCCGTCCTGGCCTGCGAAATCTTTCCTGTGATAGTTGAAATCTGATCCTGCAAGCTCTGAATTTCCGCAGACTCGTCAAGACTGATAACGCTATCCTCTAAGGCAATATCCACTTTTCCGCTGAGTTCTTTTCCCAAATCGTCCAGCTGTTTCTTCATGCTGCCGTAGTAGCTGTCGAGACCGCTGGTATCTGCGTCGGTTCCAGTAAGCAGCTTCAAAGCGACTGTAGCCTCGTAATGATTGTTGTCAATATAGGACTGGCTATCGCTGATGAAGTTTTCGATTGCGCTCTTGTAATCGTCCTTCTGCAGTTCGTCCAGTTTCATTCCTAAGCTGACTTTCCAGTTCTCCTTTTTCAAAGTCGATACTGATGATTGCAGGTTGCTAAGTGCCTGCTGCGTGTCACTGGTTGCAGTTGTGAAGGTGTTCAGTCCATCCGTCATATCGCCGAATGTAATATCACTCGCAATACTCTTGACCTCTTCCAGGGATAACTTAATCTTTCCGAAAGCATTCTTTGCCACGTTTTCGCACTCTTCCTGGAACATAGCTGAAAACTGCTCCGCAGAAACCTCGCTATCATTCATAGCATCCTGCAGAGCCTTATTCTGAAATCGTACATCTTCGATTGACAAACCGGTTGCCTGGAAAATCTTCTGAGCCTTCTCGGCTTCCTTCTGCATTTCTTCGACATTATCCTGGTACTCTTCTTTGACCTTATTACCCTTGATCCATCCTGCGATACCTCCAACACCGGCACCGATTAAAGCACCGACCGCTGTACCAAGACCAGGAATTATAGAACCAAGTGCTGCACCCGCCGCCGCACCAGCTGCTACACCGCCTGCTTTCCAAGCGGCTGAACCACCGTAAGCGGCTTTCTCGTCCTTATTGTCAGACTTGATAGATTTATACAAATCCATTGCACTACTTACGAGTGTTGCGCCACCGGCAATCGCTCCTGCTCCTGCACCCATTCCTACTGCAGATAAAGCTCCTGCGCTTAGTGATGCGCCCCCGGCCAGGTTTCCTGCTCCGAGGTTGATTGCCAGCATTGCCGACTTTCCGAGAAGTCCGGTACCCATTGCAGATGAACCGAGCATTGCTGCCCCAAGTCCCATCTCTCCTGTTCCCGAACCTAACACTGTCTTTCCTGCTTTCCCCAGGCTGATTGCTCCCTTGCCAAGACTAATAAACGGACTGGCAATCTTACCGAGCAATACCGCTGAGAATACAGACGACAAATCTGCAGACTTACCGCCCGGAAGCAGTTTGCCCGCATTTGATACTAAATTACCGAGTCCATCCATCAACTTCGCAGACACGGCATCGAAATCAAATCCCTCTGAGAATCCTTTAGCGAACGACGCTCCGATGCTGGTTCCCTCGTCGAATGTTTCCGAGATGTCAATACCGAGCATTGTCATAACGCCGATCTTAATTCCGCTACCGATGCCTTTTCCGATGTCTCCGGCGAAATCAGCAAATTTTGCCTTTCCTTTGGTGTCCCACCACTCCTTGAACGGATCAGCAATAAATTCATCCCAGCTCAGTTTCACCTTGCCGAGGAAATCTGCGTTTTTCCATTCTTCTGACTCTGTTAAGTCATGGAATTTCTTCTTCATGCGGTCCACCTTTGTATCTACCCAGTCCATCATTTCATCAAGACCGGATTCAACCGCTGGCATCTGATCGGTAAGCCAATCTGCCAGGCTTCTCACGTATGGAGATAACCTCTCGCCAAATGAGATTTTCACTCCGTCTACTGCACTCTGCAGCAATGTGATAGAACCTTGCAGGTTATCCATCATCGTTTCAGACATATTTGCTGCCGCTCCATCTGCATTGTTGATGGCATCTGCCAACTTGTTATAGTCCTCTTCCGAGGCGTTCAAGATAGCAAGCAAACCTTTCTGTGCCTGTGTTCCTGCGATTGTATTTGCCAGGTTTGACTTCTGCTCAGCCGTCATGCCTGCCGTAGCCGTCCTTAATTCACCCATCACATCAGATAAATCCCTGGCCTGTCCATTGGAATCAAAAAAGCTGATGCCTAAGTCTTTCATAGCATCAGCCGCTCCATTTGTGTTCGTCGATAATCTCGTGAATATTGAGTTGAGTGCCGTACCGGCCATTGTTCCCTTGATTCCAGTATTTGCCATTAAACCTGTCATAAGGGCAACATCTTCTATGGAGTAACTGAGCGATCCTGCCATAGAGCCTGCATATTTGAAAGTCTCGCCCATTCCGGAGACTGTCGTGTTCGCATTTGATGCAGCCGCCGCCAAAACATCTGAGAAGTGTCCGGCATCACTGGCTTTCATATTGAACGCCGTAAGTGCATCCGTAACAATATCGGATGTCGTTGCCAAATCTTCTCCGGAAGCTGCGGCCAAGCTGAGAATGCCTTCGATACCGTTCAGCATATCGTCGGTTTTCCATCCAGCCATTGCCATGTAGTTAAACGCCTGCGCCGACTCTTCGGCTGTGAATTTCGTGGTTGCTCCCATTTCCTTCGCCTTATTCGTCAGTTTGACAAGCTCTGTGCTGGTGGCTCCGCTTATAGCCTGGACCTGTGACATTGCGGCCTCGAAGTCCTTGTATGTCTCTATCGTGTCTTTCAGACCGATACTGACTCCAAGGACCGCTCCGACTTGGAAAATCGGATTTTTCAACAGGTTTATGATCCCTCGAACCGGGGAGGTTATGAGGTCAATCGCTCGCATTGTAACGCTCCACGTTTTCCCTGCAAAACTCCTTAACCCATTACCCAGCGTAGAGAGTACCGGACTGATCCGTTCCTTCGCTTCAAGCAGGACTTCGTACTTTTCTTTCGCCCAGCTTGCCAGGCTCTTTTCGGTTTTCTGAGCTTGCTTGTCAAACTTGGAAACTGTGTCGCTCGCTTTCTTGGCTGAACTATTCGCACTATTGGCCGCTCGTTCCATCTTCTCGAATTTCTTCGTAGCATTGGAGACTCCCGGATCGGTATTATCGACCGTCTCAATAGGAATTTCAATTCTAAGTGTTTCCGCCACCGTCATTACCTCCTTTCTGTGGTTCTAGGGCTATCCGCATAGACGCAAGCATGAACGCCTGCACGCCTTTCGGTTTCTCGTAAAATTCATCGGGGGTTATTCCTGTCTTTTGGAATATGTGATGCAGCAAGCACATCTTGCCCCCCGCTTCAATTAGTTTTTTGCTACTTCCTCAATGTTGCTCTCGTAGCCGCTGAGGGTGTCGATCGCATCAATAATGCGGTCTTTCTCGCCAGCTTTAAGTGTGTACTCGATTACATCCAGGCCGGACATAATCTGAAATCCTTTGCTTTCAAGCGCCTGCCATACCTTCTTGTTGTCCCATAACTTCTCTCTATCCTCTGCGATAGTCGCCTTGTGGATGATTGCTGACTGGTACTTGATACGGTCTGTGTCCTCCGGCATCTTGATACCAAGCTGCTTATTACGAACATACTTTGTAAATTTCTTACGGCACTTGTCGTACTCCTCTGAGCCGAGAGGTCTGATAGAGAATGCAAAAGCGAGCTTGCCGTTTCTGACAATCTCAATCCTCTGTGTTTCCTCTTCATCGGAAGCGAAATCTGCAGCCGCAATCAGACCTGCGATGAAGTCCTCCTCATTCGCTCTGATTACCTGCTTTGTTTCCTCTTCGTTTGTCTCCACTGTGCTTACTGCAGGCTGAGTATTCTCCTCAGCTGTTGCCTCGCCTACTGTTACGCCTTTTACAAATTCTTTAGCCATTTGAATGTCCTCCAATTCTTTTTGATTAAATAAAGGGGAACCGCTCCGGCTCCCCTACTGGTTTCTTATGTGGTACCTCTTATCTGTCTACGCCGAGTAATGACTGTAACTTAGGCGGTCTGTTGACAAAGAAGTTCCAGTTTCTCTTGATAACATCGCCGACAGTGACATTCTGAATGTCTACCTGTCCGGAAGGAATACACTCCTTGTAAACCACACGTTCCTCGGAACCATTGCGGCCGAGAAGTGAGCCCTGGAAGTTCCAGTGTGGCATATTCTGTGTTTCTAATGATTCCATAAGCGCCTGGATAAACTCATCGTCCTCCACTACGATCTGAGACATAGTGAGGCTGACAGCAAATGTATTGGCTGTCTCGTGTTCCTGTGCATCTCCAAGTACGCTATACTTTGCATTGTTCCAGTTTACGTTGGACGTGAATGTGTCAACCGTAGCAAGTAAAACGCCGTCCTCACTATAAAATGCTCCATCCTTGCCAGTGCGTGCATGCCTTGAATCGGCTGCTGCTCTTTCATTTCTCATTACTTCTTACCTCCTTCTATTCGTTCGTGCTGAAACGGAAGATGAAGCTGAGGTAGATATGCTCCATAGAATCCTTGTCGATTACATCGATGTCAAACCATGCGCTGTCTCCATCAGCAGTGTAAGCGGTACTTTCAGTTACCTTGCAAGCAGTGAGCTTACTCTCTTCTTTCATTGCATCGCCTACGCCCTGCAACTGAGAAATTACAGTTGCTCGACCGTTGGTGTCGTTGTCTACCTTGCCTACCAGGTTGTCAGAGGTGGTATTGATACGTCTGATAAGCTCGAAACGAGTCTTAACACGGCGAATCTTTTTCCAGCCGTCGTCCTGGTTGTCCTTCGGCGTAATGAGGGTATTGATTGCATTATCAATCCACACCTGCTTAGCCTTGTTATAGCTGAGTACCAGGCAGCCTTTCTTCTCCGCAGCGATCATTTCAGTGTTTGTCAGCTTTTCCTTAATCTCGGAGAAGCCGCTGACTACTGTATGAGTGAGCGAAGAGTTTGCCGCTACTGCGCCGATCATACCGGCAATACGTGCTGCAGTCTGATAACCGTCAATCTCCGTACCCTGCTCATTCACATGGGCATTGAGAACGTAGTGCATTTTCTCGTCATTGAATGAAGCGGCGTGTGCTTCCCTTGTTTCCAGGTCTACCGTGTGCTTCTCAGCAACGACCGCCTGTGTAAGGGACGCCGCATCAAAAATACGATTGATGAAACTCTGCAGAAGCAGATGTACCGAAGTGTCCTCGGTATCGACGCAGATTGTGTTAAACTCATACGCCTCTACCTGCTTAAACGCATTGGAGTAGTCCCCATTCGTTACCTGCGGATCAGTTCCCTTTGTAAACTGGGACTGAGACACGTTCTGTAATGTTACGGTGCCGGACTTGATAACCTCTGCCTTGAAATTCTTTGAAGATGCCAGCGCATCCACAAGGGCATTAGCTTCGTCTGTTCCGGCGGCAAATTCTACCTTCTCAAACTCTGTTGTACCGGCATAAAAAATGCACTCTTTGAGAGTGCTGTCTGAGAGCTTCTCACGGACTGTTACTACAAAGTCCTTTGCTCCGGGATATTTGGCTGTGATGCTTACTGCATCCGTGCTGTCGTTGTCCTGCAACTTGATACTACCCTGAGTGCCGCCGTTACCGACTCTGCAGGCGATGATCGTCTTTGCGCCGCCAGCGATTGCCTCCTTCATTGCGTCCGTAGTAAGTGCGGTACCGAATGTTCCTTCGTAGCCATCCTCTGCAGATAATTCGATTGCCTCGTTGAGAGGACCGAAATCTGCACGGAAGATTACTGCGGTAACGCCATTCATAACACCAGCGGCGGCATTTCCGCCTTTCTTCTGAATGTTGAAATAGGTACCAGGACGCACCTTAGTTTCGCCTAAAATGAATGTTCCTGCCATTTCTACTTAACCTCCTTCTGTAAGAACTTACTTACAATTTCCTTTGCCTCTGATACTGTGTACTCGGCTTTGCCGTCAGTTTTCAGAGCGGCTACAACACATTCCTGCATTGTGCCGAATACGCTTCTTGCGTTGCCTGCAAGCTCGCTTACTGTGTAAACGGACTCTGCAGGGGCCTTTTTCTCCGGCTTCTTTTCTGCCTTTGTTTCAGCAGGTGCCGGAGTTGCTGTTTCCTTAGCCATGCTTTACCTCCTTAACTGTAATTTCCATGAGCTGCCATAAGCACGTGAGGCTTAGCCTTGTACCTAAGCAATCCATAGTGACCTGTGATGAATACCTGGCCTTCCTTCAAGTAGTCAGATTTGTAATTCACCTGCAGTCTCTTGATGAACATAGGCGAATGGTCCAGCATAATTACCTCTCCGTCGAGTGACAGGTGGTTGGCAATATCTGCGGCCATCTTCAATCTCACTGTGCTTTCCGGGCATAAAACATGGACGGCAATTCTACCGTCCATCCAGGCTACTGTATTCGTTTCTTCCTGCTTCTCAGATGAAATCAGTCTGCAGTAAACCACCGGCTGATCCGCTGAGGCTTCGGTTATCTCCTCCATCCGGTCATATCCCATAACCAGGCATTCCGGGTACAACTCCTTGATATACTTATCAACCGCCATTACCGGGTCCGGATCGGACGTCTCCATAGACGGATATTCCAGGATGTCAAATCTGACTTCACAGCCGATTACAACACCGGCTTTTCCTGCATCCTCGCCCATAGTAAACGCATCCGTTCTCGCCCAAGTAAAGCAATACGGTGTACCGCCTTCCGGAAGAAGGATCACATCACGCAGGCATTCCTTCACGATAGGTGCTATATCCTCCGGGAATGTGTCTGCCGTATTCTGACAGAATATCGATACCGAAAGACTACCGGCGCTGTTTCGTTCTTCGTTTGCCTGCAGGTCATAGTTGTAAGTTACCATAGGGTACTGCGTTTCACCGCCCCACCCTTCCTGTTCGTCGCCCGGTGCTTCCGGACTAAAAACAGCAGGCACACCGTTGTAGGTTGTAAGCCTCTCTGCGAGTGCTGCCGTACTGACGAACCTTTTCTGAATCAGTTCTTCCAGCTTCACTCTGTCGCTCCTTCCTCAGTGTCCTGCTTTTCGATGCCGTAGGTCTTGACCTCCGACATATCGTGTGAATATCGGATTTCCCACTGAGCGTCTACCGCTTCATCAATGGGAATCCGAAAGTGATTAGTTACATTGCCGATACCCGGATGATACTGGACGATCAGCTCCTTCTCGGTGGCTGATGTTACAAATCCGGCTTTACCTTCCGGCCATGTGCGATGCTTGCCATAGACCAAATCGCCCCTGGCAATCTCGCTCAAATCGAAGGTTGCTATCGGCTGTTCTACTACCAGTGCCATATATCATGCCTCCTTAGCCATACGGCTCCTTGTAAATTTTCTCAATTTCCGGGGTTGCCTTCTCCTTGATCTTGTCTACGAATGGTCTTGCTGCCATTTTCTTCGTTCCGTTTTCAAGGTAGCCAGCATACTTCTCTTGGCTTTCCAGCTCTGCAATGATTTGGACTCCGCCACCAGCGGTACTGCCTTCGCTCTTTACCTGGCCATTCCAGTGCATACGGAGATTTCCTGTACGTCTTGCCGGTGGTTCTCCTGGCGCCGAAGCTGTGTAGGTCGCTTTGCTGTGTGGCTTGCGATATGTTCGCCCGCTTCTCTGACCTTTTAGCACTTCCAGTTCTGCGTTTCTCATAGCATTCACTGCCCTAACGCCCCTGGCTACGACTTGCCGGTTGATTTTGGCTACCTGTCCTTTGACTGTTGCCCTTATGGCACTTCCTGCGCTCCCTGCTTTTCCATCGTTCCACAGTTTCATTTGACATCCTTCCTTTCCTCGGCGTAGTAGATTGTGGATATACCCAAGCTACCCACCTCGTCCAGGTCGATGATGTAAAACGTGCGATTTCCGAGTATGAGTTTATCGGACTTCTTTGCTTTCGGACTTCCCGCCTGCACAATCGTATGGGTGCAAACACGGTCTCTCGTTGAATGAGATTCCTTCTGTTCCTTCGTGGACTCGGCAAGACATCCTCTGATGATCTTTGAGCCGTCTCCTTTCGGGTCGTTTACTACCCTTCCGCTCGCTGTTACAACCTGCGTATTTGACTCGACAACAAAATCCTTGAATAAGTTTCCCGGCCTTAAATACATAAATCTCGCATTTATCATCCGTTCCACACCCTCTCGTTTTCGTGCATTCCGGTATGGAAGTAAGGCGGACCATCTACCCCATTTCCGAACCGTGGCACTGACACTGATTCTGCCTGGACCTCTTTTTTCAGCTTGTCGTAATCTTCTTTCCAAAGTTTCGCCCTGCCATTCATATCCAGGCTGAGAGGACCGGTCTTTGTGTTGACCTCATACGCAAAACGACGGCACAAACTTTCAAGAAGCATCAGCTTCGCACGCTTCCACTTATTCGGGTATGCGTCGATTGCTGCTTGTATCTCCTCGTCGGTCAATGCCGTCGTATCTGCCAGGCCCTCTACCATCGTGTCTCCAAGTTCAAACCTCATACGGTCTTTGCCAAACTCCGTGATGTTTCCCGGCTCATATGTGTATGCACCTTTTGACATTAGGTATCAGCTCCCTCCGTAATGCTGTCTGTGGTTGCGTTACCGCCTACGGATTCGTTTGAATTGCCGTCAGCGGAGAATAAAGTGTCGTGCTGTTTCTGAGCCGCTTTCTTGACCGTAGCGCGTGTGTCTAAGGCGTGAATCAAAATCAGAACGCTGTCGGACTGTACGTTGGCTACTGCCTTTGCACCATCGTCCGCATTCATCTGCAGTACATCGACCACAGACTGAATATCCTCTGCACTGCAGGAAACCGCCGTCACATTGTCACCCTCGCCCTTGACTGTCACGGTAAAACCGGCATTGTCGGAGTCGAACGGTTTAAGCTCTGCGACTGCGGACTGGATCATCTCGTCCACCTGCTCCTGCGTAAATCCTTTGCTTGCATTGGCGACTGCATCGGCCATCATCTTGTCTACCTGCTCCTGCGAATAAAGGGCACCGGACTGTTCCGGTACCCCTGCTTCGTCATTTGCGATTGAGATTACGCCGAGTTTTTCTTCCCTCTCGACATTTAACACAATGTCTGCCGGGATTTCATCCCCTGCGAAGAATTTTCTGCCGCCATAACTGCAGCGTTTCTTTGCAATCAATTTCATGGCGAACCTCCTTATACAGCGTCGCAACCGAAGAATGCGAGATCATCTGCGGTTTTCTTCATGTCGTATGCCATAAGACCCTCAACGAGCTCTGAATGTGTTCCCGGTGCGCCAGGATAATTCAGAATCGGAAGCAAAATTCCATTCTCCAGCATATCCCATGTGAAGATGTAACCTGCAGAAGGCTCCTCGACGGAAGGTGTGTCTGTCGCATATGCTAACAGGAATGAGTTCGGATCCCCGATATATCCCATATCTGCATTCTGTCCTAATCCAGCTTTGTTCTGAACAGTTCTGTCGAGGACAATTCTGTCAATTTCAAAGAGCTGTGCCAGTACGTTAAGATTTACTTTTGCCGGGTTAGGAGTAGAACCGCCGTATTTTACCCTCTCGAGGATTGCTGGGTGCTCTTTTAACGCATTGTAGACGTTTACACCCAATCCAAGTCTGTTAGGGGTGCGGCCGGTTTCCTCATTGATCTCAGTCATTTTGTTCTGGAAGAAAGCGATCGGGTCACTGTTTCCGTTGCTGAACTTGATAAACTGTCCGGATGTAACAGACACGGAATCGGTGCCTGTTGCCTCGTTTTTCCATACTCCTTTGCGCATGAAAGATTTTGAAAACTCTGCATCCTGGTGGATGTTTGCCTGTGTTGCAATCACCTTAGTTCTCTGCTGGCGTGGGTCTTTGGTGTGAGGTCCCTGTCTGCGGTTAAGGTCTGTCTGACGGATATTATCAATACCCATCATCATCTGATCTACGTGGCAGGCATAGTTCTCTGTATGCTCTGAGATTACTGCCGGGTCAACTGAACCGTATGCCGGTTTTCTATTCCAGTTATCACGTAACAAATCCTCTTTGTCAAATACATAGTAATTGTCAGAGGACAGCTGCACCGGGCAAACAGGAAACATATTCTTTGCAAAAGATGTTGTTTCCTGCTGATAGTAAGCCAGCGCCATTGTTGAAAGCGCTGTGTGCGGTCTAAATGCACCCTTTGCGATTTCTGCCTGGATGCTTTTCGTTGTTCTTTTCATTTACCATTTCCTCCTTCTTTATTTTGCGGCATTCTTCTGATACTTGGAAATCTGAACTCTAACATAGTCATTCTCAGCTGCATTGCTGAGCGCCACGCCGATCACATAATCTCCGTCAGCTGCCTTTGTTGCTTTTCCTGCGGTTGCAGTTACCTCTTCGCCCTTCTTGATGGCTCCGCCAGCAAGAATGTAGCCGATGTCCTTAATCTGAACATCTACCTGGTCGCCCTTTGCAACCTTTCCGGACTCTGCTCCGGAGATGTCGTTATAGCCTGCCTCAATAATTGCAATGCCTACGATAGGTGCTGTGCCGTCGGTTGCTACGACTACATCTCCATTCTCGTCATATTTGAGAATGAGGTTTCTCACATCGTCGATAGCAGCACCGGCCTGCTCTGCGATTGTCACAGACTGGTTAATCTGTGAGCCGTTGAAGTTTCTCTTTGCCATGGTCTTTTCCTCCTTCCTTAAAATCCTTCCTCAGCGTCGTATGCGTCCATAAGGTCCGGGTTATCTTCCCAAGCCTTAGCCAGCGCATCCGTATAGCTCATGGAAGGTTCTTTCTGCATATAGCTCTTGGCGATGCCTTCGATCTTGCCCTCTGCATCACTTACGTGCACAGAGCCGTGGCCGGACTTGCCTACCTCAGAAAAAACGCCGGACTTGTTGACCGCTTCCACGGTGGCATCAAGAACGGCGATCATATCGTTGTATGCAGTTCCACCGGTAGCTCTGAGAGATTTGAGCATAGGTACAAGCTCCTCTTTCTTCTTGCCGATGATTTCATACTTGCCTGCTACGGCTTCAAGTTCTCTGTTCTCAGCATCCTCACGGAACTTTCTGAGTGCTTCGATTTCTGCCTTAACAGCAGGATTGAGTCCCTTGTAGATGTCCTCGCCATCTGCAGGTGTTTCCTGGTTCTGCTCAGGCTTCTCAACAGACTTTGTTACCGCAGGTTTTCCCTCCGGAGTCTGCTCTGTCTGAGCCGGGTCGTCTGCCACGCCGTATCTCTTCTCAATATCTTCGAGAATGAGAAGCTCAGCCTGGGTCATTTTGCTCTTGTCGATCTTCATATCTTCGTTGTCTCCTTTCGACTGTTTCTTTTTGCCCTGGTCCTTTTTGTCCTCTGTGTCTACCTCCGGATCGTCTCCTTCTCCGGCAGGCTTTCCAGCGGCGGTCTGTGCCTTCTCGATGTTGTCATTCAGCCTTGCAGCCGCAGACTTCATCATTGCCAGGTCACTCTCCGTCACCTCGTCACTCTTTACGATGTTGATTACCTTTCCGCCGGACCAGTTGCTAATCGCTTCCTTCACTACTGCAGTGAACTCGTCAAGGCTCTCATTCATCGCTGTTGCTGCGCCGGTGCTATCCAGCTCCTCGTCATTCAGAATCGAACAGAGGCTTGCCTGCAGTGCGTAGCATATATCCCAAATTTCCAGTAGGTAGGATTTATCTTTATCCTTTACTGTCCTTATAGGCTTTTCTTGCGGAGTGCCGGGTGTGTTTATCATTTATCTTGATTTGTTATTGTCCTTTATGTGTACTTGAATTTGTACCGAAATTTGCACGAAGAAAGAGAGCCGGTACCTTTGCTCATGGCATTGGTGCAGGCTCTCATATGTGAATAGCTGTTATGGAGTTAGCATATCTTGATCTTATTTCCCAGGTCGTTCATAATTTCTGTTGACTTTTCCTTTGTCACATGGCTGTAAATATCCATTGTCGTTGAAATATCTCTATGTCCCATAATCTCTTGAATGACCTTGACATTTGTTTCGTTTTCGCAAAACCTTGTACAAAATGTATGTCGGAGAATGTGCGGAGAAAATACCGGTAGTGGTTCGGGATCTCTGTTTTCCTTTCCTGCAGTCTCAGTTTCTTGCTGATTATATCGCTTTACAATCCTGGCAATAATCTGATTGATACTGGCTATCGAGTAGGGCATTCCCTTTGATGTATGAAACACGAAGTCCGTATATCCGTCAATCGTAGCGGTGCCATGTGAGCCGGTCAAATTGTCAATGTCTCTCAGATGTACGAGTTGCTTTCTAAGGTCCATAAGCAGAGGTATGTCCCTGTTCCCGCTCTCACTCTTTGGCGTAGTTACATGATATGTCATTTTACCGTTTACATTCGTGTAGTGCATAGCATGGTTGATGCTGACCGAACCCTGGAATAGGTCAATGTCTTTCCAGGTCAATCCCATTAGCTCAGACACTCTAACCCCGGTTCCCAGGAAGAATGAGAACATAGGCAGATACACACGGTATGTCGGAGACTCTGAAACAAACGTGATGAAATTTTCCTGTTGCTTAACCGTGAGAGGTTCCCTTTTCTTAGCCGGTCTTTTCCCTATCCTTGAAAATGCTTTCTTGGCCGGGTTGCTTTGCAGGGCGTTGTCCTGGACTAAATCCTCGAAACACCCATATATGATTACGTGCAGGGTATGTACTGTCGCTGTTGCCAGTTCCTTATTTTCGAGCAGTTCCTTGTACAATTCCACGATATGCACTCGCTTGATCCGGTCAATACGCATATTGCCAATATTGCTTTCTCTCACGTAGTTATTCCAATACCTGGTATATAATTCCCTGGTCGTAAGTTTCAAATTGCTCTTGTATATATCCATCCATTTCTCAAACCATTCATTGAGCGTGGCTTTCGGAATGTCGCTGTAGATACCATTCTGTAGCTGTGATTCCTTTGTGATGATTTTCTTTTTCAGTTCGTTCAAGTCATTATCCGTAAGAACATACTGGGTACCATTTATCATTTTTCTCCAAATGTACCGTAGGTCTGATTTCTGACTTACATTAGGCGGAAGCACTCTCCCGCGGTTGTCTTTTCTGTTCTTTGCCATATTTTGTCCTTTCCGGCGAAATGCCGGGGACATTATCCCAGGCACTCGCTCATTAAATTCATAGCCATTTTGAAACCGAGCACAAAGCCGGCCTTTTCAGACGCTCTTGCGTATGCAATAGCTTTGTCGTAGGTTCTCTGATAGGTCACGTATTCGCTGTCTGTATGAACCTGATCCGTTATACTTTCCAGGGCGGTCAATGTCTCGCTCTGTTCCGGTGTCAATGCTGATTCCTCATTCACGCTTGCTTTGTAGTTTTCAAATAACTGTTCCATTGTCTCTGTGGTCTTGATTGCTTTACTCATTCGCTTTTCCTCCCATTCGCTGATCTGTCGCTATAATTTCTGTGTGGGAGGATAGCTCTGTGGCAATCTCTCCCATTTATGGGTTATGGCCCGTTCCCCCTTTCGGGGGCGGTGCCAGTTGCCTTATGCTATCGTGAAGCGTTTGCTCTTTGTCGGTTTCGTAAACTGTTCGCACAGTTCCGGAAACGCTGTTTTTAATGCCTTGCTGTCAAGTGAATTGCTGATGATTGTTTTCCGCCGGACTATGAAGTTGCCGGTCTGTAATTCTTCGATGTCCTTGCTTTCGAGGTCTCTCTTAATTTCCGCTTTCAGTTCGTTTTCTTTTTGCTCAATCTCTTTTCTCTGTCTCTCTAATTCCTGGAGCTTTTTAATTCTGTTGTCAATCTGTCTATTTGTCATAGCCTATACCCTCGCTTTCTCTCTTAAATCGCTCTTGCGATAACCATTAACTCTGTCTCGGTTGCCTTTGCAGGATTGAAATTGCTGATTCCTGCGGTCAGTGCCATATTGTAAATTGCTGTTGCAGGTGTGATACCGTACTCTTTTGTCTGTCTCTCAATTTCCTTGTTTACTTTCTCGATATAACTCATACTCTCAATCCTTTCTTGTGAGCCCTGGGTGGCTGTTTAAGTATCTATGCACTCTTGCAATCCCAATCTCCCTTATCCGTTCCCAGTGTTATGTAATATTCTTGCTTTCCCTTTCGGTACTCCCGTCTATTTTCGCTCACAGTTTGTAATGATTTTTGTTATTATTTGTTTGTTTGTAATTATATTATAATGTATTTCGTTATATATGTCAAGGGTTTTTATAATGTTTTTCATTATTTTTTGTAATGTTTTTCTTGACTTTAATAACGAATAGCATTATACTCTAATTAGTTTCAAATAGTTCATAACGTAGGAGGTTATTTATTATGTCAGTTGCAAACAAACTTAGAGCTGTCCTTAATCTCACGGATAGCAAACCCGCCGATTTGTCCGAATGTCTTAACAAATCTGTACAGAGTGTGCGGAATAAGTTTTCACAAGATGCTTTTTCTATCTCTGATGTCTTAAAAATTTGTGATTATCTCGGTTGCGAGTTGCAGATTAAGACCGGAGACGGTCAGACAATCGCATTAACCATTGATGATGTAAAGGACTCTGAAAAGCCAAGCAATAACAAAGCAGGCGTGCAGAGCCAGGAGGAGGCGTAAAATGGCAGAACAGATTGTATTGCAAGGTCTTTGTAACCAGGTCAAAGGGGCGATCGTAGAAAACGGACATGGTATGCTCACAAATCAAAGGTTCATTTACTCAAAACATTCCCTGGCCCATATCGCTGTTATGGGTGCTTTCGTAAATCTCACACGTGGAGACTTTGACTTTGACATTCCCTTAGCTGACATTACCGAGGTTGAGGAAACTAAAAGGCTCTTTTCAAAAATTCTCGTAATTCATACGAAGGATGCCGAATATCGCTTTTTCTTTACCAAGCTGGAGGAATGGAAAATTGCCTTTGCCAATGCCCTGGAAGGTAAAAGCGATACGGAGCAGGTGCAGGCGGTACCGAGCGGATCAGTTGCAGACGAACTCTTGAAGTTCAAGAATTTGCTGGATGCCGGAGCCATTACCGAGGACGAATATAATGCTCAAAAATCACGATTGCTGAACCAATAAGCAGGTGCAGGCGGTCTCATTGCCCGAGTACGAATCCCGAAGAGGTGTTTGCCTTTCCGGGATTTTTTCTATTCAGTTTTGATTTTCAGTGTATGCTCTTTACTCTTGTGCCGTAGAGCCTGCGATCTCTATTGCGAATACCGGGAACTCGCTGGACTTTATCATTTCCCAAATTGATTTGTCGTAGATTTCTAATCCTATCCAGTATGCCAATGGTGGCAGAATGCCTATAGGGATGCCTATTGCCTGTTGCTTTTCTTTCGTGAACACACACGATTCTATGATTCGTACCGGGTTGCTCATATCATTTGTTGGCATATTCCGGATAAATTCATAAATTGCCAGTTCAAAATCTTTCGCTGAGACCGAGTAACCTAGCTGGCTCTCTATTTCCTTTTCGCCGTTCCCTATAATGGCATATCCGAATACCCGGTGCTTTCCGTTGTCCTTTTTACAAATCTTATATTTCCCGGACACTGTTTTCCGGACATTGCCTTGCCTTTTCCTATTTTGTTTCACATAATCGTTGAATTTTCTCATAGTCTTTGACCTTTCTTTTTTCTTGCGTTTTCACTTTATCTGTGATATGTTCAGTTCATGTTGCACACAATCCTTTCTGTACAGTTAGGCAAGGCACTCAGTTCTGAGCTGGGTGCCTTTTTATATGCAAAATGTGCAATCATTCCGGAGGAAATACACTCAAACCTGCAGTCTGTTCCTATTGTGGATAGTTCTGTTCATTTGGTGCATAACCAGGTGCATTTATCCTTGAAAGCCAGGTGCATTTCCAGGTGCATTTGCTCAAATTACCAAGTGGCAATATTTTTTTCTCTCGGTAGAAATGTAGGAAATATAAGGCTTTTCGGGTTCTTTTCTATTATTTTTCTCATAAATTTTTGTAAGAAATCTTACAAGGTTTCTTGTATGGTTTCTTTACTAGATATTAGAGAATAGAGATAGATATTAGAGATAAAATAATATATGCTCATTTGCCTGTTGAGCCTGGTCCTTTGCCATGCCTGTTCCCAGTATCGTATCAATCCAGTATAAAGCTGGTTATTTTGATGCCGCCTTTTATCATTCTCTATTCCGTCGATAAATTCCAAACCTGCAGTCTGTTCCCGTTGTGACACTTGAACCAATATCCCTATGCCTATTCTCTCTTGCAGGTATGGCAGTTCATTTTCTTGTACCTATGAAGCCGTTAGAGCCGTAGGGAGCGTTTCTGTCAGAGTATGTGAGGAAATATAAGCCTATTATTCTTTTATTGCCTATACGGTCACATTATCCCTTTTCCGGCTTTCCAAATACCTTGTCGTAATTTCCAGTATCGATACACGCAGTATGGTCATTCATAAACTCAAACGCACTGTCCTCGGTCAATAGCTGTACCTTTGTCTCACAATCCTTGCATTCATTCACGATGAAGAATGTACCCTTGCCGGTTCGGTATAGGCTCTGTTCCGTAAAATTCTTTATGCCGTCGATTTCCGTATGGCAGAGTAGCACGCTTTCACTCGGTATATATTGTTTCTTGTTGATGTAATACCTTACCTTGCTGTCTTGTCTCATTCCTAATCCTGGAAGATAGACGCAGGGGATCGGGGCGGTGCTCTCGCTTGATGCTGTTCTATCATTCCATATCCTTTCCCGATGGCCGGTTTGTTCCGGTACATTGCATTTCACTGGTGCTGTCCTTTTTTAGGGGTGACATATCGGACACTCACTCAAACCTGCAGTCTGACTTTACAGGAAGCAGTCCTTTATACCCTGGCAAAATAGAAAGCCATTCTCTCGTAAATCAATGACAAATCTTTGTAGATACACTTTGTCGTAACCATATACTTTTCCGCAATTTCCGGTGTGGAATACGCTCTGTCTGAGAGAAACAATCCTTGCATTACCTTAAACCGGCGGGCGCTTTCGGGTGTGCCTATACGTTCACACTCAATCCGGAACAGGTCGGATGCCTTTTCTATTCGTGCGATCAGTCTCTCATTTTCCGGACGCTTTTTGTCGTTCTCGCTGGATATGCCCTCGGTATTCCTAAGGGTGGCTTTGATTTCCCTGTATCTTTGGAGCAGATCACTCATTTCTCTTTTATGGCAATTGCTCTCTATCTTTTCCGTTTCGCTGATGTATGCCTTTATTGACTCTCTTGCAGATATCTGAACCAGTCTCTCTAGTTCCTTATCCGTAAATGTATATATTCTCTCTGTCTCTTTTCCCATAGTGATATGTCCTTTCCATTGTGCTGTGAAGTCGTTACGCTTGTCGGATGCGTTCTTTATGCTCTCGGTGTGGAATTGTGAGGATAGGCAAAAGAAAAGGCAGGGCGGGGCGAATATGCCCTTGCCTTGCCTATATCTCATAGCCATAGTAAAGCTGAACGAGATCGCTTATACCTTGCTGTATCACATTATCATAAACTGATTCCTGGCTTATGCCGAGCAGTTTCATTATTTCGCTCTTTGGCTTTGGTTCCCGGATAATAAAAGCCAGGACAAGCAGGTTGTGGCGGACCTTAAATGGTACGTGCTTTCCGTGAAAATCTCTGTAGCCTTTTTCCGGATATTCTCGGTGCAGTTCAATAAGCCGGTCCATAGTCTTTCTTTCCTTGCTGTCGGGTGGCTCAGTGCGGTATCTTTCAAGAAGGCTCAGGATATAATCCCTTTTTCTTGCTTTCTCAGATTCCATTTCTCTCTTATTGTCCGTTGGCTTTCGCTGATCCTTTGCAAGTTTCTTTCCATTCCTGTAGGCGATACCTTTCGCCATTCTCTCAATCTTTTTCCATTCTGTTGCGGTCATAGTAGCAGGTTCCTTTCATTCTCTGACAATTCCTTTGCCAATCTCTCAGACGCTTTCTCGTACTTTTCCTTGTCCGATGTGTATTTTGTCTCGTACTTTTCATACACATTTCTCATTGAGTATTCCGGAAGAAAGTCAATAAGCTCATTTGAATATTTGCTGTGCCTAATTCGGATATATGCCCTTTTCAGAATATCGCTTATATTTTGTCTTGTGCACTGAAATTCATTTGCTATATGGCTCATGCTGTGGCCCTGGTAGAAACGTAGCATTATAACATTTCTCTCATTATCCGGTAGGATACTCAGAACCTTTTGCATAAGCTCATGCAATTCACGATCCGTAACCGATTCTATGACTGACTGGCTCACGTTCTCATTACTTGCAATAATATCTTGCAGAGTTCCCGATTCCGGATCACTCTCATTCAAGTATGTATCAAGGCTGGCTGTCTCGTGCCTGGCTATGACTTTTCTCATACTCTCGTAATTCAATTTACTCATTCCGAGCTTTTCTCGTATGATCTCATGATCTATAGGCTGTTGGCACTCATTTCGTTTCTTACATTCCTGGGCGTATCGTTTGATATGCGCTCTCATGTATGCCGGAATACGCATGAGCTGTCCGTTACGGTCATAGTAACGGAGTACACTCTTGCGTATAAAGTGAATGGCAAACGTGAAGAATTTGTAACCCTTGTCGGGTTCATATTTCCCTATACTTTCAAGTATGCCGAGGAACGCTTGTTGTTCCAAATCCTCGAAATCCTGGATGTCTGAATATTTCCATCGTTCCAAGCCGGTCATTTCATGTATGATTTTCTGAACCAATGGCAGGTTGTCGAGCCATAGCCGTTCAAGTAACTCTTTTCTTTTTCCCTGGCCGGTCTGAATTTGTTTAACTAATATTTCGTTGTCTCTGTCTCGCTCTCTCGCTGAACCCGCACTCTCTTGTTTCAAATTCCACACGTTATCATTCCTTTTCTTATTGCTTACAATAACTTTGAACGGTCAAAATAAATATACCGGTATAAGCTCTCGTATTGGTCTCGTTTGACATTCCTTACCTGGTCCAGGTCTGACATATCACTCATTTGTGCATTGTATTTTACAATCTGATCCTGGGAGCCGTTTTCTGTTCCGATTCGCTGTATCTCATAACGCAGGCTGTTCAGAAGGTTTGCGAATGTAATCAATTCCTGGCAGGCTCTCTGATGAATTTCTAATGACCTGTTGATTATCTCAATTCTCATATTCCATTCATGCTTATACATATCGCAGATTCCTTTCCAGGCATTGGAAATTGTGCCCGGTGCGAATGTCTCGCTGTTCTCGATTTCCTTTACCATAGGTTCGAGATATGCTCTTGTCTTTTTTGCAGTTTCCAAAGAGTCCGAATATTCAATAATCTTTTCCCCATTTCCCTCTTTTATTGCTGTCTCTAAAAGCTGTTCTGTTTTCTCAATTTCTTTATCCTTTTTGGCGATTTGCTCTCTTGCGGTATTGAGTTTTTCAGTTTTCGCACTGATGTATGCCTTGAACTGTTCCGTAAATATGCTATTATCCGAAACCGGCAATTCCGTTTCCTGGCTTGCCATTCTAAGCAAGTCGAGCTGTTCCGTGAAATGCAAAAGTCTCTCTGATGCAATCAGACGAGGATCGTTTCCGTCATTTGGTATTCCCTCGTTGCTGATTTGATCCATCATTTCCCTTATGTGAGCCTTTGCCTGGAGGAGCTTGTCATTCGGTATAGCCTTTTTTCTCTTGAACTCTTGGAGTAGCTGAGATTCCTTTAATCTCTTGATTTGTAATTCCGCCGAAATGATATTCTGATCTATCGTGGCAATTTCCTCGATTTTCGCTGTTTGGCGGTAACTCTTTAATTGTTGCAGTTCCCTCTCTTTCTGTTCGATTTGGTTATCCAGTTTTTCCATGTTTCTCTCTGTCCTTTCTGTTATTTGATTTATGCTTAGGCGTTCCGTAGCTTACCTTGAACGCTTATGGCCTTGTGATGCAGTCTCAGTCAAATATCCTGTGCTTGCTGGTCTATCCATATATCAATCTTTTTACGATCATACAAAACACGCTTTCCTATCCGGACAATCGCACACGCATTTTTGCCAAGTTCCAATACGCTGTTCCTGCCAAGTGAGGTATAAGCCATAAGCTCTTTAATTCCCATGAGCCGACCATATTCCGAGACCTGTCGGTTGTTTTGTCTCTCTGTCATACCGTCAATTCCTTTCTGTTTATGTTTGTTTATTGCGTTCCTTTATGCACATAATAAACTCATTTGCGAGTTATGTCAATGCCTTTAATTCTCATTTGCGTATTTAAAATGTATAGTAGGTACGTGGAATAAAATGCTTGCAAATATAGAAATACACTTATTTGTGGTATATCCTTGCTTTTGAATAGGTTGCTGAGTAATATTTGCCGAATGGCAGCAGGCTCACATACGCAAGCAGGAGAATGTTTACTGCACTCATTTGCGAGTGGCAGCAGTCGTAATTATTCTCTCTTTGCGTGTCTTGCGGTGTGGTAGTATGCTGTGAAATGGTGTCGAGAGCGTTCGCAGATTTGCAAGAATTTTTCCTATTCCGTACCAATTTTGTACCAAGTGTCCTGGCGGTGGTCTCTCAAATACCGATATTACTGAGCTTTCTTGGCAATCGCAAACTATATCCCAAATTTCATCAGCAATCTTTCTGTTCTTGATTTCATTGAAACGCTCGTTGAAACTAACAGAGTTGCCTTTCAGAACTTCCTCTACTGCACTGTCGATCTCTTCCTGGTTCATGCCGGCCTTTTTGCCGATGAAACCGAACAATCGGCTGACAAAACCATTCTTATCGCCATTCTCTCCTGTGGACTGCCCCTTTTCGCCTTTACTCTTTGTTAGCTTAATGTGAGCATCCGGATTTGCACCTTCATCTACAAAATCAACCTTGCTGATTCTGAGATTTTTTAACTTTGTTGCCACTTTGCTTCCTCCTTTCCGCAAGATTTATATTAAAAAAGACACCTTTGCGGTGCCTCTCCTAATAACGGAATGATGTTTCTGTTGCTGATAAACTCTTCTAACTGCTCTACTGTGGACTCTCGCAGGTTATTCAAACCGTAGCGGTCCATAAATTCGAGCAGGAAATCAGAAAAAGGCACCATATCGGATGCCTTGCTGATCTGTTTTATCAATTTGTTCTTTTTGCTTAGATTTGTCTCCATAATGCGAACTACCTATGCCCTTATTACACTCTCGTATGTGGAATTATAAGGTTAAGACTGCTGAAAAACTCAATACGCCCCATTTTTACAAGGTGTTTTCATCTTCTACTTCGACTCTCTCGGCTTCTCCTTCGATTGAGAACATCGGATATGTGCCGTCCTTAACCTTTTCCCATACATCCTCGTCGGTTACTTTGAAGCCGATCCACCAACCAATCGGAAGAGTGCCTGCCGGGATTCCCATTGCCTGCATTTTCTCTTCCGTGAATACCACGGATTCAACCAGGACTGCAGCTCCGCCTCTTTCGTGCATTTCTCCGCCTTCACGATAGAGTAACACATACTGGTATGCTGCGTTTTCCAGTTCTTCCGGCTCGATGATGTCCTCCTGCCAGTCCTCAATCTCTTCTCCGTCAGCACGGATAGCCACATTCGCCCAGCCAAATGCCAGGTGCTTGTCGTCGTCGGACTTGGCAATCTTAAACCTGCCTTTAATCACATTGCTGGCAGGCTCTTTCTTCTGCGGTTCTGCAGACTTCTTGATGAAATCAGAGAACTTCTTCACTTTCTCACTTCCTTCCTCTCGGTGCAGCCACTTCGATATACTCGATAGCGCAGGCACATCTCGGGTGTGCAGGTGGTAACATATGTTGTCCTGCAAACAGAACCTTTCCTTTGAAATCAAAGTCGGAGTCCATATCTACCTCAGTACCTTCCAGCGCATTGCAGATGTCGCACACCGAATCGTCTCCGGATGTACTCCATCTCTTTACCATCGTTCCAAGATACCCTTCGCCCTGTGCCTGGCGTATGCCTTCATCGGCTCCACGGTTATAAGCAAAAGCACTCTCGGTCTGAGCGATTGTGAATGCCCTGGCCCGGTGCTGTTTCTCTGCATATTTCTGAGAAGCGTCCAATGCCTTCCGGCGGATGCTCTCAATCTTCATTCTCGGATGCTCTTTTCGCATCGTAGCCACGATATTGTCATAATACCTGGCGTTTGCTCTTGCGTCGCCCTCTGTCAGACCGATGCATGGACGAATGAGCCTCGCCAGTTCATCTACTGTATGGCTCTCTCTCATTTTCTTTTCCAGGAATGCCGCTATTGCGTCCTTCTGTTCTTCTGTGCATCGGGTAACAAACTCAGCTCCTCTTTCACTGATCCAGTCGAGAACGCCAGGTGTCTGAGTGTTAAACTCAAAAGCGAGACCGTCCAGGATTGGCTGCCCGGTTGGTCCCGCTGCTATTGCCTGCGTCCACATTGACTGTAATCTCCCGGCAACAAGCACTGAGTAATCCTGTTGCCAAGCCTCTAATGTCTCTTTGCTGAGGCTTCCGTCCGCTACTGCCTTTCGGAGTTCCTGGTACGTGATGGCATCCTGCTGATCCTGCCAAAACCCGCATAGGATTTCAACCGGTTCGTCACATTCGTTCTGCAGGTACTCCTCAAGTCTGCGTAGGACTTCTTGACTGCCCGGTGTCTTTGCCTTGCGTATTCGCTTTGGCCGTATGAACCTTATTGCCATTTGCACCGCTCCTTCCTAATCGCCGTTTAGCAGCTTCCACCACATTATCGGGGATTTCTTCGCCCTCGCCGTTTTCATCGCTTCCTGCGGCTGTCTCAGGTTCCGGTGGCTGGTTCTGCTCTGCCTGTTGCTTACGCCGCTGGTCTATCGTCCTGTCGTCCGTTGTTCTCTCCGGCAGGTGTCCGACCTGGCGAATGTAATCTTCCAGTCCGTCGTCCGGTACCAGGATTCCGATGCCGGTCATATCCTTGATGAATGCTGCAACCTTCGTTACATCCACATCCGCAATATCGCCGTGGGACATCTTCGGGTACTCCGTGATGCCTGCAAAATGCTCGCCGTTAATGTCAATCAGCGGCGGAATGCCCTGGCTGTTGAACGTCTCGCAGATCATATCCAGGAATGCGCCAATCGCCATAGCGAACAGCTCTGTCTTATCGGAACTCAACGCCCAAGAACCGGTCTCTGAATGTCCTAAGAAAATAAAGTCCGCTAACACCGTCATTGCAATTCGGGTATCGTAGCGGTTGATAATCGCATTCGTGTCAAACTGTCGGGTGCCGCCGGAACTTAACAGCTCCAACTCATATCCTGCCGGAAGTACCACGCCTTCCATCTCGTCTCGACGGATGCTCTTTACCATATTTTCCAACGCAATTCGTGTCTGCTTGTTGTCCTCAATATCATCGTTCCAAAGGTCTAACCCTTCCGGTCCGTGCATTACTGGGAGTCCTGCAAGGTCTCTCTCAATGCCGATACCTTCAATCTCCTGGATTCGTCTCTTGAAGTACCAGGATCGGTAGGCATTTCTCAGAATGCTTCGCCCTTCCGGGTTGTTCTTCCTGCTCTTTGTACGGAACAGCAATGCCTTACTCATTGGTATCGTGTACGTTCCGAAGTCCGGTGGCGGCATCTGAGTCATTCCCAGCAGATTGTCCTCGTTGTCGTATTCCCATCGGTAGAGCGTTTCCTGCGCTCTGATAGGTAATTTCTTCCATCCAATCAAACCATCCGTGTACTTACTCTTCGTGGTTGGGTTCTTCGTATTTCCCATGCGGCGCTTATACACGATCTCGTGGAAGCTCCAACCGTAAGTGAGGAAAGATAAGATTTCCGAAATTGTGTCCGTCCAGGTGTCCTGCATATCGTGCATACAGCTTTCTACGAACTCTGCAGCCTCTTTGTCCTTTGCGGTGTCGCCTCCCGGCTCTACATTCCAGTCGCACTGTCTTACCAGCATCTCGATAGCGAAGAGGATCGCACCTACCACATCGTCATTCTCAGACATTTCACGGTAGACCTCTATTCCTCGTGTGCCTCTCAGTTCGTGAAGAAACTCTTCGTAGATTGTTCCTCCGTAGCGTCGCTGACCTATGCGACCGATTTCTTTGTTAGCCATCTGTTCTCACCTCACTTATTCCAATAACTGCGCTTGCCTAACTGGCTATCCTTAGGCGGTGCTGAGTATGTAGCACCGCTCTCCAACTCTGTAAATGCCGACGAGCTTGCATCCACCATATCCTTGAATTTTGACTGTGGGAAGTTCTCGCACTCGTTGAAATACTCTTCATTCCACGGTGCAATCAGCACATCAACATTGCCCTTATCCATGCCTTCAAGCCCTAACCACTGTGCCGAGAACGGTTCTGCTCTCGTAACCTTGTCTCCGGACTCTTGAATGCACTTAACAGCAAAACCAGCCAAGAGCTTCATAAAACTCTGTGCCTGGTCTTTACCTGCTTGGCCTGGGTCCTGTGGAAGTCTTGTTGCTACCCTTCCGTATTTCGCCCTGTCGGCTATGCAGGTCTGCTTTATAATTTCTCTCACATCGGACGAACTCAACCGGCGATTGATAACGTCGGCCACAATGTACCGTCCGTTTCTTCTCTTTCCGATCAGCACGCCTGCTGTGTATGCCGGGTCTCCCTTTTCATCCTCAGATGTTGCCGCAAGGTCCCAGCCTCTCGCCCACTTGATAACATCGGGCGGTATCTCTTCCAGCATATTTACCTTTACTCGCTTGAACATCAAACCTGCGGCGGCTTTAATCTTCCAGTTGCCATGCAGTAGTCGCTCTCTCTGCACAAGAGCCATCGCCTGCAGGTTGGCTAAATACCCTGGGTCATTCTTCATCAGAATTTTGTTATCATGCAGCGTACTCGCAATGAACGTCACGCTCTTAGGCATCGTCTCAGCCTGTTCCGGCTTGACACCGTTCTCGATAACTCCCTGCACTGCCTCTTCCCTGCTGTCAAACCAGGTAACGACCTCATTCAGTCGCACCATCCAGCGGATCACTCCCGACCGTTCCGGTATTGGGTAGCCGGTCTCTTGGTTTATCCACCAGGAAATGAACTCAGCAACCCAAGAGTCTGCGTCGGGGTTGCAGGTGGCTCGTACATACGGCTTTACACCGGAATCTGTACGGTTTCGAGACAGCATATAAAAGAACTGGTACTCGCTAAAGTGCGTCAGCTCGTCAAATCCTATCATCGTGAGCTGTGAACCCTGCCAGTCGTCGCAATCTTCATCACGTCCGAGGTGGGCGAAATTGACCGATGCGCCTCTTTTGAAAGTCCAGTGTAGTTTTGGTGTCTTTAACGGCTGGGAACCTTTCACGTAGCGGTAAATCTTTCGTGAACTATCCCATAAGCCTCCTGGAGATGTTACCTGCGTGTAGTCACGTCGGAAGATAGTTGCGTTGTAGTCCGGATTGTTCATGTACCGAAGCGGCTCTAACAACAGTCCAAAGGTTTTTCCTCCGCCTGCAGCGCCTCCATAAATGCAAATATCCGCAGAGGTCGCTAAAAACATTTCCTGCGGTCCTTTCTGCGGAGCTAATACGATTTTCTCTTTCATCAATCGTCCCTCCCATTATCCGGAAGGTAAATCTGAACCTCCGCATCATTGTCGCTGGTCTGATCCACATAGTCCTGTGGTCTATCCTGCCAGCGGTCTCTCTGCCGGTTCTTCAACCAAAATATCTGAGCCGTGACATCCGGCGGTACGTGCTTCTTGGTCTTTTCAATCTTGACCGGTTTCACATTGCCGTCCTTGTCATACTCAATGATTTTCTTCTCTTCCTCGTACTCATAGCCGGTAGCTCTCTCGTAGAGACTCCTTATTACCTTCGCATCTGATACGCCTTTACCTTCTCCAAGCGCCTTGCCGAATGATTCGTGTTCCTTGGCCCATCGCATAATGGTTCGTTCGGAGACTCCCATGGCAAGGGCGATCTCTTCATTGGTGGCACCCATTGCAGCCAAAGACCACGCCCAGTTATCGTGGTAAGGGGCATTGTATTTTGGCTTAGCTGCCATACATTAACTACCTGCCACTGAGGTAGTCAGCACATAGGTACTCGATCAGTTGCCACCTGTTCTTACTCGTGATTGTCCCTTCCTTCTCAGCTTTCTTGATTGCCTGCTGAATAACGGAAGCGGACTCACCCGGTACCGCATTACTGCCAAACAGTTTAGCGAGGTAGGTCCATTCTCCTTCCTCTGTGAAACCGCAGTCGTCCATCTTCTGAGCGGCGTTCTCGATCATGGAGTGGATAGCCGCACCGACGTTTCGGATGTCCGTAAACTTCTGATACTTGCTAAGTGTCTCCACAAATCCCTTGCACTGCTCGTAGGATGCCACGCCCACAATGTCCGGAGCCTTTGATTCCAGGTCTTTAACCAGTGCGTCCATATCCTTTACCTGGTGCGGAAGGAATGTAAACGTCACATTCTTAAAATCAAACTGAACCGCAGGACTCAGCATCTTGTCGTACTGTTCCAGCGGTTCTTCCATGATCTCCTTGCCGACGAATGACTCAATCATATCGTCCACATCGTCTATCATCTTCACGATTTCTCTCAACGTACTGTCGTCGTCGAAACCGGAAATTGCATTGTGTGCCAGCTGCTTTGCCGCAATCTTGCTTCGTGAGAGACCGGACACATCGACAATAGCGATGATTTCCTTCATCTCTGCAGCACGTGCGCTCTTTACTCTGTGGTGGCCGCTGATGATTTCCAGCTTGCCATCCACCAAAACAAAAAGAGGCAGGCTTTCCAGCTGTCCTCGCTTCTTGATATTAGCGGTCAACTGATCCTGCATCTCGTTTTTCATTATCCTGGCGTTGATGTCCTGCTCCTTAACCTTATCCAGCGGAACCTTGGCGATCACCAAGCCGGAACCCATATCATAGATTACTTCGCATCCTTCGATTTGCTGGATGCCTTTGCTCTGTTCTTCTGCCATTCGTTTTCCCTCCTTAGCCATTCTTGAAGCGTCTGCTGTTCATTTCTTCCCTCTACCAGTTCAGCCTCATACGTGAGCTTGTAGCCGTTCTTCTTGTCCTCAACCCTGTTTACCAGTTTCATGATGCCTCGTACCTCTTTGTTCTCCGGATACCTGGTAAGCATTGCGGTGCGCATCTTTGTGACCTTCTCCTGTTCGATATTGTCCAGGAGTGTATCTACAAAATCTCTGTTCTGCGCCAGCATATAACACAGCCTGCCGAGGCGGTATGTCTTGTGTGGCACCTTCATCACGTACCAAACGAATACGCTGTCTGCCGCCATCTTCGAGATGCCGAATACCCCAGCCACATAGCCATCAATCAGCAATGCCCTGTTGAACGTCGCCGATGAACCGACAAAATTGTGAGTCCATAACTCTCTGTAATACTGAGCCTCTGCTGACTTAATCGGGATAACCTGCACCTTGCTATCTTCCCGGATCACATAATCTCTCGGAAGCATACTGCAGTCTAACGGCTGTAACTTACTCTCTGCCGGGCGCTTTATCTTCTTGCCGTTTGCCAGGGCGGTTGCCTCTTCCTCCCGGTTCGTAGTGATGTAAGCATTCAAATCTGCTCTCGTGCCGGAGCGGGCGTATATCGTATATCCTACGGCTTCGCCTACTCTCTTCTCCTGGTAGCAGATAACCAACGCCTTCGCATCCATGCAGAGGTCGTAGAACTGCTGGTGTCCTGTCTCCGGGTCAAACAGTTCATACGGCGGTTCCTTCCAGGTCATCTTGCCCTGTGTGTCGTAGAACTTCTCATATCCGGAGAAGTAGGTCGGTGGGTTTGCAATAACCAAAGCGTGCGGATCGTCCAGCACCTCTTTCAGATGCTCCCACATATCCAATGGTCTGTAGCTCATGCCACCGAGCAGGTTCTTGATTACCTCTATCTGCCGATTGATACTCTCGATGTGTTCCTCTCGTCTGAGGCGTAGGTCTGTGAGTATCTGATAGAAATAATCATTGCCCGCATTCTTCGAGGTTCTGAGGTACAGCTGCGCATACAATGCCGTTGCCGGGTCAAGAAGCTCTTCGTCACTAAAGCCTTGTGCGTGAATTTCCAGCGGCTCTAATGACTGGCCGGTAATCGCATACCCGAGAACTGTTGACATCATATTGACGTCGCTGGTCTCGATCTGCTCCGGCTTAAACCCATTCTGTACTGCCAGGTTCGCCATTGCAAAGGTACCGGCACACGGCTCAACGAACCTTGTATATCCGGACTTCGCTGCAGTCTCGATCAGAGTAACAAGAAACTTCTGCTCCGACGGACCTAAGCACCCCAGGAACATTGCTCCCGGATCCATAAAAAATGCCATATCCTTGTCTCCTTCCCTAAAAATTGTTCAATATATACAAAAAGCCGAGGCGGTTCCCTGGTACTGACCCGGGGATTTTTGATACCTGCCTCAGCATATTGCACAAAAAAGACCTCAGACCCGAAGGACACTGAGGTACGTTCCGTGATAACAAATAAGGCACCGTACCCTTTCGGATGCGATGCCGTTGTTTTTGGACCGGAACCCTGCGATGAACAGGACCTTAACTATGGAATAGCCACGTGCTACTTACACCAGTTCCGGATGCTATGATTAAATCCCTGCCAAACCAAACAAACTCAGCTGCTCGTAACCAGGTTCTTCCTTCCTGGTTTCGACTACCTTCTTGACAGGTTCCTTGCTTTCTTTCTTAGCTGCAGGCTTCTTGACCTTCGGCTCTGACGGATCGTATAACTCCTCAATCAGTTCTCCGGTCTGTCCCGCCCACCACTCAGCGAATACGGTTCTGTGACACCAGTCTCCTGGAACTCTCACATCTTCGTAGCAGAGAAGCACAAGTTCTTTCCCTTCTGCCCTTGCCTCCGCATTCATCTTCTCGACCATATCGATGATTCTGTCTGTGCCGATACCTTCCAACTTCTCGTAATATGCAGGCTTGAATCTGTCAAGCTCCATATTCAACATATAGCCTTTAGGTGCCAACGAGTAGCACTGCTTTCTCAACGTGTACCCCAGCGGAAACTTCGGTGTTCCGATGCTTATTCCTACCGGGTAATACTTACCACTCTGTAATTCCTTGTTGCTATACCTGCTAATCCAAATTGCCATCTCAATCACTCCTTTTATGCTGGTTGTTTATAGTTTTATTATACTATACAGACCTGCCTAAGTACACTGAAATAGCCTTATTTAACCGATTGTTCATATTTCCTCTTCGGCTAACTGGCAGGGATTTCGCCCTGCCGTGCCTGCCGTTGGGAAGAAATACAACTGGCTATTTTTAGGGGTGACATTTGGGTTATCGGCTAATTAGCATATTACCACTTGGTAATTCTTTATGCAACCTACTCATTTTCTACCAGGTTGTTTTACAGCCACAGGGAGCGTTTAGAAATCCGCACCCAGTAAGTAAATAGCCACAATGCCACAAGCTATTCCTATGTCCTTGTAGACGGTCTTATCGCTTATGTTTTCTACTTCCGAAATCTCCTGCACCGTGTAAGGTTTTTCGTCCAGGTACATCATGCTTAACTCCCTATAACGACGCTTCGCCTCTTCGCTTCCGCTCTTTTCACACTCCTCACGGTACATTTCGGTCGCTTTTTCTATTCGGAACACGCAGTATAAATCCTCTTCACGCTTGCGCTCCGTATCTTTGATTGTCCTCTCGGACTTTCCTGCTATCTCTCTTGTGTTTCCCATAAGGTCCTCAACAAACTTCCATCTCAGCTCTGCCTGCTCCTCCGGAGTGAACTGCTCTCCATCCGATAATGTCGCCTTGATTCTTCTGTATGAGCTGAGCAGTTTCTTTGTCTTTCTGACCTTGCTATCTTCCTTCTTTCTCCTACGCTCTTCCTTCTTCTGCTCTTCCTTGTATGCCCTTACACCTTCCTTGGCACCGATAGCAGCTATTTGGTTGATCTGTTCCTGCGTTAGGGGGAAGATTGCTTCGCCCTTTTCCTTCTCCTTATTCTCCGTTGCCATAATGTCGCCTCCTTGACTTTTCTCGCATATGCGAGTATAATATTCTCAGTCACGAGTCGTTCCTGTCAAAGGGGCGGCTTTTCTTTTTCTCAACGGTTTCTTGCCTTGCAGGTGGCAAAGTGTGATATGTAGCCAAAGCCTTCTGCACTCTCGGATGATACCTTATCAGCACATACGACCTCGCCTTCCGGCGTAACTATCTTCTCCTTTGCCTTCACTCCTGCTCCTGGCCTGCGGTAGCTGATCATCGTAGGGTCTACCGGCATATTCTTTCCAGCCTTTGTCTTAACCCACATAATATGACACCCGCAGTTCCTGCAAGTCCCGAACGGATCATGGGACCTCATGGGATTTTATCACTCCTTTCTTTCGTTTTTTAATGCACATTCCAGTGCTTCTCTCAATACGCCGACGTTCAAATCTGCCATCTCTATGTCTTTTTCATTCAGCAAGTCTATCTGTATTTGAAACCTACTCCTTCTTTCGGTGTAGAACGAGCAATCTCCATATCTGTCACAGGAGCTTTCTGCCGGGATGTCGTAATGTATATGTTCATCGCCGTCTATGAAGTGATGCCCGCAGTCGCCTTTATGTTTTGTACAATTTTTGCAATTCATCATTCGCCTCCTACAGTCCGTCGAACCATTCTGACAGCTTTCGTGTGCTTCCATCTGCCATCTCTATTTTAGGCTCTTCTACCATCACTGTTCCGGTTATGTTAGCTCTTACCTTGCCCGAAATAATGTGTACTCCATTCTCAGCGGATATTCTTTGAGCCACAGCCTCCATATATCTTTCAAGTGTATAAAGTACGCTTGCGTCAATCGGTTTTCCTTTGAACTTTTGAGACATATTTTCAAATTCCTCATAAAATTCGTTTTGTATTCTGTCCCTGGTTTCGACCATTTCTGAAATCATTTTCTTTCCTCCTATATGTTCAACCATATCAAGGCTACAACTCCTGCTATAAGCATGATCGGTGCCATGACGATAAACAATACTGCTCCTACCGTTCCTATAAACTCGCCTACCCTTGTTTCGTCGCAGGTATCTATGCCACCACATATGAAATACTGCCCTTCGCCCGTTTCCGGATCAATTACTCTATCACAGCACTTTCCATTGCATCCATACATTTGTTGCCGCCTCTTTACCGCTTCCTCTTCTGTCTCTTTGCTCCTTCGCACCTATTTCACCCCCCCCCCCGCTCGATTTTCTTCAATTCCTCGATGCTGATGATTCTGCAGTCCGGGAGCATTATATGCACATCTCCCAGGTTGACCGCAGTACCTTCAATTCTCATTTTGGGATAACTTACCAGCACCGAGCATTCCTGCGCTATTCTGTGTGCGTTGTCTGAGATAATCTTCCGGACTCTCTTCTGATCTGCCACTGAGGTTCGCTTACCGTTGACCGGTATCTTCCGGAACTCAGTCTGCATCTCAGTCTCTCCTTTGTATATCCGCTCATACACGTATAAGAAACCTCTTGCCATATCGCTTATCCTTTCTCTTCGTCCGCTACAATCTTTGCCTTTTCTCCGGTATCTTTGATTTCAAGCATCACGCCAGGCTTCAAATATGCGATTGCTACCGGATGCCCGAAGAAATCCTTTGCAGCTCTTCTCAGCTTTTTCTCATACTTTGCCATCTTCTTTGCAGCGTGCGCTCTTACCCATTCTCTCGCAAATTTCATCTGCTCCATATCGCTCTCCGGTGTATTCATTCTGCCTCCTTACTTTCTGTTCGGTTTCTTAATTCTCTCAATCTCCTGCAGGGAAGGTTTGCCTACGCACTTCTCCATGCCAGCCGCCAGTTCCTTTGCTCCTGGGTTGTTCTTCTCGACTTCATCTGCCAGGTGGCGCAGGACTAAAACTATCAGTCCCGCGTCGTTCTTGGCGTATGGAGATATGCTGTCAATAACCCTCTCTGAGTAATACTGCAGGCCGTGGCTCACCAGGTTCATTGCCTGCTTGGTCTTGCCCTTTGCAATCAATTCATTGCCTCTGTCTACATAACTACTCACTCTTGGTTTCACCAGTCCCATATCTACTCCTCCGGATCTTCGTAATCGTAACCTTCTGTGTCTGCATCGCCCAGGATGTCGTCGGTAATATCCTCCGGCTCTTCCTCGTTAGGTTTCTCGGCCGGTGTATCTCCCGGCTCTTCGCCGTTCTCTTCCGACTGTGTTTCTTCCTCTGCAGGCTGGGTGTCTGTTTCCTCTGTCTTCGCAGGCTTCTCTTCGTCTGCCGGTCCAGGTAACGCCGGTCTCACATCTGCATCGATGTATGTACCGTCGATAATATCCTCGTTTCCTTCACCTTCCTGCTTCTGACCTTGCATGAAGTCTGAATCAAAAATCGTTCTCTGCTGGGTGTTCGCAATCGGCTGTAATACATAACAACCAGTCTCTTCATCCATAACCATCTCCATCTCGTTATTGAGATTTCCGCCTTTCTCGTCGGTAATCTTTACTGCAGATGTGACTTTGTGCTTGAACTGCGGCTTGCTAATCTCCCTGGACTCTCCCTTGATATTCGGGTCGTAGTTCGGGATAAATTCCTTCACCATGGTAACGTCAATCTTAATTGTCATACTTCCTTCGTTGGACTGCTTCTCAATCATGTTTCCAAGAAGTCTCTGCAGAACAAAATTCATATCGTGCTTCATATTCTCGAAGGTATTGCTGTCGAAATCCAATTTCTTGTCAAAATCATTCATCACTTACTCTCCTTTGCAATCTTGCCGTATTTGATATTGTTTTCATTCATAAAAGCAATCAGTTTCCCCAGCTGCTCCTTAGTTCCGTCTGCAAAGAAACGTACTCTGTACTTCTTTTCCTGCTCAGGTTCTTCTTTTGGCGCAAACGGATCAATCACCTGCGCTGCTGGTGCCGCCTGCGTTTCTCCGGCTACTGCCTGGGCGAATGCCGATTTTTCAATAGACTCAATCACCTTACCCATTTCGGACTGAGGTTCTGTCTGTTCGACTTCTGCGGCGGCTTCCTGTGCTTTCTTAGCTTCTGCCGCTTTACGCTCCGCTTCTTCTGCCTCACGCTTTGCCTGCTCCTCAGCTTCCTTCTGCTTGCGGATTTCTTCCTGGCGTTTTCTCTCAGCTTCTTCCTCGGCCTTACGGCGCTTGTCTGCTTCCAGTTTTTCTTCCAGGTCTGCCAGCCTCTTGTTCTCTGCCAGTGCCTTGCTGAGGTCCAGGGTCTTGATATACACATCCTTCGCATTCAGCTTATACTTACTATCCAGGCTGTCGATAGTCTCCAAATCCGTCTTAACCGTGTCGATTCTGTTCACGATTTCCTTCTGTGCGGTTGCCAGCTTATATGTCTGATTAAGGTAACGGCTGTCGAAAATCTTTTCAAACGGCAATACCTCTGCCAAATCTCCGATATTTTCATCGTAGGTAGCCTTGATAGCCGCTTTCTTTTCTTCCTTCTGTTTCTCCTCGAACGCCTTTACCTGCTGGTCGATCAGTGCAACCGGCTCATTGATAAGTGCCGTGATTTCCTTTAACTCTGCCTCGAACACTGCATAAGGTTCATTGATGATGTTCTTTACCTGCTTTCCTCTCTCCTCAATAGCCTTAATGAGCTTGTTCAGCTCTGCCCTGTCGTTCTTCGCTGCCTTAATGTTTTCCTCTGTGTAAACCGCATTCTCGTAACCAGCAATCTTGGCTCTTACTGCAGTCTCCAACTCTTCCTTGTTCCACTGAATGCGTCTGAGAAAACCATCCTCTGTCGGGTTAATCAGTCTGAACTCCATTTTCCCTGCCGGTACTACCGCTGTCTCAACAACTTCTGCTTCCACTGTTTCAGTTTTCTTTCTTCCTGCCATTGTCTACCTCCTAAATTTGATCCGGTCCTACGACCTTTATCATCACATCAACCCTCGGCGTTTCTGAGTAAAACTTTCTTACCTGTGCGTCCACGACTGCCGAATCATCGTGGTACGCTACCAGGTTTAGACTGTCGCAAACAATCTTGCCGATATTATCCCAGTCCGGCTTCTTGGTTGGTCTGATCCTGTGTTCCAACATTTCCCTGCGCTTCTTCTTGCTGGTGGACTTCGGAATTTCGTAATATGCAATTATCCTTACATCCAGCATTGCCCCTTCCGGAAACATCTTTCCTTTGGCTGCTTCGTTATAAAACAGCTTCACCAGGTTTTCATAACTGGTGGTCTCTTTCGGAGTGTACGTCTTGACATACGCCCCTGTTCTTGAAAACTTCGGTCTCTGTTTCCCGAATGGCTGTCCCGGTATTGTAAAACGAATCTGCTTCATATCTTCATCCACTTTCTGCCTCCTATGCCTTGTCGCCAATCTCGGCCGACATCTTATCCGTCACCTTCTTGGCTGTCACCTTCGTTTTTCCGCTTGTTGCTTTGTAGAGTTCTGCCTTATCTGTGCCTTCCTCCACATACACCTTCAAGTAGTAATCTAACTGCTTTCCGGTCTCTGTCTTTTTTCTCTTTCCTGGCCCGACGGTATAACCGTTCTCGTGCAGGATTGCCGTAACCGTCTTGCGATCTTCCAGCTTGTCAATGCTGATTTCTGCCACCTTAATCAATCCCATGCTGTCATTCCTCCATTAAATTCTTCATGGCATCGAACCTCTTCGACGCCGCCTTTTCTCTCCAACTTCTGCCTCCAAACCTTACCGGAAAGCACATCTCAAATATTCTGTCATAGATACGTCTGTATCTGATGTCCTCTGACTCCTGCATATCCTTCAATGTCATATTCGTAGTGAGGATCAACGGCTTTCCGGATAAATACCTGCTGTCGATGATGTTGTACACCTTCTCTAACGCATAATCGGTACTTCTCTCTGCTCCCAGGTCGTCGATAATCAGCAGCTTTGCTGCATTCAGTCCCGCCATTATTCTCTCTTCCTCGTCGGGGTTGCCCTGGATGTTCTGCAGTATCTTCACGAATGATGTCATAACCACCGGGATCATCTGATCCAGCAGCTCATTCGCAATGCAGGCGGCCGTGTAACTTTTCCCGGTTCCGACCGTCCCCCAAAACAACAACCCTTGGCGTTTCTCGTACATTTCATCAAATCTTTTCACGTAATTGCCTGCGAGGTTGTAGATTTTCTGATTGTCTCCGTCCACCTGGTATCCGTCCAGCCTTGCCGCTTTCAGCTTGGCGTCCATAAGGCTGCTGGCTTTCAATCTTTCCAAACGCTGCATTTCCTGTCTCTTCTTTTCTTCCTCTTCCTTGCGTTTGTTCTCCTCAACCTTGCACTTGCAGATACATGGAACAATTATCTCCCTGCCGCCGGTAAAATCCGATGCAGGCAACCTGGTCTGCTTTTTGGTTCTGCAGACTCCGCAGTAAAGCAGTCCGTCTTTGCCGATGTAGTCGCCCTCATTCTGCTCTGTCTCGAATGCTTCTGCAGGTAAAACCTTCTGCAAATCCAAATTCATCATCACTCACTCCTTCCAAACGGATTCTCATTGTCGTCGTACTCAGCTTCGTTCTGAACCGGCTTGTCCTTTGGCAGATAGTCCAGGAACGGCGTTGACTCTCCTAAGAATGTCTTACCGTGCTTTATGTACATAGTCTCTGTTCTCTGCTTCTTGCACTGTGCCGCATAGTTCTTTACTGCTTCGTACAACTGCTCGTGGGAGAAGCCATCTTCCAGGCGGGCCTTATACTTTTTGTATGCCTGCCCTTTATCAACCTTCCTCGGGTATGCCTCCCACAGTTCCTCGAAATCCGTGGTGTAATTACCGATCGCCTTATTTGACTTCTGTTCTGCAGGCAGTACCGGTTCTTTCGGCTCCGGAAGTTCCGGCGTTTCTGTGCTTTCTCCTGCCAGTGCTTCCTTCTCAGCCTTCATGCGGTTGTAATATTCTCTCTGCCTGTCAGCCTCACTGGACGACTGGCCGATGAAGTTCTGAATATCCATCATGTAGATTGCTCCGTTATCGAGCATCTCGATTAAATCCAGCTTCTTGAATACATCCAATGCTTTCTCGACGGTGCCTACCTGGTGCCCTGTCAAAGTTGCCAGGATTTCCGGCGTGTACGGAATCACATTTCTATACATCAACCTGCCGGAATTGCTCAGGCTTTTCAGATAGAGTTTCAGCAGGATATTACTGTATAAATATCCGTCCTTCATGCTCTCTAAAATCTTCATCTCGTCCGTGTCGAAAAAGTCCTCTTTCAGCTTTAGGTAGTAATACTTTCTGTTGTCTGCCATTCAGTCACCGCCTATCTCCTTAAATGCCTGCTGTTAAGTCCATAATCGAGATCGGCTTCTTTAAGACTCTGTTGTGTCTGCAGCAATCGCACAATTCGCATCTGTCCGGCTCAACCTCTCCATTCTTGACTCTGAGGATTCTCGGCATATTCATCTCTACCATGTGCAATGCCTCCTGCAGATAGTTGTCTGTTACGTGGATAATACGGATGTCCGGCTCTGTCTGCTTCGTTGCTCCCGCAATAAAGAACGGCAACTTCTCGCCGGTATTCTGTCTCACGATTTCCTGGTAGACCGCACCCTGGATGTCGTAACCCCAGTAACGGACAAAATCGAGGTAGCCGATGTCTTTTACCCACTTCAAATCCGTAATGGATGCCATGACCTTCAAATCAACGATAGCCACTCCCGGAATGTACGAGTCCATCTTGATCTTCCACTTCGCCCCGAATAGTTCTCCTGTCATAATGACCTGCTTCTGACCGCTCATATACTTCATGAAGTATTCATCTCTCTCAATACGAGCGATGATTTCCTCTGCTTGCTTGAAGTTTGACTTTAACTCTCCCTTCTGAGTGAAGATTTCCGGATTGTTCTTTTTGAACTGATCCAGGCTTCCCTCAAAATAACTGTCCACGTAACTTCCTACCAACAGTGCTGTACTCTTTTCGTCCTCCCAGCGTCCGTTCAGTTTCTCCATTCCGTAGAACTCGCAAGGCATCTTGCCGTAGGTTCCGGCAAAATCCTTGTACCCCGATACACTCATGTACTCCTTGTTAGCCTTCTGGCTATAATAATTTTCTGATGTCAGCTGCATTTTTCTTCCTCCTATTCAACCTCTTCCAAATCTAAGCCACCGATCTGCTGTTCCTCTTCTTTCTGCTCGATCTTATCGAATGGGTCCTGCGCCTCTACGATGTCCGGCTGGTTGTCGCCATAACTTCCATCGCCGTCCTCGTCGTAAACTTTCTGATCGTCCTGGATTGCTCTCTGCATATCCACTGACAAAATACCCCACTTGCTGAGCAGCATCTTGATAACCGTCTTTAACGCCATTGCCTCGAAATCTGTCGTCCACTTACTGCCTTTCTTATTGTTTTCCAAGTCATATCTGTATGCTGTCGAATACTTGCGGGCATGGTTCTCAACCTCTGCCGTTGTCATAAACAATTCTTTTCTGAAACCGGTCAATAACTTAAACCAGGCATAGTAGCCAGCGATGTTCTCCGATTTTCCTTCGGCTCTCTGCGTACACTTCGAGAAGTCCGTCACAAACTCAACCTCTCCGGTGATCGGATTGTAGGAAACCAACTCGTCCTTGTAGACAACCGAGCAGTTCATCTTTTCATAATATCCGGAGCGGATCGCCAGCTGGATAAATCCCTTGTACATCATCTGAAACTGTGCTTCCGGATGTTTCTCCCACTGTCTCGTCTGTGGATTGTATTTATTGTTGTTGTAGGGCACGATTGCCGCAAACCCTAAATTACTGTCAATCGGTAAATCGTAGGTTGCTGCCACAAACGCCGCACTCATGATCGTTGTTGCCGGGCATTTCTTTAACTGTGCTGATCCAGCAACCACATTCGTAATGGATGCCAAAAACTGCGGTGCTTTCTGCCCTAAGACTTCCGTAAATTTCTTCTTTACTGCATCCTGGGAAATCATGCTCTTAACCTGCGCTGCTGCACTTAACTGCGTTCCCTGCTGTGTTGCCACTGCATTCTGTTCTGCCATACTATCTTTCCTCCTTTTCTGCTTCCGTGAGACTTTCGCCACACAACTTTAATATTTCTTCTGCGCTCATATCATCCACGCATTCTTCACAAATCTTCCCTTCCGGAGAATCCCAAAACTTATCTCCTGCCAGGATTCCATACCCGCATTTCACACATTCGTGAACCGGTACCGGCTCCGGTGCGTTCGGGCATCTTGGATGGCATGGGTTCATACCGCATTCTGCACACATATTCCTTCTGCCTCCAATCTTCTCAAAAACGTCGTAGCATTTACCGAGCATCTGAACAAATAGTTCTTAACCTCGTCCTTGAATAACAACGGCAGGTATTCCTTTCTGTTCTCAATCTTGCATATATCCATCTTCCGGTTGCACAACCATAAGATTTGCTCAGCCTCTTCATCTGAGATGTGAATTTCTTTCTCTCTGTACTCGTCTACGATTTTCTGCAACTCTTCGCTCATAGGCTTTCTCCTCTCTCCATTCTTCGATGAAGTCCGGCAGGTACATTCTCGCCTCATTTACAAAATATCCGACGATCATCACCACTGGTAAAACCAGCCACTCACCGCCGTAGGCTTTATATCCTCTCTCGATGTACGCTGCTTCAACCGATACTTTTGTGAGAACCAGTCCCAGGCTTACCCAAAACCAATACAGTCTCACAAATCTTCTGACTTTCTTTCTAAATCTTCTCATACCGCCTGTTCCTTTCACTTATAGAAGTAGTGCTTGCCGTACTTGAAAAGAAATTCCAAATTCTCGCTGTGCCACTTACTGTCGCTCTTGCTCTCAAAATACAAAGCATCCTGGCTTTCGTTCCAATGGTCTACCTGGATCAGCTTCAATGCTTCGTAACACTCCTCGTCCGGCTCTACTGCATCGTATCTTCCGTTTGCAACTGGACTGAACTGGTTCTTCTGAAAAATCACTTCCTCGATTGTGTCCGGGAACTCATTGCTCCAAACTCTGTTGAGGACTACCAGCATAACCAGTGCCTTTCCTTTCGCGCCTTCGCTCTCAGCTTCGGCCATTGCTATCTTGCATAGCAGGTAAGAATCGTCCTTGTCCCAATCCATACTTGCAATCAACGGTTCTTCTGTCTCAACTACCTTTGCTGCCTCCGTTGGCTGTGTTGTCTCTTCGACCTCCGGCATATACGTCGTCTCTGCCACTTCCTCTGTGGCTATGTAGACCGGCCGGCTTTTTTCTTTCTCCTGCCCGAGCGTTTCTGAAATGCCACTTACTGCAAAACAGGCAGCTCCGACCATCGTTGCCATCCTTGCCGCAAACAATGTTCTTCGCTTACTTGCTTTCTTCAATTCTGAACTCCTTTCCGGCGTTGCTCCGGCTTACTTGCCGTTCAAATACTTCTCTCCGGCAATTTTCATTTCGCTTATTACCTCTGCCATCTTTTCGAGCTGCCCGATGATTTTTTCCAAGGCTGGCAATTCATCCTTTGTGATTTTTCCATCTGCAGTTATCTCGATCAGACTGTCTCGCATATTCTTCAATGAATCCTCATTGAAGTTCTGCAAAAGCCTTAATGCAATTCCTTCTAAACTTTTCTCTTCGGTTGCCAGTGGTAGGAATCCGTGTACCGGGCATTCTCGCATACAGTACCCAGTAATCAATTCCGGGGCGTTGTAGAGGTCGGCCATAAGCACCACCTTGTCCACCGGGACAACCTTCGTATTGCCAAGCTCGTAATCTGCCAATGTTGAAACCGATATTCCCAATAGTTCTGCAGCTCCTTCACGGCTCCATAGCCTCTCGTTGTACGTTGCCGCCTTTTTCCTGGCCTGGAAATACATATTTGTGTTCTCGTTTGTAGGGCCTCTTCCCATTTCTTGTTACCTACCCTTCCGCTATAATTTACTTATCAGCTGGAACAGCGACCAGGTTGATTCCTAGCAGGTTATTCACCCCGCTTACGATTGCTTCGTTCATCATCTTGCCGTTAATTACCAGTGACAGCCGATCCCTGGAGACATCCAGCTGCTTCGCCAGCTCATTGACGGTCATGTCCTGTTTTACCAGTTCCACCTTCACTGTCTGACACCATTCATCGGACGGTGTTTCGGTTCTCTCCGGCAGTCCTTCCGTTCCAAGCACTTCGTTGATCTTCTCAGCGATTACCTTGTAACTCGAATTGGAATATCTGCCGTTGACTACCTGGGAAACAGTAGCATTGCTGTAACCGATTTTTTCGGCCAGCTGCTTCAATGTCATATCGTGGTCGATTACTGCTTTTTTAACAGCTTTGCCCCACTGTGATGTTTCCTGCTTCATGCTTGCGTTTCACTCCTTTCTCGCATTTGTGTAAAAACTATTTATCTTTTCTGATTTGCGTGCTATAATGTAAGTAAACCTCTTTACAAACTCGCAAACAGACGCACGAAATACAAGTACAATCTCTCGGCTCGCAACTTTGAGTTGTTTTGTATTTCATGTATTTATTATAGCACGTATTTGCGAGTTTGTAAATGTTTTCACTCTTATTTGCGTATTATTTTTACCACGGAGGTTGCCTATGGAAATCATCGAAAGAATCACTGAAACCCTTGAAAAAACGGACAAAAAGGCTACTGATCTGTGCGACCGTCTCGGCATTCGGACATCTACTATGTCTACCTGGAAAACTCGCAATAGCGACCCGCCAGCGAAATACATCAAACCGATTGCAGACTTCCTTGGCGTGTCAGTTCATTACCTATTGACCGGCGAAGAGGCTCCTGCCCGCAAGCTCACCACTGCAGAAGAGGACGAACTTCTCGCACTGTACCGGGCATTGCCACAGAACAAACAATTTGAGTTTATCGGGGAACTCAAGGGATTTCTGAAAGCCTATACAGAGTCTCAGAAATACCTCGACAAAGAAAAAAGATTATCAGTTTAGAATGGTACCGACTTTACGGCCGGTACTGAGGAGATGTGCCTATGAATAACAAATACTTTGAACTGGCACGCAATGAGGAGAGGTCCGGGAACGATGCCGCTGCATTACTTCTTTATCTCTCCTCTTTTTGTGACAGTTGCAATCACGGCACCAGGAACCGCTCCTACGGTGTCGTAGCAAAGATCCGGCACCTGCAGCACCGGCTTATGCTCACTGACCTGCAGTTGTTCGGATTGGTTCACTCATACGGTCCGCTTACGGACTCTGAGTGCAAGAAACTTTTAGACTGTTCCATACGTGGTACCGGTATCTCCGGTTACGCCTATGGATATTAACAAATTCTCAGAGCGTCTATCACATTGTATGCAGGAACGCCACTTGAACGGTAACGACCTTGCCACTCTTTCCGGTGTGACTGCCGCTACAATCTCACGCTACCTCAACGGACTGCGAACGCCGACCGTCGATAATGTCATGCTACTAGCTGATGCCCTCGACGTGTCCGTAGATTACCTTCTTGGACTGCATAATGTCCCGGACGATAAAATGCTCGTGTCCTTGTATTCCATCGCTTCCGGCGACGATAAGCGTGTCCTATGGACGCTCCTGGAAAGATACGGAGGAAACCATGGAACAACTAAACGGCAATGAACCATTTACCCTGCACGGTTCCGATACTTCTATCATGCTGCAGGATTTTTGGCGTTGGGCGTATTCTGATCTGCTCAACAATACCCATCGTGGAGTGCTTGCCGAATTTCTCGTACACTCTGCCCTGGAAACAAAAGATGTCGCACGTGCCGACTGGCTACCGTTCGACCTTACTTCTCCTTCCGGTCTCCGGATCGAGGTCAAGTCGTCTGCCTATCTGCAGGCTTGGACTCCGGAAGATGTGTTCTCTCAGATTAGCTTCGACATTGCAAAGAAATTTGCCTGGGATGGAGCTACCTACGCCTCTATGGCTATGCGTAACAGTGATTTGTATGTGTTCTGCGTCTTTACCGCTCGTACACGTGATGTTTCAATTCTTGATCTCGACTACTGGGACTTTTATGTTCTGCCTACCTCGGTTCTTAATGAGAAGGTGCCGGAGCAGAAAACAATCACTCTCTCTTCCCTTCTCAAACTCGAACCAGCAAAAACGGATTTCGCCAGCCTGCCTGCAGCTGTGGAATCAGTAAGGTTATCGAATGAAGCTACCTAACGGCTACGGCAGTGTGACAAAACTTTCCGGAAACCGTCGTAAACCTTACCTGGCCCGTGTTACTCTTGGCTGGATCACGGACGAACAGACCGGAAAGACCGTACAGAACCGTGTTCCTCTTGGAACATTCAAGACTAAGAAGGAAGCTCTGCAGGCACTCGCTGAGTACGGAGCTAATCCTTACGATATACAAAATGCCGCTATGACCCTGGCGGAACTCTACGACAAATGGACTGCAGCTTACTTCCCTACCCTGGAAAGTGAATCATCCTGCCGTACCATCAAGTCAGCGTGGAGTTACTGCCATGCCATTGCCGGGATGCGTGTTAAGGACCTGCGTGCCCGCCACATCAAGGGCATAATGGAAGATGGCTACATCATTCCTTCACGTGGAGCCAATAAGGGCGAAAAGGTGCTTGCGTCTGCAGGTACAAAATCCCGAATCAAGTCTATGTTTAATTTAATGCTGGATTATGCGCTCGAATATGAGCTTGTTGATAAGAACTACGCCCGCACATTTGAACTGTCGGACGACATCATCAAAGAAAAGGAAGAAGCGAAACGTGGCCACATCATCTTCCAGGACTCAGAAATGCAGACGCTTTGGGATAACGTCGGCAAATTCCGGTTCGTGGACTGGGTTCTCATACAGTGCTACATGGGATGGCGCCCGCAAGAACTTGCCATACTGGAACTAGAGGACGTGCATCTTGACGAACGCTATATTGTCGGTGGCATGAAAACACAGGCAGGGCGACATCGTATGGTGCCTATCCACCCGAAAATATTTGACCTGGTTAAGAAGAACTACGGCCAGGCCCTTGAACTTGGAAGCCACCGGCTCTTCAATGATCCGGATTCTCCGAAGGGTGGCATGGCAATCACCTATGACAAATATGCCGGCCGTTTCGATAAAGTGATCGCCGCTCTCAAACTCCGAGACGATCATCGACCGCACGACCCTCGAATGACATTCATCACCATGGCAAAGAAGGCTGAGGTTGACGAATACACTATCAAAAAACTTGTCGGTCACAGAATCACCGACATAACAGAGGCGGCTTATACAGACCGTGACTTAGAATGGCTCAGAGCCGAACTGGAAAAGATACCGTAACCCTCGTGGTTGCGGTATTTCCGCTTTCTGCAGGCAACCAAAAAGTGTTACCTTCTCCGTGTTTCCTACTTGTTACCTACCGGTTTCCTACTTTCCCATTTTCACCACTTTTTACACCATCTCACACCCAATTTCATTTTTCCACTTCCAGGCACCAAAAAAGTACCGCAATCGCTGTGATTACGGTACTTCCTGGGTTTAACGTCTTTTCAATTTGTAAAGTCTATTTAGAACTTTCCTGCTTCGGCTGCTTCCTCAACACTTACTGCAACAGCAACTGTAGCACCAACCATCGGGTTGTTACCCATTCCGATCAGACCCATCATCTCAACGTGAGCCGGTACGGAAGAGGAACCTGCGAACTGTGCGTCAGAGTGCATACGTCCCATGGTATCTGTCATACCGTAGGAAGCAGGACCTGCTGCCATGTTGTCCGGGTGAAGGGTACGGCCTGTACCACCGCCGGATGCAACGGAAAAGTATTTCTTACCCTGCTCGATACATTCTTTCTTGTATGTACCTGCAACCGGATGCTGGAAACGTGTCGGGTTCGTAGAGTTACCGGTGATGGAAACACCTACGTTCTCGTGATGCATGATTGCAACACCTTCCTGAACGTCATCTGCACCGTAGCACTTTACAGTAGCGCGAAGTCCGTTGGAGTATGCCTTCTCGTATACAACGTTTAATTTTGCTGCCTTGTAGTCATACTGTGTCTCAACGAATGTAAATCCATTGATACGGGAGATGATCTGTGCAGCGTCTTTTCCAAGACCGTTTAAGATAACACGCAGAGGTTTCTGACGTACTTTGTTTGCCTTCTCAGCGATACCGATTGCACCCTCAGCAGCTGCGAAAGACTCGTGACCTGCCAGGAAGCAGAAGCACTCGGTCTCTTCCTCTAATAACATCTTACCAAGGTTACCATGTCCAAGACCTACTTTTCTGTGGTCAGCAACAGAACCCGGGATACAGAATGCCTGGAGACCCTCGCCGATTGCTGCAGCAGCATCAGCAGCCTTTGTGCATCCTTTCTTGATTGCGATTGCAGCACCTACTGTGTAAGCCCAGCAAGCGTTCTCAAAACAGATCGGCTGAATCTTCTTCACCTGATCATATACATTCAAACCAGCATCTTTGGTAATCTTCTCTGCCTCTTCGATGGAGCTGATACCATAGCTGTTTAATACAGCGTTGATCTGGTCAATTCTTCTTTCATATCCTTCAAATAATGCCATTTTCGTCCGTCTCCTTTCCTACTCTTCTCTCGGGTCGATGATTTTAACAGCATCTGCTACACGGCCGTACTGTCCCTTTGCTTTCTCCCAAGCAGTGTTCGGATCATCGCCTTTTTTGATGAAGTCAGTCATTTTTCCAAGAGAAACGAACTGGTATCCGATAACCTCGTTGTTCTCGTCAAGAGCGATACCTGTTACATAGCCCTCAGCCATCTCCAGATAACGAACGCCCTTCTCCTTGGTTGCGTACATGGTACCAACCTGGGAACGAAGTCCTTTTCCTAAATCCTCAAGACCGGCACCGATTGCAAGTCCGTCATCAGAGAAAGCACTCTGTGTACGACCGTAAACGATCTGTAAGAATAACTCTCTCATTGCTGTATTGATGGCATCACAGACAAGGTCTGTATTGAGTGCCTCAAGGATGGTCTTACCCTGTAATACCTCTGCTGCCATAGCTGCAGAATGTGTCATACCGGAGCATCCGATGGTCTCAACTAATGCCTCTTCGATCACACCATTCTTCACATTCAGGGAAAGCTTGCAGGCACCCTGCTGAGGTGCACACCAGCCTACACCGTGTGTAAAGCCTGAAATATCTTCAATTTTTTTGGAATGAACCCACTTGCCTTCTTCCGGAATCGGAGCTGGTTCATGTTTTGCGCCCTTTGCGACTGGGCACATGTTTTCAACTTCCTTAGTGTAAATCATTTTAAGACTCCTTTCGCATAAATAGAACTGAGTTGTTAAACATTGTTACACATTTAACATACTGCATTCATTCTCTCACATTTTCTTGATTTTCACAAGTGGGTACTGCAAATTTTATGCACTTTTGTCAAAACAGCTGCTCTTAGCTGTTGTCTCCCACATGTAGAAATCCTTCTGTTCCGTCCTTTGCACGCACATACATCCAACCGTCTCCGTCCGACCGGATACAGTAGATGTCCTCCCCTGCCGCAATCGTTTTTTCTGCTGATGTCTCATCCATCGAAAAATACACGGTCAGTGCTCCCTTATGCTCCAGCTTACACGGCTCGTAATAGGAATAAAGCCCGCCGTCCGCATGCTCGATCTTCTTCTCCGAACTGTTGTACCAGGCATACCCCTGCAGGATGCAGTCTGCCGGCTTGTCGTAACGGATCAGATCCATCACACCGCCCTGGCCGTTAAAACCGCTAAATCCGGCATTCCGGTCCCGGAACGGGAATCCTCCGACCTCGCCCAGATAGTAAAGATCTCCATCATATTTGAAAAAATGAGTCGTTCCGATGCCATCTGTTCCTTCATCAAGTACGGCAATCTCCAGACCATCATCCTCTTCCGGTGTTCCGATGTTCTCCACAAGGTCTGTCACATAAAACGCATCCGCAACCGGCGCGTGCATCTGAATGTACTCGGCAAGGTCATACGCCGTTCCGTCGATCGTGAGTGTGCAGACCGTCTGCTCTCCCTTACCGGTTACCGTGTAGCTGACTTCGTTAAGAACTCCATTGTCCAAAAGAGCGATCTCTGCGGTCTCGCCTGCCGAATAGGATTTCGGATATATATGTTCCGCTTCATATGCCGTCTGCATTGCCTTGATCAGTTTCAGATTCGCCTGCTCAATCTCACTTAATCCCGCATCGCCTGCAGTCGCTCCCCCGGCGGGCGTATACCAGCTGCACGCATCAAAATGCGCCTGCAGATAGGTGTCATCAAAGGTTTTTCCATGTCTGGCATAAATCTCGTTTGCCGCCAGATAGAGCTCCTGCTCTGACAGATCCGACAGATTCTCCTCCGTCACCGGCAGTATTGCGCCAACCGGAACGACATACTGATCGGCATCGTAATGAACGTCATCCGCATCGATCTTCACACTTGATGCGATGGCCGTGACCTCCTCCATCATGGATCCGTACTCTTCCACGATTGTCTGATCCTCCGTATCGCACGCAACATCCGTCGGCTGCATCAGGTAATACAGCGTTCCGTCCTCCGTGTAGGCGATCAGGTTCTCTCCCGCACCGTAATTCATCCATGCGTCGCTTTTTTCAAAGGAACACAGGTAGCCAAGTCCTTCCATCTTCTCATAGGAAGCCGTCTGATAGATGGTAAATCCATTCTCATCCTCTTTGATCGTACAGCGGTCCGCCCAGTCTTCCGGAAGCATCACTGTAATGTCGTTCCATGTATAATCTTTACCGTTCTCCACAGGTGAACTGTTCTTTGCGCCGCATCCTGTCAAAATCAGCATTCCTGCAAGAAGCATTCCCTGCACCCATCTTCTCTTCATTGTCTCTGTCCCTCTTCTGTTGTCCTACCGCTTTTCCACTACCTCGCTGCGGTTCTTGTAAATCGAATTTGCCGGAACCACGCCACGCACGCTCGAAAGCGGATAAACATTGGTGTGGCTTCCGATGACGGTTCCCGGATTCAGCACGGAATTGCAGCCGACTTCCACATAGTCGCCGAGCATTGCTCCGAATTTCTTTAACCCTGTTTCAATTTTCTCATCATGATCCTTTACCACCACCAGCGTCTTATCCGACTTGACATTGGAAGTGATCGAGCCGGCACCCATATGGGATTTGTAACCGAGAATCGAATCTCCCACGTAATTGTAATGCGGAACCTGCACGGAATTAAAAATCACAACGTTTTTCAATTCTGTTGAATTGCCCACCACGGAGCCTTTTCCTACGATGGCATTCCCCCTGATGAAAGCGCAGTGTCTGATTTCCGCATCCTCATCAATAATTAAAGGTCCATTTAAGAAAGCAGTCGGTGCAACCGTCGCACTCTTCGCCACCCAGATATTCTCGCCGCGCTGCTCATAGACCTCCGGGTCAAGCGTCGGTCCCAGCTTCTTTATAAAGTCGCTGATTTTCGGCAGAGCCTCCCACGGATAGGTCAGTCCCGCAAACAGTTCCGCCGCAATCGTCTCCCCTAAGTCATATAACTGGCTGATTTTTGCTGTTTCCATCACACAAATTCCTCTCTATTCCCTGTAATTTTTATTGACATAAGCCTGGATCTCTTCGCTGTCCTCCGGCATACGGCATCCGACAATGAACTCACCGTCATTATCCGTACTGCGGATGATATGTCCGTCCAGCGTCCGTGCCTCCTCCAGCGGGAAGTCCGGGATTTCCAACAAAATATCCTGCCCGATCGCATTTGCGAAATCCTCCTGATGTGCGCTGAATGCGAAACCGCCTGCGCTGATATTGATCATCCTGCCGTTGTAAGCTTTGCCGGATTTTTTCAGCGTCACGGTACATGCATTGGCAACCGGCATACGTGGATACTTTCTGCGGTTGATGACCTTCGGGTTTGTCGCCACAGCAATCCGGTAGCTGTTGGCACCCGCATTGGAAGCGGCGGATACGCTGACATCCTCCCATGTATACAGTGCATTGTTGACACAGATCTGCAGTTCATATGTAATGTCTTTTTTCTTTATCTCAATCGTTTTTCCGGCTTCCGGCTTGATTTTTACCAGAACTCCGTCGCTCTGGCTCTCAAACACTTCCCCGTGGAACTCCGTCCCGGCTGCCTGTGCTCCGTTCTTAGCGACTAACACCACGCGCATTCCCGGCTGTGCATCGCCGATTCCCATGAATCCGCCGCTACCGAGTTCTTCCATGAGCTTTCCTACCACACTCTCAATCTTATCCACATTGACGGAAGACTCCTCGTATTTGCTGAGCATCGTGCGGGACGCTTCGTCGGACTGGTTGATGCACTCCGTCATGACCTCCATGGTATCGCAGATCTGCTTCATGTTCTCCACCATGTCGCTGTTGGAAGCTTCCACTTCCTTCATGGCGCCGTCAATTACCCCGATATTCTGTCCCAGCTTTTTGGAATCATCGGTAATGCTTGTGACACTCTCCTGCACCTGCGTGAGCTTCTCTCTTGTCATGCGGATCATCTCAAGCGTCTTGGTGATGGATTCCGTCATCTTCTCCGAAGTCTCCTCCAGATGATCCAGTGCGTCCCTGATACGTCCGGAAGAAGTCTTGGTTCCCATGCTCAGATCCTGTATCTGACCTGCCACCACGGCAAAGCCCTTTCCGGCTTCCCCGGCTCTCGCCGCCTCAATCGAAGCGTTCAGTGCCAGAAGGTTCGTCTGGAACGTGATCCCCTCTATGGTGCCCGTCTCTTCCTTTACCATATCAAATTCCTGCTTAAAGTTCTCGAGCACCTGCTCGACCTCGCCGGAGAGCGCCGCCATGGTATTCGTCGTATTCATGACATCCGCAAGTTCTTCCGCACTCACATCCGCATGCTCGACCGACTCCTGGATCAGCGTCACCATCTCATCGATCAGTCCCGCCACATTCTGCACCTGCGTGCTGATGTCGGTACTCCGGTCCATGGAGGACATCGTCTTATTGTGGAGAACATCGTTGTTCCGGGTGAGTTCCTCCATACTGCTTACGACGGAATCCGCTCCCTGCCGGTTCTCATCCGCCAGCTCACGCACAACCGTAACGCCGTCCACAATCGAGTTACTCGCTCCCTTTACCTGTCCCACCGTCGTCACGACCCGGCTCAGATTATCCCGGATCGATGCCACCAGCGCTCCGTCGGATTCATTTAAGTGGTCGACAGAAAGAACGTAACAGATATAGCACAGAAGCAGCGTTGAAAACTGCAGGTAATAGTCTGTCATTTTCACGTTCGGATTCAGGCCGAGGAAGACATGGAGCAGTGCACTGAGCACAATGACGATCTCGTTTGTGACCGCGCACCGTATCATATAACTACGATCCTTGAACAGAATCAGCATACTCGTCAACGGCAGAATATATGCATAGGCGGTCGCCGAGTCCGTGATACACACCACGTAGGCATAGAAAAAGCCATATCCGAGAGCCAGGACATCCTTATAATACGGTGTCGCTCTCCCCTTTAACTTCAACGTCAGCAGTCCGATTGCAAACGGCACCCACGCCATAACCAGAAAAACAACATACTGCGTCGCCGTATAGATTCCCTTGGAAAGGTCGCTTCCGTATGACAGTGTCATAATCGCAATCAAAGCCAGCCATACTTTCATTGCCTTTAAATTGGCTTTCTCTTTAAAGGCCTGCTCATTGTACTCCATGCCCTGTTTCCTCCTGTGTCTTCTGCCGGATTCTATCAATAACTACTCAAATTTTAATGACATTTTATCTGGCTGTCAATAGCAAGCATGCACCGCACGCCATCCGATTTTTGCTTCCTTTCCCCATTCGTTTCTCATTCAGGAAATTCATCCAGAAAATTGGATGCAGCCGCCTGCTGTTTTGCCTCTTCCTCCTCGTAAGCCGCATACTCCTCCGCCATCGCATCATAAAACGGAGGCACGTCCTCCTCAATGTACTGTGCGCCGTCCTCAGCCGCCAGCGGCTGCGGCTGTGCATTTTCTTCTAATTCCTCGTAGAACATGCGCTCCCCGCCCTTGCCGTCGGAAGCACCCTCACGCTTTGTGCCGGGATTGTCAAAATCAAACACAATGCGGTCATCCTCCAGCTTTAGGCAGGTATCAAACGTGTTGCCGGCTTTTGACACAAACCCGGTCACTTTATCTTTGGTTTTCCCTGTCTCTAACAGTTCGCGCATGACCTCCTCGGTCAGCGTCACCTTCGCCACCGTGCGGGAGACCTTAAAACCGCACTCGCACTCGTAATACCACTGGCTCTTCTTTAACATTTTCCCGCATTTCGGGCAGGCAAGTGTTGTCTCAACAGGCTTTGGCTTCTCCGGAAAATCAAATGCGATCTGTCCTTCCGGCGTCAGTTTCAGCGGCGCATCGAACTTCATGCCGGTCTTCGCAACAAATCCCTTGATCACGTCCGTCTTCCCGCGGAGCAAAAGTTCCTTCACCTGTGCTTCCTTTAAAGAGACACCCGCGATCTTGCCGATTGCGAACCGGCAGCTGTCCGGATTCTCCTTTGAATAGTTGGCACAGCCGTATCCAAACATCGTCTTTACGATATCCCCGCCACAGACCGGACATTTTACATCCTTTACCTTCGGCGCTTCCAGATCCGTAAAATCAAACTTCAGCCCCGTGACCTTTCCCTTCTCATTCTTTGCCAGTGCGACGCGCGCATCAAATTTCTTCCCGCTCTTCGACTTAAAGCCGCGGATCGTTCCGGTTCTTCCGTTGGTCAGAAGCTCCTTTACATTCGCTTCCGTCAATGCCTTCTCCGCCATCTTCCCGACAGAGAACCGGCAGCTGTTCGGATCGTCCTTCACATAATTGGCACAGCCAAAGCCGAACGGCGTCGCCACGATATCACCGCCGCAGATCGGGCACACCACATCCTTGATCTTTTTGGCTTCGACATGTTCAAAATCAAATCTCAATTCAATTTTTCCGTCTTCCGTGTGTTCCAGAGCGACACAGGCGTCAAACTTTTTCCCGCTCTTCGACTTGAATCCGCGGATCGTTCCGGTTCTCCCCTGATTTAAAAGCTCCTTCACCTGCGCTGCGTTTAAGTCCTTTCCCGCCATCGTACCGATTGCAAACCGGCAGCTGTCCGGGTCATCCTGCCTGTAATTCGCGCAGCCGAACCCGAACGACGTCTCCACAATCGCCCCGCCGCAGATCGGACACACGACATCGGGAACAACGGCGGCATCGTTCTGTGAAAAATCAAATGCAATATTCTTTCTTCCGTCCTCCGTCTGCTCCAGCTTTAAGCAGGCGTTGAACTTCTTTTTATTCCTGGCAGTAAAGCCGCGGATCAGACCGGTCTTTCCGGTCGTAAGAAGCTCCGTCAGATCATCGACGCCCAGCGCCTTTCCCGCGATCTTTCCCACGGAAAAATAACATTCATCGGGATGCTCGTGGTGCTTGACGCAGCTATAGCCAAACGGCGTGATCTCCACGGCAGAACCGCACACCGGACATACGACACCCTCCAGGATTTCCGGCTGGTTCTTTGAAAAATCAAATCCAACCGAAACTTTTCCCTCATCATCCTTTTCCAGGATGAGGCTCGCCGAGAACTTTTTCTTCGACTTCGAGACAAACCCGGACAGCACGCCGGTATGTCCTTCGGTCAAAAGCTCCTTTACTTCCTCATCGTTTAAGTCTCTTCCGGCGATTGTACCGATGGAGAAGCGGCATCCGCCACCATCTTTCTGATAATTGCTGCACCCGTAACCGAACGGCGTCGTCTCGATCGTTCCTCCGCACACCGGACAGGGAATGCCGAGGCTGCGCTTCGCCGCAAGCCCCTTTCCGCCCTTTCCGACGAGCGGGTGGATTCGCGTGGCAATCTGGCCGGTCAGATCCTGCTCGATCATGGCGACCGTCTCCCTGCGGATAAAATCCTCCAGTTTTGAGCGGTAATCCTCCATCACGACCGTTCCCCGCGTGATTCCGTCCAGTCCCTTTTCCCAGGAAGCTGTCATCTTGGGATTGAGCAGTGCCGGAACCGTCATCGAAACCACCTCAAAGATCATTTCCCCCAGCCGCTCCGGCGTGAGAACCTGCGTCTTTTTGTTCAGATTCAGATAGCCGACCCGAACCAGCTTTTTGATGATCTCTGCCCGCGTGGCAGATGTACCGATTCCGGAACCCTTGATCTGCTCTCTTAATTCTTCCTCCTCGATGAGCTGTCCGGCATTCTCCATGGCGAGCACCATCGATCCAGACGTGTAGCGCTTCGGCGGGGAGGTCTTTCCCTCGCGGATGGCATAGCCATCCGCAAAAAGTACCTCTCCCTTTTGAAGCCTGCCGGCATACGCTAAAAGCCCGGCGTTCTCCTCTTCCTCCCGCGCAGCCTCAGCATCACTGCCTTGTGTCTGTTCCTCTCCGTCCGTCTTCGCCGCATTCCGCTCCTTCGCCGTCTTCGGAACGCCTGCAATCTCCAGATAGCCCGGAACCTTTAACTGCTTCGCGGAAGTATAAAGCTTCTCACCGCCTGCCGCCACGACGAGTTTTACCGTCTGATACTCCGCCGGCGGATAGAAAATGCTTAAGAAACGGCGCACAATCATCTCATAGACGCTTCTCTGGAGACTGTTTAAAGATTCCAGCTCTGTGAGCTGTCCGGTCGGAATGATCGCGTAGTGATCGGTAATCTTGGAATCATCCGTATACTGCGTGTTCCCAATGTTCCGGTAGCGCCCTTCCTTCATGATGCGCTCCACATAAGGAGCCACCGGCGCAAAATTTTTCAGTCTGCTGATATTTTTTGTAATCTCTTTTGCCACCGCCGAGGAGAGCACGCGCGCATCCGTTCTCGGATAGGTGGTAAGCTTCTTCTCATACAGATCCTGCGCCACCTGCAGCGTCTCATCCGGACTGATCTTAAAACGTTTGGAACACTCCGCCTGCAGCTCCGCAAGATTGAAAAGCAGCGGCGCACGCTTTTTCTGCGTCCCTGTCTCCACGGAATCAATGAGCGCTTCCTGTCCCTTTAACTCCGCAATCAGCGTCTGCGCGCTCTCTTCCTTTTTAAAACCGTTTTCCTTATATAAAAGCGGCGACTCAAAATATTTAGAGCCTTCTATTGCCTTCCACTCCGCCGTGATCCGGCATTCTTCCTCTCCTGCAGGATGAAAGGTTCCCACGACACGGTAAAACGGCGTCTCTGTAAAATTGCGGATCTCGCGCTCCCGGATCACAACCATGCCAAGAACGCAGGTCATGACGCGCCCGACCGCAATCGCCGTATAGCTCGATGTTCCTGCCGCATCATTCAGAAGCTTTCCGTACTTTACCGACATGGCTCTGGAAAAATTGATTCCCATCGCATAATCCTCGATCGTCCGCATCACGCCCGACTTTGCAAGGTTATCATACTCCGACATGTCTTTTGCCTCGCGGATACCGCGCAGAATCTCCTCCTCGGTCTGCGAATCGATCCAGACACGGAGCTCCTTCATGCCCTCACGCACGCCGCCGAACTTCCGGATATTCTCCTCGATCGTCTGTCCTTCTTTTCCAGCATCTCCTGCCCAGTAGACCGTGTCAATATCCTCGCGGTGCAGCATTTTATGTACCACATCATACTGCCTGCTCACAGACGGGATCACATTATATTTGTAATCCCGCGGCAGAAACGGCAGGTCTTCCAGCCGCCATTTTTTATACCGCTCATCATACTCCTCCGGGTACACCATCTCCACCAGATGCCCCACGCACCAGGTGATGACATACCCGTCGTTCTCTATATAACCGTCATTTCTTCCGGATACGCCGAGAATCCGCGCGAACTCCTGCGCAACACTCGGTTTCTCTGTGATGATCAAAGATTTTGCCACAATCTGTTCCTCCAATTACTTTCGCATGAAGCAAATTATAGCATTTTTCTCGACATCGGGCAACTTACAGTTCATTCATATCCACGAGCACGAACCGCTTATCCCGCTCCGCCATGGCGGTAACCTCCGGTGCAAATCCCTGTGCGGAAAAGAGGAAATAATATTCTGCGCCGATTTTTGCCCGCTTCATGTTAAGGAACAGCGCCTCGCACATTTCCATCGTAAGCTCGGGTTCCTGCCAGTTGCACAGTCCGACCATATTCTGTCGAATCTCATTCTGTGCAATGATGTCGATATTCCCCTCTTTGCCGACCCAGGTTCCCATGCGTGCAATCTTAAGCGGAAGCTTTCCTACCACGCCGAGAAGTCCCAGATATTCCATGCATACCTCCACAAAATACCGGGAGAGGTACGCATCCAGTCTGGGCGCGATATATCTGTCGTAGAATTCTTCCGGGCGGATCATATACAGATCCGACAGATGCGGATAGATAAAGTGAAACCAGAAATTCACATAATTGTCGCGGATCCGGTACACACCTTTCTTCGTGTTCTCCCAGCCGCCCGTCTCAAACGATACCACCTTCTGGATGATATCAAATGCCGCCAGATTCTTCATATAGACGCTGATCTTGGCGCGCGAGAATCCGGTCGTCCGGTACAGATCATTCAGCTTGTCCTGCCCGGCCGCAATCTGCGCCAGGATGGTCTCATAGACAGACAATTCCCGCAGGCTCTCCCCGATCAGATCTTCCGCCGCATGATACAGATAGCCGCCCGGCGAAAGAATCAGTCTACAGATATTGGTCTTTACATCCGCTTTTGCGTTCCAGCGGTTGATGTATCCCGGCACACCGCCGATGATGCCGTAAGTCTTGATACATTCCGCCACCGGATACTCGGGCAGCGCCCGCACCACTTCCAGAAAATTCAGATTCGTAAATTTGATTTTCCGGTCTATTTTGCGGCATGCCGCCTCACCGATACACTCCGCCAGTTCCCGCTCTGCCCATGACACCGCCGAGCTGCAGAGCAGAATCATCACAGGTCCCGGATAAAGCCTGTGCACTTTCAGTTTCAGCACCGCCTCCATAAAAGTAGGATCCTTTTTGGCAATATACTGAAATTCATCGATCACGACTACCAGCTTCGTGGGATCACCGCTCTTTACCCGGTTAAAATATTCCTCATAGGTATACTTCTGCAGCATCACCTCGAACCGCGCCGCCAGTTCACGCCCCATCTGCGCGCGCTGCTCTCGCTCCGCCACCTGTCTTGCACGGTAATAAAAATGCTTCTTGTTCTGCACAAATGCGCCGAGCAGCCGCTCTTTCTCCGAGTCCGTCCGCCCGTACAGCACAACCAGCTGATTGCCAGATTCCCGGTAGCACTCTTCCAGTTCCTTTAACACCGACGATTTTACGACCATCTCTTCTCCTCTGCACTTTCCTGCCGGGCACGAAAAGCCACACCGCATCCCATATCCGGCACATTCTATCTGTCCATATATTCTGCGGAAATTATATCATTTTTTAATTTTCCGGGCAATAAAAAAGAATCTCGCTTGCGAAATTCTCCGCGCGCAAGCGGTTCGCAAAGCGATATTTTCCTTACCGCGAGCTGCGCATCCTCGCGGAGCGTTTTTTATTTTCATAGGGAAGTTCTACTTTCACACATTAACGTATCACGCTATTTCCTATGAAATAAAAAAGAATCCTGCAAGCAGGATTCTTTTTTATTCTTTATTTCGCTGTAATGTATCCCTGTGCTTTCAAAAGCTCTGCGCAGAGCACTGCACCGCCCGCGGCGCCGCGCACGGTATTGTGGGACAGTCCCACGAACTTCCAGTCATAGACCGTGTCCTCTCTCAGACGTCCTACCGAGATACCCATACCGTTCTCATAGTTGACATCCAGAGCGATCTGCGGGCGGTTATCCTCCTCGAGATACTGGATAAAATGCTCCGGTGCGCTCGGAAGCTTTAACTCCTGCGGAACACCGCTGAAATTGCGAAGTGCCTCGATCAGCTGCTCTTTTGTCGGGTTCTTCTTAAACTTTACGAACACCGCCGCAGTGTGACCGTTTAACACCGGCACACGGATGCACTGGCAGGTGATGACCGGGGATTTGGCCGGAACGATCGCCTTCTTCTCCGGATCCACATGTCCCCAGATACGAAGCGGCTCCTTCTCGGATTTCTCCTCCTCACCGCCGATATACGGAATGATATTGCCAACCATCTCCGGCCAGTCCTTAAAGGTCTTGCCGGCTCCGGAAATGGCCTGATAGGTTGTTGCCACCACCTCATACGGCTCAAATTCCTTCCACGCAGTAAGTACCGGCGCGTAAGACTGAATGGAGCAGTTCGGCTTTACAGCCACGAAACCGCGCTTTGTGCCAAGACGCTCCTTCTGGTATTTGATGACCTCCATATGCTCCGGGTTGACCTCCGGAACCACCATCGGCACATCCGGTGTCCAGCGGTGCGCGCTGTTATTGGAAACGACCGGAGTTTCTGTCTTCGCATACTCCTCCTCGATCTTCTTAATCTCTTCCTTTGTCATGTCCACTGCGGAAAATACGAAATCGACCTCTGCCGCAACCTTCTCCACTTCATTGACATTCATAACGACAATCTTTTTCACTGCTTCCGGCATCGGTGTGTCCATCTTCCAGCGGTCTCCGACTGCCTCCTCATAAGTCTTGCCGGCACTTCTCGGGCTCGCTGCGATCGTTGTCACTTCAAACCACGGATGATTCTCCAGCAGAGAAATAAATCTCTGACCAACCATACCTGTACCACCCAGAATACCAACTCTCAACTTTTCACTCATGACTCTTCTAATCTCCTCATCTTTTTCTTATGACACCCGCTGTGGCATACGACTCCGCCTCTCATTGCCTCTGCCGGATCATTACACGTACCTGCTTTTTGCACTGTTCGTGTCCGTCAGTGGCGAACAAGTGTCGTCATAGTGAATATATTATGCCATTTCCCGTCAAAAAGCAATGCTTTTTTCGTAAAACTTCCCGGTTTTTTTTGACAGTTCTTGTACATTTCTCACAATATCACGTTACTGTATTGAAGTTTCAAGAGGCTTCCACTCTTCCTCCAGGTACTTCTTCTCCGCTGCGATCACCTGTTCCATCGCCTCTTTTCCCGGTGCTCCGACCGTCAGACGCTTGTTCACACAGGTTTCCATGGAGATCGCCTCATAGACATCATCCTCAAACACCGGACTGATTGCCTTTAACTCCTCCAGGCTCATATCATCGATCGCAATTCCCTTTTCGATGCAGTAAAGCACGATCTGTCCCACAATTCCATGTGCATCGCGGAACGGCACCCCGTGGTTCACCAGATAGTCGGCGGCATCCGTCGCGTTGGTAAAGCCTCCGTTCGCTGAAGCACGCATGCGCTCCTTGTTGAACTTCATCGTGGCGAGCATGCCGTTAAACAGCGCGATACAGCCTTTGACCGTGTCCATCGCGTCAAAGGAAAGCTCCTTGTCCTCCTGCATATCCTTATTGTACGCAAGCGGGATTCCCTTCATCGTCGTGAGAAGCGACATCAGCGCGCCGTAGACGCGTCCTGTCTTTCCTCTGACTAATTCTGCGATGTCCGGGTTCTTTTTCTGCGGCATGATGCTGCTTCCGGTACTGTACGCATCATCAATCTCCACAAACTGGTACTCGTTGGAATTCCAGATAATGACCTCCTCCGAAAAGCGTGACAGATGCATCATGATCGTGGCGCAGGCAGACAAAAATTCGATCAGATAATCGCGGTCAGACACGCCGTCCATGCTGTTTAAAGTCGGTCCGTAAAAACCGAGCAGCTCTGCCGTGTATGCACGGTCAAGCGGATAAGTAGTGCCTGCGAGCGCTCCAGAACCAAGCGGACAGTAATTCATCCGCTCGTAGATGTCATGCAGGCGCAGGCGGTCTCTCTTAAACATCTCAAAATAAGCCCCCATGTGATGCGCGAGCGTGATCGGCTGTGCCTTCTGCAGATGGGTGAAACCCGGCATAATCGTCTCCGTATTCTGCTCCATGATATGTAATATCGTGCCGAGCAGTTCCTTTAAGAGCGCATCCACGTGGAGCAATTCCTCTCTGGTGTAGAGACGCATATCGAGCGCCACCTGGTCATTGCGGCTGCGCCCGGTATGCAGCTTCTTTCCGGTGTCTCCCAGACGGTCGATCAGATTCGCCTCCACAAAGCTGTGAATATCCTCATATTCATCCGTTATGACAAGACGTCCGGCTTCCACATCCGCAAGGATCTCCTTTAGGCACGCAACGATCGCCTGCATCTCCTCCCCGGTTAAGATTCCCTGTTTCCCGAGCATCCGCACATGTGCAATACTTCCCTCAATGTCCTGTTTATAGAATTTCTGGTCAAACGAAATAGACGCATTAAAATTATAGACCAGCTTGTCGGTCTGTTTGGTAAAACGTCCTCCCCATAACTGAGCCATTTTAAAAACCTCGCTTTCACTACATTTCCTATCATTCTACATGAAGTTCGCGCTTCCCGCAAGTCCTTTCATGCTTTACCGCATCAAATTCCCTGTGCCGCCGCTTTTGCAGCAATCTGGGCATCGCGCTCCCGCTTGGAAAAAACGCACCCGCAATAATACTGCCGGTACATTCCGTATTGTTCGGAAAGCTCTACCGAGCGCTTGTAGCCATTTTTCTTTTTGAAGTCAGAATTCAAATATGCCACGCCGTATTCCTCCGCCAGCGCATCCCCGATCTCATTTAATTTTTCCGCATTCTTGAGTGGACTGATGGACAGCGTCGTGGTGAAGTAATCCATGCCAAGGCTTTTTGCCGTCTCCGCCGCCTCTCTCAAGCGCAGCTCATAGCACCGGAAGCAGCGTTCACCGCCCTCCTTTTCCTCCTCCAGTCCGCGCGCCATCTCATAAAAACGTTCCTTATCATAGGCGCCCTCCCGGAATGCGATCGGATATTTTGCCGGAAGTTCCCGAATCAGCCGCTGCTGCTCCTGCACCCGCATATGATACTCTTCTTCCGGATAAATATTGGGGTTGTAATAATCCACGGTGATATGAAAATACTGCGACAGATACTCGAGGCAGTACGAGCTGCACGGCGCGCAGCAGCTGTGCAGCAGCAGCGTCGGCACACGGTTCTGCTCCTTTAATCCAGCGATCGTCGCCTCCAGCATTTTCTGATAATTCTTCTGTGCTCTCATGCTTCCACCTCCTCTGCAAATGCGAGGATCTGCTCCGCACGGCGCTTCCATGTATATTCCCGCTCAAAGGTCTCATAGGCAGAAGCCGCAATCTTCTCACGAAGTCTTACGTCTGTAAGTGCTCTCTCCGCCTGCTCACACAGCGTGTCCGGTTTTTCCAGCGAATAAAAAAGCAGCTCCTTCCCGCCTGTAAACGTTCTTCTTAAATACGGATTTTCATCGGTTAACACCACCGCATGATTCGCCATTCCGGCAGGAACCCGGTCGTGCATTCCCCGGTTAAAAATCGGTGAGACATTTAAAAGCACATGGGCTTTGGCAATCCGCTCAAAGGAGAGCGCAAACGGCACCGCCGGCTCGCGCCGCAGGCTGTGCCCGTCCCCGCAGGAATATTTTTCCCAGCCTTCCCCGAATACGGTAACCGGCAGTTTCTCCGCGAGCAGCGCGTCCAACGCCGCCTTGCGGAAATAATCCCGCACATAGGCGTCCACCGCATACATGCTGTTCATAAACAGCGCAAACTGTCCGGCAGGAAGTTCCAGTTCCTCCTCCTTAAGATGCTGTGAAAATGCTTCCTCCATCGGCAGTGTGGGATCGGCAAGCCTCCGCTCAATCAGATCTTTCATCATGCTCCCAAGCGGCTCGGGAGCATTCTCTACAATCTGATAAACCGCGTCCGGTCTGTCATACGTTCCCGGAAATAAAATCCGGCACTCCGGCTCTTTTGTGCCCTCGTAGACTGCTCTTGTCGCCCCGAGCGGCAGCATGTGGACGCTCGCCACCTTTTCATAATATTTTTCTACGTACTTCTGCTGTGCCTCGTCGAGGACAATCGCATGCAGATTTTTCACACCGCTTGAAAGTCCCTGATAGTGAAACAGCGGGTGATCTAAAATATAGTCAAAAAACGGTCCCGCAAGGCGGTCCACATAGGGAGTACCGTCGTCTAACACCATCCGCGGCAGAAGGGAATTAAAATCCAGAATCAGGCGGTACGGCTGTCCGATATAGCGCGCAAGCTTCGCATCCAGATCATCCTCCTTTGAGAGTTCGCACACCGTCACCTCATATCCCAGTTCCTCAAACGCCGCGCCGATCTGATTTGCGAAAAAGTTGCTGGACAGATAGCAGATTTCCCTGGAACTGAATACCAGAATTTTTCCCTTCTGCTTCCTTTCCTGCATCATGACACACCTCCAAGTGCAAACATGCTCCGACAGATCCATTTTCCGGTCTCCGTCGCAAAAATCCTCTGATATGCTGTCTCTACAGCCGCTTTATCCGGCATAAACCCGCCGTCTCCGTCCGGTCTGCCGTCCTCGTACAAATTCACCAGAAAATCCGCCTCCACCAGAATCTGATAGTCTCTGCCCTCTATGCCGGTGTAAGTGTGGTGATGTCCGATCAGATAGCAGACGCGCTCAATCACATTCTCCGCAAAGCCCAGCCGCATCAGCATCCCGCGTGCCACCGCAGGACCTTCCTGCTCCTGCAGCTTTCCCGCACTGCTCCCGTACTTCTCCTCCGCCGGCTTGATGCCGATATCGTGCGTGTATGCAGCCGCTTCCAGAATATAGAGTTCCTCCGGCGAAAGCTGCTCGCGCTCTCCGATCAGCTTTGCATAGCTGTGTACCTTTGTAAAATGCTGGATCCGTTTCGGGTCTCCGCTGTAATATGAGATCATTTCCAAAAAAAGTTTTTCTAACATCTTTTTCTCCTTTGACAGAAAGAAGACCTTTACCAAGCATCCGCTTCATAAAGGTCTTATCATTACGCTCTTGCTTCCCGCAGTGTCAGTATCGCAAACACATAGATCAAAATACACAACAGGCAGAATACCACTCTGCCGCAGATTGCCCCGGCGACCAGCTGTACTGCAGCGACTACCGCATGCACCCACACCGGTACCTCCTGCAGGCAGGCAGCAATCGCCACCTCGATCAAAACGATCACGCACACCGGCACCACCGGAATCTTCATCGCTAAAACGGCGATCAGAATCGTCGCAAGCGCCGCAACCACCTCTGCAAATAAAATCAGCATCTTCTTATTATCACGATTTGCAATCTCTCCCATACAAATGAACTCCTTTATTATCCTTCTATTCTGTCTGCAAGCCTTCACCCGCATGCGCTCATTATAGCAAGGATCGAAAAAAAGAACAAGTCCACTGGAAAAATACCTTCACTTCCGCTATAATAACGCAGGAATATACTCTTATATTCCTTGCCAATAAATAATCAGAAAAGAGAACAAACTTATGAATGATACAAAATGGGTCTCCATGTGGGGCAATGCCATGTCCATCGCAGAACACCATCCGGAGGGCTACGCAAAAGATCTGACGCTGCGCTATCCGGTCTATGCACCATTTTCCGGAAGCGCACTCCGCTTCACGCTCGACAACTACTGCGGAAAGGAACCTGTCACCATCCACCGGGCAACGGTGGCGGTGTGTGATTCCGATCTCACCGGGAAAGTTCCGCTTTCCTGCCCGCTTACGGCAGGCACCATCCGGGATATTACCTTTGACGGCAGCCACTCCGTCACGCTTGCAGCGGGCGCGTCCGCCACAAGCGACGCCCTCTCCTTTCCGGTATCTGCCGGTCAGACGCTCTGCGTCAGCCTGTATTTTGACGGCTACACTGCCATGCAGTCCGCCGTGCTGATCACAGGTCCATTGTCCCGCGGCTATTTTTCCTACGGCGACCAGACGCACAGCGAAGCGCTGCCCCTTGCCACCTCCAAGGCGACAAACTGGTTCTATTTTCTTAGCAACATCGATATTCTGACAAAGGAAGATTGTCATGCCATTATCTGCTACGGAGATTCCATCACCGCACAGGCATGGCCGGACTATCTGACGCTGCGCCTCATCGAAGAAGGGCACAACCATACCTCGGTGATCCGCCGTGCGGCAAGCGGTACGCGTATTCTGCGCCAGTACGACTGTATCACCTACGACTCCTACGGTCTTAAGGGAACCAACCGTTTTGCCCACGAAATTCCAACCGCCGGTGCGGATACCGTCATCATCCAGCAGGGCATCAACGATATCATCCATCCGGTCGGAACCGACGTCAATCCGTTCCGTCCCATGAGTGATCTGCCGACTGCCGCCGAACTGATCGACGGTCTGAAATGGTATATCGAGGAGGCCAGAAAGCTTCACGACAGCGTCTATCTCGGAACCCTTCTGCCGATTTACGGCTGGCGCACCTACGCACCGTTCCGCGAGGAGCTGCGCGGTGCCGTCAATGACTGGATCCGCTCCAACCACGAGAGCGACGGCTGTATCGATTTCGATCAGGCACTTCGTGCAGCCGATGATCCGCGCTCTTTCGCAAAAGGTTATGACAGCGGCGATCATCTGCATCCGAGCAATCCTGCATACAAAAAAATGGCAGACACAGTGCCTGCCACTTTATTGCGCTAATCTTATTTATTCTTTAAATGTTTGCGTACGCGTTCAATCAGCATGTCAAGCGCCACGATATTTTCTCCCCCTTCCGGGATGATAATATCCGCCCGGCGCTTGCTCGGTTCTACAAACTGTTCATGCATCGGCTTTACCGTTGTCAGATACTGGTTAATCACGCTGTCTAACGAACGCCCGCGTTCCTTTACATCACGGATGATCCGCCGCAGAATCCGCACATCCGCATCTGTGTCCACAAATACCTTGATATCCATAAGATCACAGAGACTCGGCTCAGCAAAAATGAGAATGCCCTCCAGCACAATCACCGGTGCAGGTTTTACCAGAATGGTCTCCTCGGAACGATTATGTATCGAGTAGTCATAGACTGGCATATAGATCTGCTCTCCCGCTTTCAGCTTACAGATATGTTCACACAACAGTGCTGTATCAAACGCATCCGGATGATCATAGTTTAACTTCGACCGTTCCTCATAACACATGTCGTCATGGCGTTTATAGTAGTTATCATGACGCAGAATACTCACCTCATCATCGCCAAAGCTGTCGATCAGTTTGTCGGCAAGTGTTGTCTTGCCGCTTCCGGTGCCTCCTGCAATTCCAATCAAAATTGTATTCATCCTACCGCTCCTGATTACTATTTCCCAATGATGGCAAGTGTTGCGCTCGTTCCAAGGCGGCTTGCTCCGGCATCGATCATCGCCTGGGCTTCCTCTGCCGTGTGAATTCCGCCGGATGCCTTCACACCCATATCATCACCCACGGTTTTTCTCATCAGTGCGACATCTTCCGCCTTTGCCCCTCCGGTGGAAAATCCGGTGGAAGTCTTTACGAAATCAGCTCCTGCTTCTTTTGCCAACTCACATGCCTTCACCTTTTCCTCGTCTGTCAGAAGACAGGTCTCGATGATGACCTTTAAGACAATATCGCTGCCGCAGACTTCCTTTAAGGTATGAATATCATTTTTTACATAGTCATACTTCTTGTCCTTCAATGCGCCGACATTGATTACCATATCGATCTCCTGTGCGCCGTCCTCGATGGCAGCCTTCGTCTCGAATGCCTTCACACCGGTGTCAGACATTCCCAGAGGGAAACCTACCACTGTGCACACCTTCACATCAGAGCCTTTTAACTTCTCTGCCACAAAACGGGTGTAATACTGATTCACGCACACGGATGCGAAATCATTGGCAAGCGCCTCGTCACAGATCTTTGCCACCTGTGCCTCCGTCGCCTCTGCCTTTAAAATAGTATGGTCAAAATATTTGCTTGAAATCATGATCTTAGAGTCCTTTCTGTTTGTTATCATATGCTCCCGGACGCTTCCGGAAATTCCGGTCTCTTACGCCGTCTTCCTATCTGGCACCCTTATCATACGGAATACCCTCCGCTTTCGGTGCCTGGGAATTCTTGGATGTAAACGCAAGAATAATCATGGATGCGATAAACGGCATCATGCTGTAGATATTCTTGGACAATCCGAGGTTTGCAAGCACGGTGGAATCCGCGATGTTCGCCAGGGAACGGAATACCGCAAAGAACACGGCTGCGCCCGCAATGTTGAACGGCTTCCACTGTCCGAAAATCATAACTGCCAGGGCGAGGAAACCGGCTCCCGCTACGCCGACCTCAAAGTTCCAGGTGGTAACGGACGGAACGATGTAGGCGAAGCCTCCGATTCCGCCGAGTGCACCCGAGATCATGACACCGGTATATCTCCACTGATACACATTGATACCGACCGAATCGGCTGCCTGCGGATGTTCACCGCACGCGCGCAGACGTAAGCCCCATTTGGTCTTGAACAAAAATACATAGCTTACAATCAGAATGATAATTCCGATAATCAGGAAAATGTTGATCGTGAGCGGTCCGATTTTATAGATAAATGCCTTGTTGCTGTAGGAAAGCTTTGCGGAAGCCGCACCGTTTCCCGCTGCCGAGGAGTTGTTGAACGCTTTTACCGCTACGATCGCCACCGCTGTGGCAAGCATATTTAAAGCCGTTCCGCCGATTGTCTGATCCGCCTTTAACGTGATGGCGGAAAATCCGAGCAGAAGGGAATAGAGAATTCCCGCTACCGCACTTGCCAGGATGGACACCGCCACCAGCACGCCGGACGGAAGGGAATCCCCGCAGAGTGCCAGGACGAAAACGCCCGCCAGACCGCCGATTGCCATGATACCTTCAAGTGCAATGTTGATTACACCGCTTCGCTCCGAGAACATACCGCCAAGCGCCACCAGCATCAATACTACCGCATAGAGTAATGTAAACTTAATCAGTAAGAACATTATTTCACATCCTCCTTCTTCGCTTTTTTCCTGCCGAGCTTCGATACGACCACGCTCTTAAAGAGCATAACAAACGCACACAGGTAAATGATGACTGCCACGATCAGATCCGCAATCTCCGGCTGATAATACTTAGTTGGAAGATACGCTCCTCCCACGGAGATATGTGCGACAAAGATTGCTGCAAATACCACGCCGATCGGATTGCTCAGCGCCAAAAGTGCTACCGGGATACCGTTGAAACCGATCGCCGGAAGCGCTGTGGACACCTGCGGATTCCACTCGGATGCACCGGACAGATAGTAAAGTCCCGCACCGATACCTGCAAGTGCGCCGGAGATTGTCATGGAAAGCACAATGTTGCGTTTTTCATTGATGCCCGCATATTTTGCGGCGTCTTTGTTAAAGCCACAGGCTTTTAACTCATAACCGAATGTGGTCTTGTTGAGTACCACATACATGATAATTGCGATCGCCATCGCGATAAAAATGGCAATCGTGGTCGAGCTTGTCTTAAAAACAGCGCTCATGCCGCAATCTGGAATCAATGACTGCGGTGCCGCGGAACTCAGCTTGTAAGTACGCGTCGTCTTCTGGTCGTACATTCCGGATACCGTGCTGTACATCAGCTCGTTCACCAGATATAAACCGATCCAGTTAAACATGATGGAGGTGATAACCTCGTTGACATTAAAGTACGCCTTGAAAATTCCCGGAACAGCACCCCAGATGGCTCCGCAGACCATTGCTGCCAAAAGACATACATACCACGGCATCTGCAGAATCAGTGCAAAATACAATGCACCGAACACGCCCAAGGTATACTGGCCTGCCGCACCGATGTTGAACAGTCCCGTCTTAAAAGCAAACGCAACGGAAAGACCTGTCATGATAAGCGGTGTCGCCTGCGCAATCTCACTTCCGATTCCCTTTGGTTTGAGATAAAAACCACCCTTGATAATTCTTGAGAAACCATCCAATGCATTCTCTGCATTGATACAATAAAGTATGATAAGTCCCACGAGAAGTCCGATCACAATGCAAAGAAGCGATGCAAAGATGGACAATAGGACATCCTTTGTCTTTTCACTCATTGTCATATTTCCTTTCTGTTAATCTGTAAGGCTTCGCCTTCATGCTTCCTTTGCAACCTTATCCCGCTTTGCACCTGCCATGTAAAGTCCAAGTTCCTCCACGGTCACTTTCTTCGGATCAAGTTCTCCTACGATCTCGCCCTCGTACATCACCAGGATACGGTCGGACACGTCCATAACCTCATCCAGTTCCAGCGAGACTAACAACACGGCTTTTCCTTTGTCGCGCTGTGCCACAAGCTGCTTATGGATATACTCGATCGCGCCTACATCAAGGCCTCTGGTCGGCTGCACTGCCACAAGAAGCTCCGGATCCTTGTCAATCTCTCTTGCAATGATCGCCTTCTGCTGGTTACCACCGGACATGCTGCGCACGATGGTCACCGGCCCCTGACCGCTTCGCACATCATACTGCTCGATCAGCTTCTGCGCATATCTGCGCACCTCGCCCGACTTGATAAAGCCTGCGCGCTCAAACTGCGGCTGCCAGTAACGCTGCAGCACCAGATTCTGTTCCAGTGTGTAGTCCAGTACCAGTCCGTGCTTATGACGGTCTTCCGGAATATGGCTCATACCATGCTTGGAACGCTCCCGGATCGTGGTGTTTGTGATATCCTGTCCCAGAAATTTCACGCTGCCCCCTCCGATCTTCTCCAGTCCGGTCAGCCCCTGCACCAACTCTGTCTGTCCGTTGCCGTCGATACCCGCAATACATACGATCTCACCACGGCGCACCTGAAACGAGACATCCCGCACGGCATTGTTCTCATGTGATCTGCTTGCCACCGTCAGATGCGATACCTCAAGCACCGTATCCCCCGGCTTTTTCTCGTCCTTGTCAACGGTAAAGCTTACATTTCTGCCCACCATCATCTTGGAAAGTTCTTCCTTCGTCGTATCCGCGATGTCGACCGTTCCGATGTACTTTCCTTTTCTTAAGATCGTACAGCGGTCCGCCACCTCCATGATCTCATTCAGCTTATGCGTGATGAACAGAATGGATTTGCCCTCGTGCGCGAGATTCTTCATAATCTTCATCAGTTCCTCGATCTCCTGCGGCGTCAGCACTGCCGTCGGCTCATCAAAGATCAGCACCTCGTTATCACGGTAGAGCATCTTAAGAATCTCAACACGCTGCTGCATACCTACGGTGATATCCGAAATCAGCGCATCCGGCTCCACCTTAAGCCCGTACCTCTCACTCAGCTCCAGTACCTTTTTTCTGGCACCATCTTTTTCAAGGAACAATCCTTTCGATGGCTCAACACCAAGGATAATATTATCCAGCACGGAGAAACACTCCACCAGCTTGAAATGCTGATGAACCATTCCGATGTTCAGATCATTCGCGTCGTTCGGCGTATTGATCTGTACAACCTGCCCGTTCTTTTTGATCGTACCGGACGTCGGCTGGTACAGACCAAACAGAATACTCATAAGGGTAGACTTCCCTGCACCATTCTCACCAAGCAGTGCATGAATCTCTCCCTTTCTCAACTGCAGGGTAATATTATCGTTGGCTTTGATTCCTGGAAATTCTTTCGTGATGTTCAACATCTCAATAACATATTCGTTTTCCATATACGTATATCCTCTTCGTTCTTTTTTTTCATGCGCCGCATGAATCATTCCTGCATAGCTTATAGTATCACATCTGTTCTGCGCTGCTTTCTGCGCATCTGAAGTTCCGCAGGAACTTCTGAATATGAACTGCTAAAGTTTATTATAACATCTTCCGGATATAAAAAAAAGAGGAAGAGAAACTATTTCTCTTCCCCTTTAAAGAGTCCGCTTACTCTACATAGTCAACGGTTACGTGAGAACCTACCTCCGGCTGATTCTCTGTATCGTTAGAAACAGTGACGCTGCCGTCCTTGAGTCCGTCTAATACTGTATTGTACTCATCTACCGTAAATGTTGTAAAGCCCCAGGAATCTGTATCCGTCGGAAGACCAAGATAATCGCCCTGTGCCAGACCGAGCTGCTCAGACTTGCCACCGATGGAAGCCCAGTTGCCGCCAAAGTATGCATCCAGTGCAGAGTTCACTGCAGAGCCTAAGCCCTTCATAGCAGAGGTAATGCACAGATCACCGATCTTCGGACGCTGGTCAACATCGACACCGATTACCTTGCCATCGTACTGCTCTGCAGCCTCAACAGCAGATGTGTAGATACCGCCGCCGCATGCGAATACAACCTGTGTGCCATCCTGATACCAGCCCTCCATACGAGCTGTGATCGCATCACTTCCGTAGAACTGACCGCCATAGTAGTATTTCACATCTACATCAACGCCCATCTCTTCTGCTGCATCGTTGATACCCTGAATATAACCGTAACCATAACGGATAACTGCCGGAACTGCGATTCCACCGAGGAATCCAAGGCTTGTGTAACCATCCTTAACTGCCGCATAACCTGCAAGGTAACCTGCCTGCTCCTCCTGGAAAGAACAGATATATACGTTGTCGCTGATTCCGACTGCGTTGCCGGAAAGATCTACGATATCAGCCTCTGTCACATCAACTGCGATAAAGGAAACATCCGGATAAAGATCCTGCTCCTCAGCGATTGCCGGTCCGAACAGATAACCCGGCATAACGATTACGGTTGCACCGTCTGCAACTGCAAGGTCGATTGCGTTGATTCTCTCCTCGTCTGTGTCCTCAGCCGGCTTATAGTACTGATACTCAATACCGTTCTTATCACCGTAAGCGACACAGGTCTCCCATGTGATCTGGTTGAAAGACTCGTCTGTGATGTCACCGGAATCGGTAATCATTGCGATCTTTCCATCAGCGGATACTGCAGGAGCAGCTGCCTCTGTGCTCTCCTCTGCTGCAGCCTCTGTCGCTGCCGGTGCTGCTGTCTGATTGTTGTCTGCAGTTGTATTCTCCTCGCTGGAAGAACCACAGCCTGCGAACATGGTGGTTGCCATTGCTGCAGTGAGCAGTAAGCTAATCACTTTTTTCTTCATAATATTTTCCTCCTTTTGCACTCAGTCATAACCCGCTCTAATAAACATTGATAAGCATGTGTTATAACTAGCATATAAATAAAAATCTCCCAGCACAATTACTGAGAGTTTTTATTTAAAGCCGATAGTCGGACTCGAACCGACGACCTACGCATTACGAATGCGTTGCTCTACCAACTGAGCCATATCGGCAGGTCATGTTTAACATCACATTGAGTTATTATAACGGAATTTCAAAAAATTGCAACTACTTTTTTTCAATTATTAAAATAAAATCTTTCTTATGCTATGAAAATACTGCAAAATCAGCATATCATCGATCTCCCGCAGACATGCGGGTGTATTCTGCATATATTAAGAAAGGACTCCCCCGAATGAGCAAAAAACTGATCAATCTTATGCACATTGCCAAATCCTACGGTGACAATGTCATTCTGGACGATTTGAACCTCTACATCCGTGAGAATGAATTCATCACACTGCTCGGTCCGTCCGGCTGCGGCAAGACAACAACCCTGCGCATTATCGGCGGATTTGAGACCCCTGACAAAGGCCAGGTTCTGTTTGACGGAAAGGATATTACCGCCCTCCCGCCCAATGAGCGCGATCTCAATACTGTATTCCAGAAATACGCCCTTTTTCCGCATATGTCCATCGCGGAAAATATCGCTTTCGGACTTAAGATCAGAAAAAAAAGCAAGGCATACATCGACGACAAAATCAAATACGCCTTAAAGCTCGTAAACCTGGACGGATTCGAGCACCGCTCCATCGATTCTTTGAGCGGCGGCCAGCAGCAGAGAATTGCCATCGCCCGCGCCATCGTCAATGAGCCGAAGGTTCTTCTCCTCGACGAGCCGCTCGGCGCACTGGACTTAAAGCTCCGCCAGGAAATGCAGTATGAGCTGATCCGCCTGAAAAACGAGCTCGGCATCACCTTTGTCTTCGTTACGCACGACCAGGAGGAAGCCCTCACCATGTCCGACACCATCGTCGTCATGAACCAGGGCTACATCCAGCAGATCGGCACACCGGAAATGATCTACAATGAGCCGGTCAACGCGTTCGTAGCCGATTTTATCGGGGACAGCAATATCATCAACGGTATCATGATGAAAGACCGGGTCGTTGAGATTCTCGGCACCAGGATTCCCTGTGCGGATGAAGGATTCGGCACCAACACGCCGGTCGACGTCGTCATCCGTCCGGAGGATGTGGAGATCGTCGCACCCGGGGAAGGCTTTATGGACGGCGATATCACTTCCGTCATCTTCAAGGGCGTCCACTACGAGATCGAGATCATGGCGGGCGGCTTTGAGTGGCTGGTGGACACCACGCAGTTTTACACCGTCGGAACCCATGTCGGGATCCGCGTGATTCCATTCAACATCCAGATTATGAACAAACCGGAATCCGAGGACGAGGAGGCAGCAGAAATCGATGTCTAACTTCAAAAAACAGCTTCTGGCAGGACCTTATCTGATCTGGATGATCGGATTTATTCTTCTGCCGCTTATATTTATTCTCTATTATGCCATCACTGCGGCGGACGGCAGCTTTACCTTTTCCAATATCGCCGCCATCGCCGATCCGGTGCATGTCAAGTCGATTCTTCTCTCTTTAAAGCTCGGCTTTCTGTGCACGCTGTTCTGCCTTGTTTTGTCCTATCCGTTCTGCATGATTTTAAGCACATTCCGCTTCCGTCACCAGAGCTTTGTCGTCTTTTTGTTCATCCTCCCGATGTGGATGAATTTTATGCTGCGCATTCTCGCGTGGAGACTTCTGCTCTCCAACAACGGTATTGTCAATGCCATTTTAGAAGCCGTCGGCACCGGCCATGTGAAGATGCTCAACACCCCGACCGCCGTTGTGTTCGGCATGGTGTACGATTTTCTTCCTTTTATGATCCTGCCGATCTACAACTCCATGGTGCGGATCAACAAGGACGTCATCGAAGCCGCCAGGGATCTCGGCGCGAACAATCTGACCGTTCTCGTAAAAATCATTTTTCCGCTCACCCTCTCCGGCGTGTTAAGCGGAATCGTCATGGTCTTTGTGCCGGCACTGACCTCGTTCGTCATCTCCGACCTGCTCGGTGGGGGCAAGGTGCTCTTAATCGGAAACGTCATTGAGCAGGAATTTATGCAGGGCACCAACTGGCATCTGGGTTCCGGACTGTCCGTTGTGCTGATGCTGTTTGTCATTGCAAGTATGGCACTTATGAATGTGCTGGATAAAGACGAAGGAGGTACCGCGGTATGGTAAAGAAATGGGGACAGCGCATCTATCTTGCCGCCATCTTTTTATTTTTGTATCTGCCGATCCTCGTACTCATCGTGCTCTCTTTTAACAATTCAAAATCACGTGTCGTATGGGGCGGTTTGTCTCGACCGTCATCGGAACGCTTGCCGCGATCGGCATCAGTGCCATGAAAAGAAAGAACCGCAGCATCATGCTCGGTGCCACTCCGATGTACGCGTTCTACAAGGTGACCTGGCCGGAGATCAAATCCGGTGTATTTTCCGGATTCCTGATGGCGGTTACCATGTCGCTCGACGATTTTTCCATCACCTTTTTTACCAAAGGTGCCGGTGTCAACACCCTGTCGACGATGCTCTACACGGAGCTGCGCAAGGGGGTGCGCCCGGAATTGTACGCCCTGTCAACCATTTTGTTTTTGTTTGCATTTCTTCTGCTTCTTGTCATGAACCGCCGTTCGGACAGAATCGCCGGGAATCATGCCGGTATCCATTAAAGGAGGTGCCACTTACTTATGAAACGATTCCATTATGCACTGATTACCGCCGCGTTTGCCGCCCTGCTTCTCTCGGCGTGCGGCAGCGCGGATACCGATACCGCCGGCAGCTCCGGCGACAATTCCCTCGTCGTGTTAAACTACGGCAAATATCTGGATGCCTCCGCCATCAAAATGTTTGAGCAGGAAACCGGCATCAAGATCAAGCTCGAGGAATACGAGAGTCCCGAGGAGATGTACACGAAGTTTTCTGCCGGTTCCATCAGTTACGATGTCGTGTGCACCTCGGATTATATGGTGGAGCGGCTGATCCACGAGGGAAAAGTGGCGCCGATTGATTTTTCCTCCTTCTCCTACTATAAGAATCTTAATCCCGCTATTCTTGCTGCCGCCGAGGTCTTCGACCCGCAGAACCAGTATTCCATGCCGTACTTTTACGGCACGCTGGGAATCCTGTACAACACGACCATGGTGAGCGAGAAGGAGACCGAGAGCTGGAACATCCTGTGGGACGACCGCTACCGCGATACCATTATCATGCAGAACTCCGTCCGGGATTCCTTTGTCCCGGCGCTCCGTCTTCTGGGCCGCGACATCAACACGGAGGACGAGACCGATCTGCGTGACGCGCTCTCGCTTCTGGTGGAGCAGAAACCCCTCGTCTACGCTTATTATGTGGATGAGACCGCAGATGAGATGATCGCGGGGAATGCGGCGTTAGCGCTCGTCTACTCCGGCGAGGCAGCCACCGCCATGGAGTCCAACGCCGATCTCTCCTACACGGTTCCGAAGGAGGGATCCAACCTCTGGATCGATTCCTGGTTCATTCCGGCTGACAGCACACACAAGGAAAACGCCGAAAAGTTTCTGGATTTTCTGTGCCGCGAGGACGTCGCCATGCTCAATTTTGACTGCGTCTGCTACGCCACGCCAAATCAGGCCGTCGTCGATGCGCTTGACGAGGACACCCGCAATGATACCACGATCTTTCCTCCTGACGATGTCTTTGCGAACTGCACGGTCTACAAACAGCTCGGCAGCGATACCCCAGAGCTTTACAGCTATCTCTGGAAAACATTAAAGTCCGAATAGCATCCGACATTTTTAGTAATATTGTCCAATTGCTTTTTGACTTTCTATATGATAAATTAAATCCACATAAATGCAGCTACGCATTCATGTGGATTTTTCTTCCCCATCTGTACGATTTTACTTCCCCTCCATTCATTCGGAGGATTTTATGAATTACCACGATTTCAAGCAGCAGATCATCTCTACTCTCTCGGACCGCCTCGGCTCCGATGTCCGCATCACTGTTTCAGACATTCTCAAAAACAACGATACCCATCTTGACGGACTCACCATTCTCGCGCCCGGTCAGAACCTGGCTCCCACCATTTATCTGGATTACTACTATGGACAGTATGAGCGCGGCAGATCGTTTTCCGACATCACAGACGACATTCTGACCGCCTATCGGGAGAACCGTCCCAAATCCCCTGTTGACATCTCTTTTTTCACCGACTATGACAAGGTAAAATCCCGCGTCACAATGAAGCTGATCAACTATGAGCGCAACCGCGAACTGTTAAAGCGGGTTCCCTACTATCGCTTTTTGGATCTCGCCATCGTCTTCTTATGCCTGGTGGAATCTGATTCTTCCGGCACAGCAACGGTCCTGATCCACAATGAACATCTCACTTACTGGGGGATTACCAGAGACGACCTCTACGCCCTCGCCATGGCAAACACACCGCAGCTGCTCCGCTATGATCTGCGCAGCATGACCGAAGTTCTGCGCGAGCTGTTTGCGGATGAATTTGCGGATCCAGCGGGAAGCGATCTCATTGAGCCTTTTCCGATCTACGTTCTGTCCAACCAGCACAGGCTCAACGGCTCCTCCTGTATTCTCTATCAGCATCTGCTGCACGATTTTGCCCGGCGCATCGGCAGTGATTTTTATATTCTGCCGAGCAGCGTCCACGAAGTTCTTCTGATTCCCGCAGACAACCAGATCAGTATGTCCACGCTCTCCTCCATGGTCCGGGACGTCAATTCGTCCCAGCTGGCCAGAGAAGAGATTTTGTCGGATCACGTCTACTACTACTCCCTCGAGACGGACCAGATCACTATGTGATCCTATGGTCTGCCCACGATATCCTCATACAGCCGCGCATACGTCTCCGCTGACTTTTTCCAGGAGAAATCCTCCCGCATCGCACGCTCCGCAATGCCGTTCCAGCATTTTCTCTGCGTGTAATACACGCGCATCGCATAGCGGAGGACGCCCAGCATTTCATGCGCATTATAATTGGCAAAGGAGAATCCTGTGCCGGTCTGTTCGTATTCATTGTACGGCATCACCGTATCTTTCAGCCCGCCCGTCTCGCGCACGATCGGCACGGTTCCATAGCGAAGACTCATCAGCTGCGACAGACCACACGGCTCAAACAGCGACGGCATTAAAAACGCATCGCAGGAGCCGTAGATGCGGTGTGCAAGCTCCTCCGAGTAGCCGATCGTCACGTGAATCTTCTGCGGATATTTTTCCGCAAAATAGCGCAGCATCTCCTCGTAGCGCGCCTCACCGGTACCCGCCACCACAAGCTGCAGACGCTCGGTGCTCATCAGTTCATCCATCACATAGGCAATCAGGTCAAATCCCTTCTGATCCGTCATCCGGGACACCATTCCAAGTAAAAATACGTCCTTATCCACCGGGAGTCCCAAAAGCTTCTGAAGTTTTAACTTATTGAGTCCCTTCCCCTCCGTGTGATTGGTCTCGTTGTAATGGTTCGCCAGATAGGCATCTGTCTGCGGATCATATTCCCTGATATCAATGCCGTTTAAGATTCCATACAGGCTGCCTTCCCGGGCGCGCATCAGACCGTCCAATCCCTCTCCGCCCTCCGGCGTCATGATCTCTCTCGCATATGTGGGGCTCACCGTCGTGACCGCATCGGCATACACCACACCGCCCTTCAGGTAGTTGGCCTCCCCGTAGGACTCCAGCTTATCCGAAGAAAAGATCTGCTCTGGCAGACCGGTAATATCTATAACCGCCGGCAGTGAGAACCTTCCCTGAAACTTCAGATTGTGAACGGAAAAGACCGTGCGGATATTGGAATAACATCTCTGATCCCCGTAAAATGTCCGCAAGAATACCGGTACCAGTCCCGTCTGCCAGTCATGGCAGTGAATGACATCCGGCCAGAAATCCAGATACGGCAGCGCCTCTAACACCGCTTTCGAGAAGAATGCGAACTTCTCCACGTCCTCATAGATATTGTGATACGGCTTATCTCCCGCAAAGTAGAATTCATTGTCCACAAAATAGTATGTAATGCCGTTCTGTACCGTTTCAAAGATACCGACGTACTGTCTCCGCCAGCTGAGATTCACATAGAAATGGCAGACAAACCGCAGCTGTGCCTTCCACTTTTCATCCATGCATAAATACTTTGGCATGATAATGCGCACATCAAAATGCTTCTTATCGAAATACCCCGGCAGCGATCCGGTCACATCCGCCAGACCACCCGTTTTCATAAACGGCACTGCTTCCGAAGCTGCAAATAAAATCTTCATCATGTAATCACCCCCAGGCTTTTTGATCCCTCTATTTATTATAGCGCTTATTGTTTCTTCTGAAAAGTGCGAATCTTACCATGCGCCGCAGCCGCGCGGCAGGCACCATAATAGCTCTGCGCGCCGGTCTGAGCCATAGCCACACCACACTTAACATCCGGTATCCCGGATTCCCCACATCCATATAGCGTCCGTCTCTTACCATACCGGTCATTTTCCCCTTGACCTGCTCCCGCCGCACGGGTCCCTCGATGGCTGTCTGGTGATCCCCCAGCAGATACAGTCCGTCCTGCCCGATCTTATAAATCCGGTGCAGTACCAGCATTCCGTTTTCCCTGCGATAAAGCACAACGTCCCCGCGCCGCAGCGCGCTCCCATCCTCTATGCCGGCAAGTACCACCTCGTCCCTCCGCGGATCTATAAACGGATACATGCTGTACCCCTGTGGATGAATCTGTATGCATACTCCCGCCTTAAGGAGCGGCTCAATCTCATAGATCTGCTCCATTCTTCCCCTCCCGTTTCTCTTCATTCATTGTAGCATTTTTTACCTCTGAATGCTATAATAAGCATACTTATGAACCGCTAATAAAGGAGTGACACCGGTATGAAACTCAACGATCGATACATCAAGTCAACGCTCGCAGGTATTCCCTATCTGCTTCCTTACGGACAGCTCATCGCAGCTCCCGCTCCTGCCACCCGGCTCAACGATTCCGGGGCACTTCTGTGGGACGGCATCTTAGAGGGCGATAGCCGCGAGGAACTGCTCGCCCTTCTCGCAGACCGTTACCATACCACAGAGCGCGAGCGCGCGGCACTTGCGGAAGATGTCGACCAGTATCTTCATTCCCTGTGCCGTATGGGAATTCTTCTTGCGGATACACCCGAAAGCCGGGGCGATGATACGCCTCCTCTTTTCTACCGCATCGGTCCTCTGGTCTTTTCCTACCGCGGTCCCTCTCTCCTATACGACCGCTTCTTCTCCGCTTTTTCCTGCGAAGAGGAAGACTTCGACCAGGAGGTTCTTATTCTGACCGGGAAACCGGCTTCCATTCCTTACGGCGCCGTGCTTATTCACACGGAGGAACTTACCATCTGCGACAGCGGAAGTTCGTATTGTTTCTTTTTTGCAGCGCCGTGGGGCATCCGCGAAATGCATGTAAAAAAAGACGGCTCGCGCGCCGTCCTTTACCGCATGCCGGATCCGGATGATATGCACATCGAAGACCTGTTTCACGCACTTCGCTTCGCTTTTCTCATCCTGGCTCAGCAGAAGGAGCTTTATGTGCTGCACTCCGCCTCTTTTTTGTACCGCGGGCGCGCCTTTCTCGTTTCCGGCAGTTCCGGAACCGGGAAGTCCACACACTCTGCCCTGTGGCATGATCTGTACCAGACGCCCCTCTTAAACGGCGACTTAAACCTGCTCGGAATCAGAGACAACATACCCTACGCCTATGGACTTCCATGGTGCGGCACATCGGGCATCTGCACCCCGAAAGACTATCCTCTCGGCGGCATCATCTTCTTAAAGCAGGCTGCCATAGATCAGGTGCAGTCCCTGCAGCCGGACGAAAAAGTGCTCCACATCCTGCAGCGGATGATCTCCCCCGCGTGGACAAAGGAGCTTCTCCTTCGCAATCTGCATTTTTCCGAAGCCCTCGCTCCGCTCATCTTTTCCTGCCGGCTGTACTGCACGAAAGAGCCTTCCGCTGCCAGGACCTTAAAAGCCGTCATCGATGCTCTTTAGAATTCCCGCATCATCTGACGGATCTCTTCCTCCTGCATCTGCACACACTTCTGCTCCCGGATGCGGTACACCTTCTGACAGATGGACAATACCGTCGGGCGGTGTGTTGTGACGATACAGGTGCGTGGCTCCGTGGTACTCATGATATTCCGCAGCACTCTGCGCTCTGTTGCGACGTCTAACGCCGAGGTCGCCTCATCCAGCAGAAGAATCGGTGATCGGCGAAGCAGTGCTCTGGCAATCGACAGACGCTGCGCCTGTCCCTCCGAGAATCCGCCTCCACGCTCTCCAACCATGGAATAGATCCCATCGGGAAGTTTTTCCACAAACTCCCAGGCACATGCCGCCTTTAACACTTCACAGATTTCCTCATCCGAGGCTTCCGGTCTTACATTTCTCATATTTTCCGCGATTGTTCCCGAAAACATGGTATTCCCCTGCGGCACATAGGAAAACAGCCGTCTTGCAGAGGGATCTACGGCGATCTTCTCCCCGTCCGTCTCCCCGATCAGGATCCGCTCTCCCTCCTGCGGATGCAAAAGCCCCAGCATCAGGCGGAGCATTGTCGTCTTCCCCTCCCCGGAAGGTCCCACGAGAGCGACAATCTCCTTGGGACGCGCCAAAAAGTCTGCACCGCAAAACACCTGCTTTCCATTATGATAGGCGTAACTCACCCCGGAAAAGACGATTCCGATGCCATCCGACTGATTCTGTCCGGCGAACTGCTCCACCTGATCAGCATCCGAAAAATCTTCCTTTGGCATATCGAGAATGTCCATCAGTCTTCCCGCCGATGTGGTTAAAGACACTGCCGTGGGCACCAGAGACACCAGCTGGTTTAAGGTGCCCGTGAGAGAGCCCGACAGCGATAAAAACATGGTCATGGTACCGTAGGAGATCGCACCGCTCCACACACGGTAGATTCCAAACCCGTAGCAGCTGTAGGACACCACAAGTCCCACGATCGACAGCAGAATTGAGGTCGCCATGGACATTTTCTGAAACTCCAGCTTCATGGTGAGATACTCCCGCTGCAGACCGCGCAGGCGCTCCGCGTACAGCCGGATCAGATCAAATGCCTTGATCGTCTGGATATTGGAAAACGCCTCCTGATTAAAGCCCGACATCTTTGCGCTCATCGCCGCACTCCGCTCATTATTCCCCTTCATGCGGCGAAGCAGCGTCTTCGACATCAGCATGCTGACCGGCATTCCGATCAGCGCTAATAACGCGAACATCGGATCATGGTAGAACACGACCGCAAAGGTGCTGACAAAACGCACCGTATAGATCACGAGATTCGGAATCCAGTTTAGAACACCGCTTGAAATATTGGAGGCATCCGAACTCCAGCGCGTTAAAAGATCTCCCGTGTGGTAGTTCTGGATTGACTCCAGATCCGTCAACAGCATTTTTTCAAAAATATCCGCCTTGATGGCATTGTCCACGCTGATGCTGATCTTGTTCGCAAAGTAATTGGAGATCTGGGAAATCAGGACATTTCCAACTGAGAACCCGATATAGAGGCAGAAGGTGCGCGCCAGAAGCCCCGCCTGCTGTCCTGTGATAATATCCACCATATCGCGGGAAATGAGACTTGAAATGAGCGATACCAGCGTTCCCGCAAGTCCCAGAAGCGTATAAAATATCATCTGCTTCCAATAAAGTCTCGCATATTCGTAGATCCATAGCGTCTGTCTCCACATATCACGGAGCATTCCCTCTTTGATCCGCTCTCTGTAATGTCTGAACTTCTCAAGCATTGTAATTTTCCTATTCTTTCATAAAAATGAATTCTGTCTGCAGGATTCTCCGCCTGCGGCGGGTCGCTCTTGCGACATCTTTCGTCTCCGCCGCAGTGCGATCCCTGGAGAGTTTTTTATGTAATAGGAAAGAAGTTTCCTATTACATAAAAAAGAGCTTCACAGGAGGAACCGATTCCTCCCGCGAAGCTTTTGACTTCTCACATCCGCCCGGTCGCCTGCCGGCTTCTTAATCTGTAATGTTCACGCTTGTCACCGCAAGCCCCGCATCTGCCTGCACGACCAGATCCCCGAGTCCGATATTGTCGGTCGGATTCTGATGATAGTTATAATTGATCACAAGTGTATTCGTTCCGCTACCGGATACCAGTGATCCGCCGGAACTGGTGTAGGTTACCGGAAGACTGAACGAAATGGTCAATGTCTGCGCCTCTTTCGTATGATCGGCACTGTGCTGACCGTTCACCTGGATACGGTACTCCCCGCTTCCGGACTGCGGTGTCTGATGAATGTACGCGCTCGCCGTATAGCATCCGCTTGCAAGATAGACCCCTTCCGCAAGCTCTTCTGTTCTAAGAATCACAGGACTCTCATAATTCGTCATAGCATTTCCCCCGTTTTAAAGATTGTTACATGTTCCAGTCTGTGACCGCATCATCCGGACCATAGCCCTTCTTCTCCCATGACGGCTTACGGTTACCATTATCCACATCGTAACTTCCCGCATACCCGGAATCCACATAATGGCTCAACAGACCGCAGCCGGAAGCAGTATTCGCCGGGCATCCAAGACATCCGAACTGCTGCTTGTATCCGCGTGTGGTGCCATTCCAGTCGGAATAATCCGGCGCCTGCCACACACCGTTCATGTAGACACTGTCACACTTGATGCCTCCGCTCGCAAGATAAACCCCCTCTGCAAGCTCCTCCGTCCGTATCATCACCGGACGCTCATAATTCTTCATAAAACCAGCCACCTTCTAACACTTTTTTGCGGCACTTCTGCCGCTGACTCATACACATATTTTAAGTATAAAATTCTGTGTTTGCGCTGTCAAGCATGAATTTTCTGCCAGAACGGCATGCCGGCATTTTCTCTACCAGACCATGGTATCCGGGGTCAGTCCCTGCTGTTCCCAGACAGGCTGATAGACATTTCCGGCGACTTTTGCATCACCCTTTTGCAGCTTGCAGCCGTCACCGTCATCCGCCGCACAGCCCTCGCAGCCTTTTCTGTCATAGGCACGCATCTGCACATTGCTGTTGCTGTAATCCGGCTTTTTCCAGGCTCCCTTCATGTACCGGCTGTCACATTCACCTGCCGTCGGATCTTCCCCGTTCTGTCCGCCGCTTGCCAGATAGACGCCCTCCGAACATTCCGTCATCAAAATCACTTCCGGTTTTTCATAGTTCTGCATAAGAAACCACCTTCCACAATCCCACCACATACAGGATTCTTTTTCTTTATAGTGGTTTCTGCGGCGTGATTCCTCGTACAAACTTGTGATTTCTTGTACGATTTTGCACTTGTAAGCCTTTGTACTTGCATCGTTGTGCACCTATCGCACTGCCACCTCACCGAGGCAGTATCCGTTTTCTGTGGCATCCGCTTCGTTTGCAAGTAAAATCTGTTCCCCGCTGTCTGCATCGCTAAGATTGATATATACCCGGTAAGTCCCGCTCTCCCAGCCGCGGATCGGAATGGTTCCGGTGAGCGCCAGTTCCCTGTCGTCCTCATTTCCACCGGAAAGCTTAAGTAGTTCCTCTTCCCATTCATCCGTATAGCAGACTGCCCCCGCCTCATCTGTAACGCTCACACAGACTTTTGTCTGCCGGTAAAACGGTGCAAACCCGCTGTTTTTTAAAGCAGCATTTACCTCCACCGTATCCGCCCAGAACGAATGGCTCAAAGCGGCACCGGCAATCCACAGGCGGTACCCCAGATGCCGTTCCACATAAGACCAGCCGTCCATTCCGTCGTAGCAGTCATCTGTATTCACGACCGTCCCTGCCCACTTATCCAGGACATTCCTGTCATAGTCCTCGTTTAAGTAACTCACATGCATGGTTTTTAAATCCGCGATCGCATTTTCAAGATCATTGTACGGGTTATCGACAATCACTTCCCCGCCGGACGGCACACTGCTGCACAATACATCCTGAAATGCCAGTTCTTCCTCCCGCGTCCACGCCGAAAAATCCCCGGCGTCCTGTCTGGTGTTATCGCTGTAAGTTCCGTAATCGCTCACGCTTCCCAGCATGCCGTCATTAAAAAGTCCAAGCCTTTTGGCCAGCGGGTTCTCTGTCCAGCCGTCCGGTGCCGCCTCCCCCGTGATTTTTCTCCACTGCGCCGGCGTCCGCACGGAGAGAAACGTGGACGCATCGCTCACATCGGCAAGGCGTGCCGCCAGTTCTCTCATAGAATCCGGGTCCGTGTATTTTGTTCCATTCATCTCCCCCCAGTTGCCGATAAAGAGTCCCTGAAGCGTATAGATACAGCTGTGATACTCCCGGAGCACATCTCCCACCTGCTCCATATGCTGCAATATAATGTCAAGATTCTCCGGTTCATACTGCTCGTTCTCCCCGTTCCAGTCATAGAGGAAACGGACGATCCATTTCTTGTCGCTGTCCGCCATGGCTGCAAACAACTGCCGGACATTTGACAGCCCCTCCTCCGATATGGCACCCGTCCGGTATTCCCGCAGATTGATCTGCATCATTCCAAGCCGCGTCGCGTCATCTTCCCTCGTCCTGTCTCTTAAATCTGTGGCATAGTCGACCGGTTCATCCGTAATGCGGTAGCCGTAAATGTAATAAAATCCGCGGTCCGGATTGGAAAGCCTCCTGGATGACTCTGCAAACGCCGCCGGCGTACATGTCACCTTCCAGTGAAACAGACTGCCCATTTGAGCTGCTGCTATAAGACACAAAACAACCGCTGTGCCAAGCGCCAAAATCCTTTTCCAACGTCCACTCATGATCCCTCCAGCTGATATAACCGATATGTGTTCTGCCGTATGATATAGCAGCAGAAATTCTCATCTTCATAATATACCTTCATCTCCTGCGGATAGGATGCTTCAAACTTCCTGCACCATTCGTACGCTTTGGATTCCAGTATCGTGCGGCTGTCCAGATTGGAATAGATCTGCGAGAGTTTTGAGAACGTCATCATCTCCTTCTCTGCCTGCTCCCGCGAGATCTCCGAGGCATTGATGCTGTTCCCCTCGCTGAAATAGGTCGTATAGTAAGAAGTGTATTTTTCCTCTGCCAGCCAGTCCGGTCCGGTAAAGAAATGGCTCTGTGCGTATTGAATCGGCCGCTTCTCCACATACACAAAAATGTATTCCGTCGGCAGGGTATAGCCGCTTCCGTTCACCCGGTTCAGGAAAGTCAAAAGCTCCTCATGCCGTCCCTGTTCGATCACCTGGTAAAGTTCATCCGTGGTAGACACAATCGTATAGCTGTTCTCCGGGAATTTATCCGTGATGTCCTGTGTCACCATCACCGCCGCATTGTATCTGGTCAGTTCATAGTAGAGGTATCCGTGAAAAATGCCAAGCTGTCTCGTCCCCACATAGATCACCGCCACTCCCGCGGCAAGCGCAAGCGGCAGCACACGTCTGCCGGGCGTAAGGGCGATTGCCCCGGCAGCCAGATCCACCGGAATGACCACGACCGCCAGAATGAAAAGCTGTTCCGTAGAGCATAGCCTGGAGCCTGCAATAAGCTCCGGCAGCCCGAGGAACGGCGCCGCATAGACAATCATAAGCAATACCGATATTCCGACCAGCACCGGATATCCGTCAAACAGCTGCCGGATCTTTTTGCTGTCGCTTCCCTTTTTTAGCAGGCCGGTGATAATCCCCGCCGCCATCCGGTACACCGCCCAGAGGATCAGTGCCAGACCGCTAAAAACCACAATCCATTCCGCCCGGTTCTCACGGTACAGCTGCACATACCCGTATTTCCAGACCAGTTGTGCCTTGCCGGCGAACGATGCCGCCATCCGTTCTGCCATCGCAAGCATATGATTACCGGCGGATTGTTTCGGAGCGCTATTTTGTCCCGCATCCGCACTCCCGCCATCCGGTGTCTGCCCGTTCCCCCCGTGGGATTGTTCCGTCGGCTGCACCGCCGCTTCTGTCGTCTCCCCGCTCTCTGTCATCCTCTCACCGGACCATGTCTGCTCCTTCGATGTCTGCTCACTCGATGTCTGCGCCTGTTCTAAGATCTGTTCCGCCTGGCTGGTACGCCCCTCCGCGGTATCCGTACCGTTTATGACATTGACCGCCCATCCAATCGATCCCTGGAACGGTACACCCTTCGCATACGCAATTCCCATCGGCAGCACCGCTATCAGCACACCGAGGCAGACCGCCTTTACGAGAGATACAAACCTTCTCTTTTGAAAAAGAGCGGGAAGCCTGCACGCGGCAATCACCACGCAGAGGAAAAACGCCATCATCGTGACATAAAAATGAATGGCAAGGGAAGCCGCCAGTGACAGCAGAAACAGCAGCAGATTCTCATCCGTCAAAAACTTTCTGATCCGCTCTCTCCGGCTGCCGGATCTGTCGCTAAAGTCCGTCTTAAGGCAGCGAAGCAGAAACAGTGCGCACAGGAATTGTGTATACAGTCCGAACTCCTGCGGCAGCGTCCACTGCAGACGTGACATGGAAAAGATCTCGTCAATGCACAAAAGATCCACGGTCAGGAACAACGCCAGTGCAAGCACCGCGGTTCCATCCCATGCAAATAATTCCTTCAGCAGCAGATACGCGCTGACCAGAAAAACCGCGACGTGGATTCCCGCCAGGAACAGCTGGCTGCTGTAAATCTTTACCCCGAACAGCACGCGCATGGCGTAGATAAAGCAGTGCATGGCTTCCGGGTAGATTCCCTCATAAAAAGGCGTACCGTTTAACAGCCCGTAGATCCACGAGTGGTGGCGGTACATATCGCCAAACCCGTAGGAGTAATCATGGAATGCCCCGTAGGAAAAATACACCATGCCAAAGCACACAACCACACCCAGCATCAGATAGACGCAGCGCCGTCCCCGTATGCTCTGCCTGAATTGTGCATGTGCACGCCCGATCCCGTTTTTTACCCTGTTGCGCAGGCGAAGCAGCAAAAGCCGGATGCCGTAGGTTCCCAGAAACAGGCGGGAGATCTTTTTGATCTGCTCCCGCCGCACAGGGTGCCATCTCAGCAAGCCAAGCAGCAATGTGCCGTAAAACAGCACGGCAATCAGCCATCCGTACAGTATATGAAACACGCCCAGACTTAGTACCACCGTATTGAGCAGCACAACCGGAACCGTCACACAGAAAGCAAACCGCACCGTGCGGCTCCTGCCTCTTAAATAATCCCGGAATACCACAGACGGCCACACAAACAGAATCATCACATAGGCAAAAAATACCCTGACATATTCCAGTGCCCAGTACCATGTATCCATTTTGCTCTCCTCCTTTCCCGTCGAACATCCTTTTTTCTAGCGGAACAGCTTCATCTCCTCCACAAGCTTTCCGCGCGCTCTCGCCTTCTTTAACACCGCGTACCCCGATACCCGGCGCATCTTAACGTTGCGGTATGCAAAACCGCAGAACATCATCACCCACAACACCGGATGCAGAATGCGGTAGCGCCCTGCCCCTGGATAGGTGAGCAGCATCTGATGATGAAATTCCCTGCAATAATCCCGCCAGCCGGTTCCCCGCAGCGCCACCATACGGTCGGCACTTGACTTGCCGAACTCCTCCGCTTCCAGAATCTCTGTCAGGAATGCTTCCAGATTTGCAGCTTCCGCCTCCCAGTCAAATCGGCAAAGCAGCAGGGGCACTTTTTCCCCAGAAAGTCCCAGATATTTTACACAGACCGCCGTCACCAGCCGCGCAAATCCCATCACGCGGCATTCCTCTGCCATGGAGAAAAAACGCTCCTCTACCCCGCTGCCGTATCCCTTTTCCCAGAATACGACCCAGTCGCAGAGCAGCTTTAACCCGAATCCGGCACGCAGGAAATGCTGCAGCATATGAAGCAGCAGGTAAAACGCATGATATGCCGGCTGCAGCACCGGAAACTCCACCCCCATCACCGCCGTCCTCTCACAGTGCGCCAGAAATTCCGCCTGATGTGCGGCGAGCCACTCGTTGACGCTTTTGGAGTCGAACGGCTCTGCCAGCGCAACGTGAATTTCTATTCCGATCTGCTCTGTGCCAACGCAGACGATATGATGGTGCGCGTGCTGCTCTGAGGCTTTCCGGAATCCATGCTCATGCAGCACCTCATACGCCTTTTCTCCCGCTTTCTGATCCGCAACGAGCAGATCAATATCCCCGGACTTGCGAAGTTCCGGCACCGGATAGAGTCCCGCCGTGCCGCTCCCCTTTAAAAGAACCGTCTCGATTCCATGTTCCCGCAAAAGTCCTGTCACATATTTCCCGAGGAACAGCAGGCGGTAGCTCTGCCGCACCGTCTCTGCGCTTCTCTTCTCAAGGCGCTTCCGGTTCTCATCCTCCTCGGGCAGCTTGGGTGCCAGCACGTCGTACAGCAGCGGCAGCACGCGATGCCGGTCTGCCAGTTCAAGAATGGCTCCGTATTTTTCAGCCGGCGGGAGCATTTCCGCCGGTCTGCCGTGCAGCGCCGCATCCAGCAGCCTGCACAAATCCCATTGTTCTTCTTCCATCCGCTGTCTCATCACATTCCTCCCCGATGCAGCCTGCCCCACTCGATGCGCCGCAGGCGCTCCAACACCCGTTTCCATTCTTTCGTCCTGCCGTATGCCATAAAAAACAACAGATTGGGCAGCACCACGCAGAGCGGCAGCCGGATGAGAAGAACGGTAAGCGGACTTCCCTCTGCCAGTCCGCAGACCAGGTCTGTCACAATCCATACCGCTCCCACACAGACCGCGTACAAAAGGTAGCGCAGATAAAACCGGTGCACCGGCAGGTGCAATCTTCTCCGGTACAGGACAAACGGCTCCACCCACACCGACGTGAGAATCGTTGACAAAAACGTTCCGATAAATACGCCGAGCGTCTGATACTGTCTTACCAGAAGAATCGACAGCACCAGATTGAGCGCCGCCTCCGCCAGCGCCTTGTAGCGGTCGAACCAGAACAATCCCATGGAATCCCGAAAGGTCAGCACCGCTTTCCTGGTTCCGTTGATGAAAAAGTTGATGCATAAGATCATGACAACGGAGCGTTCAAACAGATACTGTCTGCCAAAAGCCAGCTCCACAAACGGATTGAGCAATTCGTACAGGCAGATCGCCGCAAACCCGTAAAGCCACTGCCCGATAAAAAAGGCCGTCTCAAAAATCTCGCGGATTTTGCCCTGGTCCTCCGTTGCTCCCAGATTGCCCACACTCGCTGTAATTCCCGCAAAGACCTGGTCCAACACCTGGCGGACGGAACCGATCAGAAGATAATAATTGGAATATATTCCGACACTGACCACGCCGACAAACGCGGAGATCAGTAAATTATCGGTATTATTTACAACGACCGTCCCAAGCTTGTGCATCATCATGGCACGGATATTCCGAAACAGTCCCTTCCGCTCCTCTGCGGGAAGACGTTCCTTCTCTTTTTCCTTTAAATACGGGAAAAGCTTTTCCGCCTTTCGCGAGATACACACATTTGACAGAACCGTGCACATCAGATACATCAACAAAAACAGAATAAAGTTTCCCGTAGTAACCAGCACAACAATCTGCAGCAGATCCTGCAGCACCAAAAAGCCGGTCTGATAGATGAGCACCACATAATTCATCTGATGCGCCTCAATCAGCGTCCTCTTGTACACCAGCAGATACGACAGCACAGAGTTGGCGAGATAGAGAAGGTAAATAAACGTCAGATGCTCCACCTCGGGTCTGTTTTTCATGAGCACGTCCATAAACGGAATCAGCGCCAGTCCCAGCACGCCCACACACACCGCGGTTCCACGGTAAAATGTCTGGTAAAGCTTCATCAGCTGCTGCTGCTTCTTGATGTTGCCCTCCGCGATCGGCCGGTACAAGGCGTAAGTGATTGCCGTGCCTGCGCCAAGCTCGGTCAACGAAAGCACGTTTAAAATATCGGTGAACAGACCGTTGATTCCGACATAGTTTTCACTCAGCGTATGCGTAAAAATCACACGCGTCACAAATCCCATCAGAATCGCCGTCATTCTGGAGATGACCGCCACGGTTGTATTCATTGCCGAATATTCTGTTCTGCTCTTTGTTTCCATGGCGTCTCCTCTCTGTCTTAGTGCTTTTCCCCTGCTCCGTCCGTTTCAAAGGAACTCTTTTTCGGAAAAGCTTTTAAAAATGCTTCGTTTAATTCCCTCTTGACCCTGTCATACGCCTCCACCTTCTGGGAATCATTGATGCAGACAGCCGGGCTTTTTTTCTTCTCAATCGCATGAAGCAGCGATGTATTCTGATCCGAGAGATCATAATACCTGCAGAACCGACCGGCATTGACAGGATAAAAATTACCCTCCAGCTTCTGCCATTCTCTGAGCAGATACTGGCTCACATCCTCCCTGCTGCGGAATCTGTGGCTGCACACCTCCGACAAAAGTTCTCCCTCACGCTGCCAGAGCGCCTCGTAGGTGCTCTTTAGAAGCGGCGACGGACCGTGCACCGTATAAAATCCGGTAAACCGCGGGAACATGCGCTCGAGCAGGTTATACCCGAAATATAAGAGCGGATACCCCGGATGCCAGTAGGCTCCCGGCTGCTGCTTCATGTTTTCCCGCTTGTCAAAATACCTTGCAAGCACCATCGCATTGTTCAGATAGATATACGGCATGACGGCATCCTCCCGGTTTGCCACGACCGGCTGTAAGGCAAGCATGTCAAGCGGCTTTCCGTCCCGAAAAAACTGTCCGGGGCTTACCTGCCGCAACAGAAACATATCGTCGTTAAAATAGACAAACTGTTCCGACAATCCGGGGATGCGGTGAAAATTGAGCTCGATTGTGTGGGAATTAAACGTCGGCAGAAATTCTCCCGGAATATAATCCTCGTGGCGCACAATCTCAAGCTTCGGATGATTCCCATTCAGCCACTTCGGCACATGTCCCCATGTGACAAAATAGATCTTGTGCACCCACGGGGCATTCTGTTCCACACTGCGGAACCAGAACCGCAGGCAGTCCCAATCACGGTAGCGCACATCCCTGGTATCGCAGGCAACGCCGGACTTCTCTCTCTCTCCGGTCTCTTCTACCGCTGTTTTCTCCCCCATCTTCCCATATCGATCCCGCTCTCTCTGCCATGCCGGATCCCCGCCGTCAACCCAGGCAATCACAAAATCAATCTGTGTTTCCTTTTTCTCTTCCATGCAATCCTCCCTGCACCATCCATCTGCCGATCAAGAGCCGGCTTCCCGCGCCTTCATTCGCAAACGGCAGCGGTTTTCCGTCTTTCTTCCGCACCATGGAAAGGTAGAGTTTCTCCTCTTTTCCTTCCCCGTCGTCTTCTCCCGCCACAATTTCAACCTTTGCCACGTCCGTCTGACCGCCCTTTAATCCGCAGATCTCATAAGGAACCTTCTGCACCTTCTGCTCTTTGCCTTCATCACACTCCCGGATCAGAAGCAGATCTGTTTTCTGGCATACGGCGGAAAATCCTTCATTTTTCAGTGTCACCCAAAGGCTTCCCTTTTTCCACTCTGCACAAAGCACGCAGATCCGGTAACCGAGGCGGCTGCCGATCTCCTCATACAGCGATTTTCCGGACGGGAGACGGCATGCCTTCCACTCTGCCATCCGCGCCGGGTCATAGATGCTGTTTAAATAGGTCACCTGCATCTTTTGAAGTTCCTCTAAGACCGTCTCTGCAGACAACTTTATTCCCGCCAGCGCCTCCCCTCCGCACAGAATATTTTCATCCTGTCCGCTCAGATAAGCCTGCTCATCTGCCGCACACCACGGTTCTTCCCAGTCTGCCGCCTCCCGCGGCACATCCCCGAACGTCCCCATATGGTCGGCTCCGGCAAACATGGCATCATCGTATAGTCCCAGTCCGCGCACCGGCCTATTTCCCGCCAGCATGCGCAGATGCACCGGCTTTCGCACCGAGAGTGTCAGCGCATGGTGCGTCGCCTCCTGCCAGGTCTGCGCCAACAGGCAGATCTGATCCGGGCGCAGAAACCGGGAGGTATGCATCTCTCCCCAGCTTCCCACAAACACGCCCTGCACGGTCAGAATGGCATCCGCATACCGTTCCGCAAGACTACCGAGCGCCTGCATGTGTCTCTGCACCACAAAAATGCGCTGCGGCTCGCGCTCCATCCCCTTTCCCTCCGTATCGTAACAGACGCGCAGGATCATCTCTTTTTTCCGCTCTTGAAAGGCACGAAAAATCTGCTCCGCAAAGTCCAGTGCAAGAGTGTCCAGTTCACGCGAGGCGTAATCGCGGATGTCCAGCCGGACCAGAGCAAGTGTCTCCCCGGGATAATCCGGCAGCCAGTCTAAGGATACTTCCTCCGGTCTCCCCAGCCGGAACGTGTAGATATGATACCACCCACGCCCCGGAGCAATATAGGGCTTCTGCTGTCTTTTTAAATTTTCTGCGTGAAAAGAACGCTTACTCCTTTTTGTCCATGAAAACATCCCGCTCTCCTGCCCCCGCATCAATTCCAAGCACCTTGATCCGAAATACCACGCCGATGATGGAGAAGACCATGCGGAACATATAGACCACCGGTTTGAGTCCGGAGTGCATGCTGGTGCCACAGCTTCTCGCATGCATGACAGCAGGGATCTCATCTATGCGGAATCCGAGCAGCTGCATCTGAATGATCATATTGGCATCCGGATACTTGTCGTCAAAGTGCTTATACTTCGAGTAATATAAAAATGCCCTGCGGTTAAGTCCCTGCAGACCGGTCGTCGGATCGGCAATCTTTCGTCCGGTACTGATCTTTATCATCCAGCGGAAGAATCCGTATGCCAGTTTCTTCGTAGCGGAGACCGGATACTCTGCACTTCCCTCCATAAAACGCGAACAGAGCACGATATCCGGGCAGCGTCCGTCCGCATCCTGCTGTTTTAGTCTCTGATAGATCACCGGTATGTTGCACACATCATGCTGTCCGTCCGCATCCATCTGGATCACATAGGAATATTTGCGGCGGATCGCGTATTTATATCCAAGCTGCAGGGCGCTCCCGTACCCCAGATTAAAGACATGGGATACCAGCGTATGTCCGTGTGCCTTTACGACCCAGTTCGTAGAGTCCGAGGACGCGTCATTCATGACCAGAATATCCGCAATCTCCGCGATCTCCGGGCGTTCCAGCTCCTCCAGCACCCGCTCTATATTTTTCTCCTCATTGTATGCCGGAATGATAATCAGCAGTTCTTTCTGTTTCTTCTCTACCATCGTATCTTCCTTATTCTTTCTCGGAAAGCAGCTGCTCCAACAGCCGTTCCTCGTTCTCGTAATTTACAGGACGCTTTAACGCCGCCTGCGCGTACGCCCTGCGCCGGTCCGGATTCCGGATCAGGAAGCCCACAGCTTCCTTTACCGCCGCAGCGTCAAGCGCGCACAAAATCCCGTCCTCCCCGTCTGTAATCTGCTCTCTGTTACATTCGGAAGCAACGATTGCACAGCCAAGCGTCTGCGCCTCCTGTATCGCAATGCTTTTCCCCTCATATCCGGTCGCATGCACATAGATATCCGTCTGCCGGTAGTACGGATAGGGATTCTCAACCGCTCCAAGCAGCAGGAAATCCTCCTTTAATCCGCACGACGCAATGTACTGCTCTAATTCCCTGCGGCTGCTTCCCTCGCCCAGCACATACCACCGGACCGGGTATCCCTCCGCCTTTAACTGCCGCATCGCTTCGATCGCAACCGGATATGCCTTCTGCGGGGTGAGTCTTCCCACTGTAAGCAGGCGGATTCCGTCGAAATCATCCGTAAATCCTCCCGGCTGCACGGACATCTTCCGGATTTTTTCACAGTCGATCCGATTGTGATAGATCCTGGTGCGTGCACTGCACTCCGGATACACGGCGAGAAACGCCCGTTTTACCTGTTCCCCGATCGGAAATACGGCATCATATTGCAGGTAGCAGTCGCGGTCCAGTTCCCTGCTGTATCCCGCCTTCTGATAGTCGATATGAATATACGCCGCCTTTTTTTTCGCCCTGACGTGGTCTGCCACATAGTATGCAGAACCACCCTCCAGGAATGCAACCGCAAGATCATATTCCTCCGGGAAGCGTCTGGCGCCATCCGAGATTGCCCGCCACAGCAGTTTGTCCGGCATCAGCCGTCCCTCTTTGCGCATCGCCCGCGCAGCCCTCCAGTGATAGCGCCACAGCCGGATCAGGTTGGCTCTGTGAAGCAGACATTTTACAACGGTCATGCCCATATAGATTCTTCCCTTTGGTTCGAGCACCGAGACCGGGGCATACCTTGGATTGACAAGCCGCACCCCCTCTGGTATCTGCTGCACCAGTTCTCCCTGGTTCATCAGGACAAAGAGCGAGAGCTCATATCTGGGCTGCCCGTCTTCCCCCCTCTCGGCAGCAAGCTGCGCAAGCAGTTCCAACAGTGCCGTCTCCGCTCCGGCGCGGCTTAATGTATTAATCACGAACAATATCTTTTTTTTCATCTGTCAAAATCCCCAGCCTGTGCAATATTCTCTCATTTTCCTGATTGAGCAGGGAAACCTGCATGGCAAGCTCCTGATTTTTCATGGAAAGAACCGACACCACCTTGCTTAACTTAAACAGCAGGATCAAAAGCAGCAGGCAGACTGCCAGAAGAAGCACCACCAGGTATTCCTCCTCCCTTGCCCCCGGCACGGAGACCACGCCCGTTAAAATCAGCGCCACCGAGACAAATGCCCACAGAAGTCCAATCGTATCGGTCAGTTTTTGTCTCACATACGCATTGATGTCCCCCAAAAGGAACAACACTCCCGCTGCCGTCAGAAAAATCCGCAGAATTAAAATCACATTCATATACTAACGCTCCTTCTGTTTCTTTGTATATACCATACTCTCCGGCATCCGCTCTCTCTTCACCGTAAACAGCTGTCCGCCGCAGAAGATATGTTCATCCATATGGCGCTCCATGAACCTGAGTCTGAAATAGGCAATGGTAAAGCCGGTAAAGCTGCCCGCCACCAGCCCCATGCCATACCAAAGATCACTCCCGCCGGCAGAAAGCATGCTTCCCGCCCACGTCACCAGGCAAAAGCCGAGGGTTGCCAAAAGCGCCCCTGTCAGATCGTTAAAGTAGTACAGAAAAATAATTTCTGCATACAGAATAAATAATATAAAATATCCGGCGGCAAGACAAGGATAGATCTGCATCACTCTTCCCGAGAACCCGTACTGCGGAAGCCCCACCACGCAGAGCAGATACACTGCCGTCGAGATGATAAACTGTATGCGCACCAGATTCATAAGCTCCGCAGAAAGCTGCCGGAACATTCTATCTTTTGTATTTTTGATATCTTCCCATCTTCCTCCGATAACCGCTTCCGAATACGCCTTGTAACGTGTGTGGAAATGCATCTCTACCCGCGTGATAAAAATGATGGTCGACGACAGATTCGTAAACATCGCCAGACAGGTTGCCAGATCATACGTCGGGGCAAAGACAAACGTATCTGCCACGCGCATCTGTAAATCTGTATTCCAGAACACAAAATTATGAATATACAGACCGAGGGTATACAAAAAATTGATCACCACCAGCTTCCAGTACCTGCCAAAATACGAAAAAACTCTTCTGTACCGGTTGCTGTTCCTCTTAAAATAGCGCTTCACCGTGGCATATTCCAACACCGCCGTAAGAAAAAATCCGATCGTGAGGGAAAGCAGCATACTGTAGACAATCTCCCTGCCGCATACTTTTACAAAAAAGAGGGCGCAGGCGAGTGCCGCCGCCATCCCGGTCAAAAAGTACAGCGATATCTTCTGATAATCCTTACAGATGGAAAGGTAAAGCATCGAGTAGAACACGAGAACCAGTGCGATATAACCGCAAAATCCGGTAAACACAAAAATCAGATTGACATGTCCCACAAGATGTTCCCATGCGCAAAACGGAATTCCGAGAAGACTTGCCAGCAGAATGTTTAAAAGCAGCCCCACATCGTAGCAGGGCAGAATATCCTCATAGCGCTCCTCGTAGATGACATCCGACATATAGCGGGACAACACCGCATTAAAAGGCGCCGCCGTCAGAAGCGAAAAGATAAAGATGTAAAGCAGCGTTCCGGAAAACAGTCCTCTTCTCGCATATCCCACATTCTCATATCCCAGGAGCTGACTCATGAGCATGATCGTTCCGATCACGACAAACATCGGTGCAACCGTCACGACCGCACTGTAGCCGAATCCGGTCAGATATGCAAGAATCGTTTTTTTCTCATATATTTTCTGAAGCTTGATTCCTATTCCTGCCACAGTCTCTCTCCCTTCTACCAGTCTATGTTCTCAAACGTTTCATAAATCTTCCGGTACGTCTGCTGCATATCCGAAATCTTGTACTTTGCCATCACACGGCGGTAACCGTTTTCTCCCATCTGTTTTCTGCGGACCGGATGTCTGGCAAGATTCACCATGGCATCCGCAATTTCCTTCACATTCATGATGTGCGTCAGAATTCCCGCCTCGCCAAAATCATCGTCCTCGCCGTACAACAGTCCGCGGCAGTTTCCGACATCGGTTGCTATCGCCGGAAGCTTCGCCGCATAGCCCTCCAGAACCGTTAACGGCTGCCCCTCGCTGATACTGGTCAGAATGGTAAAATCCAGTCCGCCGAGATATTCCGTCACATTCACCCTTCCGGTAAACACCACATCCGGCAGTTCCATCAGCTCCACCAGATCAAAACATTCTCTCGCGTATTCCTCGTCTTCTTCCGTCGGCCCCATGATCCATAATTTTAAGTTAGGCACATCGCGCTTTGCATACGCAAACGCCCGGATCATGGTCTTGACATCCTTGATCGGCGTCACGCGGAGTACCGCACCGATGTGCACCATATCCGGCTCCATCGCTTCCGGACGCTTCAAACCGTCAAACCGCGCCGGATCAATCCCATTCGGGGTAATGCTCGTCTTATCCGCAGGACATCCCAGTTCGATCTGAAGCTCTCTCGCGTGCGCGTAAAGGCTTGTCACCAGATCCGCCCTGTCATAGGCAAGCTTCGACATTTTCTTGAACTGCTCAATCCAGATATTTTTATAGATGCCTGACACCCAGTCCGCACGGATCAATTCTTCCTCGCGCTCCCTGGTGTAGATTCCATGCTCCGAGATCAGAAGCCTGCAGCCAAACCTGCGCTTTGCCATGCTGCCCAGCACGCCCGCATATCCCGTCGCCACACAGTGATACACATCCGCCCTCGGCAGCCGCATGCCAAGTGTCAGAAACAGCGGAAGATACATGGAGCGCATCGTCCAGAGGAAATCAGAAAACACCGCCCCCGCATACCGCACCGTATAACATTCCTGCACCGCCCGGAAAAAATCCTCCCCCATGAGAAGTTCATTCAAAGAGAATTCCTTCTCCCCGAAAAAGGAGAACAGGGTATCCCAGTCTACATTCTGGTTCATCAACAGGCTCCGCAGTGCGGCGTACTCCCGCTCATTTAACTTCAGTCTGGCTGCTCTTTTAAGTTCTTTTGGCCGCCAGTCTGCATCCTCCAGATACAGTTCGTGCACTTCCACCACATTCTCCGGGAGATCGTAGACAAACTTTCCGCGCAGCGAACGGTTCGCCACAATCGCCAGCACGACAAACTGGTACTCCGGAAATATTTTTATCATACTGTGTATCCAGCTCGATACACCCCCGACAACATAGGGATAGCATCCCTCTGCCACAATACATATTCTCATGTGCCGTCACCACGCTTTCCACCGTCCTGATACTGCCATGTTTCCCCGGTCTGCACTTCCACGGAGACCTCATCTTCCTCGGCAAGAATCAGGTAGACGCCGTCTTCTATCTCTTCAAAGCTTCCGCCCGCAACTTCTGTGACTTTCTCTCCGTGCAGGCGCAGCAGAAACCATGCCGCATCCTCCCGGTGCTCTAAGGAAAGTGTAATCACATTGCCCGCGCGCTGCTGCTTATAGTCAAGTGCCAGAAATCTGCGGATGCGCACATCACTCTCTGTCAGGGTGGTTGCGTCAAACGCTTCATACGCTTTCCAGTAGGTGCCCAGGTTTGCTGCGATCTTCTTGGACATTTTCTCCCAGGAATCCTCGTCCCCTTCCGGATACGTCACGCTATAGAGGTCGAGTGTGATGTTGGAATAGCCGAGCGCCGTCTCCATGCATTTCACTTTAAAATCATCCAGAAACGTATGCCGGATTCCGGAACTCGTCGACGGCTGCAGTGTGACGTTCTCATTGAGATACCCCACCGCCTGCCCGCTGGCGCCGGATCCGAGCGCAACCGTCCGGATTTCCGCTGGAAGGGCACTCTTCTCCCCGATGCTCTTTACTCCGTCCGCGTAGAGGGATAAAAACCGGTAGGACGGCGCATAGGTCTGCCAGAACGTCTGATCCTGCTTTATTTTTTCTGAGAGCGGGATCCCTTCCATGCTGTCTGCGGACAGTCCCGCCTCCGCGTGCTCCTCCTTCAGACGTTTCAGGTAATAGGTGACGTTCTCTCCATCCGGCTCTTCCTCATCCGTATACGTAAACTGCGGCGTCATCATGCAGGTCATCTTTGCCCCCGTCCGGGAGGCAATGGAGGTCAGCGACGGCCACACAATTTCCTGATACACTGCCTGTGCGGACTGACTGTAGCACTTCTGCATCTCCTCCTCGTTCTCGGAGACGAACGTCGGCAGATCTGCAATCACAAGATTCTGTGCGTTAATTACCGGGTAGATATCGTAATCGTATGTCTCCCCCATCATGGCGTCCAGTATTCCAACAGCGCTTATGTCTGCAAGATAATCCCCGTTCACACAGAAAATCTTTGCCGTATCCACGCTGTTTCTCCAGAGAATGGCAGGCAGAAGGCTGTTTTTTGCCGCCTCTTCCTCCATTCCCGCATACTGTGCCCGTATTTCGTTATCCACCGTCTGTTCGATCGTCTCATCGGACAGCGTGCCGACCATATAGGTCTTGGTTCCCGCGCCGGTCGTATACCAGGGAACAGAAGGGTTCATGTCCTGACGCTCCTCCTCCCCGAGTTCCGTGACCTCATAGATCTCTTCCCCGCCGAGCAGAAAGCCGGAAAACAGATGCATGCCCGCAAGCGGTATCTCATCCGCAATCACCGCGCGGATTCCGAGAAGCTCTCTTAAATCCCGGTACTCCCTTATCACAGAGCTCTGCGGCAGGGTTGCAAAAATCACAGTCACACCCATTTGTGCCTCTCTGCGAAGAACCGCCACCTCTTCTTCCGACGTCACCTTGCTGCCGTCCACCACCAGCACCTGCAGTGCATCATCCTGCAGGCTGTCAAGCAGTGCGAGGGAGCTGCTGCAAAAAAACGTCCGCTTGCGGTAGCTGCACCATGTCTTTACCACGGATTCCTCCGCTCCCCCTGCTTCGCCCACATAGATCACCTCGCAGGCGTCGTCAGATGTCTGTTCTGCCAGAAATGCATCCGACCGTTGAAAGGATGTTGTGGTATCGTCTGCATATTCGTTGCTCTCATATTCACTTAACTGTTCTTTCATGACGCCTGTAAACTGAAACATAAAAAGCAGAATCACAAACATCATTGCAATCGTCAGATAATTTCTGCGTGATACCATGTCATTTCCTTCCTGCCGGACTAACTGAACGTCCGGATCAGCTCTAACGTCTCCCTGTCAATGACGATATTGGACGCTTTCAGCCGATCCAGTTCCCGGAAAAATTCGGTTTTCTTCTCCTGCGTAAAATACATTTTCAAATAGCAGGTGTACGTGGAAAGCGCATCCGGATATAATTCCCGGCTCCGGTTGCACCAGTAGCGCATCCGCCCGAATTCCTTTAAGCGGAGCAGCAGTTCACACAGCCATTCGATGTATTGTGCAGTGAGTTTCCGGTAATCTTTTTCATAGAGAAGTTCACACGCCTCCTCAAACATATCCACAAATGTCCGCTGTTCGGTCTCGTGAAAAACATTCTGTTTTAAGACGACATACATGTACTCGATCAGAAGGCAGGCATCGTCCCCCGCCTCTCTGCCGTCCTTTTGCATCTGCCGGTAGAGTTTCTGTGCATGCTGCCTGAAATCGTTGAGCACATCCCGAAGCACCGACGCCGCATAGTGGGAGGTCTCGGTGTCCTCACTGTCAAGTGCCAGCGCCAGCGATCCGAGAGAGTCCGTGACATCTCCTCTAACCACATTCATAATTAGTGTGCGCAGACTATCCCGGTCGGAAATCGCCAGTGCCTCCTCGATCGGCACCACATTCCGCTCCTGCTCCTCATCCGCCATAAAGTGTGTTCTGACACGCTCCTTACTGAAAATAACATCTTCCAGATCCGCCGACTGTCCGAATAAAAGATGCCGCGCGAGTTCTCCCGCCACAAAGAAGACGGGACCGATCACCGGTGCCAAAAGCATAACCGCCGCGCGGATTCTTCCGCCGGTGCGCTTTCCGGGCTCTTCTCTCCAGTGCTGCTCATTCCACAGGACATACGCCGCCGTGATGCACAGATTCAGTACCACAAGCAGCAGAAAATACGTTTCGATCCTGCTCATAGTTCCATCTCCTCTTTCATCCTGCACGGAAAGCCTGCGCTCCTAAAACGCTCCACAACCATTCCCGCATCCTCTGCGCTCGTGTTAGCAAGCAGTGCGTACATCTTTCCGTCGGAGAGTTCTCCAAGGTAATCACTCTGGCGCATCATGCCGGAAAGCACGCCCGCGGCTTCCTCCCTGGAGGTCTCACCCTCCTCGAAAACGACGAGCGCACACTCCGTCAGCTTCTTCTCCCTGGCGTTAAGATAAGCCTTCACCAGCGAAACAAACGCGTCCGCCTCCAAAATTCTGGTGCCGTGGATATAGCGCTGCTGTTCCAGCGCCGAGAGATAACGGTTGGCGCGCACGACCGCGTTCTGAATCAGATAGCCGATCACAGTGAGCATATTCGCCTGCCCGAGTGTCATTCTCTCCCACGGGATTCCCCACACCATCAGAATCAGCTGCATCTCGTCCTCCGAATAAATGGCGTCCGCCATCAGCGGATAGCGCTCATCCATGGTTTTGTTGATGAATACTTTTTTCTCCCGCAGCTTTTCATAGAGTTCTTCCATCTGCACATAGTGAATGGAATTTCCGAGCATGCGTGCCTTCGGCGAAGTTGCCGAGAACAGACGCGCATAGGAGTGGTTTGCCACCGTATAGATTGCGACATCCTGACTGTCCATCAGCTTTGCCAGCACCTCTGCGGCATAGAACAACACTTCACTCGGCTCGTACTTGTCCAGGCTGGACGTGATCTCATACAGCTTTCCGAAGCTGTCGTTCTGGTTGACGATCTGATTTGACAGAATCTCCTTGATGCGCACGTTGCTGCCGTTGACATCCGAGATGTCCTCCACCTGTCTGGAGAGGAAATCCACCTCATGGCGCTCCTCCTCCTCCACCGCATGCAGCCGGTCGCGCATATAGCCGATCACAAGTCCCAGAATCAGCAGCTGTGCAATCCATATGTACGTGTTGACATCCAGCACCACATCAAAACCGCTCCGCTGATACATCTGCACCGCAAGATACCCCGCCACCGCAAGAATCGAGGAGAATGTCGCCTGCTGCTGCCCGTAGGTAATGGCGAACAGCAGCACATACAGAAGGTAAAAATCAATGTTCTGGAAATACGCGCTCCCCGCCATCCAGTTATTTAACAGGAAAAACGGAAGGAAACAAAGCAGATTCTCCGCGAACGGAATCATCGCTCTTACGGCCTCTCTCGACCGCTCTCCGAACCGGCTCCATCCCTTTTTTCTGCTCTGTGTCCGCACAAAAGAAGATGCGTGCTGCCGGATGTACGCCGCCTCCCTGCCAATCTCGGTCTCCGGCTTATGTACAATGCGTATCCCAAACTCCTCCGCAAATCTCTGGTTGGACAAAACCGGCTCCATCCGCTCTCTTCCGGTGTCCTCTACGACTTTCACACCTTCCAGTTCCGCCGCCACAAACTCCGCTGCGCTTCGCACGGAAATCGTCTCTCCGGAAGAAATCTGATAGACACCGTACGTCATCTTTTTTGCCGTAATCACCGCATACAAAAATTCGACGGCATCCGAATAGTGTAACAACGCCACACGGTTGTGGGGATTTACCCGGATCTCACCGGTTTCCAGCCCCTCCACACTCATGCGGGCGCAGATATCACGCGCTTCCGCCCCGGTAAGCGGTTCCCCGTAGAGATGATCCAGCCGCAGCACGATCGTCTCATAGCCCATGTTAAAGTAACTGCGGCAGAGTTCCTCTCCCGCCGCAATCGCCTGCGCGCGTACCGTATAAGCCGCACAGTTTTCCTCGCACGAAATGTCCTGTGTATACTCTCCCCCGAAGACTTCCTCCGACGAGAGATACAAAAAGCGTCCCACATTACCAGCCGTCTCATTCATCAGCAGCTGAAACAGGCCTGAAGTGTACGCCGACGCCGTGCTGCTCCCCTTCCCCCAGAGAAAGCCTGTATCATAGGCGCCCATAAAGACTGTCACATCCGGACGCACTCCCTCAAGCACCTCTCTGATGCACGGATTGTCGTATGCAAAATGATACGTCTCAAATATCTTTTTGGACGTTCTGACCGATTTGTCTTCTGCCGTCAGCAAAAACACACGGTGCCCTTCTTTGTCCAGTTTGTCCGTCAAAAGCTGAAGGAAGCGGCATTTGCTTCCCACCAATAATATATTCATCGTTTACAAGATCCCCTGTAGTTCCATTTGTCTGATAAACTGCATCACATCTGTCCGCATATCGTCTGCGGTCCCCCCGTACATAGTGGCAAGCTCCTCCGCGATTTTATCCGCCGTGTTTCCTGCCATATACTGCCTGAAGATATAAGCCCCGCTCTCATTTAACATGAGCGGCGGCCGATACGTTTCTCCATCCTGCTCCATATCTAACAGCCAGTATTTTCCTGCCGCGCACCTGAGCTGATACCTGTTTTTCTGCATCTGCCATCCTCCGAAAAATCATCGTATAATTATAGCACATCTGACGCTCAAAAGGAACCGGTTATCCGAAAATGAGGACATACTCTTCTTCGGCTTTGCGCCTCCTGAAAAATATGTCCTCATCGTTAATGCATCTTATATTCCAGACGTATCCGGTCGGTAATCAGTGCGATAAACTCCGAATTCGTCGGTTTTCCTTTTCCGTTGTGGATGGTATACCCGAACATCTCATCAATGGTATCCATCTTGCCTCTGCTCCACGCCACCTCGATCGCATGCCGGATTGCCCGCTCCACACGGCTGGAGGTTGTCTGGTACTTCTTCGCGATCGTGGGATAAAGAATTTTCGTGATCGAGTTGAGCATATCCATGTCATTGACGGACATGACAATCGCATCCCGCAGATACTGATACCCTTTGATATGCGCCGGAACTCCGATCTCGTGAATAATATCGGTGACATCCGCTTCCAGGTTGCGCTCCTTTGTCTCCTCCGCCTTCTCATAGGCATTGACCTTGCGCACTTCCGCACCGCGTCCCGCCGCAGGTCTTCTCACATTCTTGATGCGGCTTAACACGATATCATTGTCAAACGGCTTCATAATGTAATAATCTGCGCCGCGCGCAAACGCATCTTCCGTGATTTTCTCCTGACCGATCGCGCTGATCATAATAAACGCCGGATGCTTTTTTATGGAGGTGTCCTGACTCACGCGGTCTAAAACCCCCAATCCGTCAAGCTTCGGCATTACAATGTCGAGCAGCACGACATCCGGTTCTTTCGCCTTTATCACATGGTATGCTTCCTCGCCGTCGCGGGCGACTCCTACAACATTCAGTTCGTCATCACTTTCGATAATATCCCCTAATAATCGCAGCATTCTCTCATTATCATCTGCTATTGCAACATTCAGTTTTTCCATTTTAGCCCCTCCTGTGACAAAACTCTTTGCTTACTGATGATACTGATTCCAACGCAAGAAAATTTGTCGAAGCAAGTCGTCAACTGAAGTATATGCATCATTCGCGTATGATATAATATGCGTTTCTGCTGTTTCTCTTCACATAGTAAAGCGCCTTGTCCGCGTGCTCAATCAGACGCGCTCCGCTCTCTGTGCCCTCCGGCACAAAGCAGGCATACCCCTGGGAGATAGTAAGATTCGGCTGTACAACCGAGTGCTCGTTTGCGATTCCCGCCTCCGCAATCTTCTGCAGGATCGCCTCCGCGATCTCCTCGATCCGGTTCTCCATCCCTGCCGGAAACAACATCACGAACTCATCCCCGCCAAACCGGTAGACATGTCCGCAGTCCATCACTGCCTCCTTCAGAATATCCGCCACCACCTTCAGGCAGCGGTCTCCCTGAATATGCCCGTAGGTATCGTTCAGCTGCTTAAAGCAGTCGATGTCCAAAACGCCGACCGTGATCCGCTCACCGCCCGCATCCCTTATGATATGCACCGCCTCACGCTCAAGAGAATAGCGGTTCCCCAGCCCGGTCAGCGCATCCGTCACAGACATAGTCTCCACGCGCTTGCGCTCCGCCTCTTTTTCCCGCAGCTGGACCTTGATGTCGATCGCTGTGGCGCGGTCCTTCGCATCGATCGCTTTCTGGCGCTTATACAGATCCGCATGTGCCACACACAGTTCCACATAGCGCTCTTCGTTCCCCACAGTCTGATAGTAGTCCATCCACAATTCCGTCAGAAACAGCTGGAAAAAGACGGTTTTCTGATCGATCGTATAGGTCTCGACCGCAGATATGGTCTGCTTCCAGTATTCATACTCTTTCATGTCGCGGAACAGCTGACACAGATCCTTCATATCGTTCAGATAATCCGACGCATTGCTGTCTTTTTCACCGCTCGCCAGAAGGTCCTCCATGTACTCATACACATAGTCCCCCTTTCCCATCTGCCAGAGCAGCCTACATTTGAAGATCAGTACCGTATAATGATACATCTCCTCCACTTCCTCGTCAAGCTGCCGCTCTGCCTGCTCTAAATATTTGTAGGAAAGCTCGTACAGGTTCAGTTCGTAGTAGGAGACCGCCAGATTCAGGTAGGTAATCAGAGCCCAGGAACGGTAGCGTTCCTCCTTGATGCAGGTCGGATTCTGCAGTTCCCGCGCCGACTTTAAGAAATAGTCGATCGCCTTCTCATGCTCTCCCAGCTCCTGGTACCTGGAGCCGATATTGTTATAAAAGAGTGTCGTGATGTTATTTAGCTGGTAATCGATCGCACACTCAAGTCCTTCGACCAGATAATCCACCGCCATCGTCTCGTTCCCCGTGGCGCCGTAGATCACTCCGAGCAGATTGAGCGCTGTGGCGTATTTTAACATGTCGTCGCACTTCTTGTAGAGATGAAGCGCATTCTGTACAAGCATCGCCGCTTCCTCCAGCTTGTGGTCAAAGAATCTGGCTCTGCCCTCTTCGTAGTATTCATCTGCCAGTTTTTGTATATGTTCCTGCTGTTCCATTCCGTCTTCCGTCCTTAAAGCCAACAATACTAACTGTAGTATACCATAAGTACCAGACGTTGTAAAAGTTTTTGTCGTACAATCACAACATTTTCTCAATAAAGATTCCGTACCCCATCGACGCATCCGACACAAACACATGCGTCACCGCCCCGATCATCTTTCCGTTCTGGATAATCGGACTTCCGCTCATCCCCTGTACGATTCCTCCGGTCAGGTCTAAAAGCCGCTCATCCGTGACTTTAAAAAGGATTCCCTTGTTTTCCTCATCCCCACTGTAATCAAGACTCTCTATCTCGATCTCATACTCCGCGCGCTCCCCGGACACCTCCGAGATGATGTAGGCTTTTCCAAGCACAATGTCCTGCTTATAAGCCACCTCGTAGACTTCTCCTTCCAGTTCTCCCGCCGTATCATTTAACATGCCGCGGATGCCAAGCGGCGAGTTCTCCGTAATGCTTCCCATGCAATGCGATTTCCCGTAGTCAATGATCCCCGCAAGTTCGCCTGGGACGCCGTTCTTCCCCTTCTGGATGCTGACGATTTTCGTCTCGTAAATATATCCTTCCGACAGGCTCATCTGCACGCCGGTGTCGCCGTCGCTCACCGCATGTCCGAGTGCGCCAAAGCTGCCGTCCTGCCTGTAGTAGGTCAGTGTTCCGACCCCGGCAAGATCATCCCGCACCCAGATTCCAAGGCGGTATTTTCCCGTCTCGCCTTTGACCGGATTCATGGATACTTCCACATACTCCCCCTTCCGCATCACTCCGATGATCTCACGTCCGCTGCCGTAGCTGTCAATCTTGTCCATCAGCTCCTCTTTCCCGCACACCGTCTCCCCGTTCACGCTCACAATATAATCCCCGCTCTGCACCAGATTCTGCGCCGGGCTGCACTCATTGCCCCACGCATCCGCAATCTTTGCAGTGCCGAGCACCAGGATTCCGTCCGTCTTCACATAGATACCGATCGCCTCGCCGCCCGCAGTCACCTCCTGTCTGTCGACCATCATCACCTTCACGTCTTTTACCGGGAAAATGCCGAACAGCTTGCAGGTAACGGTATAAAAAGGGGTCTCCGCCACGGCATCCTCCTGCCCGTTTAAGCGGTAGAACACTTCCTCGCTGTCGTCCTTTAACGTCACGCTCACCGGAACGCCAAACTGGTAATCCGCCTTTTCCCCGAACGGAACGTAGATCTCATCCGGCAGTGCCCGCTCAAACGTCTTTACGGCAAACAGCGTCAAAAACAAAAAAACAACCCACGTGATCTGCTGTATCAAAAAATAAAATTTATGTCTCATATCTGCCCCCATACCATTTTCTGTAACCCAAAGGCCGTCACACAACAAAAAAGAAGATACCATGGTATCTCATACCTGTGGTATCTTCTTTTATTATGTGAATATTTTTACTTTTCAAACCCCGATTTTTTGCTTTTTGCAAGCGCGCGCATCTCTCGCGCACTCTCTTTTACCGTCTCCGTGATCTCCACGCCTCCAAGCATACGGGAAAGCTCCTGTATGCTCTCCTCCTCCGACAGTCTGCGGATCGTGGAGACTGTCGTCTGATTCTGTACGGATTTCCGAATCAGGTAATGGGAATCCGCCATCGCCGCAATCTGTGGAAGATGTGTGATACAGATAATCTGGTGCGACCGTCCCAGCACATTCATCTTCTCGGAAACCATCTGCGCTGTCCGTCCGCTGATTCCGCTGTCGATCTCATCGAAAATCAGCGTCTCCACCGCATCCTCATCCGCTAACACCGTCTTGATGGCAAGCATGATACGCGAAAGTTCTCCTCCCGACGCTACTTTTCCGAGCGGTTTTAACGGCTCGCCCGGGTTCGTGGAAATCAAAAATTCCGCATCGTCGAATCCGTTCGCCGTATACTCTGCCATGCGCTCAAAATTCATCGTAAAACGCACATCAAGGAAATTCAGATCCAGTAGCGCCTGCGTGACCGCCGCGGTAAGCCGCTCTGCCGCCTCCTTACGCATTGCGGACACCTCGCTGCTCTGCTTCTCTAAGACTTTTTTGGTCCGCGCAATCTCTTCCTTAAGACCGGCAAGATACGTGTCATAGTCCTTAAGCTGCATCAGGCGTTCCTGCTTCTCTTCTAATGCCAGAAGCACGTCCGGGATCGTGCTGCCGTATTTGGATTTCAGATGATTCACCTCATCGAGACGCTTCTCCACCTGGTAGAACGTCTCCTCATCGTACTCCATGTTCTCGACATAATCGGCAAGTTCCCGGTTGAAATCGCTTAACAGCCCGTCGATCTCAAGCAGCTCACGCTCGAGTTCGGCAAGCTTCTCATCGTATCCGGAGACTGACGAGAGTTCGCGCACCGCCCTTCCGGTCAGCTCCGACGCACAGTCCGATTCGCCGCCGGTATTGCTGTATGCACCGTTTACGGCATTCACAATCTTCTGTCCGTTGGAAAACCGGCGGTACTCATTCTCCAGTTCCTCGTCCTCGCCTTCCCGAAGTCCTGCCTCCTCGATCTCACGGATCTCGTACTCCAGGAACGAAATCTCCCGCTCGCGCTCTGCGCCGTCTATGCCGGCATTTTTCTCTTCCTCCACCAGCTTTTTGTAGCTGCGGTAAGTCTCTGCGAGCGCCTTCTTTTTCTCTGTCAGCGTCTCTCCCACATAGGCATCCAGAATCTCCAAATGTCTGCGCTTTGAAAGAAGCGACTGATGCTCATGCTGACCGTGAATGTCAATTAAAATCGCCGCGATCTCGCGCACCGCGGATGCCGGCATACTCTGACCGTTGACGCGCGCCGTTCCCCTTCCGCCTACGATTCTGCGGCTTAGGATCACCTGGTCATCTTCCGGATAGACCTCGAGCGCCTCCAGCTTTTGCCGTTCCTGCCCGTTCTCCACCGTAAATACCAGTTCTACCAGCGCCGGAGCAAACTCCCCGGTCTGCGGATCTTCTCTCAACATTTCCTTTTGCACTTTTTCACCCAGCGCCAGATTGATCGAACCGATGATGATGGACTTACCCGCACCGGTCTCTCCCGAGAGGATATTGAGTCCCCGGGTAAAATCCACCTCCGCCTCGTCAATCAGCGCCAGATTTTTCACATGCAGACTTTGTAACATAGAATCTCCTTCTACTCTCCCCAAAAGAATCCCGTCTAGTCTTCCACAAGCTTTTTCAAGCGGTTCATCACCGCAACGGTATCATCCACACTGCGGATCGCGCACATGATGGTGTCATCCCCCGCAATGCAGCCCACGATCTCGTGCATATGCATGGCATCTAACGCAGCCGCCACCGCCATCGCCATACCCGAGACAGTCTTAATGACCAGAATATTCTGCGCCATATCCATGGATACAAATCCGTCGTGGAACACGCGCACATATTTCTGCGACAGATTTTCGTCCGTCTCCTGCAGCGCAACGTATTTCTGCCTGCCGTTGCTCATTGCAACCTTGGTGAGCTTTAGTTCCCGGATGTCCCTGGAAACCGTCGCCTGTGTTACCTGATAGCCCTCACGCTCCAGATAATCCGACAGTTCTTCCTGTGTTTCAATGTCATTTCTCTTGATCAGTTCCAGCATTTTCGCCTGTCGTTTGGTTTTCATTCTGCCCTCCGTTTCCCGCTTATGTGTATACCTGCATCTTTTTGCTTAGGATCTCGAGAAAGCTCTTGTTGCTCAGCTTTAAGATCCTTGTCGTGTCCGAAGCCTTCCGGATACTGAACTTATCTCCCACCACAAGTCTTGCGGCGGTATCCCCGTCAAAGCTGACCTCCAGAGTCTCATCCTTCTGTGAGCGCCTTCTGCCGATCTCAACAACCACTTCGTCCTCCGCACCGATCACAATACTGCGTGAATTGAGATTATGCGCATTGATCGGCGTAATTAAAATCATCTGTGCCTTCGGATCCACGATCGGTCCGCCTGCCGACATATTGTAGCCGGTAGAACCGGTCGGCGTCGACACAATGATTCCGTCCGCCCGAAACGTATGCAGATACTCCCCGTTCACATAGACGATCAGGCTGACTACCGACAACTCCCCCGTGCGGTGAATCACGATATCATTCAGGGCAACCCCGTATTCTTCCCGCACTCCGCCAAGGATGCCTGCGCCGGTGAGCATCATGCGCTCCTCCACCATACAGTCATCCGCCATCAGACGGTCAACCGCGTCAAACACGTTGCTCTCCTCGAGTTCACACAGATAACCGACCGTACCAAGGTTCACGCCGATCAACGGAATCCTGCTGTCCACCAGCCTGGATGCCGCGCGAATCAGCGTTCCGTCGCCGCCTAACACCATGACGCAGTCCGTCGCTGGATCCATCTTATCCAAAGCAGGCGCCGCCTCGCTTTTGCTCTCCCCGTCACTGTAAAAGCAGTCACATTCTCCGCCCTTTTTGCGGATATACGCCGCAAGTTCTCCGGTGAGTCTGCCGTTCTCGTCCTTATATGTATTTGTGATGATCAAAAAATGTCTCATAAGCTTCCCCACATCCGGCAGACACGCCCGGTCATTCACAGACGTCCGGTTACTTGTCTAACTCGCCGTGCGCTGCATCCACGACCGCCTCAATGTCGACTGCCGCATCCACGCCGCCCGTCTCATCCTTCCGGATGTACACCAGATACTCGATGTTTCCTTCCGGTCCCTTGATGGGCGAATATTCCAGATTCTTTACAAAAAATCCGTTCTGTGACGCGAATTCAATGATCCGCTCTACCACTTCCTCGTGAACAGCCTTGTCACGCACAACACCCTTTTTCCCGACTTTTTCCCGTCCGGCTTCAAACTGGGGCTTGATGAGACAGACCATCTCGCCGCCGTCTCTTAAGAGCTCCCGTGCCGGGATTAAAACCTTGGTAAGGGAAATAAACGACACATCCACCGACGCAAAATCCAGCACGTCATCGATATCCGCCGGGGTCACATAGCGGATATTGGTCTTCTCCATGCAGACCACGCGCGGATCCTGGCGCAGCTTCCATGCGAACTGACCATAGCCGACGTCCACGGAATACACCTTGACGGCTCCGTTTTGCAGCATGCAGTCGGTAAATCCACCGGTGGAAGCTCCAATATCCATGCAGACCTTACCCTCCAGCGTGATTCCGAAATGCGTCATGGCTTTTTCAAGCTTTAATCCGCCGCGGCTCACGTATTTGAGCATGTTCCCCTTTACGGTGATCTCGGCCTCCGTGTCAAATGTAGCCCCCGCCTTATCTTCCCGCTGGTTCTCCACAAAGACATTGCCTTCCATAATCATGGTCTTTGCCTTCTCTCTCGACGGAGCCAGTCCTCTGTTTACAAGCAAAACATCTAATCGTTCTTTCAAAAGTCATTCCTTTCCGCACCGCTTTCCTGTGCGTGCAGTTCTTCATATACCTCTATGGTGCGCTCCGTGATCGTCTCCACATCGATTCCGACTTCCCTGCGCAGAATCTCCACATTGCCATGTTCCACGTACTCATCCGGAATCGCGATGGCAAGCACTCTCACAGAGAGATTGTGCTCCTCGTAAAAACGCATGACCTGTTCGCCCATGCCGCCGCTGATCACATTCTCCTCCATCGTAACGATAAGGTCGTGATGCCTTGCTGCGGACAGGAGCGCATCCTCATCCAGCGGCTTTGCAAACCGCGCATTGATTAAGCTGCTCTCATAGCCGAGCGCCTTCAGCCGCTCATGCACCGCCTCCGCCGTCTTCACCATCGCACCAAGTGCAAACAGCGCAATCTGACCCGACCGGTAGATCCACTCACTCTTGCCGCAGGCGATCGGCGCCCGGTACTCTCTTAATCCGTCATATGCCTCTCCTCTCGGATATCTTATCGCAATCGGCGCGGAAAAATCAACTGCATATTTAATCATATCCGACAGTTCCCATTTATTCTTCGGCGCCATAATGGTCATATTCGGTATCGTTGAGAGATAGGAGATGTCAAAAATTCCCTGGTGGGTCTCCCCGTCGCTGCCCACAAGTCCTGCACGGTCGATCGCAAATACCACCGGCAGGTTCTGAATACAGACGTCGTGGAGGATCTGGTCGTAGGCGCGCTGTAAAAAAGATGAATACACGGCAAAGATCGGCTTTAAGCCTCCCGCCGCGAGCCCCGCCGCAAATGTCACCGCATGCTGCTCCGCAATGCCCACATCAAAAAAGCGCTCCGGAAACATATTGTGGAAACGTTTTAATCCCGTTCCGTCGGTCATCGCCGCCGTGATTGCCACCACGCGCTCATCACGGTCGCCAAGCTTGCGCATCACCGTGGAAAAAACATCGGTGTAATTTGCCTTTGTCCGCGGATGCTTCGGAAGTCCCGTCTCGATATCAAACGGCTCCGTCCCGTGGAACCGCGCCGGATGCCGCTCGGCAGGTGCATAGCCTGTTCCCTTGTGCGTGATGACATGCACCAGCACCGGTCCATCCACACGCGACGCTTCCTGCAGCAGCTTTAAAATACCCTTGATATCGCCTCCGTCCACCGGTCCGAGATAAATAATCCCCAGTTCCTCAAACAGCATCCCCGGAATGAACAGCTGCTTAATTCCGCTCTTCGTGCGCCGGATACGCTCCACCATCTTATCGCCGTAGACCGGAATCTTGTTGAGGGAATTCATGACCCCGAGCTTTAAATCCCGGTAGGCATCCGCCGTGCGGAACCCCGCCAGGTAGGTGGACAATCCGCCGACATTCTCCGAGATGGACATATTATTGTCGTTTAGGACAATGATAAAGTTGGAGTTAAGCTGTGCCGCATTATTAAGCGCCTCAAACGCCATACCTCCGGTCAGCGCACCGTCTCCGATCACCGACACCACCTTGTAGTCCTCCCCCGTGATCTCTCTCGCATGCGCGTACCCCAGTCCCGCCGAAATGGACGTGGAACTGTGTCCCGTGTCAAAGCAGTCACATTCGCTTTCCTTGCGCTTCGGGAATCCGCTCATTCCCCCGTACTTGCGCAGCTGGTCAAATCCCTCTTTTCTTCCGGTCAGAAGCTTGTGGGTATAAGACTGATGCCCGACATCCCAGATAAGCTTATCCTTCGGCAGATCCAAAAACAGATGCAGCGCCATGGTCAGCTCGATCACGCCCAGATTAGACGCAAGATGTCCCCCGGTATCCGAGATTTTCTCGATTAAAAATTGACGAATCTCCGATGCAAGAATTTTCAGTTCCTCATCGGAGAGTTCCTTGATATCATTTTCTTTTTGTATACGTTCCAAGATCATACAGAGCACCTCTGCTTTTTATCGTAGTTTACTTCTCCCGGAGGATCAGATATCTGAGCAGTTCCGTCAGATATTCGTTCTTAACCACAAGGGAATCCATCCGCGCAATCGCCTGCTCGGATAGTGACGCAACATCCGCCTTCGCCTTCTCAATGCCCTCATAGGTCACGTACGTGATCTTGTGGTTCTTCTCATCGCTGCCGATGGGCTTTCCCAATACCTCCATGGTGCTCGTGACATCCAGAATGTCGTCCTGGATCTGAAATGCAAGTCCGACCTCACCGGCTGTCTGCTCGATAATCTTCTGTTCACCCTGCGTGGCTCCCGCCAGCACCGCTCCTGTAAGCATTGCCCCCTCGATCAGGGCGCTCGTCTTCAGACGATAGATAAAATCGAGTTTTTCCTTGGTCATGTCTGGCTTTCCCTCCGACTCGACATCCACGGTCTGGCCGCCGACCATCCCATAGATCCCCGCCTTTGCGGTCAGAATCTGAAATGCCTGGCATACCCCGGGATTGCCCGGTTCCATGGCAAATGCCCGTGCCGCAGTCTCATATGCATAATTCAGAAGCGCATCTCCCGCGAGGATTCCCATTGCCTCCCCGTACACGGCATGCGTGGTCTTCTTCCCGCGGCGGTATTCGTCATTATCCATTGCCGGAAGATCATCATGCACCAGTGAGTAGGTGTGAATCATCTCGATCGCTGCCATGAACGGTTCGATCACCTCGGATCTTCCTCCAAACAGGCGGTAAGTCTCCTGCATCAGCATCGGGCGGAGACGCTTACCTCCCGCCAGCACGCTGTAATTCATCGCCTCCATGATGGTCTTCTGATAGCCTTCTTCCTTTGGCAGGTATTTTTTTATGATCTGTTCAATCTGCGCTGTGCGCTCCGCCATCTCGGTCTTAAAATCCATCGTCTGCATCCCCCTACCGTTCTTACATCTCTTCTATTTCCCCGTCCTCACCGAGGATCTGCATCTTTTTTTCCACTTCGTCCAGAATGGTTCCGCAATTTTTTAATTGCAATACCCCCTGCTGATACAGCGAAAAAGATTCCTCCAGCGAAATCTCCGGCTGTTCCATCTGTGTAAGGATCGCCTCGATCCGGGTAAAAGCCTCCTCAAGCGTCGGCTTTTTTTCGTTCTGATTATCCATCGATTCTTCCTTTCTCCAAACCATCCTCTGCGGCATCCTGCTTACGGATCTCTGTCACAGCCGCTTTTAAGCTGCCCCGGTAGAGATGAATGGAAAGCGCTTCTCCGATCTGCACGGTGTCCGCATCCGTCAGCGCATGTCCGCCGGCATCCTCCACATAGGAATACCCCTGCGCCAGCTTCTTAAGCGGCGACATCCCGTCCAGTCTTCCTGAAAGAAGTGCCAGCGTATGGCGCTTCTGTTCAAGCGTTGCCTGCATCCGGCGCTCTAAGGCGGCGCCCAGCTCGTCCAAACGCTTTTCATTCTCTTTGAGCTTGGCGCGCGGATTCAGATAGCGCAGCTTCTCCTCATCATGCATGAGACGCGTGCGCATCTGGTTCAGCCTTAATTCCAGCTGGCGTCTCATCTGTGTTCCGTAATCCATCAGCCACTTTTCGACGAGCTGCACATCAAACACTGCAAGCTCCGCCGCCGCGGAAGGTGTCGGTGCCCGCAGATCCGCCACATAATCCGATATCGTCGTATCCGTCTGATGTCCGACCGCCGAGATCACCGGCGTGTTGCATGCAAAAATCGCCCGCGCAACCTCTTCTTCATTGAATGCCCACAGATCCTCGATCGAACCGCCGCCGCGTCCCACAATGATGACGTCCACACCCAGCACATCCAGCGCATGGATGCCGCGCACAATGCTTGCTGCGGCGCCGTCCCCCTGCACGAGCGCGGGATATAAGATCAACTGCACATAGGGATTCCTTCTGGCAGCAATGTTGCGGATATCCTGTATCGCGGCTCCCGTAGGCGCTGTCACAATGCCGATCCTCGTGGCATATCTGGGTATCGGCTTTTTGTATGCCGCATCGAACATTCCCATCTCCTCGAGTTCGCGCTTTAACGCCTCAAACTTCAGATAGAGATTCCCGGCACCCTCAAGCTCAATCTCTCTGGCATAGAGCTGGTACTTTCCGTCCCGCTCGTACACCTCGACGGAGCCGGTCACAACAACCTTGTCTCCCTCCTTCATCTGAAAGGCAAGTCCGCGGCGGTACCTGGAAAACATGACCGCGGCGATCGTCCCCGTCTGATCCTTGAGGGTAAAATAAATATGACCGCTGGAGTGATACTTACAGTTCGACACTTCCCCCTTGATGCTGATCTGGTGCAACATAAAATCCTGTGCGAACATGTTCTGGATGTATGTATTTACCTGACCGACAGAATAGATATTTTTTCTCATACCAGCTTTGCAAGTACACCGTTGATAAATGCCGGCGACTCATCGGTGCCATACTTTTTGGCAAGCTCCACCGCCTCGTTGATGGCAACGCCGACCGGCACATCCTCATCATACTTCATTTCATAGACCGCCAGGCGGATCAGCGTGAGATCTACCTTTCCCATGCGTCCGGTCTTCCAGCCTTCTGCCACAGCATCGATCGCCTCGTCAATCTCTGCAAGATGCGCCACGATATCCTCGCATTTGCCGGAAATATACGCGCCGTCCTTTGCATCCCACGGCTCCTCCGTCTCCTCATAGACGGCAATCTGCTCCGGCAGTTCCTGTCTGTCATGGAACTCCACGCCAAACAGCAGCTTAAATATCTGTTCTCTCAACTCTCTTCTGGTCATAAACCTTTCCTTTCTCTCATGTTCCGTCTTCTTCGTCACATTTCCCTGTACAGGAAAAAAGGATGTCGCAGGGACATCCTTTATCTTATTCACCGTGATTCGATGCGTTACTTGTTGCTGCCCATGTCCACACTTGCGATACGGATATTCACGATAGATACTTCCAGACCGGTCATATTCTCAATCGCATTCTTGACTCTGTCCTGCACCTTGGCTGACACTTCAGGGATCGAATAACCATATGAAATGTTCAGTGCCACATCCACGCTTACCTTTCCGTCGAGAACTTCTACGCGAATTCCCTTGGAAAGATTCTTCATACCAAGCTTACTTACCAGTTCATTTGTGATGTTGCCAGCCATGGAACCAACGCCCTCAACCTCGGTAGCGGCAAGTCCTGCGATGATGGCAACCACTTCATCTGCAATCTTCACTTCTCCCAAATTACCGTCCTTTATTTTAAATGTTTTGCGATCCTCACCCATGTCAAATGCCTCCTAAGTGATATTATGCGTTTATTATAACAGACTATTCCCGTTTTGGAAACCAAAAAAAGTATTAAATTATTCGGTCACACCGAGTTCCTGAAAATCGCATCCGTCATCACCGCCTGGGGAAACAAAGGTATATGCGCTCGTCGTTCCCTTCCATGTGACAGAAAAGCTTCCCTCCAGATCCAGGAACGAATGTGCTTCAGCAATCCCCGTCACAAGCTCCGCCATATCCTCGATAAAGCTCTCCACCATCGCCGGGTTGGTGCACTCCTTCTCCTCGATCTCCTCCTCCACGAAAAGGCGCAGCACAAAATCATCCAGATCGCTCTCGTCATCAAGTTCTGCCCTGCTGATATAAGGATTATTACAGCTCTCTAACACACGCTTCATGTAGGAAGCACAGGAAAGGATCCGCGACTGCGACACGTCCTCCGCCTCCAGGAAAATCTTGTATTCCATCTTCATTGTATCTGCCATCTTATGTCCTCTTTTCCGTGCCTTGGCAAACGCCGCATCACTTTCCTATAATCTCCGCCGTATCAATGAACTCATAAGGAGTCTGCTGATAGACGTAGTAATTTAACCAGTTGCTGTAAAGGATATTGCCGTGCGAGCGCCACTGCAGGTTCGGCTTTTTCGTATCGTCATCGTCCGGATAATAGTTGACCGGCGGCTCAATGGGAAGCCCCTTCTCCTTGTCCCGCTTGTATTCTTTATCCAGCGTGTAGCGGTCATACTCCGGATGCCCCATCACAAAGATTCTTCTGCCCTCGTCCGCAATCGCGAGGAATACGCCCGCCTCCTCAGACTCCGCAAGAATGGTCAGCTCCCTGACTTTGCGGATGTCCTCCGTGCGCACCTCGGTATGTCTGGAGTGCGGCGCCATAAAGTAATCGTCAAAACCGCGCACCAGCGGCACTTTCCGGTTCATCACACGGTGTTCGTAGACACCGAATTTTTTCTGCGGCAGGAGATACTTTTTCAGACCGTAGTGATAGTACATTCCCGCCTGTGCCCCCCAGCACAGATGCAGGGTGGACGTCACATGGCTCTTCGTCCACTCAAAGATCTGGCAGATCTCCTCCCAGTAATCCACGTCCTCGTATTCCATCTGCTCCACCGGTGCCCCGGTGATGATCAGCCCGTCAAAATAGCGTCTCTTAATATCCGCAAAACTCTCGTAGAATTTATTCAGATGACTCATCGACGTATTCTTGGACTCATGGCTGGACACCGCAACAAATGTCACATCGACTTGAAGCGGCGTGTTCGACAGGGAACGCAGAAGCTGCAGTTCCGTCTCTTCTTTCAGCGGCATCAGATTTAAAATTCCGATCTTGATCGGTCTGATGTCCTGATGCATCGCACGATTCTCATCCATAACAAATATATTTTCCTTCTCCAGTATTTCCTTTGCAGGTAAATCACTCTGTATTCTGATTGGCATAAAAATGTTACCTCTCTATCTGCAGCATGTCGTACAGTTCGTCCTCACTGATCACTCTGATGCCGAGTTCCTGCGCCTTCGTAAGCTTGCTTCCCGCGCTCTCCCCCGCGAGGACATAATCCGTCTTCTTTGACACAGATCCGGATACCTTTCCTCCATACCGCTCGATCAACGTCTGCGCTTCCTTTCTGCCAAGCGTCGGCAGGGTTCCCGTCACCACAAGGGTCTTTCCGCTAATGACAGAGTCCACGGTCTCGCTCTCCTCCGCCGTCATGTTGACGCCGGCCTGTGCGAGTCTCTGCAGCACCACCTGGTTCTTCTCATCCGAAAAATAACTCCGGATGCAGTCCGCACTGACTTTTCCGATGTCCCCGACTGCCGTCAGTTCCTCCTCGGATGCCTCCGAAAGCCGCTCCATGGTCTTAAAATGCTTCATGATCGCCTTCGCTGCCGCCTTTCCGACATTCGGTATCCCAAGACCGGTCAACAGCTTGTACGCATCATTCTGCTTGGCTTTTTCTATCGCCTCCAGAAGCTTGTCCGTGTTCTTCTCCTTGCCGATGATTCCCTGTGCAATCAGTTCCTCTCGGTGCTCCTTCAGCGAAAAAATGTCCGCGACATTTTTAATATAACCCATTCTGACGAGTTCTTCAATATAAACCGTTCCGAACCCCTTGATGTCCATGGCGTCTCTTCCGACAAAATTGATGATGTGGCGCTCCAGCTGCGCCGGGCAGTTCGGCGATGTACACTTGATGTCCGCCGTATCGCGTTCCCGCTCTGTCTTCGCCCCGCACACCGGACAGACATCCGGTATCACAAAGCGCTTCCAGCCCTCCGGGCGCTTTTCTTTCCGCACTTCCTTCACCTTCGGAATGATCTCGCCGGATTTGTAGACGACGATGGTGTCCCCGATTCCGACATCCAGATCATCGATAAAGTCCTGATTGTGAAGCGTCGCCCTCGAAACGCTCGTTCCACAGAGCCGTATCGGCTCAAATACCGCAGTCGGCGTGATCCTGCCTGTCCTTCCGACCGACAGCTCGATATCCAAAAGCTTTGTCTCTTTTTCCTCCGGCGGATATTTGTAGGCGATCGCCCATCTGGGCACTTTCGAGGTTGCCCCGAGCTTCTCCCGGTCCGAGAAACGGTTGATCTTGACCACCGCTCCGTCGATGTCATAGCCGAGGTTGCCGCGGTTCTCGCCGATGGCGGTAATCGCCTCCCACACTTCATCTGCCGTCTTGCAGACACGGTAATCATCAATCACATGAATTCCCTGTTTCTTCAGATATTCATATCCCTGTGTGTGCGTGTCAAACTGCATTCCCCGCACCTGCTGGATATTAAATATAAACAGCGACAGCTTACGCTCTTTCGTGATCGCGGAATCCAGCTGGCGGAGCGTGCCCGCCGCACAGTTTCTCGGATTGGCGAACGGCTTTTTCCCGAGCAGCTCCTGTTTTTCATTCACGGCATCAAAATCCGCATTCTTCATGTAGACTTCCCCGCGGATCTCCAGATACTCCGGTGCCTCCCGGAGCTTCTTTTTCACGTCGCCGATCACCTTTGCATTCGCCGTGACATCCTCGCCGAAATTGATGCCGTCGCCGCGCGTCTCCGCGAGCGCCAGCTCCCCGTTCTCATAGCGCAGCGTCATCGAAAGTCCGTCGATCTTATACTCCACGACAAACTCCGGATCGTTCAGCTGTTCTTTCATCTGTGCCACAAAATCGTAGATCTCTTCCTTTGAGAACACATCCTGCAGGCTTAGCATCGGGACATTGTGCCTTACCAGCACACCCGCCGTCCGCTTCGCTGTGCCGCCCACCTTCTGGGTCGGTGAATCCGGTGTGACCAGCTCGGGATGTTCCCGCTCCAGCCGCTTTAATTCCAGCATCAGCTGGTCAAACTCGTAATCGGATATCTCCGGATTATCTTGATTGTAATAGCGGTCACTGTGATACGCAATCTGTTCCCGCAGGTTTTTGATCTGTTCTTCCGGTGTCATCTCTTTTTCTCCCCCGTCTTTTTTGCAGGCATCACCGGATCGCTGGACGAATCCGCGGTCAGGCGGAGCAATTCGTGATACTCCTCCTCCGTCACATTCCGGTATGTTCCACTCTTTAAACTGCCCAATTCAATATTCATAATACGCACGCGCACCAGCTTTTCCACACGGTAGCCGAAATATTCACACATCCTCCGGATCTGCCGGTTCAATCCCTGCGTTAAAATGATCCGGAACTCGCGCTTGCCGATGCGTTCCACAAAGCACCGGCGTGTTGTCGCATTCAGCTCCACGAGCGGCACGCCGCCTGCCATTCCGCGCAGAAAAGACTCCGTGAGCGGTTTGTTCACCGTCACCAGATATTCCTTCTCGTGCATGTTTCCCGCCCGCATAATCTTGTTCACAAGATCGCCCTGATTCGTCAAAAGAAGCAGCCCCTCCGAGTCCTTGTCGAGTCTTCCGACCGGGTAGATGCGCTTCGGATAATGAATATAGTCGATCACATTGTTTTTCTCGCGTTTTTCCGCTGTGCAGACAATTCCCGCCGGCTTGTGAAACGCGAGCAGGATGCGTTCTTCCTCCTGGCTTACGCTTCTCCCCTGAAAACAGACCGTCTGCCCCGGCAGCACTCTTGTCCCGGGCCTGGCGCAGACTCCGTCCACAGTGACTGCACCCGCCTCGATCTGACGGTCCGCCTCACGTCTTGAACACACCCCTGCCTCACTCAGATATTTGTTGATCCGCACTCCCTGTTCGTCCATAATCTCTCCGTTTCAAATGTTCTCTCTGTGAAAAAACGGAGACTTCCTTTTAAAAAGTCTCCGTTTTCCGGTATCAGCCAGGCCGCACCGCTTACTGTAATAAAGATGTCTTTATGTAACCGGTCTCGCCGTTCCATTTTACCTTGGTCCAGCCCTCCGCATAACTCATCACAACTGTGACCTTCTCTCCCGCATAAGCCGTTCCGACTTTGCCGGAATCCTCGCTCATTCCCGAGCGGATATTCGTGGTATTCTCCAGCATAATCACCGTTCCCTCTGCGATGGAAGCACTGTTTGTGCTGTCGCTGTTATCCGATGAACTGTCCGAATTATTCTCCGCCGTCGTATCCGGCAGATCATAGGTCAAAAACTCATTCTTGACATAACCTGTCGTACCGTTGTAATCAATCACGCTCCAGTCGCCGTCCACCGCTGTACGGGTGACAACGGTTCCCTGATCTAAGGTGCCGAGCTTTTCAGATTCCGTATCCGCTGCGGCACGGACATTCACACGATCCTTCGTCGCAAGCGTCTCTGTCTGCTGTACGGTCTCTTCCTGCTGCTCTGTCTCCTGCGGTTGCTCGGTCTCCGGCTGTTCCGCCGCCTCGGTCGCTTCGGTCTGCTCGGTTGCCGCCTGTGCCGCCACCTGGCTCACCCAGTCCTTGATTGCTGCAGGAATCGTCGTCTGAATCATATTCGCCAGATTCTCATCCGCTGTAAGCGCCTCATCGTATCTCGTCTGCACCTCGCTCTGCAGCTCCACCACATCCGACTCGCTCTCAAACTGACCGATCAGGCTCTGTACGCTGGTGTCAAGCGCATTCTCCTGATTGGCAAGGTTGTACTGGCTGTACAGGTTGTCAATATAAAGCGTGCCGTCATCGTTCGTACGGACATAGAAGAAATCCAGTCCCGGCGCTGTGGTATCCACTCCCGTAAACTTGATCTCCATCGACACGGAAACCAGATAAGAGTTCGCATCCAGCCCTGTCTTGGTGTAGCACTTGATATTCTGATATTCATCCACATACTGTGAAAATAATCCGATGTAGCTCTGCTCATTTGCAGAAATCGGTGTCGCAATCGAAGAGAGAGTCGTAATGTCTCCCGCCGCATACGCCGTGTAATACTGTGTAATCAGTGTGTTGATATTCTCATAGGCATCCACCTGATAGGCTTCTTCCGTCGCCTGCGTGCTCTCCGTCGCGTTCGCATTCACCACGACATCAGAGTCGGATCCCTTCGGCTTCGCACACATGGCAAGCACGAGGATTAAAACGACCACCAGCGCTCCCGCCGCGAAATACCGGATGTGCTCCCGGATAAATCGGAGAACCTCATTCTCCTTTTTTCTCTGCTTAATCGGCGTTCTCTTCGTCTCCTTCTCCTCTGTCTTATGATTCTCTGTATGATTCAAACTGGAATTCTCCATTGATTCTCCACCGTACCTTTCCCAAACAATTCGTCATCCGCTGCACTACCGCATCATCTGTGTGCACATCTGCAGGCACAAATGTTCCAATCTGACAGTCTCTCGCCTGTCAAAGATTCTCCAATATTCTATGGCAGAGCAATCTGCTCTGCCATATCTGTCAAAAAAATGCACCCGGCGGGAATCGAACCCGCATTGCCGGAGTCGGAGTCCGGTGTTCTATCCATTAGACTACGGTTGCCCATTGCGCATCTCTGAAAAACTCATATCGCAACGAACATATACTAGCACATTGGCATTTTGTTTGTCAACGCTTATCCCAAAAGCTTTTCTGAAAATTGTGTGAACTCACACAGTAACGGTATCTGCGGTGGTGCCATCCAGTGCTTTTTTGTCTGCCGTAATCTGTGCAAACAGTTCCTTCTGGCGCGCTGCATCATCCCCCGGGATCCGCAGTGCGATCAGAAGCGCGGTGTCCGTGATTCCCTGTTCCTTTAAAAAGACGGCATCCTCTTTTTTCTGCAGACCGTTGCGGTAGCGGTACACGATCTGGTCCAGACGGTCAAACATCTGCATCAGCTCTTTGAAACGATTTTCGCGTTCTAAAAGGTTCGTCCCGTAACGTGTCTGCTCCATTCCCGCCGTTGCGATCACCTGCATGCAAAGCCGGAGTTCTCCCGTCACATCCGACGCCTCCATCAAAACGTCCGGGCGCTCCTTTCTGCGCTCAAGGAAATACGCCTTGGCGCCGTCCACATCGCGTCTTGCAAAATAGCCGGCAAGCTGCTCTTTCATCTCTCTCGTCTCCGCCTTCTCACCGATCATCCCCACCTTGCACTCACACACCGAAAGTCCCTGCACCGTCACCCAGACCAGCAGCAGGAATTCGGAGATAAATCCGAACACGCGCTTATGGTAGGCATCCTCCCCCGTCTCCAGACAGATCCGTTTTTCCACCTCGGCAAATATGGAAAAGAGCCAGCTGCAGTACGAATCATAAAGCTCCTTCGACGTGACAAACATATTCCCGAAATACGTCCTTGTGCCATGCACCAGCCTCTCAAACGCCGGATAATATGCCGGATAACGTTCTTTTATCACCTCTCCCGCCGCATCCAGTGCCTTTTTGTTATGATTGGCGCAAAAACCGTAATAGTAGGAGTTATTGAGTGCAACCTGCTTCGTCGTAATCAGATCGTACTCTGATAAAAGCTTTTCGTAATCGTCCTCCATAAGAATCCTCTCATCCGCCCTGAGCAGATATCTCCGGTAATGACAGGTGCCCACATAATCCACATCGTGACAGTTTTTCCACACCCAGTAGAGCCCGGTCAGCTCACTGTAATAGCAATTTTTGTCGGAAATATTCTCTCCGGTATCATCCCCCGGATAGCCCAGGTCTTCCCCGCACGCGCGTCCCACATGGAGCGGACGAAACAGCGGGCTCTGCGGCATCTCAAACTTTTTATGTGTCATGACATAGATACGGATCTTCATTCTTCCTCCAGGAACATATGTTTGTATTTTCATTTACTTTTGTTCACTTCTCTGCTATAATACACCATCATAAGGAGGATTACCATATGCCGCAGCCGCTCATTTATCACATTGACGTCAATTCCGCATTTTTAAGCTGGGAAGCCGCCGAACTTCTGCGCCAGGATCCGGACGCCCCGGACATCCGCTCTTTTCCTTCCGTCATCGGCGGCAGCGAAAAGACACGGCACGGGATTGTTCTCGCCAAGTCGCCCTCCGCAGCCGCGCTCGGCGTCTGTACCGGCGAGCCGCTCGCCCAGGCAAGGCGCAAGTGCCCTGATTTAAAAATCTATGCCCCGCACTACAGCATCTATGTGGAGCGTTCCCGCCAGTTCATGGCACTTCTCAAAGAATATGCGCCCTCGGTGGACGCCTACAGCATCGACGAGGCCTTCTGCGACATGACAGGCACCTCCTCGCTCTACGGCAATCCGGTGGACTTTGCCCACAGGCTGAAGGACGAGATTCACACCCGGCTCGGCTTTACCGTGAACATCGGCATCTCCTCCAACCGACTGCTCGCCAAGACTGCCTCCGACTTTGAAAAACCGGACAAAGTACACACGCTTTTCCCATCCGAAATGGAAGAAAAGTTCTGGCCGCTTCCGATCGAGGATCTGTTTTTCGTCGGGAAATCCACCGCCCTAAGGCTCCGCTCCCTCGGCATCACAACCATCGGCCAGCTGGCCAAAAGCGATCACGCCATGATTCTCTCCGTCTTTAAATCCCACGGCGACACCATCTGGAATTATGCCAACGGAATCGAATCCACACCGCTGTCCCACAACGACGCCGCAAGCAAGGGATTCGGCAATTCCCTCACGCTCCAGTACGATGTGACGGATACCGCGGTGGCAAAGCATGTGCTTCTCTCGCTCTGTGAGACGGTCGGTGCCAGAATCCGCGCTGCCGGCGCCTATGTCAGCGTGGTGCAGGTGCAGATTGTGGACAATGATTTCCGCCACACTTCCAGACAGGTAACGCTTGCTTCCTCCACCAACGTCACGGAGAAGCTGTACACCTGTGCCTGTGAGCTCTTCGACGAGCTCTGGGATCACCGTCCAATCCGGCTGCTCGGCGTCTCGACCGGCAAGGCGACGCAGGAACACTACGAGCAGTACGACCTGTTTGACATGCAGAAGAACGAGAAGCTCTCCCGCCTGAATGTGGCAGTCGACGCCATCCGCTCCCGCTACGGGGAAGATTCCATCAAGCGCGCCTGCTTTATCGAAGCGGACGATGCAGCGCCCGCGCTCTCCCACATGACCGGCGGCATGCAGCGCGCCAAGCGCAATGCAGCGCATCCGGCAGACGCGGCGTCCGATCCGGCACGTCCCCGTAATCGCCAGCCGTAACGGAAAAGGATGGGGGATGAGGAATATTCCGAAAAACAGATACCTGAAAGTTCCGGATAGAACGGACGGCAGCAAATTCTTTGAAGCAAAATTCGTGTATTTCTTCCATGCCACGTCCGGCATCCCATTTCGTGTCTTGGCCACGTTTGGACACTCACGGAGTGTGTCCGACAAGCTGCAGACAATGAGCGGACTTTCTGGTGTCCCTAATGGCACCTCTTCACAGACAATATAAAACCGCGCGAACCGAAACTCGCCGGCATCTGCTATTGAAAATAAGGCAGATGCCGACTCAAACATCGGCTTCGCGCGGTTATGTTCTATTCAGAGGTGTCATAAGGGACACACACAAAAGTCCTAAAATTGTCTGCCGGCTTGCGGACTCATTCCGTGGAGTGTTCCAAACTTGGAAAGACACAGATCATCGAAGATGCCAGGCGCGGCGTGGTTAAAAATACCGGATTTTGCGGTCAGAATTGCCGCCGTCCGTTCTATTCCGGAGCTTTCTGTTCCCGGGTGTTCCTGTAATATTCCTTATCCCTCCTTGCCGTACGGCAGTCCGCTTTCGGAGCATGCCGTCTCTTATGCCACGGTCTCCTCGAACTGCGAGTTATACAGGTTCGCATAAAAGCCCTGCTTTTTGAGCAGTTCTTCGTGTCTGCCCTGCTCTACGATGTCGCCGTCCTTCATGACGAGGATCATATCCGCATCGCGTATGGTCGACAGGCGGTGTGCGATGACAAAGCTGGTACGCCCCTTCATCAGGTGATCCATCGCTTTCTGGATTGCCACCTCCGTGCGTGTGTCAACCGACGACGTCGCCTCGTCAAGAATCAGGATCTTGTTGTCTGCAAGAATTGCTCTGGCGATGGTGAGAAGCTGCTTCTGCCCCTGTGAGACGTTGCTTGCATCCTCGTTTAACTCCATCTGATAGCCACCCGGCAGTGTGCGGATAAAGTGGTCGGCATGCGCCGCCCTCGCTGCGGCAATGACTTCCTCATCCGTCGCATCCAGCCTGCCGTAACGGATATTTTCCATGATCGTTCCCTGAAACAGCCAGGTATCCTGAAGCACCATACCGAATGCCTCACGCAGATCCCGCCGGTTAAAGCTTTTCACGTCATGACCGTCAAGGCAGATTGCGCCGCTGTTTACATCATAAAAACGCATCAGAAGTTTGACCATAGTGGTCTTTCCGGCGCCTGTCGGTCCGACAATGGCAATCTTTTGTCCCGGAGCCACATTTACGCTGAAGTCGTGAATGATCGTCTGATCCGGCTGGTAGCCGAAATGAACATGCTCAAACGATACCGCGCCTGTCACCTTGGAAATATCACAAGGATTCTCCACGGACTGGTCTTCTTCCTCCTCATTCAGGAATTCAAACACACGCTCCGAAGCCGCCGCCATCGACTGCACCTGGTTGATGACCTGTGCGATCTGCTGGATCGGCTGTGTGAAACTTTTCACGTACTGGATAAACGCCTGAATATCTCCGATTGTGATCGTTCCCCGGATAGCAAGCAGACCTCCGCTAAGCGCAACGGCTGCATATCCGAGATTTCCGACAAACATCATGATCGGCTGCATCATACCGGAGAGAAACTGTGACTTCCATGCCGATTCATACAGCTTCTGGTTCGTCGCATCAAACTCCTCGATCGTATCCTGCTCTCTGTTAAATGCCTTAATGACCAGATGTCCTCCGTAAATCTCCTCCACCTGTCCGTTGATATGTCCCAGATATTCCTGCTGATTCTTAAAGTATTTCTGCGATTTCTTCACAACGAAGGAAATCAGCCCCGCGGAGACCGGCAGGATCACAAGCGCGATCAGCGTCATGAGCGGCGAGATGCTGAGCATCATGATAAATACACCGATCAGTGTCGCAACCGAGGTAATGATCGTGGTAATGCTCTGGTTGAGTCCCTGTCCTAAGGTATCCACATCGTTGGTGATTCTGGAAAGCACCTCACCGTAGGTACGGCTCTCAAAATACTTCATCGGCATCCGGTTGATCTTCTCCGAGATTTCCTTCCGGAGCTGGTAACAGATCTTCTGGGTCACCCCGGTCATAATCCAGCCCTGCACAAACGAAAACAGTGCACTGAGAAGATACAGACCCAATACAAACAGCAGAATCTTTCCTATATAAGTAAAATCTATTCCGCCTGTTCCGCGGATCTTCGCCATCAGTCCTTCCGAGAGCGCTGTCGTCGCTTTTCCCAGAATCTTTGGTCCGATTACACTGAATACCGTGGAGCACGCCGCAAATACTGCAACAATAACAATTGCAAACTTAAAATGCCGGATATAGGATGCCAGTTTTCCGATGGCTCCCTTTAAATCCTTCGGCTTCTCTCCCGGCGCCATACCTCGTCCACCCATCGGTCCACGGCGTCTGCCCATTCCTTTTGCCGTCTCATTTCCGTTACTCATTCACAGACACCTCCTGTTCCTCCATTCCAAGCTCTTTTGCCGACATCTGGGATCTCGCGATCTCACGATAAGTTTCACAACCGCGAAGCAGTTCCTCGTGTGTTCCCTTTCCGACAATGCGTCCATCGTTTAATACCAGAATCTGATCTGCATGCAGGATCGTGCTGATCCGCTGCGCGACGATGATCACCGTCTTGTCGGCAACCTTTTTGGCAAGTGCCCGGCGCAGTGCGGCATCCGTCTTCAGATCCAGTGCGGAAAAGCTGTCGTCAAAAATAAAAACCTGCGGCTGCTTTGCGATCGCTCTGGCGATGGCAAGGCGCTGTTTCTGGCCTCCCGACACATTGCTTCCACCCTGTGCAATGGCACTGTCATATCCTTCTTTTTTCTCCGCGATAAAATCCGATGCCTGCGCAATCTCTGCCGCCTCCCGGATCTGTTCATCAGTGGCATCATCCTTGCCGAATCTTAAATTCGATGCGATGGTACCGGAAAACAGTACTCCTTTCTGTGGTACAAAACCAATCTCCTCCCGAAGTTCTGCCATGGCAAGCTTCCGGATATCAATGCCGTCCATGGTAATGCTTCCGCCCGTCACATCATAAAGACGCGGAATCAGGTTCACCAGTGTTGACTTTCCGCAGCCGGTACTGCCGATGATTGCCGTCGTCTTTCCCGGCTCCGCAACAAAGTCAATGTCCGAGAGCACATCCTCCTGCGCGTTCGGGTAGCGGAAGTTCACATGGGAAAAACAGATCACGCCGCGGTGTTCTTTTATTTTCTCCGGCTGCATTGGTTCCGCGATCGAGGACTGCGTGCGGATGACCTCATCAATACGCTCCGCAGCCACTGCCGCACGCGGAAGCATAATCGACATTGCCGCGAGCATTAAGAATGCCATGACAATCATCATCGCATACGTGATAAACGCCGTCATGGAGCCGACCTGCATAGTTCCCTGATCGATCTTATGTGCGCCGAACCACACAATTCCAACCGTAAGCACGTTCATGATCATCATCATTCCCGGCATCATAAATGTCATGACGCGGTTTGTAAAAAGCATGGTTTTCGTCAGATCGCGGTTCGCATCGTCAAAACGCTGCTCCTCTTTTTTCTCCCTGCCGAACGCCCGGATGACCGAAAGTCCTGTCAGGATTTCACGCGCCACGAGGTTGATGCGGTCCACCAGTTTCTGCATCAGCTTAAAACGCGGCATCGCAACCGCCATCAGAACCATCACATATCCCAGAATTACAAGCACTGCAAGCACAATGATCCAGCCCATACCGGCACCGGTCTGCAGTACCTTTAAGATTCCGCCGATTCCAAGGATCGGTGCATAAGCTACCATACGGATCAGAATCGCGCATGTCATCTGAATCTGCTGGATATCGTTCGTACTCCGGGTAATTAACGAAGCTGTTGAAAAACGATCCATCTCGGCATTGGAAAAGCTTACCACCCGCTTAAATATTTTTCCGCGGAGATCACGTCCGATTCCTGCACCGATGCGGGCGCCGATAAAGCCGACTAAGACCGTGGCAATCCCCATAATCAGAGCCATTCCCACCATTTTCAAACCGGCTTTCCACAGATAAGACTTCTGAATTGCTTCTACATCCACGCCTGCCGCCGCATCGCAGCCTGCCGCGTACGCCACGCCCATCGATTTGACAAGCGAACTGCCCATGGCATCGAGCATCGAGTTGAGTTCCCCGCGCATTGATAAAAGCTGGTCTTTTTCCAGCATGCCGCCGGATACCATCGCCTGCAGCAGATCTCTCATATCCACACAGGTGACTGTCGTCGTATTTCCGTCCTCGTTCTGCGTCTCTTTTTCAAATGTTTTTAATTCCACGCCCATGGACGCGCCGATCTGCTCGATCGTCATTCCGTCCAGCGCAGACTCATCTGTATGCATCTGCTCTGCCATCAGTTTCTTAAATGTACTTTCCTCCATAGCAGACATCTGATAATTCATAAGAAGCGGTACGAGAAACGTATCATCCAGTTCCTCCAGCCGTTCTTCCCCGGTCACATTCCGCTCGTACACACTGCCATTTAACGCATAGCTTTCCTCCCAGGATGCCGTCTCTTCATCCGTCATCAAAAGTTCTGCCTTCTCATACTCCTCCGGTGTCAATGCCTCCGGCAGGATGTGTTTTATTCCCTGATTCTGAATTCCGACGTCAATAATGTCCGATGTGTATGCCGGCAGTGACAGATCGCACCACGCCTGCACAAACAACAGCAATAACACCAGGATCAGCGGTTTCCAGTATGGAATCATATTTTTAAAAATCTTTCCCATGTTGTCCTTCCTTTCTGTTTCGCATACTTCTCTTCTCGATTTCTTCTGCTGCAATGTCATATAATTCATCCAGGCATACTATGAGCTTTTTGAGATCCTGTTCATCCATCTGCGAAATGACTGCCCTGCCAAATTCCTGCATGGTGCATGTCATATTTTGCTGCATGTCCTCCCCACTCTCCGTCAGAGCGACACAGGTATTGCGCCGGTCTTTCGGATCTGTCATTCTGCAGATCCACCCATGATCCTCCAGATTCTTCAAAGTCCTTGACACAGCAGAATTCTGGGTATGAAGCTTCTCTGCCAGTTCAGACACTGTAGCTCTCCCATTATTCTTTTCCTGGTTCAACTGTGAAATTGCCCAGAGCATCATGCCGTCGCTTTTTGTCATATCGGAAAACAGTTCTCCGATCCGCAGTTTTCCGAAACGGTTCATCGCCCGAAATAAACCCGCATACAATTCTTCCATATTTCACCACCTTGTTAATTATTAACACTGTTACACAATTTGGGACATTATAATAGCACAGGGAGATTGCTGCGTCAAGCAATCTCCCTGTGTTTATCTTTTTTTAATAATTCTATTGTATCTGGCTGCTGGCATGAATCGTATCCAGCATCTGTCTGAGTTCTTTCATGGCGAACTGTCCCGGCGCACTCGGCTTTTCGTGCGCGCCGAATGTGACGCAGGAGCCGAACGTCTCCCCACTGATCCTGCTGATGCCGCCGAGTGATCCCATGGACATCGTAATCACCGGCGTATCCGGATTCTCCTCTCTAAACTGTGCCGTCACATCCAGCAGATTGAGCACGTCTTTATAATTCTGCGGCATCACCGCAAGCTTTACAATATCCGCTCCGCCGGCGCACATTTTCTCCAGCAGCATCTTCATGACTTCCGGAGACGGCGTCTGCTCAAAATCGTGATGTGAGGCAATGACCGACACTCCCATCTCCCGCAGCCTTTTTATCTTATGGAGCGGTCGGTCTTCCTCAAAGAATTCCAGATCCACCAGATCGACACAGCCGGATTCCGCCGCAAGATCGTGCAGATCGTCGAGCTGTTCCGCTTTCACCTGCGCCATGCCTCCCTGATGCGCGGTACGGAATGTATACAGGAAAAGCTTCTCCCCCAGCAGAGGCGCCACAGCCTCAAATACGCTCCGGATTGCATTGTAATCTGTAAAATCGCGGAATGCATCCACTCTCCACTCGATCATATCCGCGGTGCTCTGACTCAGATACGTGATCTCCCGGATCACCGACTGTGCATCCTGCTCTACCACGGGAACGCAGATCAACGGTTCCCCTCCCCCAATCACACGGTGTTTTATCTCCAATGGCTTCATGTTCCTGCTCCCTTTCCATACCTGCATTTTTTCATCCGGACCACTTCCATGCACGGCTTTTTTTACAGTTTACTCCATTCTGAATAAATATGCAAATATTTGACATCTATTGTAATATCAGCTAAGATAATTACGATTCAAACAGAAAGGAGTGTGCGGTGTCTTTTCCTTATCCACACAATGTCATATGAGTTTTACATTTTTAAACGAACTGCCGTCACCGGCCGAAATCAAACAGAACTATCCGCTTTCCGACAAGCTGAAAGCGTTAAAAAAAGAGCGTGATGCTGCGATCAGCGCCGTCATTACCGGAGCAGATTCCCGTTTTCTCGTCATCATCGGACCTTGCTCCGCGGACAACGAAGATTCCGTCTGCGATTATGTCAGCCGCCTCACTTCCATTCAGGAGGATGTTGCGGACAAGCTGATTCTGATTCCGCGTGTCTACACCAACAAACCACGCACCACAGGCGAAGGTTATAAGGGTATTGCCTCACAGCCGGATCCGGAAAAAGCGCCGGACATGATTGAGGGACTGATCGCCATGCGCAAAATGCACATTCGCGCGATCGAGGAAAGCGGCCTTACCTGCGCCGACGAGATGCTCTACCCGGAGAACTGGGGCTATGTGGAAGACCTGTTGTCCTATGTCGCCATCGGCGCGCGTTCCGTCGAGGACCAGCAGCACCGTCTCACCGTGAGCGGTTTTGATGTGGCTTCCGGCATGAAGAACCCGACCAGCGGCGACTTTTCCGTCATGCTCAATTCCGTCTATGCCGCACAGCACCCACACCACTTCGTATACCGCGGCTATGAAGTCGAGACAACCGGCAACCCGCTCACACACGTTGTGCTTCGCGGTGCGGTCAGCAAGCACGGCAACACCACACAGAATTACCACTATGAAGATCTGATCCGACTCTGCGAGATGTACCAGGAAATGGATCTCGTCAATCCGGCTGCTGTGGTCGATGTCAACCACTCCAATTCCGGCAAGAAATTCAAGGAGCAGATCCGCATCGTAAAGGAAGTCATGCACAACAGACAGGTTTCCTCCGATATCAAACACATGGTAAAAGGTGTTATGATCGAGAGCTATATCGAGGAAGGCAACCAGAAAATCGGCGATCACATCTATGGCAAATCCATCACCGACCCGTGCCTTGGCTGGGAGGATTCCAGAGATCTGATCTATACCATTGCAGATATGTGCCGCTAACGCACATTCTGAAAAAGAATCTCGCTTGCGGGATTTTCCACGCGCGAGCGGTTCGCAAAGCGATATGTTCCTTACCGCGAGCTGCGCATCCTCGCGGAGCGTTTTTTATTTCATAGGAAGGTTCTACTTTCACACATGAATGTATCACGGTATTTCCTATGAAACAAAAGAGGTGCAGCCACACAAACCATGTGGCTGCACCTCTTTTTATGGGGTAATCAAAGTTGAGGGGGGGGTCTCTCTTTAGTAGGGTCTGTTAGTAGGGACATTTAGTGGGGACACTCCGTAGGGTCTCCATAAATATTAAGACAGGGCAGGAAATCGTTTGATTTCTTGCCCTTCTCTGTCTCTTTTCGTATGATAATTCTGCAACGAAATACTTCAGAAAGGAGACAAATGAATAGTATCACAGAATTATTAAACTTGGAAGATGCCGATATTTTTATTTCCGACATCTCTATTAACGGTACAAAGAAGATCCTTACTCTTGAAACCAAACCAGTCCGCCATTTCTGCCCGCTCTGTGGTTTTAAGATGTATTCACGTGGCATCAAAGTTCGGACAATCAATCATCCAATGCTTCAGGACGGCTACGAACTGATTTTAAAACTCAAGCAGCGTCGATGGCGTTGTGTTAACAAATCTTGTTCTTACACAGTCAATGAATCTTTCAACTTTGTAGATAAAAGGAAACGTAATACGAATGCAACAGATATGCTGATCATTCATTCTTTTCGCGACTTGTCAGCCTCCGCTTCCAGTATTGCAGCCAAATACAAAGTCTCTGACACTTATGTTTTGGATACCTTTGATCGTTATGTAAAAATGGATCGACTTCCTCTTTCTGATATCATCTCAGTGGATGAAGTCTGCCTCGATCTTGATCCAAACTGCCGTTATGCATTGGTCATTCAGGACTTCTATACCGGTAATCCCATTGATCTATTAAGCAGCCGAAGAACTAACGATACCGAGCCGTATTTTATGTCCATTCCACTCGAAGAACGGGCAAAAGTAAAGTACCTCATTTCAGACATGTATAATCCCTACATTAACTGGGTTAATCGATACTTTCCCAATGCAGTTTCGGTTGTAGACTCTTTTCATGTAATTCAATGGATTATTCACAAACTAGATCTATACATACGGGATCTTATCAAAAGCTTTAAGAAACGGGATCGTGAAACATACATCGCCAACGGTGGCATTATTGATGAGCATACATTCATCCCACCTTCACGAGAAGTCTACCTTCTACAGAAATACCGCTGGCTGATTCTTGCTAATCAATCTTCTATTACTTACCATACAGATTTAAGAATGGATACACGTCTTCGATGCATGATGAACACTTATGATTATGAAGACTCACTTTTCATGATTGATCCAAATCTGAGAGAGCTGCGTGATCTGAAAGAACTTTATATTCAATTCAATACCAGGAATTCTGGAAAACCCATGGATGCCCGCATTGAACTTGATGAACTGATCAATCATTATCTTCATTGTAGTAATTCAATCTTTGTCGATTTTGCCAATCTACTGATTCGGAACCATGATTATATCATTAATTCCTTTGTAATGGTTGAAAAGCACGGTTCTGGAAAAATACATAGCAGTCGACTATCCAATGGCCCCATCGAATCATTAAATCGAAAAGTGAAAGACCTAAAAAGGCTCGGACGCGGCTATCGAAACTTCGAACATTTTCGAACTCGTTTTCTTTACGCAACCAGAGATACTCCAGTTATAAATGGAATAACTGACTATAATCCAGTTACTTACTTTGATATGGAAGATTAAATTTACGTTTCGTTGCACAGCAGATCAGGCAGATCAAAAGACCTGCCTGATAACATCTCTTTTGTTCAATTTTAGCTTGCCCCTACGGAATGCCCCAAAAAAACTCAACCTTTTTTAGCGCCTGTCCCTACTAATTGCCCCTAAAAAACTTTGGGAAACCCCACTAAACTTTGGAGACCCTTTTTATGTTCTTTTCTATCTTCTTTTTTATATTCTTTTTCTATTATATATCTCTTTTATATCCCGTCTTCTTATCCGCGCGGATGCGCCTTCAGATAAACCTCCCGCATCTGCAGATCTTTCGCCTGCGCATATATTTGCGTTGTGGAAATATCCGAATGTCCCAGCATCTCCTGCACCGATTTTAAGTCCGCCCCGTTGCCGACCATATGCGCCGCAAAGGAATGTCTCAACATATGCGGCGTAATCTCCGCTTCTATTCCCGCCTTTTTGCCGTAGCCCTTCATCAGCTTCCAGAATCCCTGGCGGCTCATCGGCTGCCCGGAACAGTTCGTAAACAGGCGGTCTTCCTTCTCATCTGATATAAGCTTCGGCCTGCCCTCTGCAAGATAAGCTTCCAGCGCCTTGCGCGCAATCATTCCAAACGGAATGATCCGTTCCTTATGTCCATCCGAGCAGGTCAGATACTCCATCCGCAGATTCACATCCGACACCCTCAGTGAAATCAGCTCGGACACACGGATGCCTGTCGCATACAATAACTCCAGCATGGCTTTATCCCGCAGTTCCTTCGGCGATGTACCTCCCGGCTGTTCCAAAAGGCGCGTCACCTCTTCCGTCGTCAATACTGTCGGCATTTTCTTCTCAATCCGCGGCGCCTTTAAACGCTCGGACGGATCTACTGCCAGTCTCCGCTCCTTCTCCATATAATGATAGAACGCCTTCATGGACGCAATGCTTCGCGAGATCGTCGCAGGCTTTCTTCCTTCCTTTTCCAGATAGATGATGTAGGATGTCAGACTTGTAGCCGTCACCTCATTCACATCGCAGATTCCCTGTGTCAGAAGATACTGATTCATTTTCTTCAAATCACGCGCATAAGAAACCTCCGTGTTCTCTGAGGTATTCTTCTCCTGATGTAAATATTGAATGAAATTCTGTATGTCCTGCGTCATAACTTTTACCTGCCCCGCCACTCATTTGTTCACTGCATTGCTCCGCTGTATGCGGCTTTCTTCTCTATCGAAAAATGTACCGCAAACGCGGTACATCATTCATTATAATCAGAACCAAACCGAAAAGCAATCGCATTTTTCCCTTATAATTCGGGCATTTAGAGCGAAACTACAACATCTCGTTTCCCTTATTTTCTCCGTACCATATATTGTAATCATTTTAAAAATTTTAGCAAAAAATTTTTAAAACCCAGGCGAATACTGCCGGATTGACAAAGCTCTCCACAAACGTTCCCAATAACACACAGCCTGTCACAAGCCCCGCTTCCGCCAGCTGCCGCGTCCGATCCTGCCAGCTGTTCCATCCCACGATTCTGCTCTGTCTTTTCTTACTGTTCGCATAGAAAAGCAGCGCCGCCGTATAAAAAATCCACTGCGGCAGCAATCCGGCAAGAATGATCAGGCAGCCATATCCTCCGTATTCCATAATTCCGACAACAAGCAGGAATCCGAATCCTGCTGAGAGCATGCTCTTTGCCAGCACGGAAAACACCTTTCCGTCAACCGCTCTTCCAAGCAAAAAGATGAGAACCAGCATCTGCATGCGCACCATAACCACATGACCAAACAGCTGATTCCCATCCACTTTTTGATAAGCATACTGTTGCAGAAATGTCTGATTCAGCAGTTGTCCATGTATCTGCTGATTTGCGCCAAGCAGATTGGTCAGAACAATTCCGCCCAGAAATGCCAGCATCACAATACATCCTTCCCGCTTCAAACCCTGCACTCCACTCATATCTATTCTATATTATATTTATGCGCATCTCCTAGTCCTGATTCAGCAGATTCTTATATGCTAAAATCCCGGCAACCGTTTTTGCATCCTGGATGGTTCCCGCATAGATCATATCGCACAATTCATCCACCTCGTAGGCGGCAACGTCAATAAATTCCCCCTCGTCGAGATGCTGATGGCCGGGCTTTAAATTTTTCGCCAGATAGACGTCAATGAACTCGTCACAGAATGCGACTGTCGTCTTAAGGGATAAGATTCTGGTCAGATCGTCGCTGCAATAACCGGTCTCCTCCTCCAGTTCCCTTGCTGCGCATACCCTGGTATCCTCCGTCACGCTGTCGCGCGAACCTGCCGGAATCTCCAGTGTCATGCGGTCGATCGCATTCCGGTACTGCTTTACCATCAGGATCTTTCCATCCCCGCGCACCGGCACAACGGCCGCCGCCCCCTTGCGGTGTGAGATAAAATCCCAAGTCTCCTGCTTTCCATCCGGAAGTTCCATGGTATCCTCATACATATCCAGAATTGCACCATGTTTTATCAGTTCTCTCTTGACTCTCTTTACCTGCTGATCCATATTGCCCATCCTTTCTTTTCTGCATCTGATATAACATCCCCGCCTTCGCCGCAATGCGGCCTCCGCGAAGCATTTTTCCCTACAGGAAACATCTTTCGCGATTTAACATCACACGATATTTCCTATGAAAAAGAATCTCGCTTGCGAGATTCTCCGCGCGCGAGCGGTTTGCAAAGCGATATTTTCCTTACCGCGAGCTGCGCATCCTCGCGGAGCGTTTTTTATTTCATAGGAAGGTTCTGCTTTCACACATGAAGGCGGCACGGTATTTCCTATGAAATGAAAAAAGCTGCCGCTTCACGATTTCTCGGTTATGCGACAACTTTTCTCTGCTCTCTTTGTTATTTCGCGTAGTCGGTTACTCTCGATTCACGAATTACATTTACTTTAATCTGTCCTGGGTATTCCATTTCCGCTTCAATCTTCTTGGAAATATCGCGTGCCATCAATACCATATCTGCATCGCTGACCTGTTCTGGAACAACCATAACTCGAATCTCCCTGCCTGCCTGAATAGCAAATGACTTCTCTACGCCCTTAAATCCGTTTGAAATATCCTCTAACTGTTTTAATCTGTTTGAGTAGGTCTCTAATGTCTCTCTTCTTGCCCCAGGTCTTGCCGCACTGATCGTATCAGCCGCCTGTACAATACATGCAATCAGAGACTCCGGCTCCACGTCACCATGATGTGCTTCCACAGCATTGATGATAATCGGTGATTCCTTGTACTTTCTACACAAATCCACACCAATCTGAATATGGGAACCTTCCATATCATGATCTACTGATTTTCCAATATCATGCAGTAAACCTGCACGTTTTGCAGTTCTGACATCCACACCGATCTCAGCAGCCAGCAATCCGGATAACTGGGCTACTTCGATGGAATGCTTCAATGCATTCTGTCCATAACTCGTCCGGAACTTCATTCTGCCGAGCAATCGGACAAGTTCCGGATGAATTCCGTGAACTCCAACCTCTAAGGTTGCAGCCTCACCTTCTTCACGGATCATTGTCTCGACTTCCTTCTGTGCCTTTTCGACCATCTCCTCAATTCTGGCCGGATGAATACGTCCGTCCACAATCAGCTTCTCCAAAGCAATGCGGGCAACTTCCCTTCTGATCGGGTCAAATCCAGATAAGATTACTGCCTCCGGTGTATCATCGATAATCAGATCCACACCGGTGAGTGTCTCGAGCGTGCGGATATTACGTCCCTCACGTCCGATAATTCTACCCTTCATCTCGTCATTCGGAAGCTGGACAACCGAAATGGTTGTCTCAGCGACGTGGTCAGCCGCACATTTCTGAATCGCTGTCACCACATATTCCTTTGCCTTCTTGTCCGCCTCTTCCTTGGCTCTGTGTTCCATTTCTTTGATCAATTTTGCAGTATCAAGTTTTACATCTTCTTCAACGGTTTTTAAGAGATATTCCTTTGCCTGTTCGGAGGTTAATCCGGAGATTCTTTCCAGTTCCTGTAACCGCTCTTCATTGAGCTTTGCGACCTGCGCTTTCTGTTTGTTGATCTCTTCTTCCTTTGCAGCAAAACCCGCTTCGCGTCTCTCGATTGACTCAAGCTTCTTGTCCAGATTCTCTTCCTTCTGTACAACACGACGCTCGCTGCGCTGAATCTCTGCCCGGCGTTCTTTTACTTCCTTATCCAGATCGTTCTTCACACGAATGGATTCTTCCTTCGCCTCAAGCATTGCCTCGCGCTTCTTGGTCTCCGCTGTCTTCACCGCCTCATCAATAATCTCTCTTGCCTTCTCTTCTGCGTTCCCAATCTTGGCTTCCGTCACCTTCTTATGGTAAGCAGATGTAACAAAATAGACCACGATGGCAGTCACTGCGATAGCAACAACAACAGCAATCACTGTCTCCACAGGAGCACCTCCTTTATTAAGTTTTCATTGTACATATAACACATATAACATAAAAATATAATCGTTATCTGTCATAAATTACAACACATAAATTTTATTCTATTTCATGAATTATGTCAAGTGAATAACTGTACAATATGCATAATATTGCATTTCATTTTTACAAAAATACAAGATATTGTACTGAAATTTATTTTAAAATTCGTCGAAAAAATGCTCTTCGCGCATCACTGCAAGAATATCACTGCTCTTAAAACCGCGCCTCATGAGGAACTGATACATCCGCTGCCGTTCCCTGCGGTCTGCCTGCGCCGCATCGTAGTGCCGCTTCTCTAAAAGCTCCGCAATCTGTGCCCGCTCATCCGACACAAACTCCTCCGCGAGTGCCTGCTCAATCTGCTCCCGCCCTACCCCCTTTTTCATGAGGTCCATCTTTAAGCGCTGGCTGCTCTTCTTCTGCTGGTGATAGCGGATATACTGCTTCGCATAACGCAGGTCATCGATATAGTGATACTGCTTTACATACTCCACCGCCGCCGCAACGCACTCCTCGGGATAACCGTTCTGACGGAGCTTTTCACAGAGCTGCGACTCCGTGCGGTCCATACGCTCCAGCAGAAACAGTGCACGCTTTTTGGCTCTCTTTCCGACAATCTCCGTCAGAATCTTCTCATATAGTGATACCGGCAGATACGCATCCTCCGTCATCAAAAGCGTGCTCTGTGCCTGCGGCAGTCCCCGGATCTCGCTCCGGTAGAGTATAAATTCGGTTCCGTTGTCAAACCGGAAAAACACCCGTCCCTTCTCACGTCTGGCTACTTCCTTTACCTGGACTTCCTGCATGATCTGTCTGTCGCACTCCTATCCTTATTCTGCCGGCAGTTCTTCCGGAGTATGTCCTGTTGTCTTTCCCGCACTCTTCTCATCCGGCTGTTCTGCAGCCTCATCTTCCTCAGGGCTGTACTTTGCACGTACCTTCGCTTCCACTTCCTCACAGATCAGCGGATTCTCCTTCAGGTAGTTCTTGGCATTCTCACGTCCCTGGCCGATCTTCTCGCCGTTGTAGGCATACCATGCACCGGATTTGTTGATGATGCCGGCATCCGCCGCCAGATCAAGAATATCTCCTTCCTTGGAAATACCCTGTCCGAACATAATATCGAACTCCGCCTCCTTGAAAGGCGGTGCCACCTTGTTCTTCACAATCTTCACACGCGTATGGTTGCCGACAACCTCACCGCCCTGCTTTAACGCCTCCACTCTCCGCACATCCAGACGCACCGAAGAATAGAACTTCAGCGCACGACCGCCGGTCGTCGTCTCCGGATTACCGAACATAACGCCGATCTTCTCACGCAGCTGGTTGATAAAAATGACGATACAGTTCGACTTGCTGACAATCGATGTCAGCTTACGGAGCGCCTGGCTCATCAGGCGCGCCTGCAGTCCCACATGGGAATCTCCCATATCGCCGTCGATCTCCGCCTTCGGTACCAGCGCAGCCACAGAGTCCACAATCACAATATCGACTGCTCCGGAACGCACCATCGTCTCTGCGATCTCAAGCGCCTGCTCCCCGCAGTCCGGCTGTGATATGTAGAGGTTGTCGATGTCGACACCGATATTCTTCGCATAGACCGGATCAAGCGCATGCTCCGCATCAATAAATCCGGCGATGCCGCCTCTCTTCTGTACCTCTGCCACCGCATGCAGTGCAACCGTCGTCTTACCACTGGATTCCGGTCCGTAGATCTCTATGATACGTCCCTTCGGCAGACCACCGATTCCAAGCGCCAGATCAAGGCTCAATGATCCGGTCGGAACCGCCTCCACATTCATGTGTGCAGAATTATCGCCCAGCTTCATGACCGATCCCTTGCCGTACTGCTTCTCAATATGTGAAATCGCCGCGTCAAGCGCTTTTAACTTCTCTTCCTTTGTCGTAGGTCTCTCATCCCTTGTCAGTTTATCGTCCTTAGCCATTCTCTTTCCTCCATGCGAACCGTCCGCGCGCGAATTGCGAACTTATGTTCGTTTTTCTGTTCTAATAGTAGTATACTTCCGGGAAAATGTCAACCACAAACCCGAAAAATAAGTAACACCTCAATGAATTCCGTGGCGGATACCGCCTGATGACCGCTCCAGCAGCCCTGATTGCACAGCAGGACTTCCCTGCCTGCATGATTTGATAAAAAGACGCCCCTCCAAAAACGGGTATGCCTTATACTACCATATCCGCCCCATATCCGCAATCAGAAATTACCGGAAAACCGGACATTTTCTCACATTGCTTTTCGTTGTATTCCTGCAAATCTGTGTTATAATGACCTCTGACAAAACTACGATCTGATTTCTGGAGGTATCTATGGAAAAACTGTTGTTCTTCGGACTTACCGACGCTGAATTTCAAAAGATAAAACCGGTTGCATCCCGGCTGAAACTGCACTGCGAGCAGATTCCCGTTTCGATGTACCACAATACGCTCGGCGCAATCGCATCCGGCCGGGCGGTTCCTGCCGGCATCCCCGCCGCTCCCGGCACATCTGTCCCCGCCAGCCTCACGGCTGCTTTAGGCGCAGATGCCCCTGCCGGTGCCTCCGCCGTTTCCGCTGCCTGCGGCATACCCGAAGCCGGCAGCACTCCGGCAGCCGTCTCCCGCGACCGTCTGCTCGTCATGTGCCAGCTGCCCGAGCGCCGGATGGACAAGCTGCTGTTTGAACTGCGCCGCATCGACGCCCCCATCGACTACAAGGCTGTACTCACGCCCACAAACGCCGGATGGACAATTCCGCGTTTTCTCATGGAAATGCACTCAGAAAAAGCCGCTTACACCGCAAAAAACCGTTAAAGGGACTGTCGCAATAAGCATAGCTCGCTTTGCATTGATAAGTAATATTATCAGAATACCAGAGAACAAAAAGTTCCAGAATAAACAGACGGCGGCAAAGTCTTTGAAGCAAAATTCACGTATTTCTTCCATGCCGCGGCTGGCATCTCATTCCGTGTCTCTTCCACGTTTGAACACTCCCGGAGTGTGTCCGACAAACCGCAGACAATGAGCGGACTTTCTGGTGTCCCTAATGGCACCTCTTCACAGACAATATAAAACCGCGCGAACCGAAACTCGCCGGCATCTGCTATTGAAAATAAGGCAGATGCCGACTCAGACATCGGCTTCGCGCGGTTATGCTTTGTTCAGAGGTGTCCATAAGGGACACACACAAAAGTCCTAAAATTGTCTGCTGGCTTGCGGACACAGTCCGTGGAGTGCTCCAAACTTGGAAAGACACGGATCATCACGGATGTCAGCTGCGGCATGGTTAGAAATACCGGATTTTGCGGTCAGAATTTGCCGCCGCATGTTTATCTGGAACTTTTAAGTATCTAGTTCTTATAATATTACTTATCGCCCAAAAGCTCTATGCTTATTGCGGCAATTCCCTTCTCTAACGCTTTGTTATCTATTCTGCTTCGCAGCATGCAAGCAGATCTAAGATTTCCTCTCTCGTCTGCAGTCCGATCGCTTTTTTCTTAAAAATGCCGTACTGCATCACAACGAGCATTGGAATGCTCATCACCTGATACTTTAACGCAAGCGCCGCCTGCTCGTCCACATTGACGCTTCCGAACTTCACCTTTCCGGCAAGTTCCTCGGACAGCGCCTCAAATACCGGCGACTGCATTTTACACGGTCCGCACCACTCTGCCCAGAAATCCAGAATGACCGGCACCTTTGCCGCCAGCACCTCGTCCTCAAAATTTTCATTTGTAATTGTAACAACTGCCATATTCTGCTTCCTTTCTGTGCATTCCGCCGGCACTGTTTTCTGCCGGCAGCTGCTCTGACACACGCTCTATTCCCTGCCGAACTCCGAGAGTACCAGACCTTCGTTCCGGTCTAATACCATGCCGACACTCCATGCATTGACAAACAGTAACAGCGGTCTGCCCTTCAGATCCTGAATCTTCTTCATATCCGAGGTTCCGACCAGCTTATCCATATCGATGTCCTCATTCTCAATCCACCGGATATGCTCATACGGAAGCGTATCCATGCGGATTTCCACATTGTACTCATTCTCGAGGCGGTATTTCAACACATCGAACTGCAGTACACCGACCACGCCGACGATGACCTCCTCCATTCCCATATTGTACTCCTGGAAAATCTGGATCGCACCTTCCTGCGCAATCTGCTGCATGCCCTTCATGAACTGCTTGCGCTTCATCGTATCCACCTGCCGCACTCTCGCAAAATGCTCCGGTGCGAACGTCGGGATTCCCTCGAATTTGAACGGCTTCGCCGTGGTGAGTGTATCTCCGATGGAAAAAATACCCGGATCAAACACACCGATGATGTCTCCCGCATACGCCTCGTCCACGATATGACGCTCCTGCGCCATCATCTGCTGCGGCTGCGAAAGCTTGATCTTTTTATTGCCGCCCTGCACGTGTGTCACTTCCATGCCGGCGGTAAACTTGCCCGAGCAGATGCGCATAAACGCAATTCGGTCACGGTGTGCCTTGTTCATGTTTGCCTGAATCTTAAATACAAACGCAGAGAAATCCTCACCAAACGGATCAACTTCTCCGATATCCGCCTTGCGCGGCAGCGGCGAGTAAGTCATCTTTAAGAAATGCTGTAAAAAGGTCTCCACACCGAAATTCGTCAATGCCGAACCGAAAAATACCGGTGAAAGCTCTCCCTTCGTCACGAGTTCCTGATCAAACTCCGCGCTCGCTCCGTCCAGAAGCTCGATCTCCTCCATCAGCTTATCATACGCATCCTGTCCAATCTCTGCAATCAGCGCCGGATCGTCCACGGAAATATGCTTCTCCGTACCTTCCTTGGTTCCCTTTAATGTATCGGAAAACGTCATAATCTCTCTTGTGTTGCGGTCATAGACACCCTTAAAATTCTTACCGGAACCGATCGGCCAGTTGATCGGGCAGGTCGCAATGCCAAGCTCCTTCTCGATCTCATCAAGAAGATCAAACGTGTCGTTCGCATCGCGGTCCATCTTGTTGATGAATGTAAAAATCGGAATATGGCGCATCACACAGACCTTGAACAGCTTTCTGGTCTGCGCCTCGACACCCTTGGAACCGTCGATTACCATGACGGCAGAATCCGCCGCCATCAAGGTACGGTAAGTATCCTCCGAGAAGTCCTGATGTCCCGGTGTATCAAGGATGTTGATGCAGTAACCTCCGTAATTGAACTGCAGTACCGATGACGTGACGGAAATACCTCTCTCCTTCTCAATCTCCATCCAGTCAGACACTGCATGACGCGCCGTCGCTTTTCCCTTGACGGAACCCGCCAGATTGATTGCTCCTCCATAGAGCAGGAACTTCTCCGTCAGCGTCGTCTTACCGGCATCCGGGTGGGAAATAATTGCAAACGTGCGTCTCTTTTCAATCTCTTTTCTTAAATCAGCCAAACTATCTATCCTCCAAAAAACAAATCACTTCAAAAATGCCAACGCAGCAAAGCCGAAACTTTGCATACGTTGGCACTATAACATAATTTCATGAAAAATGCAAAAACTTCTCTTCCCAAGATCTGTACTATTTCTTAAATACCGGAATCGCCTCGCCCGCGCACTCCGGGGTCAGATCAAAGTAGGACAGAATTGTCGCTGCAATGTCGGAAAAGCTCTTTCTTGTTCCGAAATTCTCCCCTGCCCGCACCGGTGCTCCGTACATCACAAGCGGCGTATACTCTCTGGAATGATCCGTGGACGGTGTACTCGGATCGCAGCCGTGATCTGCCGTAATCATCAGCACATCCTCCTCGCCCATCGCTGCTAAAAGCTCCGGCAGGCGCTCATCGAAGTACGTCAGTGCTTTTGCGTAGCCCTCGACATCATTGCGGTGTCCGTAGAGCATGTCGTAATCCACCAGATTCGTAAAGCACAGTCCGTTAAAATCCTTCTTCATATAATCAAGCGTCTTGTTGATGCCGTCCTCATTTCCGGTCGTGCGGACATACTCCGTGATGCCCTTCTCCGCGAAAATATCGATGATCTTGCCGACGGAAAGCACGTCAAAACCGGCTCCCGAGAGCTGGTCTAACATCGTCACTTTCGGCGGCTGTAAGGAAAAATCATGTCTGCGGGTCGTGCGGGTAAAGTTCCCCGGCGTTCCGGTGAACGGTCTCGCGATCACACGGCCGACGCCGTGCTCTCCGCGCAGCATATCTCGCGCGATCTGGCAGTATTCATACAGCTTCTCCACCGGAACAATATCCTCATGTGCAGCCACCTGGAACACGGAATCCGCTGATGTATACACGATCAGATCGCCGGTCTTAAGATGCTCCTCCCCATAGTCGCGGATAACATCCGTACCGGAATACGGCTTGTTGCAGAGCACGCCCCTCCCTGTCTTTTTGGAAAATTCCTCAATAATCTCCTGCGGGAAACCGTTCGGGTAGGTCGGCAGCGGCTTTGGTGAGATGACGCCTGCAATCTCCCAGTGGCCGATCGTCGTATCTTTTCCCTTTGACACTTCCGTCATGCGGGCAACCGCTCCGGCAGGAGCTGTCTCCTTTTCTCCGATCTCCACGCCGTCGATATTAAAAAAGCCAAGCTTTCTCATGTTCGGCATAGAAAAATAAGGGCTCATGGAAGCGGCTTTGATGGTGTTGCTTCCCGCATCCCCGTAATCTGCAGCATCCGGCATCTCGCCGATCCCCACGCTGTCCAATACAATCAAAAATACTCTCTTCATCCTATCTATCTCCCTTCCTCAAAAACTGCATGATCACATCATAGTTCTCTGCCTGATGTGGAAACGTGCACTTCATGCAGGACTTGATCTGTACTTCTCTTCCGTCCTCCCGTCTGCTCTTAATATACTCCGGATTCCCCGGGCAATGATGTCTCTCATAAAGCGGACAATAGCAGAACAGGCAGTTCATCTCCTCAATGCCCTCATGGCACGGATAATACTGGCACTCCCGGTTGGAAAAAAAGCGATATGAATTCTCTGTCATTATACCACCTCCTCATCGTCTTTGACAATAAGCGTCGTAAGATAGCTTCCGCTCTCCCCAAGCGCCTCCGCTCCCAGGCGGATCCGCTCATCCGTCATTCCGCAGTTCTCTATGCAGTAGACGGACATTTTTTTCTCCTTCTGCTGTTCTTCCAACAGTGCTTTTAAATGCGCGAGACTTTTTCCGGATTTCATGTACACCCGGGTGCCGGAAAGCGCCATCGTCTCCTCCACCTCGTACGATCCCGGAATCACATGGATCTCATCCCGGTTATCCCCGAGCGATATTCCAAGACTCGCCGCAGCCGCACAAAAGGACGGCACGCCGCTTATCATTTTAACATTGCCGCCCCACGCCGCGACTCTGCGGTGAATGTATCCATATGTGGAATAGACGGACGGATCTCCGATCGTTAAAAATGCCACAATCTTTTCTTCGGTAAGATAAGAAGCAATCCGCGCAAAAATCTCCTCGTGCACCCTGCGCAGCTTTTCTTCCTCCTTTGTCATCGGAAACGGCATGCAGACAAGTTCCTTTTTCTCAATCCCGGGGTACGCCTTCCTTGCAATCTGATACGCATGGCATCCCGCCGGATCCGCCGCCGGAAGCACGATAAGATCGCTCTCCTCCATACAGCGGAGCGCCTTTACGGTCATCAGTTCCGGATCTCCGGGGCCTACACCGATCCCGTAGAGGGTTCCCATACAGTGCCGCAGATGCCTGAAATAGCACTCTCTCACCGGCTCATACTCTCCAATCCCCTTCAACAGGCAGACCGGCTCATATCCCGCCTCGCGGAGTGCCGCAGCAAAGGAATCCTTCTCCCCTGCCATATCATGGTTGGCATGATCTCCCGCAACCATCATAAACGGCGCCACAAGCACGCGTCCGCTCTTATGCCTTGAGACCTTCATTCTCCCGATCACATCGCAAATGGTAACGCTTCCCTCCACGGTCGCCACATAGACGTCGTTCTCTGTCACCTGTGCAAGCACACATTCCAGACGCTCGTAGCTCTCATCCGCCGCATGCTCACTTCCATGACCCATAAAAATCACCGGCGAAGATCCCGCCTCCGCCGCCACCGATTCCCAGAGAGCCTCCGCCGTTCTCTGATAATCCTCCGGTGTCTTAAGCAGCGCATCCGCAATCCGAACATCCTCAAACCACGGTGCACAATCTGTTACCTCCTGCTTCATCCGGTGGTTCTCAATCCCGTCAATGATGTGGGTCGGAAATACGATCACACGCCGCACCCCGGCATCGCGCATCCGGCAAAGCGCCTGCCTCACATCATCTTTCGCGATGCCGTCCCGCTCTCTTAACACCTTCCTCACAGTGCTGCTGGAATACGCCTCCTCCACCAGATCATGTGGATACTGCTCTCTGACAAGCGCCACCATCTGATCGATATTCTTTTCTCTTGTCTCCTGATAAGTCGTTCCAAAGCTCACGACCAATATGCCACGCTCCATCGCGCACCTCTCTTTCTCTGCCGCCGGTACACATGCCCTCCCCGATGCATTCACCGTTCCGGCACACCTGCTGTCTCCAATTCACACGCCATCCCCGGTTTCAGATTCCTTCCAAATAATACAGTGCCTCTGCAGGAATCAGCTTTCCAAGTGTTTTTGCATATTCGCACAGTGCACGGTTCGCTTCGTTGTAAGGCCCAAAGGTTTCCGCACAGCAGATGCACGTCTCACACGTCTTTATCCACGACCTCGCCTCCGCAATCTCCTCCTCTGTGACCGGGAAAAACGGCTTCACGGAAACCACCCGGCTTGCCGCGGCACACGCATCCTGATATTCCACATCATTTTCCATCAGAATTCCCGCCGCAAACGGCACATTTTTCCGCTGTAAGGCATGATAGACCGGTATGCCGCTGCCAGCCCCACCGATCACAAAGAGCTTTGGCCGGCTTTTATTTCCACGCAGATACACGGCGCCTGTCCGCGGATCAAAACACTCTGCATCCACCCCGTATAATTTTTGAATATAATCGCCCGAAAATACTTCCTCCGGCGTCCCGGTTTTTCCGATGTGGTCTCCCTCCACACAGGCGATCACATCCGATACCTTTAACGCCAGATCCAGTTCGTGGAGCGACATGACAACCGCCATATTTCTTTCTGCCGCGAGTCTTCGGATACTGGATAAAATGTCGATCTTGTAGCGCATGTCCAGGTAGGAAGTCGGTTCGTCCAGAATCAGAATCCGCGGCTCCTGGCAGATGGCGCGCGCTAACATCACCCGCTGTCTCTGTCCGTCACTGATCTGTGAAAAATTCCGGTCTGCAGTGTCCCCGGCATGCACCAGCTGCATGGCATCATCCACAAGCTTCCAGTCTTCTGCGGAGAGAATCCCGAGCCTTCCGGTATACGGATACCTGCCGGTCGCAACCACCTCGCGGCAGGTCATAAACTCCGGATGAAGCCGTTCCGTCATCACCATCGCAAGCGTCCGCGCGACTTCCTCTTCCCGCATCCGGCTCATGGCTGTCCCCTCCAGAAAGATCGTTCCTCCAAGCTCTGCAAGCTGTCTGGTCACGGTTTTTAATATCGTGGATTTGCCTGCACCGTTCGGTCCGATCAGCGTCAGGACGTTTCCGGGACTTACATGCAGCGAAATATGGTTAAGCAGAGCTTTTCTGCCGTATCCTGCCGCCACATCCTCAAGCCTGATTCCAGACTCTTTTTTCCTCTGTTCCATCACACGTTCCTCCGTTACCTGTCCTCATTCCTGCGCAGCATCATCACAATCACTACCGGCACCAGAAATACGGCTGTCACCGAACTGATCGAAAGCTCCGTCGGAGCAAACACCGTCCTCGCAAAGCCGTCACAAAACAGCGTGATAATTGCCCCGCCCAGAAAACAGCCCGGTATCAGCAAAAGCGGTTTCGCCGTCTTCATCGCCGTCTTCACCAGATGCGGAACCGCAATTCCCACAAAGGAGATCGGTCCGGCAAAGGCCGTCACGCAGGCAGACAGCAGACTCGACAGCAGAATCAGCAATACGCGAAGCAGACGGATCTTAACGCCCATGTTTCTCGCATACGCCTCGCCCATCTGATACGCACCGATCGGTTTTGCCAGAAAAAAGGTCACTCCCATCGTGACTGCCACCACCGCTGTCATCATCCGCACATTCGACCAGGTCATTCCGGAGAGACTGCCCATCGACCAGTTGTGAAGGTTCACAATGTTGGAGTCATCCGCAAACGTCACGCAGAAATCCGTGATTGCCGAACAGATATAGCCGATCATAATGCCGCATACCACAAGCATGGACATTTTTTTTACCCGGCAGGAAATTAAGAGCACGAACCCCATCGCAAGCATCGATCCGGCAAACGCCGCCACAATCATGCCGAGCGAACTGATCGTCCTGCCCATTTCCAGAAGGGTGATCATCGTCAGCGCAACCACAAGCTTTGCCCCGGATGAAATGCCAAGCACATAGGGACCCGCGATCGGATTCTGAAAAAATGACTGCAGCAGAAATCCCGCAACTGAGAGTGCTCCCCCCAGAATAACCGCCGCACAGATCCGGGGCAGGCGGATCTCCCAGACAATCTGCCGCGCCGTCTCATCCGCCGTGCCGCCAAAGCGGTGCAGCAGAATGTCTGCAATCTCACTTCCCGTCATCCTGACACTTCCGGAACCGATATTAAAGAAAAACAACCCGCCAAGCAGCAGGAGCATCGCGCCAAAGGCTATCACATACCGTTTCATTCTTACCTCACGTGTTTTAAAAACCGATAATTATCATCTGTCTCTTCCGCAAGCACCTTGTGCAGATCTTCGATGAAATCACAGGTACCCGTCGATTCCTGAAAGAAATTGCTTCCGGTACAATATACATTTCCCTCTTTTACCGCCTTAAAATCAGAAAACAGCGCACTCTTTGCCAGAAGTTCATCGACACTGTAAAGTTCCCCCTCGATCGTACTGTTGTAGATGAGGATGTCAGCATCCTTTGCCGCCGCATAGAAATCCTCCATCTGCATATTCATCGTAGACAGGGCATTCTCCTCCGCCGAGAGACGGTCATTTAGGACATAGGTGCCGCCGGCAAGCCCGATCATCTGTGCAATATAGTCATTCGGCTTGCGGACATTTACCGCTCCGTTCGCCGTGATATAAAAAAAGGCCACCGTGCGGCCTGTATCTTCCTTTTCCATGATTGGTTCTATTTTTTTTAGCTGTTCTTCATAAAATGCATCGGCTTCCTGTTCTTTTCCATACAAAAGACCATATAACCGGATCCACTCCAGTCTTCCGAGCGGATGTTCTTCATAGCTGGAACGTTCCACCATGACCGGTATGCCAAGGCTCTCCAGCTTTTCTTTTACCTCCGGATTATGTCCGATCATCGTATTCTCCAGTGCAAAGTTGCACCCTTCCTTTAAAATCAGTTCATAGTCCGGTTCATTGTATTTTCCAGCATACAGCATACGGCCGTCTTCCATCGCAGCCGCAGCTTTCTCTATATACCAGTCCGACTCCTTTACTCCTGTAAGCCGGATGTCAGAAAGCGCTCCGATCTCACGGATCATATCCATCACCGATGAGGATACCAGATACGTGTGATCCAGCGGCTGTTTTAACACAACCACATCCTCCGGCACATGTTCCGGTACCGGAACATTCTCCGGCACCAGCAAAAAACGGCTGTCATCAGCCATTGCAATCAGATCATACTCCCCGTATTGTTCCACACGATACTGCGTGGCATAAGAGAGATCCCACTGCCCCGTCTTCGTCAGTTCCGAAAAGTCCGTCTCTTTTAACGCAAATGACAGTGTGTACTCAATCTCATGCGGCACGCTCATCGCCGTCGTATCCGCAATCACCGAGATCTCACATGGCAGCTTTTCAATCGGAATCGTAAACGTCGAGTTCTCTCCTGCCTCTGCCTCGTTGTAGCAGGTCTCATCCTCTACCATCATGTAATCATAATACGGGCTGCTCCACACGATGGTGGCATATATTTTGCCGTCCTTCACCGTAATCGCCGCCGGTGAGTCCACCGTCGCCCTGCCGCTGCCGCCGGTGAGCGTAACGTCCGCCTGATAGGTTCCGTCCGCCAGTTTTTCATTCTGCGGCGCGTGGCACGCTGTGAGAAAACAGATCACAAATAGCAGGCATACGATCAGTTCTGTTACTTTCTTCTTCATCTCTTACTCCGCAACCGGGTCGGATACACTCACCTTGTGATCGTACCACACACCCTTGGTTCCAATAATTGCCAGATCAAATTCCTGATCCAGTGCTTCCACCGGAATATCGAATCCGTACACTTCCTCGGATGTTCCGTCACTGTAGGTCACGGTATCCTTTGTCGGCTCAAGCAGCTTGGCTCCGCTCTTCTGCGCGTCCTCGGCTGTTCCCGGATACAGATTCACGATGCTCTGTGACACAAGACTTACGTGAATGGTCATCTTGCCATCCTTGACGGTAAGTGTGCCGCGTCCGTCACATGCCTCATTGACATGGAACATACTGCTGTCAGTGTCGAAGACGGCACTGTACGTGCCGTCCTCCAGATTTCCTGTTGTGGTTGCCGCTGCTGCGGTATCTACGCTGCCGATCGTATCGATCGCATCCTGCGTATGGGATACATACAGCTGCTCAATCGTATCGATTCTTCCAAGACCTGCGATCTGGCATGTTACACTCTCAAAAGATCCGTCCGCCTCAAACATGCTCTTCCAGGAATCATCGTCATCCCCGGCCATATCATTGTTGGCATGATCTCCTGCCACTACCATGAGCGGTCTTAATACCACTTTCGTGTAGCCGGCTTCTTTGACTGCCTCGATCACTGCCTCGCATGCAGTCTCTTCCGGTTCTCCTTCCACAGTGCCGATGAATACATTCGCGTAGTTTAAGTTCTTCATCACACTTGCCATCTGGCTGTAGCTTACCTTCGCGGTATGAGCGGTTCCATGTCCCATGAATACAAATGCGGTACCGTCTTCAGCTGCCGCATCCAGGGAATCATAACCTGCCTCTGCAACTGCCTCTGCCGTGATCGCCTTTGCAACGGCTTCCTTATCGTCATTGATTACTGTTGCATCTTCGCCAACCTCGCCGAGCAGCGGTTCTGCGACTGCAACGGATGTAAACTGATCGCGGTACTTCTCTACCGATTCCATCAGTTCGTCATACTCTGCACCATGCATCAGATGGGTCGGCTGAATCACAAGGTTCTTCACCCCGTTTGCCACCGCGCGGTCTAACGCCTGGTCTACATTGTCGATCTTCTCATCGTCTCTCGCCTGTACATGGTTGATGATAATCTGTGCGGTAAACGCTCTTCTTACCGACCAGTCCGGATAAGCCTCCGCGATTGCTTTTTCCACGCCTCCGATATCCTCGGTACGGCTGTCATTGAATGATGTACCAAAACTTACAACAAGGATCTCATTCTCACCGATCTCATCTTCATTTAAAGGATCGTCCTTGGAAGCGTCGCCGGTATCTCTTCCGAAATAATCCGGATCTGCGTTCTCACCTTCGACAAGTTCCTTCTGTGCGTCGGTCAGTGCATCCCATGCCGCCTTTGCCTCTGCACACTGCGCATCGGTCTCATCCGTGCGCTCCTGCACGTAGATTGCATCGATCAGCGCTGCAACATGATCTGCCGCATCCTGATCGGATACTGCCTCTGTCCCGGTCTCCGCAACAGCCTCTGTCTGTGCTGTCTGCACGTTCTCCTCTGTGGTTGCCTCTGTCTTACTGCCGCATCCGCCGATCATGCCGGCTGCAAGCGCACAGCTTAATAAGAGTGCCAGTGTCTTCTTTTTCATAATTCCTCCTGCTGATGATTGTATATTTCCCATAAAACAACAGAAAGAAACTCCGTTCTATGAAACATAGAAACGGAGCAGCTGATCAACACACAAAAGTACGACCAATTACTCGTGATCCGGAATCTCTTCCTGTACTATCATAACTGGCAGGTTTCCTGGCTGATAGATCCTCATGCAAGATACTTACCTTCCCGGCGCATGCGCGCCAGTGGCGTAAAGCTTTCGTATCTGCACTCCCTAATCACAGTGACGAGATCGTACAGGATTCCCACCTGTTTCCCTTTTAACCGGTACAAAGGCTCATCTGTGCATCTTCTGCACACACCTTTGCGCCGGCACCAGTTACTTTTTTATGAAATTAAAAACATATTACCATTGCATGTTTATTTTTTCAAGTAAATTCTGTCCGCCGCTTTTTTCAGGAAACGGTACGCGTATTCCGGATTGGAGTAATAATATAGATGCGGGAATCCCATCCACTGTGACGGACTCTCATGAACGCACTCCCACGATCTTCCGTTTACCGGCTTTTTGGCCACCGCACCCACGCCGTTGTCCGTGCTGTCATAATAGTGAAACTCATGCCCCGCAATCTGTGCGCCCGCCGGGAGGAAGTTCTCCTCCTTTTCCGTAAGCATCACATAGCCGAAGCGCACCAGTTTCCCGGTATTTATAGCCGACGCTGGAATCACTCCCGCCATCGGATAGCACACTCCCTCATCGTCACAGAGCGTCTCATGCAGATAGAGGAATCCGCCACACTCCGCGATCGTCGGCAGACCGTCCGCCACCGCGTCGTGCACCGCTTTTCGCATCGGGGTGTTTTTCGACAGCGCTTTTGCATGCAGTTCCGGATATCCGCCGCCTAAGATCAGTCCTGCAATCCCCTCCGGCAGGCTCTCATCCTGCAGCGGAGAGAACGGCACCAGTTCGGCTCCCGCCTCCCGCAGCAGCTGCAGATTATCCTCATAGTAAAAACCAAACGCCGCGTCTCTTGCAATTCCGATTCTTACATCCGCAATCTTTTTTTTCGGCACCGGATCTGTCTCCAGCGCTTCTGCGGATGCGGCAATCGCAAGAAGCTTCCCGCAGTCAAGCGTTTTTCCGAGCGTATCCGCCACCATCTGAATCTGCTTTTTCACATCCGCAATCTCTTCGGGCATCACAAGTCCTAAATGTCTGCTGTCCCAGTGCAGTTCCTTTAACTTCGGCAGACACCCCAGCACTGGAAGCAACAGCTCGCGCTCTATTTCGGGACGGATTGTCTCACAGAATGTTACCGACGTCTGATTTAAGATCACGCCCCGGATCAGATGATGCCGGTCATAGTCCAGAAAGCCCCTTATGACCGGCAGAATGGAACGCCCCATTCCATGTGCGTTCACCACCAGAATCACAGGCGTCTTCGTTACCTCTGCCAGATGGTAGGACGATCCCTCCTTACGGATTCCACCGAGGCCGTCGTAAAGTCCCATCACGCCCTCCATTACCGCAAGGTCTGCGCCCTCTGCCGCGCGCGCAAAAAGGCTTTTCGTCATTCTCTCCCCAGTGAAAAAAGTGTCCAGATTCCGGGAAGGGACTCCGAGCACCGTCCGATGGAACATCGGATCGATATAGTCCGGCCCGCACTTGATGGCACTGACGCTTTTTCCTTCCTGTGAAAAAAGCATCATCAGCGCACAGGAGAGAAGCGTCTTGCCGCTCCCGCTTCCCGCCGCCGCAATCATGATTCTGGGAATGTTCATCTTACCTCTCCTCCCGTCTGTCCGGTTTTTGTTCTTCCCCCTCGCCGTTCTCCGACAGGGAAAAAGAGATCACATAGATCGGATTCTCCGCCTGCATCAGATGATGGGAACCTGCTTTTTTTGCACGGCTGACCGCAATCTGTGTAATCTCTTCCTCACAGATCAAAAGTTCCTTCCGCAGTGCCACAACCTCGGCGACCGTCTCAAGCGAGACGGCATTTAAGACAACGCGCACGTTCGGATTTTTCTCCCGGAGTGCCAGAAGAATCTCCCGCAGCCTGCCGCCGCTTCCGCCGATGAACGCGTGCGTCGGCACCGGGAGTTCCCCAAGACATTCCGGTGCCTCCCCCTTTACGACAACAAGGTTCTTCACACCTGCACGCGATGCATTTTCCGCAATCAGTCCACAGGCTTCCTCTCCATGTTCCACGGCATACACCCGCAGCTGTTTTGACCGCAGCGCCGCCTCCACCGCAATCGAGCCGGTTCCGCTTCCGATATCATAAAATACGCTCTGACTCTTTAACCCGAGCCTGCACAGAGACAGCCAGCGGATCTCCTCCTTCGTCATGGGGACTCGTCCACGCACGAACCAGCGGTCAGGGACTCCCGGAGTGAGCGTCTCCCCCTGTGCCCCCGGATTTTCAATCAGGCAGGCATAGAGTCCATCGTCCTTTAACGTCCGGCACACTTCCGGCGTTCCGTGCCAGATCCGCTCTTCCCTGTAGGAGAGCTGGTATCCGATGGTAAGCTCCACCCCGGACAGTCCCGCCGCCTCAAGTTCTTCCCCGATGCGGATTAGATCGCTTCTGCCTGAAACAATCAGAAATACCTTTTTCTCCCTGCGCACACACGCGGTAACATCCGCCTCTCTCCCGTGTGTGCTGACTATTTTCGCGTCCTGCCAGCTTTTACCTGCGCGCGCCGCCAGATAGGAGAGCGAGGAGATTCCAGGACAGATGGTGATCCCGGCCTGTAATTTTCCAAGGCGCACTTCTTCCTGCAATGCCTTATACACCGCCTCTGCGCCGCTGTAAAATCCGGTATCGCCGGAAAATAAGATGGCAATCCGCCCGATTTTTCTTTCCCTGCAGGAATAAATATACGGAAGAAGATCTGCGGGAAGGTACGCCTCCCGTTTCTCTGCATCCGGCGCGATCAGGGTATCCGCCGCGGCAAGCAGCCGCTTCGCTCCGCAGACCGCCTCCGCCTGTGCAATCGCCTCCCCTGCCTCGCCGGTGAGCAGCTTTCCGTTCCCCATCCCGATTCCCACAAGAGAAATCTGCAGCGGCTGACGCTTCGTCCCGCTCTTTTTCCCGCAGAGCGTTTCAATTTCGGACAGGACTTTTTCCATGCTCATCCCGCCCGCCTGCTCCGGATTCTGAATCATGACCACCGGGATTTTCGTGTGCTCTGCCGCGCGGATCTTCTCCGGAAATCCGCCCGCCTGTCCGCTCTCCTTGGTCACCAGCACGCCGATGTCATACTGCCGGATCAGCGCCTCGTTGAGCTCCGTTCCAAAAGGTCCCTGCATGGCAATGATCTGCTTCCCCGGAATCTGTTCCCTGTGGCAGATTTCGATGCTCTCCACCCCCGGAAGCACACGCACAAAAAGCCTCTTGCGGATCTCCTCCCGGGCGGCATATGCGTGCAGTTCCTTGCTGCCCGTCGTAAGAAGAATGTTCCCCGGCAGCTTAGACAGCAGTTCTACACATTCCTGCGTGTCCGCCACCGTATGTATCATCCACTCGTGCTCTGCGATCTCACGCTCCGCTGCCGTGCTCCGGCTGAGCCTTAAATAGGGAAGATTGGTCTTTTTTGCGCTCTCTTTGATGTGCTCCGTCACCTCCACCGCGTAGGGATGCGTGGCGTCCACCACTGCAAGAAATGCACCGGTTCGCATGAGTTCTTCCATCTCCGGTTCGCTCATACGGCCTTCCCGGATCACAAGATGCTCCTGCTGACGCATCACTTCCCTGCCGTACTCGGTCGCCACACTCGCCATACAGTCAATCTGTCTGGCACAGAGTGCCTCCGCCAATTCTCTTCCCTCCGTTGTCCCGGAAAAAATCAATATTTCTGCCATATTCTCTCCATTTCCAGACCTCTTATCCGCGCTCCTTCGCACGCGCCCTGGCGCCTGCCCCGATCTGATAGCCGCGCTTTGTGACAAGCTTATCTCCCATAATGACCGACTGTGAGTTGCCGATAAATACCGTGGTAAACATATTCACCTGAATCTCACGAAGTTCCTGCAGGGTGCAGGTGTGTGCCGTCTCCCCGTCTCTTCCGATGTTTTCCACATAGCCGCAGGCACGCGTTCCCTTCGCCCCGGCATCCAGCAGAATATCACAGGCGCGCTGCAGATAATCTGCGCGCTTCCTGCTCGACGGATTGTAGAGTGCTATCGCAAAATCCCCAAAAACAGCTGCCCGAAGCCGCGCTTTAATCTGCTCCCACGGAGTCAGAAGATCGCTTAAGCTGATCACGCAGAAGTCATGGTTTAACGGCGCGCCGAGCACTGCCGCACCACTGCTTGCCGCGGTAATTCCCGGTACCACCGTAAGTTCACAGGACGGATATTCTGCGCTCATCTCATACATGAGTGACGCCATCCCATAGATTCCTGCGTCCCCGCTGCAGATCAGCGCTACGCGCTTTCCCTTCTTGGCCTCCTCATAGCACATCCTGCATCGCTCCACTTCCTGGCGCATCGGAGTCGACAAAAACGTTTTCCCCAAAAATCGTTCCCCGAGAAGATTCAGATACACCGTATATCCCACAATTACGTCACAGGAATCCAGCACGGTGAGCGCTTCCTGTGTCATATCTTCCTCTCTGCCCGGTCCCATTCCGACAATATAGATTTCATGTTTCATCAAAACTTCACACTCCATTTTTTCTCTGCTATGGCAAGCGTCTTGCCCTCACATGCCGTCTTTTGCACCAGAAGTCTGCCGCCTTCCCCCGCCGCGCAGACCGCCGCGCGCTCACACACATTATCCACGCCGACCTGTTGCGCCACAAAGCCGGATGACGTGAATGTACCGTCCACACACTGCAGGCGCCCGGCCGGATAAGTGAGAAAAGGAACCGCTAACTGCTCTGCCAGTGCCAGAATTCCTACCTCATCCGCTTTTACATCGACCGACGCGATTCCCGCCACCGCCATGCTGGAAAGCTTCTCTTTTTCCAGGGTCTCCCGCACAAACGCTTCCAGTTCCTCTTCGCTTTTGCCCCTTCTGCACCCGACGCCAAGCAGCAGGCAGGACGGAATCAGCCATAAGCTGCATCGTTCCCCGGCTTCGCACTGCGGCGCGACCAGAACATCCACCGGCTCCTTTGGCGGATACGGTACCAGTCTTACCTCCGGCGGAATCTCTCCTTCACATTCTCCGGCGACGGACATGGTAAGATACCCGTCGCGCAGAAGCCCGGCGGACACCCGGGCGATTCCGTCATGACCGGCAACGGCAAGACGGTTTGTCGCTGCAAACACATCCACCGCAAAAAGCCCGTTCACATCCGTCGCCGTGGTGAGCACGGCAGTCGCACCGAGGGCTCTTGAAAGTTCCCCTGCAAGCCGGTTGGCTCCCCCATAATGCCCTGCAAGAAGCGGAATCACGAACTGCCCCACCTCATCCGCCACGAGCACCGGAACATCGGAAAGCTTATCTTTTACATGTGGTGCGATACTCCTGACCGCAATCCCGCATGCCCCGATAAACAGGAGCGCATTTCCCGCCGCAAACTGTTTTCCTGTCCATTCGGCAAGTGGCTGCTCCACGGGTATGCCGATCCCCTCTGCCCGGGCGTCGCTGCATTTTGTATATAATTTACAGGACCATACGGCATCCATCGCTTCCTGAATGTGTTCTGCCAGTTCTGCCCCCCTGTAAGTAAAGCTGATGACAGCTATGTCCGTCTTCTTCACTTTGTCTCTCCCTGTTCCTTTTTTGCCTTCCGGTATCCCGTGGTAAACCCGGGATCATACAGCTTCGAGCGCTCATACCCCGGCGCTGCCAGCACATCTCCCACCAGAATCAGCGCCGTCTTCGTAATCTGATGCTCCACCGCCACCGCAGCAAGCGTCTCCACCGTGCACACGTACGCCTCCTCGTCCGGCCAGGTCGCCTTATAGACGATCGCTGCCGGCGTATCCGGCGCATACCCTCCGTCCATCAGTCTTTTCGACAGTTCTTTTACCATTCCCGCACTTAAGTAGACTGCCATGGACGCCTGATGTGCGGCAAAACTCTCGATGCTCTCCCGCTCCGGCACTGCCGTGCGTCCTGCCATCCGCGTGATAATCAGGCTCTGCGAGATCCCCGGCAGCGTATACTCCAGATTCAGATCCGCCGCCGCGCCAAAGCATGCGCTGACGCCGGGACAGCTCTCATAGGAAATCCCCTCCGCTGCAAGTACATCCATCTGTTCACGCACCGCCCCGTAGAGACTCGGCTCCCCGGTGTGAAGCCGCACGGTGGTAAGCCCTTTTTTCTCCGCCTCCCGGATGACCGCAAGCACTTCCTCCAACGTCATTTTTGCGCTGTCATAGATCTTTGCCCCGCTTCCGGCATAAGAAAGAAGCTCCGGATTCACGAGCGATCCCGCATAGATAATGACATCCGCCTGCTCCAGCAGTCTCATTCCGCGGACCGTGATTAAATCCTTTGCTCCCGGACCCGCCCCGACAAAATATACCATACCGTTTCCTCCTTAAACTGCGTTACTGCAAATGTTCTTCTTCCCCGCGGATTCGTTCCAGAAGTTCTACCGCACCGTCGCTTCTCGCCAGCTCGCCGTACCCGTTCGCATAGAGAATGCATTCCACACGCAGTTCCTCTTTCACCCGCTTCTTTAAATAAAAAAGAATCTTTTTCATTAAAAGTTCCATCGTCGCGGAAAGACATCCGTCCTGCGCAATGTAGGCGAGCGCCTCCTCCGTCACAAGACAGTCTAAGATCTTCCCCAGCGTATCGGGCGCACACCCGGCGCGGTATGCCGCAGCCATCAGAAGCTCCATGCGCGCGTCCGCCTCCCTGGAATGTGTGTCCATAATTCCGCCGGAGAGCTTTACCAGCTTTCCGATGTGTCCGGTCAGAAGCACCGCCTCAAATCCGAGCTCCACCGCCATATCCATCGTCTTCCCGATAAAATTGCTGCACTTGACGCTGCGGTCCAGATCGAACCCGTAAGCGCGCTTCATATATTCCAGACCGTAATTTCCCGGTGAGATTGCCGCAAACCGGTGTCCCTCTTCGCGCTTCTGCTTAAGCTCCACATAGATCGTGTCAAGGAGCGCCTGACTGCTCATGGGCTCCACAATCCCGGTCGTTCCAAGGATTGAGATACCGCCCACAATACCGAGTCTCGGGTTGAACGTCTTTTGGGCAAGTTCCTCTCCCCCCTGCACCGAAATCTCCACCAAAAGGCTCCCCGCATAATCGGTAAGCGCACACACTTCTTCCACCTCGCGGGTAATCATCTCCCGCGGCACATGATTGATCGCCGCGCTCCCGACGGGCTGGTCTAACCCCGGCCTTGTGACAGTTCCGACACCCGTGCCTCCCGTAATAAGAATCTGCGGTTTTCCGCAGTCTTTTTCCTGTTTCTGCTCCTGCCAGGATACTTCCGCAAAAATCAGTGTTCCCGTCGTGATGTCCGGATCATCTCCGCCATCTTTTTTGACAGCGCAGCGCACGGAATGCTCCGTGCGGCTGATCTCTTCCATCCTGGCATGGTAGAGGATGCCTTTTGGCGTGGTGATGGTAATCTCGTGCTTTTCTCTGCCGGTAAGAAGCATATAAGCCGCCGCCTTTGCCGCCGCTGCGGCGCAGCTTCCCGTCGTAAATCCATAGCGCATGAGTTCACCTCCCAAGCTCGTAGAGAATCGCATTGCAGATGGCAGCCGCGACATTGCTGCCGCCCTTTCTTCCACGGTTTACAATATGCGGTATCTTCGTCTGTAAAATCAGTTCCTTCGCCGCCTCCACATTGACAAACCCAACCGGAACGCCGATGATGAACGCCGGGCGGTAGCCCTCCTCTATCATCCCGTATAGCTGGATTAAGGCTGTCGGCGCATTTCCGATCGCAAAGATGACCGGTTTTTCGATCTTTGCCGCCCGTTCCATGCTCACGGTGGCGCGGGTGACGCCCCGCTCCTTCGCCTCTCTTGCCACATCCTCGTCCGCCATAAAGCAGTGTACCGATCCGCCGTAGCGTGCGAGCACGCGCTTGTTGATGCCGGAGAGCGCCATGTTGGTGTCCGTCACAATGTCCGCACCCTCTGTGATGAGCCACTTTGCCGTCTCCACCGCTCCCGTAGAGTAGGTCATCGTCTGCGCATAGGAAAAATCGGCGCTCGTGTGGATCACACGCTTCGTGACCATTGCTTCCTCCACAGGCAGCGTAATCCCCCGAAGCTGCAATTCTTCCTCGATGATGGAAAAGCTGCGCTTCTCTATCTCCTGCGGCATCACATACTCGATTCCGTCGGGCACTGCTGCCGGCTTTTTATCCTCTTTGCCGTTTTCCACCACGCTGCTTCCCGTCACCTGCACCAGCGCTGCAAGCAGGCGTTCATTCTCCTCGCGCCGTCTGACCGCAATCCGGTAATATCCCCCGGAAAGTCCCCGGTAGTTGCTGCAGTCGCGGATCAGAATCCCCTTCTTTAAGAGCTCTTTTGCCAGCGGACGCCCGTCCTTTATCATCAGGAAATTGGCGTTTGACGCAAACACAGTGATGCCAATTTTCAGCAGCTGTTCCCTAAGCCAGTCACGCTCCCGGCATACAAACGTCACCGAATGCTTTACATATGCGCGCTGCCCGCAGGCCACACATCCTGCCTGCTGCGCAAATACCGACAGATTCCACTCCGGCAGATCACCTCTCACCGCTTCCGTAAGAGCGATGTCGCGGCAGACGAGATAGCCGAGCCGCACCCCCGGCATGGCATAGAGTTTTGTAAATGCCCGCACGATCACAACCCCCGGATAATTCCGATACTTTTTTAAAAAGGAATAGCGTTCTTCCTCTCCGGTGAACGTCACAAAACATTCGTCCAGAATCAGGGTCACGCCGTTCTTCTGACATCGCTCCGCAATCTTCTCCAACAGTTCCGGCTCCACCACCGTACCCACCGGATTATTCGGGACTGCCAGAAAAACCGCATCCACGTCCTCCCCGATGGCAGTAAGGAAGCGCTCCGTCACCGCATAGCCGTCCGCCTCAAGCAGCTCGTGGCAGCAGATCTCTGCTCCCACGGACTTTGCTGCATGCTCGTATCCGTAAAATGACGGCACAGCAAGCAGCACCTTTTTTGCGTGAACCGCTCTTAAAATGGCGGGAAACAGTTCTGACGCACCGTTTCCGCACACAATGTCCTCAGGCGCTATCCCTTTTTCCCCGGCAATGGCATCCCGCAATGCCTCCGACCGGATATCCGGGTACCGCTCACACCATGCCACCGCCGCCTCAAGCGCCTCACGCACTCTCTGCGGCATCCCGAACGGATTGACGTTCACGGAAAAATCAAGCGATACCTGATTGCGGTATATGTCTCCTCCATGTATGTTCTGCTGCACCATCCCGGTTCTTCCTCCTGTTCTGTCTCTATGCTACCACACAATGGCTGTCACGCACAACCAGACAGCCATACAAATTCCCCATCCGAGAAATGCCATCCCGTACAGCAGGCGGTTGGCACGTCTGATGTCCTCTGTCTCCACTGCTCTTAGCGGATCACCGATGTAGGGCTTTTTTACGATTTTTCCAAAATAGCTGGCATCCCCCGCCAGTCTTATGCCGAGTGCTCCCGCACATGCCGCCTCAGTCTGTGCGGAGTTCGGGCTGGCATGCTGATACCGGTCCCGCTTAAAGATTTTCATAGCATTCTTCTGATCGAATTCTTTTCCTAGGAAACAACAGGATAAGATCATGAGCATGGCGCTGATGCGCGCCGGAATAAAGTTGACAGCATCGTCCAGCTTTGCCGCCGCCGTGCCAAATGCGTGATACCGGTCATTTTTATATCCTACCATCGAGTCCATGGTGTTGACCGCCTTATAAGAAAAACCGCCCACCGGTCCAAACAGCGCCAGATAAAGCATCGGCGCGATCACTCCGTCGGAGGCATTCTCCGCCACGGTCTCGATCGCCGCCTTCGCCACGCCCTCCTCATCCAGACGTTCCGTATCTCTGCCGACGATCATAGAGACCGCCTTTCTCGCCCCGCGCAGATCATGTTCCGAAAGCCGCCTGTACACCTTCATGCTCTCCGTCTTTAAGCACTTCGTGGCAAGCATCTGGTAGGTCATAATGCTCTCTGCAATGATCCCCGCCGCCGGATGGATCTGATACGCCGCAAAAAGGACTGCTGCCGCAAAAAAGAACACCAATAGAAGCACGAACGCCACAAGCCACCTTCCTTTTTTTCTCTCGGCGGCTTCGTCCCGCACCGCGCCGTCTGTCTCTCCAAGCAGCTTTCGATCCAGCCAACCGATCAGACGCCCGATCCACCGGATCGGATGCGGCAGCCAGTACGGATCGCCGAACAGAAGATCCATCACAAATCCGATTGTAAACGCCGCCATATGATATTCCGAGAGCATGTCATTCCTCCAACTTTCTCACATCCGCAATTTTTATCGTATCCCTTAAAACATTTCCTGCCACATCAAATTCCACAGACAGCCGTCCTTTGTATCCCTTCGCATTTGCGCACTGGTAGTCGTAATAACTGCCCTCCGCAAAAGCTTCCAGAAGCGCCATGATCGTTCCGCCATGCACGACGAGCGCAAACGACGACAGAGACCTCTCCCGCGTCCACACTTCCTTAAGCAGCTTACAAAATCCCTCCACGCACCGTCTCTGGAACTGTTCTCTGCTCTCCCCTTGCGGAAACGGCAGCGTTCCGTTGCTGTCGATCCACGCCTGATAGCGGACATCCGCTTTCAGTTCCTCACAGTTATGCCCTTCAAACGCGCCAAAATCCATCTCCCGGAACTGATCGAAAACGCATGGCGCCTGTCCGGGGTACAACAGCTCTGCCGTCTGTCTGCAGCGCTCCAGCGGACTTGCCGCAACGCATGCTGCCGCCGGATAAACGCCTTTTTTCTGCAATGTGAGAAGCTGCTCTCTGCCTTTTTGTGAAAGCGGCTCATCCGTTCTTCCGATATAGCGGTGCTCTTCATTCCCGGGCGTCATACCGTGACGGATCAGTGCCATGTCTGCCTCATACCTCATTTGATCCGCTCTCCGATCCCGCACACAATGCGCTCCACGCGGTCTGCCTTATTTGCCAGTTCACACAGCAGCCTGCCGGTCAGCTCCCGGTACTCGCGCTCCTCATGCTCCATCGGCACGATCCCGTTGCCGATCTCATCACTGATGATGATGCAGTCCGGGTGTTCCAAAAGAAGCTGCCCGGTCAGCGCTCTTACATCCGCTCCATCCTTAAGCAGCCTCTTCACCCACAGATGATAGTGGTTGCAGACCGGCGCCTCCTTCAATGTTCTCCCGGTAAATGTCTCTGTGGCTCCATCCCACACCGGATGTTTTTCCCCCGGATGCCTGTCTGTGACATAAGTAAGCTTTCCCTGTGCATATCCGCCAATGTATAGTTCCATGTGTTATCCTTTCTGATGCGTCATCCCGCAATGCTTCATTCCTAGCCGATCAGCCCTGCCGCCGCCACAAGCACCGCCATCACACCCTCGCACAGCGTCACAAAATACCCCGCGAGATCTCCGGTAATACCGCCAAATTCTCGGTAACTCTTCTGTCTGTAGTACGCGTAGGTAAGCCCTGCTGCCGCACACGCAAGAGCGCCGGTTTTCACCGATACGGCAAGCATCAGCCCGACGCAGAGTACAAGCTGCAGATACAGCGCCGTTAGCACCACCCGCCGGTGCGCCTCGCTCGCGAACTGATAGAGCATCCCGTTCGTCTTGGCACAGCGCAGGGATACGACACCGATCCCGCTTAAGGTGCGCGACAAAAAAAAGCCTGCGGCAAGTACTAAAATCTGTTCTTTTTCCGTGATCATGGACACTGCTCCCAGATAGATCAGCTCATACATCACAAAACAGATCACGGCAAACGCGCCGATGTGGGAATCTTTTAAAATCTCCAGTTTGCGCTCCCTGTCGCGGTAAGAATGCAGCGCGTCCATGGTGTCCATAAACCCGTCCGCATGAAATCCGCCGGATATTGCAAGCGGCAGAACCGCTCCTACCGCCGCCCGGGCAGTGGACGGGATCCCATACACGCCCGCGAATCGGTTCCACAACAGGAAACACAATCCGATCACCGCTCCGACCCACGGGAAGAAGCACAGCGTATAGCGCATGTCCTCCTCCTTCCACGCGAACTGCGGCACCGGAATTTTAGAATAAATCGAAAATGCTATAAAAAAAGACTTTATCACGGACATGCCGGTGCTCCTTTCTGTCTGTGTCCCTGTTTCTCTGCCACCGCTACCGGAAGCTTTCCCTTTCTTGCAACGGGAATTCCCGCAATCACTTCCACCACAACGTCCGAACGCTCTGCCAGTCTCACATTGATGCTGCCGAGCGCCCGAAGATATTCCATGGTGGAAGTATCATAGACGATGCCATCCTCAAACACATTGTTGGTGACAATGACAAGTTCTTCCGTCTCCTGCGCCAGCACGCCAATCTGCGTGACAATCTTTTCCGCGACCTGCTCACTGCCCGCCGGTTCTTCCGTGTCAAACATTTCATTGGCAGCCAGATTCGACATGCACTCCAGGAGCACCACGCCGCCACCGGCCTCCCGAAGTGCGGGAAGGCACTGCATGATGTCCGTCGGCTGCTCGATCGTCACAAAGCCTTTGCCTGCGCGCATCCTTTTATGGCGCTCCACCTTTTTTTGCCCCTCCTCGCCGAACACATGCATGGTTGCCAGGTAGAAGTGCCTTTTCTCTTTTTGACACTCCAATGCCACTTTTTCCGCATAAGCTGACTTTCCGCTGCCGCTTCCGCCGATCACCAGAATCATGTCCTACTCCTCTCTGAGGCTACCCGAATCTGTGATACGGTGCCACATCAATATCCGCAAACGTGGTGCGCTCGCCGTAGATCGTCCGCGCAATGTCCAGCAGTCCGCACATCATCACAGCTCCGGTTCCCTCTCCCAGCGCCAGTCCCGCATCTAACACCGGGCGGATTCCCAGTTCTTCCAATATGCGCTCCGCCGCCGGTTCCCTGCTCTTGTGTGACGGTATCACGTAATCGCGCACGCCGGGAATCATCCTCTCCGCCGCAAGCGCAGCCACCGCACTGATGACTCCGTCAACGACCACCGGCACATGTGCCAGGGCGCCGCCGATAAACACGCCGGAAAGTCCGGCGATATCCAGTCCGCCCACTGCGCACAGCACATCAAATGCGTCCGCCTGATAGAGTTCATGCATCTGGATTCCCTCTTCGACCACCGCAATCTTGCGTAAAAGCGCCGTGTCACTGAGTCCGGCTCCCTTTCCGGTGATCTCCTTCGGATCGCAGGATAACAGTGCCGCCGCCACCGCACTGCTGGTCGTCGTGTTGCCGATTCCCATCTCACCGGTCGCAAGCAGCTTATAGCCCTCGTGCGCAAGCCGCTTCGCAAGCTCCATGCCGATCTCAATCGCCGCCAGTGTCTCCTGCTCCGTCATCGCCCGTTCCTTGATAAAATTTCTGGTTCCGCGACGCACTTTGCACGGCAGCACGCCCTCCGGCGATCCCTCTTCGTTGATTCCGATGTCCACCGGTATTACCTCGACGCCGGCTGCTTTTGCCATCCGGCAGACGGAGCTCGTCCCTCTCCCCATGGCTGCCGCCACCTTCGCCGTCACATCCTGTCCGGACTGGCTGATCTTCTCCTCCACAATTCCGTTGTCCGCACACATCACAACCACTGCTTTTCTGGAAATATCAAGGGCGGGATCACGCCGGATTGCTCCGATGCGGGCAAACAATTCCTCAAATTCTCCCATCCCGTCCAGCGGCTTTGCAAGCGCATCCCAGTTGCCGAGGACTTCCTTATAGACCGCCTGATCCGGCGGCTCTATCTTCAACTGTCTCATCTGCTGTCTGTCTAACATCCCACACACCTCTCTCTTTTGTCACTCATATTCCCGCATCATCTTATAGATCGCATCGAGATCCAGATACTTGCGCAGCGTTGCCGCCAGCTTGTCGTACTGCTGCTCCTTGAACAATCCGTAGTCCACGCCGTCCTCCCCGAGCACGAGTCCCTTCCTCTCTGCGAGGTGCCGCACGATCTTCCCGGCGATTGAGCCATGGTCAAAAATGCCGTGCACGTAGGTGCCGCACACATTTCCCGCAAAGACGCCGTCCGTGCGCTCCTTCCCGGTAATCTCGTCGCGGATCCTGCAGAAAGGTTCGCAGTCCCCCTCCGGTCTGCTGATTCCCATGTGAATCTCATAGCCGCTCAGTTCACATCCGTCCAGCATCCCGCCAAGAATCTCTCCGCCAACCCGGGTTCGCACTTTCTGTTCCCCCAGCTCTGTCGTGACCGGAAGTAATCCCATTCCCCGGATCACACCGCCTGTTTCCACGCCGTGCGGGTCTGCAATCTGTTTTCCGAGCATCTGGTAGCCGCCGCAGATCCCAAAAATGAACGTCTCCGCGCTTCTGTGAAGAATCGCCGCCTCCAGACCGTTCTGGCGCATCCATTTTAAATCCTCCATCGTATTCTTGCTTCCCGGAAGAAGAATCATATCCGGATGATGCAGCTTTTCCACTGAATCGACATAGCGCAGCGACACATCCTCAAACTGCTCAAATACCGAGAAATCCGTAAAATTGGAGATGCGCGGAAAACGTATCACTGCAATGTCGACCGCCGCCTCCTGCCTCGCATCAAACCGGGTCGTCAGACTGTCCTCATCCTCGAGGGAAATCTGCATGTACGGCACCACCCCGACGACCGGAACGCCGCCGCGCTCTTCCAGCATCCGGATTCCCGGCGCAAGAATGGACACATCGCCCCGGAATTTATTGATGATAAATCCTTTTACCCGCCTGCGCTCCGACTCCTCCAGAAGAAGCTGTGTCCCGAGCAGCTGCGCGAACACTCCGCCCCGGTCAATATCTCCGGCGATCAGCACCGGCGCATTCAAAAGTTCCGCCAGCCCCATGTTCACGATATCATTCTCTTTTAAGTTGATCTCCGCCGGGCTTCCCGCACCTTCGATCACAATGATGTCCGCCTGCTCCTCAAGCCTGTGGTACGCCGCAAGAATGTCCGGCACCAGTTTTTTCTTATAAGCAAAATAATCCCTGGCACTCATATTCCCGATCACTTCGCCGTTCACAATCACCTGGGAACCAATGTCGTTGGTTGGCTTTAACAGGATCGGATTCATCGCTACCGTCGGTTCCATCCCCGCCGCTTCCGCCTGCATCACCTGCGCCCGCCCCATCTCAAGCCCTTCTTTTGTGATAAAGGAATTTAACGCCATATTCTGTGATTTAAAGGGTGCCACCCGGTAGCCGTCCTGCCGGAAAATGCGGCAGAGTCCTGCCGCGATCAGGCTCTTTCCCGCATTCGACATGGTCCCCTGTATCATGATGCGCATTGCCATAGCTTACTCCAATCTAAAAAAATCTCCATGCCTCAAATAGCATGGAGATTATACTACATATCCGCCTCTTTTACCAGTATTTTAAGCTTATTCCCCGCTCTCATCCACCACAATCGGGGTAATGACAATCTTATCCGCCGCAATGTTGGTCTTGCGTTTTACAATATCTTCCACCTGTGCCCGCTTTGCATCCGTCACCTCTCCCATATTTAAGACAACGTCGCAGTTATCTTCCGTGATGCTCACCACCACATCGGAAAATCCCTTTGCCTCCAGCAGCATTTCCGCAGCTGCCTCCCGCTCGGCAATATCCGTCATGGCGATCATCTTGTTGACAGCATCCTGCTTTAAACTCTCATCGATCGTCGTATTGTTTACAATCTCAAGCAGGGATTCCTTATTCTTGGAGCGGATCTGCTCGCGGTTTAATTTCATCTCCGCCGCATAATCGAGGTTCGCAATCGTCGTGCTTGTAAGCACTGCCTCCCCAGGATTCTCGACATCCGCGGCACCGTCCGTCATCTGTGCCACATCCCCGGACTGCGCGGCATCCACTGCTGCCGTCTCCGTTCCTTCCACAAGCGCCAGTTCCTCCCCGGTTCCCTCATCGGTAAAGATCTCCTGCTCCGCAAGCATATCCTCCTCCGATATGTCGTATGTATCCTGCACCGTTCCCGCATCCGCGCTCGCTTCCGCCGTCACCTGGCCATCTTCCATATTGTTGTTCATGTAGCTGAAATATCCTGCCACCGCAATCATAAGTGCCAATGCTGTTATCACCAGCTGGTTTTTCCGAAATATTTTCTTCACTCCGATTCCTCCCTGGAACACATCTTAACTACTCTAATCCTATGCGGTTCCACCTTTAATAATGCCTGCACGGACTCTGAAATCTCAGAAACCGCCGCCGGGTTCCCGCCTCCCTCTGCGACCACCACAACGCCTGCCACCGTCGGCAGCGTCTCTTTCTGTACATACGGATATTTTTCATCTGCAGTCTCCACGTATACCGTCGAATCTTCCCCCGCCTGTTCTGTCACACTGCGCTCCCCGCCTCCGGAATCACGCTCGCCCGTCGAGGAGGAAGTTGTCTTTTTGTCCTTCTCCACAATCTGTTCGCCCCCGTCTGAAACGGTAATCATGACGTCCACTCTGCCCACCCCGTCCATCTGCATCAGAATATTCTCGAGCTTCTTCTCCAGATATTGGACATATTCCTGCTCTCCCTCCTCCGATGTCTGACTGCCTGACGCCGTCCCTCCACTATCTCCTGACGCCGTTCTTCCGCTGCCGCCTGACGTCTCCTTTTCCCCCTGTGCCGTGTTATATGCCTTTTCTGCTGTGCCATCCCCACTCTCCACCGGCAGTGCAATCACAAGCAATAATATCCCCGCCAGCGCGAGCAGCAGCCAGTCGCTTTTCTTCCAGCTGCGCCAGTTTTTGTTCTGTAAGATCCGTTTCAGTTTTTCAGGCATTTACGTTCCTCCCACATAACTCACCCGTATTCCGGAATCCTCCATCCCGTAGTACGCCGCCAGTTCTTCCTTTACTTTCCCGCAGACCTCCTGGTTCTTCCCTGACTCTGCCGCATCTGACACACTGATTCTTCTGACCGAAATCTCATCCGCGTTCTCATCTGTGATGTAAATGCAAATCTCCTGCATCGTATGATCCTCTCCCAGTTCCACCGTAACGCTCTCCGCGCCAAGCCCGTACTCCTGCAGCATATCATCCACCTTCTCCCTGATATTTTCCGCGATGACATTCTCATACTCTGTGCGGTATCTGTCCTGATTCAGATAAGCGATTTTCTGCGTATCGCGGGAAAATTCCGACAGTTTTTCCATGCACTGGGCATATGCCATTTTTTCATAAAACGTATCTTTTCCGCCAAACAGTACAAACAGCGGTCTCAATGCTGCAAGCACCATCAGAAGCTGCGCGTAAAAACGGATATATTTCCGGTATTGTTTCCCCGGCGGCAGATAACTTAGCAGCACCAGAAGCACAAACAGAATGACAAATCCTCTCATATATGCGTTCATGGCACGTCCCCCTATGCATGTGATGTGACTGCCGCCGTCTGCAGCGCAATCGTAGCAAAAAACAGTACAATGCCATAGCAGACCAGCTTCAGATAAAGCACGCCTCCCTGCGCCATGCTCTTAATGCATCCGACAATCCTCTTATCCGCCACCGGCTCCGCCACCGCCGCCGCAAGTTTATAGAGAACTGACATACAGGCAAGCTTTAGAACCGGGATGCAGCCCACCGCAAGCAGCACGATCAGTGCCGTCACCCCCACACAGTTTTTGATCAGTATTCCGGCGCCGAACATAAGCTCCCCGATTCCTCCAAGCACATTCCCCACCCCCGGAATCATCATCGCCGCACGGCTGACCGCTCCGTTTAAAAGGCGGTCCTTTGCCGGTGCAAGCAGTCCCTGCATGACGTTTAATCCGAGCACCGCCATCATCGCGCTCTTCATCCCCCAGGAGATCACTCCAGCCAATAATTCCGTAAAATTCTGGAATTTTTCATCCTCAAAAAAGTGATTGAACAGCTCCGTCACCACATACACACGGATGAAGGGAAGCAGCACCGAAAGAAAGAGCCACTCCACCAGATAAATGACCAGAAACGCCAGCTGATAAAAGGCGGCGGAGCTCTCCGCCCCCGATGAAAATACCATGCTGATGCCAAACGCCGGAATGAGTGCCTTCATAAAATCGATGCTGCCGTTTAGCGCTTCTTCCGCTACCGTTCCATAGATTTCAAAAGACTTTAGCAGCAGCACACAGAGCACGCCGTAGACCAGCAGGAAACAGATGTCGGAAACATAATTTTTCTCAAAGGTTCCCGAGAAATTCTTAAGCATGGAAAAACCCGCTGCAAGCAGCACCACCTCCACCAGAATTGTTTTGCCGGTCTTTATCTCATACAGCAGGGCATCACACAGCCAATGTCCGATTTTTTCCATGGAGGTCACTCCGATTCCATCCGCAAGCAATTCCTGCACCATCACGGAGAAGCTGAATTTTTCCCTCTGCTCCGGAAACAGCTCCTCTTTGGTCCACGTATCCAGTTCTGCAAAGTCCAGATCTTCCAGAAACGTTTTTAAATATGTCTCCTGCGTCTTCTCCGCGCTCCCCGTCCCGCCGTCATAATCTGCCGCCTGCACAGTCACAGGCATTCCGGTCAAAACCAAAAACATGCACACCAGACAGAAGCTCCTCTTTCCCCACTCTCTCATAAAAAACTCCCCACCGCGTCCAAAAACGCCCCAAACACAGGCACACTCACCACCAGAATGGACAGCTTTGCAAACATTTCAATCTGACCTGCGATCGCAGAATAACCGGAATCCCTGCACAGATTCGCCGCAAACTCCGACACATACGTGATTCCCACCATCTTTACCACCAGCCCGATGTACCTGCTGTCAACCGGAAGCTGCGACTTGATGGAATCCACAAAGAGCAGTACAGTCTCCACCTTTGTGAGCAGATAGATAAAAATGCAGATTCCCACAACCATTGCAACAAACGTACTGTACTCTCCCTTTTCTCTCTTGAGCGGAATTGCAAGAAATACTCCCGCGATGCCAAGAACCGCTATTTTTACAATATCCATCGTTTTCTCCCGGCTTACAGCGCAAACAGCGACTGCATCGTCTCAAATAATTCATAGATATACGGAACGATCCAGAACAGTACAATGATAAGCCCGGCCAGGCTGGTCAAAAACGCATGCTCCTCCCTGCCGCTGTGCTTTAAGACCTGTCCGATCACTGTCACAAGAATCCCGACTGCCGCTATCTTAAAAATCAAATTCACGCTCATCGTATTTCTTTCCTTTCTGTTTTGCTTTCCTGCCGTCTAAATCAGAAGAATGACGAGCATTCCCCCCATCACCATACTGACAGTCGCATAAATCTTCTGCTTTTCTCCAAGCTCTCCCCGCACGGTTTTGATCCTGTCATCCAGCTGTTCTAAAATGAGCGTGAGTCTTCTGTGATTTTCTTCTTCGCTTCTCCCGAAAAGCGCGCCGCCCGCCTCCTCGATGAGCGCGCTCTCCTCTCCGGTTAAACACAGTTTTTTCCGATATTCCTCAAAAACCCGCTTCCACACCAGTTCCCCATTTTTCTCGTTTTTCTCTATCAGGCAGTCTGCAATCTTCCGGCAGATCTCATTTAATCTTTCATCCGGCGTTCTCACAAAGCATCCCAGCAGAACTTCCACCGGCTGTCTGGTTCCATTTCCGTAGCAGGAAAGATCCACCAGAAGTTTCCGCAGCGCGTACAAAAGTGCCAGATGATCTGCCAGCTCTCTTTTGTATGTGCCTGCCATCCCCGCCGCCGCGGCAAAGACCAGGATGCTTCCCATGATTTTTAACATATCCGCTCCATCCGTTCATCGTAGATTGTGGTGCTACGCCCCCCTCTGGAATTCCGTTGAATCAATATGTAGCGCCCGAACAGCTTCTGTGTGACGCATGCCTGCAGATACGGTTTGTCCAAAAGCTCCTGCACACAGCCTGCATGAACGGTTCCTATTATCCTGCACCCGCAGCACAGTGCCTGTTTTACCGCCGCAAAGTCCTCCTTTCCCCCAAGCTCATCCACCGCGAGAATCTGCGGCGACATGGAGCGCAGCAGCATCCGGATGCCCTCCGTTTTCTTACATCCGTCCAGCACATCCGTGCGGGGGCCAAGATCATTCTGCGGAATTCCCAAATGGCATGCGGCAATCTCGGAACGCTCGTCCACAACCCCCACTTTCATTCCGGGTGTGCCCGCATTCCCCGCGGACAACTGCCGGATCAGATCCCGCAAAAACGTCGTCTTCCCGATTCCGGGCGGCGAGAGCATCAATGTATTGTAGATTCCGTCTGATCTCCTGATATGCGGAAGAATGTCATCTGCGCAGCCTCGTTTTTCGTGTGCAATCCGGACATTTAAAAACGTGATATGGCTAAGACCGGTCACTTTTCCATCCTTTTTTACCACCTGCCCCGCCATTCCGATTCTGTGTCCTCCCTCGATGGTAAGATAGCCCTCCTTTACCTCCTCACTGTAGGCGTAAAGCGAATAATCGCTGATATAGTTGAGCATCTCACGAAGGTCCTCCGGCGTCATCCGATAGCCGCACTCATATCCGCAGGCAGAAGGCAGGATACATACGCCCTTGTGCTCCGGCAGATAGCGGCTCTCCCCGCCGTATATAAATTCAAGCGGACTGCCCACCCGGACACGGATCTCCTCCAATCCCGCCTTCCATGTATCGTTCGCCAGCGCCTCTCTTATATGCACCGGGAATATTTTGACGATCTCCAAAGCCATGCCTCCTTTCCGGCTATGTCTAATTCTATGACCTGTCCGAAAAAATATGACTCCTTTTTGCGTCGGTCATAAAAAAGCGCAAAAAAGAAGGGGCTGCCCACTTGTATCAGACAGTCCCCTTTTGATGAGAGAAGTAATATGCGAAAAAGACCATGTCCTTCGATTTCTGATGGAATGCAGATGGAAATTCGTTGGAGAAAAATGTGAGCATTTCTTCCAGCTAAATGTTTGCATCGGATTCCGTGTCTCTTCCACGTTTGGACAATCCGACGGGTGCATGTCCGACACACCGGAGACAAT